>Ga0209481_10000088_pt1 | contig 44693 bp, 36 predicted proteins | sample SoiMetdeltSBSDD3_FD_187598 | JGI IMG/M metagenome (GOLD analysis project Ga0209481, IMG submission 187598) | Bulk soil microbial communities from a Populus tree surrounding site in Tennessee, USA - Soil MetaG P. deltoides SBSDD3 (SPAdes) (version 2) | ecosystem: Environmental > Terrestrial >...
TTCACCTGGGTCTGGAACTCCGCGGTCCCGGCGGCGGACTACCGGCGGCTCGGCGAGCGGGTCCAGGACGACCTGACCCAGCAGATCCTGGTCCTGCTGAACGCCGGGTACAAGGACGACGCCGCCGCGCGCCAGCTGCGGCTGTCCGTTCGCACGTACCGCCGGCACGTCGCGGAGCTCATGCGGGACCTCGGTGCGGCCTCCCGGTTCCAGGCCGGTGCCCGGGCGGCGGCGCTCGGGCTGCAGCCGCCGCGCCCGCAACGGTCGCGCCCGCGCGCATTGAGCGCGGTCAGCCGATGATGCCGCCGTCGACGTGGTACACCCCTCCGGTGATGTATGCGGCCCGATCGGAGGCGAGGAACGCGACCAGCTCCGCCACCTCTTCCGGCTGACCGATCCGGCCGAGGGGGATCCGGCTGAGAGCCTGCTCCCGCACGTCCTCGCTGAGACCCGCGGTCAGGTCGGTCTCGATGTACCCGGGGACCACCACGTTCGCCCGGATGCCGTACCGGCCGACCTCCTTGGCCAGCGCGCGGGTGAAGCCGACGATGCCCGCCTTGGCCGCCGAGTAGTTCACTTTGGTCGGGTAGCCCTGCACGCCGGAGACCGAGGACATGGTGATGACACACCCGGTCTTGCGCTTCATCATCGCCAGCACCGTGGCCCGGCAGACCCGGTAGGTGCCGTCGAGGTTGACGTCCAGGACCTGCCGCCAGTCGTCGTCGCTCATCATCATCAGCGGACCGTCCCGGGCCACCCCGGCCGAGGTGACCACGACATCGATCGGGCCGAACTCCTGCTCGGTCGTCGCGACCAGGTGCTTCACGGACGCGGTGTCGGTGACGTCCGCGTGCGTGGCGGTGACCCGCACGCCGTACCGGCTCGCCTCCTTCACCACCCGGTGGGCGGCCTCCGGTCGGGACACGTAGCAGAAGCTCACGTCGAAGCCGTCCTGGGCGAGCCGGAGCACGACCGCCCGGCCGATCCCCCGGGAACCACCGGTGACGAGCGCGACCCGGGACTGCGCGGTGGTCATGACTCTGGTCCACCAAGCCGTAGCAGCGCGCAGCCGACCACTCCGTCCCGGTCTACCGACGTGACCAGTGCGGTGCGCCCATGCCCCGCCGGCTGTGCCCGGGCAGCGGACGCGATGACCGCGACGAGGGCGAAGGCAGCCGACGCGCCGTTCGTGTCGCCGACCAGCTCGGTACCGCACAACCGCACCGGCGCCCCGTCCCCCACGACGTCCGTGAGCGCGGCCGCCTCGCTCGCGCCGACCGGGTCCGGACCACCGGAGCTGGCCACCGCCCAGACCTGGTCGGCCGTCTCGCCGGCGGCCGCGAGGGCCCGGCGGATGCAGCCGCCGAGTGCCGGTCTGATCTCGCCCGGCCCGCCGCAGAAGCCGAACTCCAGCGCGAGCACCTCGGCGAGTTCCGCGCGCGCGTGCCGACCGGGACGGCCGGCTGGCTCCAGCAGGAGCATGGCGCACCCCTCGCCGAGCGGCCCGGCACCGGACTCGATCCAGCTGCGCGCCTGCGACAGCTCCTCGACCGCACCGCACAGCACGACCTCGGCCCGGCCGGACCGCAGCAGCCGACGCGCGTAGCTCAGGGCGAGCAACCCGGAGGCCCGGCCGGCGGAGACCGTCGCGTTCGGTCCCCTGAGCTGGTGCCAGATCGCGCACCGCGCGGCGGCACAGTTGAGCACGGTGTTCGGGAACTGCGCCGGGTCCACGTGATAGGGCCTGGTACCGGTCAGCGAGTCGCGGGCGAAGTCCATCATGGTCTGCGCGCTCGCGGTGACGGTGCCGAGCACGAGGGCGGAGTCCGGGCCCACCCCGCCGATGCGTCCACCACGACCGGCGAGCAGCTCTGCGGCGGCCGCCACCGCGAACGCGCTCTGCCGGTCCATGGCCCGGGTACCCTTGCGCCCGAGCACCTCGCGGACGTCGAAGCCGGCGACGGGGCGGGCGGCGTCACCACTGTGCGACCGGCCGTCCCGCAGGCCGGCGGCGAAGTCGGCGCTGCCCGGGCCGAACGGCGAGACGGCGGCCCATCCGGAGATCACGGTACGAGCGGCTGCCGTCACCCGTGCTCCTCGTACCTGCCCAGGATCAGCACCGCGTTGTTGCCGCCGAACGCCAGGGCGTTGTTCTGCACGACCCGCGGGCTGGCTTCGATCGCCGTGTTGGGCACGCAGTCGATCGCGCACTCGGGATCGGTCTCGACGTGGTTGATCGTCGGCGGGATGAATCCCTCGGTGATGGCCAGCGTGCACCCGATCGCGGCCAGGGCGCTCGCCGCCCCGAGCGCGTGGCCGAGCATGGACTTGACCGAGACGGTACGCGGCGGCGCCGAGCCGTAGACCTGCCGGATGGCGCGGGCCTCGGCGACGTCGTTGGCCTTCGTGGCGGTGCCGTGTGCCGAGATGAAGTCGACCTGCTCCGGCGCGACGGCGGCATCGCGCAACGCGAGCTCGATGCACCGGGCGACGCTGTCCTCGTTGGGCGCCACCGGATGGTCCGCGTCGCAGTTGAGCCCGAAGCCGATGATCTCCGCGTGGATCCTGGCTCCCCGCGCCCGGGCACCGGCAAGCTCTTCGAGCAGCAGCACCCCGGCGCCCTCCCCCGCCAGCATGCCGCGCCGGTTCCGGTCGAAGGGCCGGCACGCGTCCGGTGCCATGGCGCCCAGCCGGTAGAAGCCGGCGACGGTCTTGCGGCACAGCGCATCCGCGCCGCCGCAGAGCGCGTACGCCGCATCACCGGCCCGGATCGCGTCGAAGGCGTGCCCGATCGCGTAGTTCCCGGCCGCGCAGGCGGTCGGGATCGTCATCACCTCGACGTCGGTGAGACCCAACTCGCGGGCGATGGCCGCGGAGAGCCGGCCCGCGCTGACCCGCCGCCCGATCGCCGGGTCCATCCGGTCCGGTCCCTCGATGGCCTGCTCCACCAGCCGGTCGAGCTCGCGGGTCTCACCATTGGTGGTACCGATGGCGATCAGGCCGTGCCGTTCGCGCAGGTCGGCGGCGGCCAGGCCGGCGTCGTCGACCGCCATCCGCGCCGCCGCGACCGAGAACTGGCTGGCCCGGCCGAGATCGTCGACGTCGAGCTCGTGGATCCAGGCGGCCGCGTCGAAGCCCACGACCTCGCAGGCGATGGCGTGGTCGTACCCGTCGGTGGGGAAACCGGTGATCGGCTTGGCGCCGCTGCGCCCGGCGCGCAGCCCGGCGTGGAACTCCGTCACACCCACACCGATACTCGAGATCACGCCGAGGCCGGTCACCACGACCCGCCGGCCGGCCGGGGTGGACCTGTGCTCAGTGGCTGCTGGGGGCATCTGGGTCAGCCGACTCCCAGCCCGCGGCCTCCGCCACCACCGCGTACGTACCGGCGAGATTGACCATGCGGACCAGCCCGGTGTCATCGATCTTGATTTCGAACGCCTTCTCCAGCCACGCCACGATCTCGACCACCGCCATCGAGTCGGCGCCGTGGTCCTCCCTGAAGTTGTCGTCCTCGGTGAGCTCGTCGGGCTCGATCTCGAGGATCTCGCACACGACGTTCTTGACCTGCTCCTTGCGGGCCTCGATTGTTCCGGTCACCAGGTAACCGCCCTTCCGGCCGACAGCTCGGGCACCGCCGAATCTAGGTGGGTGCGGGACGGACCGCTACCACGGTGACATGAAGCTGCCGCCCGCCGGATGCTGGCATCTTCCTGCCAAGCCGGACCGGCGGCGGCGGGGATCCCAGATGATGGGGCCAGCATGGCGATCCCCGTACCCCAGCGACCGTGGAGAAGCCGGTGACCCCACCCGATCGCCGCACCGAGTGGTTGGCGTTTGCGGCTGCGGCCGTCACCGTGCTGCTCTGGGGCTCCGCCTTCGTCTCCATCCGCAGCGCCACGGCGCAGTACCCGCCGGGCGCGCTGGCCCTGGGCCGGTTGCTGGTGGCCTCGGCGGTGCTCGGCGCCATCCTGCTCATCCGCCGTGAGGGGTGGCCGGACCGCGCCGCGTGGCCGGGCATCGTGGCGTCGGGCGTTCTGTGGTTCGGCCTCTACATGGTGACGCTGAACTGGGGCGAGCAGAAGGTCGACGCCGGTACCGCGTCGATGATCATCGGCATCGGCCCGCTCCTGGTCGTGCTGATCAGCGGGTGGCTGCTCAAGGAGGGCTTTCCCCGCCGCCTGCTGGCCGGGGTCGTGGTGTCGTTCGCCGGCGTCGTCGCGGTAGGACTGTCCATATCGGACGGTGGTCGCGCCTCCCTCGTCGGTGTGCTGCTCTGCCTGGTCGCCGCCGTCTCGGTGGCCGGCGGCGTGGTCTCCCAGAAGCCCGCCCTGCGGTACGCGTCGCCGTGGCAGGTCACCACGTTCGGGTGCCTGGTCGGGGCGATCGCCTGCCTCCCCTTCACCGGTCAGCTCATCACCGGGGTCGCCGAGGCTCCGCCCTCGGCCACCGCGAACATGATCTACCTTGGCCTGTTCCCCACCGCCCTGGCGTTCACCACCTGGGCCTACGCGCTCTCCCACAGCACCGCGGGCAGGATGGCCGCCACCACGTACGCCATACCCGCGGTGGCGGTCCTGATGTCCTGGGCCTTCCTGGGCGAGGTACCGGGATGGCTGACCCTGGCCGGCGGTCTGGCCTGCGTGGCCGGTGTGGCCGTCGCCCGGGGGACGGGCGGGTCACGCTCACCCGCCGCGCAAGCGCGGGCCGCGGAGGCGGCGGAAGCGCAGGCCGCGGGTGCGGCCGCCGGCCCGGACGAGCCGGGACTGCCGGCCGCCGGGACCGCTTCGCCGGTGGCCGCGAAGGACCAGCAGTGACCTCGTACCAGGTCGGCTCGCGCTGGTTCCTGTCCAGCGGCGGCGACCAACGCTCGCCCGCGCGCATCGTCTGCTTCCCGCACGGCGGCGGCGATCCCCGGACGTACCTGGACTGGCAGCCGCTGCTGGGCGGCGCCGCGGACATCCTGGCCGTCTGCGTTCCCGGGCGGGGGGCTCGCGGCGACGATCGGGCCGCCGCCAGCATCGCCGAGCTGGCCGACCGCGCGGCCGCGGCTGTCGCGCCGGTGGCGGACCGGCCGACCTGCCTGTTCGGGCACAGCCTCGGCGGCCTCGTGGCGTTCGAGGTGGCACGCCGGCTCCGGGACGTGCCGGCGGTAGGCCATCTCGTCGCGTCCGGCTGCGCCGCTCCCTCGCTCCTGCCCACCGAGTACCTGCGCTGGGCGGCGCGGCTCGACACCCGCGCATTCGCCGAGGCGATGGCGACGTTCGAGGGCATGTCCCCGGAGATCGTCGAGGATCAGGAGCTCCAGGAGATGCTCCTGCCCGACCTGCGGGAGGACTGCCGGCTGATCGCGGCGTACCGCTACCAGCCGGCCGCTCCGCTCGCCGTGCGACTCAGCCTGGTCAACGGTCGCGACGACTGGCGGGTCGACAACGGCATGCTCGAGCCCTGGCGATCCGAGGTCACCACCGCTCCCGAGTACCACTGGCGGCCGGGCGGCCACTTCTACTTCGCGGATCGACCGGCTGCCGTCGTCGACGTCCTGCGGGCCGTCGTGCATGCGGGGTGGGGCGAGCCCGCATCCGCGGACGAGCACGTTGAGCTGATCTAGGAGCCATCATGCGCGGCGACGGGACGAGCCCCTTCCCTGTGTACCTGACCGCGCCCCGGTACGTGCTCGGCGAGATCGAGGAAGATCACACGGCGATCGCGAACCTGGATGAGCGGATCGCGGAGTTCCGCATCCTCCCCAGACCGGACTTCTGGGGCTGGGGGAAGATCCGCCGGACCGGCACGGACATCGCGTCGATGGCGATCGAGAGCGGGTCGGCGACGCTGTGCGCCGCCGGGCACGACCCCACGTCCATCGACGCTCTGGTGCTGTGCTCGACGGCCTTCCCCGACGACAGCGGCGGCCACGCGCGGCTCGTCCGGACCGTCATGTCGGGCCTGGGCCTCGACGACGCCGACGTCATCGGCGTCACCCTCAACAACTGCACGAACCTGCTCGCCGGTCTCCAGGTGGCGGACGCGATGGTGGCCGGTGGCCGGTACACGCGGGTGCTCGCGATCACCTCCGACCGGGTCCGGGACGAGACGGCGCGCATGGAGAGGTTCGCCCTGTTCAGCGACGGCGCGGCGAGCTGCCTGGTCCAGGCCGACCAGGGCGCGTTCGAGGTGGTGTCCTGCGCGGGCGCGCACAACGTCCACCAGCTCGACTGGTCCAACGAGATCAGTCCCGACCTTGCCGGTACCGTCAACGAGCGCCTGCTCAAGACCGCGGGCATCACGCTGGACGAGGTGTCCGCGCTGATGCACGCCAACATCTTCCGGCCCATCCTGGTCCTCAAGGAGATGCAGGCCGGCTTCTCGCGGGACCAGCTCTACACCGACAACATCGCGCGGATCGGGCACTGCTTCGCCGCGGATCCGGTCATCAACCTGGTCGACCGGGCCGCGGCCGGCCAGGTGGCGGACCACCGGCACTACATGCTCGCCTCGAGCGTCCCGGGATCGCGGATCGGCATCCTCCTCCGGAAGGTCCCTGAGCAGCCGTGACGGACGTCGACGCAGCACCTGCGGGATCGCGGCACGGCTTCGAGCTCCCGGATCTGATGACCGCGTCACCGCTGACCACGTTCGAGTTCAGCCCGGGCGCGAAGGAGCAGGCGGCGGCGATCCTCGCCGGCGGCCCCGACGCGATCTTCCACCACCTGGTACGGGACCAGGAGTCCGAGGCGAGCCTGCTGGCCGCCAGGAGGGTGATCCACGCGTTCCTCGGGGACCGGAGCGACGGGCCGGCGGAGGTGGATGCGGAGGTCATCGCCGGGCAGGTCGGCGCCGCCCGGGAGCAGATCGCGCACCAGGCGGAGGCGCTCACCCGGCTCGGGCCCGAGCTGCGCGAGAGCGTGCTGCGCCAGCGGGCGCCGATCGGCCTGGTGGGCGGCTGCTGGCTGGACGTGGTCTCCCAGCCCGCCACCCAGCCGTCGGTGATCGTCAACGACCTGTTCCGGCAGCACGTCCGGCTCAAGGGTTCCGGCAACACCCAACGCTCGCTGTACCACCGGCGCCGGCGGGCTCTCGAGGACGTCGGGGTGTACCTGCCGGAGATCGGCGCGGACGACTTCCTGCGCAAGGCACACGCCCGCCCGCTGACCTCGCTGCACGCCTCCTTCTACGTCGCGTTGTCCCGCCTGCCGGCCAGCTTCTTCCCCGAGGTGGTCGGCGTCCACTACGCGTTCCACGCGCTGGGCGTGGACGACCGTCTGGCCGGTACCCGGCCGCCGCTGGAGGAGTCCGCGCTCAGCGACGTGCTGGCCCGCTACCTCGCGCTGACCCGGCGGTCCGCCGGCGGCCGGGTCGAGCGGCTCCGCCTGTACGCGGCCGTCCGTCTCGTGGTCCAGCTGGAGTACGAGCACGTCGCCATGCTCACCGAGCTCGCCGGCTGGCTCGGCGGGCTGTCGCTGGACGCGCAGGTGGCCGCCATCGTGGCGCGGCACGCTCCGTTCGCCGGACGCCAGCACGGCACCGTCCGGGTCGGCGACCGGCTGCTGACGGAGATCTTCGCGGACCCCGACCTCGACCTGGCCGCGTTCCTGACCCGGCTGCGCCGGTCACCGCATCTGCGGCCGCGGCCGACCGGCGGCTGCCGGTTGCTCGACGCGATCAGGTTCGGCGGGCCGATGTTCGGCATCTTCGACGAGCGCGAGGCCTCGACCCTGAAGCGGTGGATCGAGGCGGTACACGCCGGCAGCCCGGCGGCGACCGAGATCCCGGTCAACCGGGTCGGTGACGAGGCGGCCGACCGGTGGTCCGGCGCGATCGCCGACCGCGAGCCGGACGACGTGGTGTTCGTCGAGCCGTACCCCCTCGACGACCGGGAGCTGTTCTACCGGCTGGTGAACATCGAGCATTTCCCCAACACGCTGGGGCAGGCCCGGGAGCGTGCCGCGCGTACCCTCGCGGACGCGGAGCTCATGTTCAGCCACGGCGCGAGCGGCACGTTCAGCGACGCCAGCTACTTCGACTACCGCGCCGACGCGTTGCTGGCCCGGGTGGACGGCATCTACTGGGGCAAGCTCGTCGGCCCGTACCGACCGCTCGACGAGATACCCGACCGCGACGAGGTCATCTTCGGCCAGACACTGCTCGCGCTGGCCGCGCTGGTCGACGGCGTGTGGGCGTACCGGACCGGCAACCTCGGCCGCTTCCAGCGGCGCAGCGACGCGCTGCTGTTCTCGGTCTACGCCGACGAGATGGGGCTCGGCGACGTGCGGAAGAACCACATCGCGCTGATCCGCCAGGTGTTGAGCAACCTGTCGATCCGGTTGCCGCACATCCGCGACGAGGAGTTCAGGCACCAGGCCGACCTTCCGGACAGCACCTACGGGTACGCGCTGCACCAGATGTGCATCTCGTTCTTCCCCGACACGCTCTACAACGAGATCCTCGGCTTCAACCTCGGCATCGAGCTGTCCGGGCTGGGCCGGCAACGCATGCACGAGATGCAGAAGCTTCGCGCGCACGGTCTGGACACCTCCTACGAGGAGGTACACCTGTCCATCGACAACTTCTCCACCGGTCACGCCAGGCAGGCGGTCGACGCGATCGTCACCTACCTCGACGACGTGGGACGGACCTGTGGCAGCGAGTCGGTCCGCACCGAGTGGCGGCGCATCTGGCGCGGGTACGCCGCCTTCGCCTACTTCGCCGAGTACGACCTGGTGCACAGCCTCACGGACAGCGGCGCGGAAGCCGATGTGGTGATCTGATGAGCCGCGTCGATGAAGGGATCCTCGGACTTCCTCTCTTCGAGCATCGGCACCGCGCGCTGGCGCAGCGGATCGGCGCATGGTGCCAGGCCAACGCCGCGCTCTGCGAGCAGCCGCACCCGGACGGAGCGGAGGGAAAAGGGCTGGCCATCCTGCGGGCCCTCGCGGCGGACGGCTTCCTGGCCTTCCTGGCTCCGGGGGCCGACCGGCAAGCCGCGGCGGACGGGGATCTGCGCTCGCTGTGCCTGCTGCGCCAGGCGCTGGCCTACGCGGACGACCTGGCCGACTACGCCTTCTCCATCCAGGCGCTGTCCGCGACACCGATCCGGCGCTTCGGCACCGAGACCCAGCAGCGCCGGTACCTGCCCGGGCTGGCGGACGGCAGCCTCGTCGGCGCATTCGCTGTCTCCGAGGAGAACGCCGGCTCGGACATCGCGGCGCTCGGGCTGCGTGCCGAGCGGACCGCGGCCGGCTATGTCCTCAATGGACACAAGGCCTGGGTCGCGAACGGCAGCATCGCCGACGTGACCTGCGTGGTGGCGCGCACCGGGGAGGGACCTGGCGCGCTGGGCCTGACCGCGTTCCTGGTTCCCGCGACGACCCCTGGCGTCGGGGTACGCGAACGGATCTCCCTGATGGCGCCCCGGGCGTTCGCCCACCTGACGTTCGAGGACTGTCCCGTGCCCGAGGAGAGCGTGCTGGGCAGACCCGGCGGCGGCTTCGTGGTGGCGATGGACCTGCTCGAACGGTTCCGGATGACCGTGGGCGCGGCGGCGCTCGGGTTCGCCCGCCGGGCGGCCGACGCCGCGTTGACGCGGGCCCGGAACCGGCCGATCTACGACGGCCGGCTCTTCGACCTCCCGACGGTCAAGGCGACGTTCGCGGAGATCGAGGTGAAGCTGAACGCGGCGGCCCTCCTGGTCGCCCGCGCCGCGTGGGAGTCCGACCGCGGCAACCGGCGCGTCTCGAAGCACTCGAGCATCGCGAAGCTGTACGCGACCGAAGCCGCTCAGGAGATCGTGGACGCGTCGCTGCAGATCTTCGGCGCCGCCGGGTTGGTCAGCGACAGCGTCACGGAGCGGTTGTACCGCGGGATCCGGTCGCTGCGCATCTACGAGGGCACCTCGGAGGTCCAGAAAACGATCATCGCCGGAGCACTGTAGACCGCGCCGGGTCGGTCGCGCCGGTGGCGAGCTTGGCCCGGACGACCTCGGCGTCGGCGTGGTGCAGCTCCTCGAAGATGGCCAGGGCGGTGCGCCACGCGTCGTGCGCCGCCTCCGGTTCGCCCGCGACCTCGTACGTGTTCCCGATGTGCAGGTACGCCTCGCCCTGCCCGTACCGGTCGCCGGTGTCCCGGGACAGGTCGTGTGCGTGGCGGTAGCACTCGACCGCCCGGCGGTGGTCGCCACGGTGGTGGTGCGCGAAGCCGAGGGTGTCCCAGGCGTTGGCCTCGCCGTGCCGGTCGCCGGCCTCCCGGAGGATGTCGAGAGCCCGCGAGCCGAACTCCATCGCCTCGTCGAACTCCCCGAGCTGCGCGTGGCCCCAGGCGATGGAGTTGAGGATCCGGCCCTGGCCGGCATGGTTGCCGGTGTTACGGAAGTGGACGAGCGCGTTCTTGGCCTCGCGGAGCGAATCGGCGTGCCGTCCCTGCCGTTCGGCCACCGCGGAGAGGCCGATCCGGGCGTGTCCCAGACCGACCTCGTCGCCCGCGGCCCGGGCCACCCGCAGCGCCCGGCGGAACTCGGCGGCGGCGGCGGCGAACTGGCCGAGCTGGTTGTAGGCGAGGGCGAGGCTGTTGTGCGCGCGGGCCATCTCGAACCGGTCACCGAGCCGCTGGGCGGCGGCGAGCGCGGTCTGCTGGGTGCTCACCTGGTCGTGCCAGTGCCCCCGGCGGTGCAGGAAGGTGGCGACCGCGGCGGCCAGCCGGTTGGCGTGGACATCGAGTCCCGCCTGGACCGCGCGGTCGATGACGGCGATCAGCACGCGGCGCTCGACCGTGAACCAGTCCAGGGCCTGCGGTACATCGCCGACCGCTTCGACGACCACGCCGGCGTCGGCCGGGGTGACCGGGATCGGATCACGGTACGGGTTGAGCCGGCGGTCGGCCGCGCGGGCCGTGTGCAGGTAGTGGTCGACCATGCGGTGCACGGCGGCGCGCCGCGCCCCGTCGGCGTCCACAGTGGACACCAGATCGGCGGCGTACGCGCGCAGCAGGTCGTGGGACGCGAACCGGCCCGGCGTGTGCTCCTCGATCAGGTGTCCCCGAGCCAGCTCGGCGAGGAGCGGCACCACCTCGTCGGGCGGGAGACCGGCGAGGCTGGCCGCGGCGGGCACGGCCAGATCCGGCCCGGGATGCAGCCCCAGCAAGCGGAACAGCCGAGCCGCGTCCGGGCTGAGCGTGTCGTACGACCAGGAGAAGACCGCGCGCAGGTCGGTGGCCGCGTCGTCGCCGCCGAGGAGGTCCAGGCCGCCGCGGGCCTGGCGCAGCTGCCCCGCCACCTGGCCCAGGGTCAGCTCCGGGTGGGCGGAGACCCGGGCACCCACGATGGCCAGCGCCAGCGGAAGGCGGACGCACCTGGCCACGATCTCGCCGGCCGCCGGTCCGTCGGCCGCGACGCGGGTGCGGCCGGCCCGGCGGGCCAGCAGCTCGTGTGCCTCCTCCTCGGTCAGCAGGTCGAGGGTGAGCAGGTGCGCGTCCTCGGTGGCGAGGAGGCCGGTCAGGCGGCTGCGGCTGGTCACCACGACCTGGCAGGTGGCGCTGCCGGGAAGCAGCGGGCGTACCTGCTCGGCGTCGCGCGCGTTGTCCAGCACCACCAGCACCCGCCGTCCGGCGAGCAGGCTGCGGTAGAGCCCGGTCTGGGCGTCCACGGTCGGCGGGATCCGCTGGGCGGGTACGCCGAGCGCGTCGAGGAAGCCACGGACCGCTTCGCCCGCCGTCACCGGCCGTCCGGCCGGGTCGAAGCCGCGCAGGTTCACGTAGAGCTGTCCGTCCGGGAACCGCGGCGCGATCTGGTGCGCCCAGAACACCGCGAGGGCGGTCTTGCCGATGCCGCCGGAACCGTCGATGGCCGAGATGACAACGGTGCCGCGACCCGCGACCAGGTCGTCCACGAGGCCGGTCAGCTCGTGCAGCTCGGCCGCCCGGCCGACGAACTGGCGTACCGGCGCGGGCAGCTGTCGGGGCGGCGCGGCCACGGCCCGCGGTTCGGTGGCGTGGTCGGCGCCGGGCGGGGGCGCGTCGACGAGCAGCCGCCGGTGCAGGTCGCGGAGGTCCTGACTGGGCTCGATGCCGAGCTGGTCGGTCCAGATCCGCCAGAGTCGCTGGTACGCCGCGAGCGCGTCGGGCCGCCGGCCGGCGCCGTTGAGCGCGGACATCAGCAGCGACCACGGCCGTTCCCGGAACGGCTCGGCGCCGGTCAGCTCCTCCAGGCCGGCCACCGCCTCCGCCGGCCGACCGCCCGCGAGCTGCGACGCGGCCAGCGCCTCCTGGGCCTCGACCCGGGTCAGGTCGAGCCGCTGCGCCGCGGCGACCAGCAGCGGTCCCGACCGGACATCCGCCAGTGCCGGGCCACGCCAGAGCCGCAGCGCCGCGGCGAGCCGGTCGACGGCGAGGTCGTGGTCGCCCCGGTCGGCCGCGTCCCGGCCCTCCCGGTGCAACGCGGCGAAGGACTCGTGGTCGAGATCCACCGCGTCCGGCACGAACAGGTAGCCGGTGGGCGCCGTACGGAGCTGGTCCGCGCCGGCGGGCAGCAGGCTGCGCAACCGCCAGACGTAATGCGTCAGGAGCTGGGTCGCCGACGCGGGCGCCCGGCCGTGCCAGAGCACCTCGATCAACCAGTCTCGATCCAGCAGGCGCCCGCCGTGGAGCACCAGGAGCGCGAGCAGCTCGCGTTGCTTCGCGGCCCGTACCGGTACCCAGGTGTCGTGCACCCAGACCTCCAGCGGGCCCAGTATCCGCGCGCGCATGATCGGCTCCTCGCGCCGCTACATCGGCAGTAGATCCAGGTACTTCACCATTCTGACCTGTCGGTGTTGGTCGCTTCGTGGAGGCCGCCATGCGTCCCCGGGACAGGATGAGCACGATCGGACCGGCCGCGGTGAGATGGACCCACTTCGCGGACTTCGTCAGCACGGCCGGGCACCGTCGCCGGTGCCCGGCCGTCACCGCTTAGCCGTCGACCACCTGCCCGATCCGCCGCGTCATCGTCGAGTCACCTCCCCCGCCTACCGTGGACCACGTGACGAGGAGGCGGCAATGACCAGACACGCGCGGCACCGGCTCACGGTGATCGCGGCCGGGATCGCGGCCGCCATCGTGGTACTGCTCCTCTCGGTCGCGGCCCCGTCGCACGCCACCCCGGCGGCCCTCTCCGACGAGGACGACTGCACCGTGACACTGGCCGCCCGGTGTACCAGGGGCTGACCCCGAAGGGCGGAGTCAGCCGATGTCGCGGCGCCGGAAGCCGGCGAACCCGCCGGCGAGGAGGGCCACGACGACGGCCGCGATGGCGAGCAACGGCACGGCCGTGACGCTCTCCAGCGGGGCTTCGGGAGTGTGCGCGAACGGCGAGGCCTTGCCGAACCAGTCGGGCAGGTCGAAGGAGTCGGCGAAGAGCACGACCACCGCACAGTAGCCGACCGCCACCCAGGCCACCGCGGCGGCGGCCCGGGGTACCCACCCGAAGGCGAGCGCGGCGATGCTGACGACCAGCCACACCGCGGGAATGTAGGCCAGCGCGATCGCGGTCAGGCGCGGTATCTGGCCAGGGTCGGAGACGGCCAGGCCGTACGCCAGGCCCACCCCGAAGCCACCCACCGCGAGTACCAGCGCGCTGCCGGCCAGCGCGACGCTGAGGTGGCTGCCGAGCCAGCCGGCCCGGCTGGTCGGCGTCGCCAGCACCGGCTCGGCCCGCCCGGAGGTCTCCTCGCCGCGCGCCCGCAGCGTAGCGGCGACGCCGTACGCCGCCGCGATCAGCGCGCCGAACACGACGCACAGGGCCAGGTACGAGTTGACGATGTCGGCGGCCCCGCCCGGGAAGAAGTTCGCGACCTCCGGGTTGTCGGTGATGTACTGCTCGACGCTCTCGCCGAACGAGCCGAGCGCGAGACCGAAAAGCACGAGCCCGGCGGCCCAACCGATGAGCGAACCCCGTTGCAGCCGCCAGGCCAGGGCCAGCGGCGAGGCCAGGGCCGGGGAGGCGCTGGCCCGGCCCGGTCGGGTCCGGAGCAGGCCGGCGCCGAAGTCGCGCCGGTCGAGCAGGGCGACGGCCACCGCGACGAGCAACGCGGCGGCAGCGAGTGGCAGCAGCAGCGGCCACCACCGGTCGCCGGCGTACGGGAACGTGCGCTGCCCCCAACCGATCGGCGACAGCCAGGACAGCGTGCCGTCCCCGGCGTCGCCCGCGGCACGCAGCATGAAGGCGGTGCCGATGGCGATGCCGACCGTGCCGTACACGGCTCGCGGGTTCTCGAAGACCTGCACGGCCACCGCGGTGAGGGCGGCGAACGCCACGCCGACGGCGGCGGTGGCGGCGCCGAGGAGCATCGAGCCGCCCACCGGCAGGCCGGTGCCCGCGGCGGCGACGAAGACGACCAGCGCCACCAGGAGGTTGGCCAACCCGGCGAGGGCGAGGGCGGCGGCGAGCGGGGCGTGCCGGCCGACCGCCGCGGACCGGATCAGCTCGGCCCGCCCGGTCTCCTCGTCCGAGCGGGTGTGCCGGCCGACCAGGAACATGTTCATGAGCGCGACGACCACCGACAGGTAGGCGAAGATCTCGAAGACGACCTCCCCACCGATCGTCTCCAGCAGTTGCGGCGGCCCGCTGAAGGCGACCATCGCGGCGTTGCCTCCGATCGTCTCCCGGAACCGGGCGAGCCTCTCCGGCGTACCGTAGATGCTCTGGCTGCCCAGGGACTGGTAGAACACCAGGAACCCGGCGCCGACCACCCACCAGGGCAGCCCGCGCCGCTCCCGGCGCAGCATGAAGCGCAGCAGCGCGCCGGTACCGGCGGTGGTCATGCCGCTGCCTCCCGCCCGGCCTCGTCGCCGTAATGCCGGAGGAACATCTCCTCCAGCGTCGGCGGTGTGCTGGTGAGGCTGCGCACGCCGAGACCGGACAGGTGCCGTACCACCTGGTCGAGGTGCTGGGTGTCGACATCGAACCGGGCGTGGGTGCGGTTCAGCACCACATCGTGGACGCCGGGGAGGCCGTCGATACCGGTGATCGGCTGGGTGGTCTCGACCGAGATCGAGGTCCGGGTCAGGTGCCGCAGGTCGCCCAGGGTGCCGGTCTCCACGGTACGGCCGAGGCGGATGATGCTCACCCGATCGCACAGCGCCTCGACCTCGGCGAGGATGTGGCTGGAGAGCAGGATCGTGCGCCCCTCCGTGCGCAGTTCCTGGACGCACTGCTGGAACACCGACTCCATGAGCGGGTCGAGGCCGGAGGTGGGCTCGTCGAGCAGCAGCAGTTCGGCGTCCGAGGCCAGCCCGGCGACCAGGGCCACTTTCTGCCGGTTGCCCTTGGAGTAGGTGCGGGCCTTCTTCCGCGGGTCGAGGTCGAACCGTTCCAGCAGCTGGTCTCGCCGCTGCCGGTTGAGCCCGCCGCGCAGCCGGCCCATCAGGTCGATCACCTCGCCGCCGGTGACGCCCGGCCACAGCGTGACATCGCCCGGTACGTAGGCCAGGCGCCGGTGCAGGGCGACGGCATCGCCCCACGGGTCGCCGCCGAGCAGCCGGACCGTACCGGCGTCGGCGCGGAGCAGGCCGAGCAGGACCCGGATGGTGGTGGTCTTGCCCGAGCCGTTGGGACCGAGGAAGCCGTGCACCTCGCCCTGCGCGACGGTCAGGTCGAGCCCGTCGAGCGCGCGGGTCGCGCCGAAGCTCTTGTGCAGGCCCGCTACAGAGATCGCATTCTCCATGCTTCAGACGCTACACTCGGTTCACAAACTCGTGAAGACTGTGTGACGGGCGAGACGGAAACCGGACGGGAGGGCCGACGGATGGCGACACGACCGCGGCGCGACGAGCCGGCCATGCGGGCCTACGTCGAGCAGATGGCGCGGCTGCTCGCCGACTGGGGGTTCCCGCGGATGGCCGGCCGGGTCGTGTTCGCGATGATGAGCGCCGACGAGCAGGCGCTCACCGCGGCCGAGTTGGGCGAACGGCTGGCCGTCAGCCCGGCCGCGATCTCCGGTGCGGTGCGCTACCTGATGCAGATCAACATGGTGGTCCGGGAACCCGTCCCCGGCTCCCGGCGCGACCGGTACCGGCTGGTGGACGACTCGTGGTACGAGGTCACGATCAGCAAGATGACGCTGCTCAAGACCATCGTGGACGTCACCGAGCAGGGTGTGCTCGCCGCGGGCGGCCCGGACACCCCGGCCGGCGCCCGGCTCGCCGGCATGCGGGACTTCTACATCTTCGTCCTGGACGCGCTGCCCGAGCTCACGAGCCGGTGGGCCGAGCGCCAGTCCGCACCGCCCGAGCCCGGCTAGACCTCGCGGCGTGATCGCTAGGATCGGACGCCATGGCGCGCTACGGCACCCAGTACGGCCCGGACGTCACGTTCCTCGGCGTGGCCCGCTGCGACCATACCGATCCACAGACCTATGTGGACGCTGACGTGGTGATCCTCGGCGCCCCGTTCGACGGCGGCACCACGAACCGCCCGGGCGCCCGGTTCGGCCCGAACGCCATCCGCACCACGGACTACCTCGGCCAGAACGGTTCCCGCCCCAGCCTCGCCCTGCGTACCGACGGACTGCGGGAGCTGAGGGTCTACGACGCGGGAGACGTCGAGATGTTCTCGGGTGACGCGGTGCGGTCGCTGACCGACCTGCGGGCCGCGGTCGCCACGATCGCGGCGACCGGTGCCGTCCCGCTCGTCCTCGGTGGCGACCACGCGGTCACCTACGCCGACGCCTCGGGCGTGGCCGACGTGCTCGGCCACGCCCGGGTGTCGATGGTCCACTTCGACGCCCACGCGGACACCGGCGACGTCGAGTTCGGCTCGCTGTGGGGTCACGGGGCTCCGATGCGCCGCCTGATCGAGTCCGGTGCGCTGCGGGGCGACCGTTTCCTGCAGATCGGGCTGCGCGGCTACTGGCCCGGCCCGGAGACGCTGCGCTGGATGGCCGGACGGAACATGCGGTCGTACGAGATGACCGAGATCGTCGCCCGCGGCCTGACCGGCTGCCTGACGGAGGCGTTCGCGATCGCGACGGACGGGTGCGACGGTGTCTTCCTCTCCGTCGACATCGACGTCTGCGACCCCGGTCACGCGCCGGGCACCGGTACGCCCGAACCCGGCGGTCTCTCCGCCCGGCAGCTCCTCGACGCGGTCCGCCGGGTCTGCCTGGAACTGCCGGTGGCCGGCATCGACGTGGTCGAGGTCAGCCCGCCGTACGACCACGCCGGCATCACCGCCGCGCTGGCCAACCGGGTGGTCCTGGAAGCGCTCTCGGCCATCGCCCGAAAGCGCCGCGACGACCGCGACGGCACCAGGTGGGATCCCGGCCAGCCCCTGCTCGACGGCCGCGAAGATCCCCGGGGCGGCTGACCCGGACCGCCGGCTGCGGCGCCCGGGCGCCGCAGCCGGCGGTGACTCAGTCGTTGTTCCAGTCGCCGGTGATCGGAGTGCGGTTGGCCGGTCCGAAGGAGAACGCGTGGTCGGCCGGGCCGCCGCTGAGGCTGTCCCGTAGCAGGTAGACGGCGTCCGAGGGCCGGTAGAACCCGACCGTCGTCTTGCCGTCGGCGTTCCAGTCCCCGGTGATCGGGGTCAGGCCGTCGCCCCGCCAGACGAACGAGTGATCGGCCGGGCCACCCGAGGCGTGGGTGTCCTTGATGTTCCACGTACCGGTGGACCGGTTGTAGTAGCCCACCGTGGTCTTGCCGTCGTTGTTCCAGTCGCCGACGACCGGCACGATGCCGCTGCCGGCCGGACCGAACTGCACGACGTGGTCGGCCGGCCCCTCGCTGAGCGTGTTCCGCAGGTGGAAGGTTGCCGTACCCGGGTTGTAGTAGCCGACCGTCGTCTTGCCGTCCGCGTCCCAGTCACCGGCGAGGGGCACCATGCCGGGCGGCCCGAACCGGAAGGAGTGGTCGGACGGACCGGCCCCGTTCGCGTTGCGCAGGTTGAACGTACCGGTCGCCGGCACGTAGTACCCCACCGTCGTCTTGCCGTCGTTGTTCCAGTCCCCGGACAGCGGCCGCGCGTTGGCCGGACCGTACTGGAAGGAGATGTCGGCGGCCCCACCGGAGTGGGTGTTCTTCATCTGCCAGGTGCCGGTGGACGCCTGGTAGAAGCCCACCGTCACCTTGCCGGTCACCAGATCCTTGGCCTGGTCGATCAGCGCCAGCGCGGTACCCTGCGCCTGGTCGTACCGGTCCGGGAAGGCGGACCGTTGCACCGCCTGGGCGATCTGCCCCGCGGTCATGCCCGGGTTGTTCGCCGCGATGGGGATGGCGCGGGTGAAGAAGGCGTTGGCCGCGTACGAGACGTTCATGATCTGTTCGGGGGTACCCCAGCCCTGCGAGGGACGCTGCTGGAAGACCCCGAGCGAGTCCCGGTCGCCACAGGGCAGGTTGTTCATGTGCGACTCGACCCAGCCGGCCTCGAAGCCGGCGAGCATCACCCGCTCCGTCACCTTCAGCCCGCGGCCGACCCGGTACACCGTCTCGAGCACGGCCGGGTCCGCTGTGGACGGAATCGACGTGCAGGCCAGCGGTACGACGTCCTCGTCCGGGCGCGGTGCCGCGTACGCGGGCGTCGCCGCCGCGTCGGCCACCAGGGCCGCGGTGGTCATCGTGCCGGTCGCGGCGAGCGCGGCCAGCATGCGCGTTGTGGACATGTTCCTCCTCCGGCCCGGTCAGGCCTTGTCCCAGTCGCCGGCCACCGGTGCCATCGAGGCCGGCCCGAAGTTGAAGACGTGGTCCGCGGGGCCGTCGCTGAGCGCGTTGCGGAGCACGTACGTGCCGTCGGACGGCCGGTAGTAGCCGATGGTGGTCTTGCCGTCGGCGTTCCAGTCCCCGGTGACCGGCCGCATGCCGGGCGGGCCGAACCGGAAGTTGGCCTCGGCGGCGCTGCTGTCGTTCTGGTCGTTGAGGTGCCACGTCCCGTCGGTCGGGTTGTAGTAGCCCACGGTCGTCTTGCCGTCGTTGTTCCAGTCGCCGGTGACCGGGATCATGCCGGGCGGCCCGAACCGGAAGCTGTGGTCGGACGGGCCGGCGTTCAGCGTGTCCCGCAGGTGGAACGATCCGTCCGACGGGCGGTAGAAGCCGACGGTGGTCTTGCCGTCGTTGTTCCAGTCCCCGGCGAGCGGCACCATGCCCGGCGGGCCGAACGCGAACGAGTGGTCCGCCGGCCCGGCGTTGTTGGTGTTGCGGAGGTTGAACGTCGCGTTGGACGGCTGGTAGTAGCCGATGGTGGTCTTGCCGTCGGCGTTCCAGTCCCCGGTGATCGGCCGGGCCCCGGTGGCGCCGAAGGCGAAGGCGAGGTCCGACGGACCGCTGCTGTGGGTGTTCCTGAGATGCCAGGTGCCGTTGCTCGGCTGGTAGAAACCCACCGTCTGCTTACCGAACGAGCCACCGGCCCACCAGCTCGTCTGCTGCAACGCGCCGGGCCAGCCGAAGCTGAAGTGCACGTGGTCCTGGTGGCAGTCGGTCACCCCCGAGCAGGAGTACGGCTGCCAGCCGGCGTCGGGGTTGTAGGCCCGGAAGATCTGCCGGTCCCAGATGATGTACATGATGCCGAAGCGGCGCAGCAGCGCGTGCCGGTTGCCGTACTTGTCGGTCGCGAGCAACCAGTTGAGCAGGTCGTCGGCGGTGGCGTGCTGGGTGAACGCGGAGACCCGCCAGTCCCAGGCACGCCCTTCCTTGTGTTCGCTCTGACCGCCGACGCTGCAGCCGCGCAGGATGCCGGAGTCACCGGTACCCGGGTACGCGGCCAGCACCATGCTGCGGAACGACACCACCCCGGGTTGTTCCGTCGAGTTGCACGACGACTGGCCGACGTATGGTTGATAGCCGTCGATCAGCGGGCCGAGGTTCTTTCCCGGTGGCGCCGCGGCGGCGGGTTCCGCCCCGACGGCCACGCCGGTGAGCATGGCCGCGGCGAGGACACCCGAACGCCGTAACGCCCGGGACGTGGACCGTCGTCTGTGCCGGACGGCCGTTGTACGTTTCATCGTGGCTCCTCTCCACGAGGGGGAGATGTGGCATCACGATGAGCCGCCGTTTCATTCAGACGGCACCCGGCGGGTCACCCAGGCGTCACACGGCCGTGGGCGACGGGTGCCGGGTCGCGTCGGAGCGGTCGAGCGGGGCCAGCGCCGCCGCCGGGGTCACCCTCGCGACCAGCCGGGACGACCCCAGCGCGCGTACCTTCGCCTCGACCTGTTCGGCGTCCGGGTGGCGTAGCGCGTGCAGGATCCGCAGCGCCTCCCGCCATGCCTCGCGGGCGAGCTCCACCTCGCCGGCCGCGCCGTGCGCGTCGCCGAGATGGGTGAGCGCGATCGCCTCGTAGTAGTGGTCGCCGAACTCCCGCAGCATCTGCGCGGACTGCCGGTAGTACCCGGCGGCCCGCCGGTGGTCGCCGAGCAGGTGGTGCGCGTAGCCCAGACTGTCCAGCGTGTGCGCGGCGCCCTGGGCGTCGCCGAGCTCGCGGTGCAGGGCCACCGCCTCCTCGCAGTACGCGAGGGCGTCGCGGCTCTGGCCGAGCTGCGCGTGGTACCACCCGATGGTGTTCAGGACCTGCGCCTGTCCCGCGCGGTGGCCCGCCGCGCGGTAGAGGTCGAGCGCCCGCTCCACCTGGCCCAGCGCCTCCCGGATCTGCCCCTGGCCGGCATCGACCGAGCTCATCCGGTGGTACGCGTACGCCTGGCCGATGGCGTCGTCGAGCTCGCCGAAGAGGTCGAGGGCCCGCCGTAGCTGGGTACGCGCCCGGTCGTAGTCGCGCAGCGCGGTACAGGCCAGCCCGAGTCCGCTGTGGGCGTGCGCCTGCCCGACCGGGTCGCCCAGCCGCTCGGCGACGGCCTGCGCGGTCTGCTGGATGTCGGCCCAGTCGTGCCAGAGTCCGCGCCGGTTCAGGAACGGGGTGATGGTCGAGGCGAGCTGCCACGCGTGCGTACCGAGGTCGGCCGCTGCCGCGCGTTTGACGATCGCGATGAGCACCGGGTGCTCGGCCGTGAACCAGGCCGACGCCCGGGGATGGTCCGCGATCGCCTCGCTCGTCACCGACGGATCGGCGGGCAGCAGGTCGATCTGGTACCGGTGCGGGTACAGGCGCGAGGCCGCGGTGTCCGCGGTGTGCAGGTAGTGGTCGATCATCCGGCGGACCGCTGCCCGCTGCTCCGCCTCGGTGTCGGCGGTACCGCCCAGCTCGACCGCGTACGCCCGGAGCAGGTCGTGGAACGCGAACCGGCCGGGGCTGTGCTCGGCGATGAGGTGGGCGCTGGTCAGCTCGGTGAGCAGCGGGTGGACGTGCGCGGGCGGGCAACCGGCGAGGCTGGCCGCCGCTGCGGCCGAGACGTCCGGCCCGGGATGCAGGCCGAGCAGCCGGAAGAGCCGGGCCGCGTCCGCACCGAGCCGGCGGTACGACCAGGAGAACACGGTCCGCACGTCGCCGCCCGGGTCGTGGCCGGAGAACACGTCCAGTCCGCCGCGGGCGTCGCGCAGCTCCGCCGAGAGCATGGCGAGCGGGAACGACGGGTGTATCGCGGCCCGTGCCGCGACCATGGCCAGGGCCAGCGGCAGCCGGGCGCAGGACCGCACGATGTCGTCGGTCGCCTGCCGCTCGGCCGTGGTACGGGCGGTACCCAGCCGCGCGACCAGCAGGTCCCGTGCCTCGTCCGCGGTGAGCAGGTCCAGCGTGACCGGTTCCGCTCCCGCGCCGCTGACCAGTCCGGCGAGCCGGTTGCGGCTGGTGACCAGGACCAGGCAGCCGGGCTTGCCCGGCAGCAGCGGGCGGACCTGTTCGGTGCTCTCGGCGTTGTCCAGCACGACCAGCATCCGGCGCCCGGCGACCAGGCTGCGGTAGAGCGCCGCCTGGGCGTCCAGGCCGGCCGGGATGCGTGCGGCCGGGATGCCGAGGGCGTCCAGGAAGCCGCGCACTGCCTCCCCCGCGGTCATCGACCCGCCACTCTGGTCGAACCCGCGCAGGTTCACGTAGAGCTGGCCGTCCGGGAACCGGCCGGCGACCCGGTGCGCCCAGTGCACCGCCAGGGCCGTCTTGCCGATGCCGGCGGTACCCATCAGCGCCGAGATCACCACCGTCGAGGGCTGGTGCTCCAGGTCCGACACCAGCGCGTCCAGCCGGGCCAGTTCGACGGTCCGGCCGGCGAAGCCGCGGACGTCCGGCGGCAGCTGGGCCGGCTTCGGCAACGGCGGGTCGACCGGGACGTCCGGTTCGATCGGGGCGGTGCTGCGCGCGACCGGGCTGTCCAGCGACTCGTCGCCCAGCAGGATCAGCCGTTCCAGGTCGCGCAGCGGGGCGCCCGGTTCGAGGGCATACTCGTCGGCCAGGGTCTGCCGCGCCCGCCGGTACACGCCGAGCGCGTCGGTCGGCCGGCCGCTGCGGTACAGCGCGATCATCAGCTGGGCCACCAGGCGTTCCCGCCCCGGGTGCTCGGCCGCCGCGTCGGTGAGCTCGGCGACGATCCCCGCGTGGTTGCCCCGGTCCAGCTCGGCGTTGAAGAGCGCCTCCAGCGCCGACGCGCGCTGCTCCTCCAGGTGGACCCGGGCCGCGTCGGCGAAGGCGGCCCGCACCCCGGCCAGGGCCCGGGTCCCCCGCCACAGCCGCAGCGCCCGGCGCAGCGCCCGCACCACGGCGTCGGGATCCGGCCTGGGGTGGGTAGCGCCGCGGGCCTGCCCGAGCAGCGCGGTGAACCGGGCGAGGTCGAGCTGGCCCTGGATGATCCGCAGCCGGTACCCGGCCGGCTGGCGGTCGACCACGGCCAGCGCCCGGGCGCCGTCGACCAGCGTCGCGCGCAGCGCCGAGACCATGTTCTTGATCTGCGTGCTGGCCGTACGCGGCACCGACTCGCCCCACATCGCGTCGATGATCTGGTCGACGGTCAACACGCGCTCGGCGTGCATGAGCAGCAACGCCAGCAGGTCCAGGTGTTGCCGGCGGGCGAACGCCAGCGGCCCGCGGGACGTCACCACCTGGACGGGGCCGAGAATGCGAAAACAACAGTCATCGCTATCTACGGACATCAAAGTGGATCGTACGCCCGCGGGACGCGCCCGGACAGCTACGGCGTCGGGTCACCGCCGACGGCATCGGGATAGATCGCGCAGAGGTAGCGGTCCCAGTACCGGCCACCGAAGAACTCGTGGTCCCGCATGATCCCCTCGACCTGGAAGATCTTGCCCTCGCCACTGCGCATCTGCGGCCAGTTGAACCCGGGGATCTCCACGTAGAGCTTGCGCATCGGGAAGGCGTGGAACATGTAGCGCACGAACATCGCCACGACCTGTGCCGCCAGGCCGCTGCCGTGGTACTCGGCCCGGAACACGGCACCGATGTACGCGTACCGCTGGCCCATGTCGGCGCCGTACGCCACGACGTGGCCGACCGGTTCCCCGTCGTCGGTACGCCGGGCCACGAACTGCACCAGGACCTGCGACCACAGGTCACTCGCGAAGCGCTCGATCGGCGGCGGTGCGCCGCGGTACCGCCAGCGGAAGCAGGTCTCCGGGTGGATCGAGAGCGCGTAGAGGAACCGGAGGTCGTCGGGCTCCACCGGGGTCAGCCGGATCTCGTTGTTGCTCAGCGTCGGAGCCAGCTCCGAGCCGGCCGGGCGGACGAGCGAGAAGTCGGTCGGTCGCGCCGGCCGCGCCGCGGTGTCGGTGAACCTGACGGACAGTCCCCGGAAGCTCGCCGTATCGAGCAGGGCCAGGACGTCCGCCACGGTCGCCGGCCGGCTTCGGGTCGCGAGCGTCACGCCGCGGGTCTCCAGCCAGGCCAGCAGGCTCATCATCGCCAGGCTGTCCAGGCCGAGGTCGTCGGCGAGCCGGGCGGTGTCGGTCAGCGTCTCCGGATCGCGTTCCACGATCGTGGCCAGCTCGAGGCGGTCGGCCTCGCGCCGGGCGACCTCCGCGCTGGCCTGCGTCTGATCGTCGATGGTTGTCATCGGGCCTCCATGGCTAGTTCTCCGGACAGGTAGCGGCGGCGCGTCTCGGTCCGCCGGAGCTTGCCGGACGAGGTCTTCGGCAGGTGGCCGTACGGGACGACGACGACGTCCTTGGGGGCGAGGCCGACCTCGGCCAGCACCACCGCGGCGACGCCCTGCCGCACGGTCGTGGTGTCCCGGCTGCGCGACTCGACCGCGACGACGAGCCGGTCGCCGTCGCCGCCGGGCAGCCCGAAGGCGGCGGCTCCGCCGGCGCGTACCCCCGGCACCTCCTCGGCCACCGCCTCGACGTCCTGCGGGTAGACGTTGCGCCCGGCGGCGAAGAGGATGTCCTTCTCCCGCCCGCAGACGACCAGCTCGCCGTCGCCGGTGAGGTAGCCGAGGTCACCGGTCCGCAGCCAGGTACCCGGTGCCGGGCGCGGGTCACCCCAGTGGTGGCCGACGACCGATGCCCCGCGCAGCTCGATGTGGCCGACCGTTCGGTCCGGCACGGGATCGCCGCTGCCGCGGTCCACCACGCGGATCGCGGTGCTGCCCACCGCGGGGCCGACCCGGACCAGCTCACGGGCCACGGCACCGGCCCGGGCCGGGGTGGCCAGGCCGTCGGCCTCCAGCGCGACCGGGTCGATCCGGTCCACCGACAGGCCCGCGTGCGCCCGGGTCAGGGTGGCCGCGAGGGTCGCCTCCGCGAGGCCGTACGCCGGCATCAGCGCCGACGGGTCGAGGCCGAACCGGGCGGCCGCGGCCGCGAACCTGGTCATCATCGCCGCGTCCACCGGTTCCCCACCGGTGACCAGGAAGCGCACCGAGGTCAGGTCGAGGTCGGCGCGCGGCCCGCCCGCCAGCAGCCGGGTCATCAACGCGTACGCGAAGTTGGGCGCGCCCGAGATGGTGACCTGGTACCGCGACATCGCCTCCAGCCAGCTCGACGGCTGCCGCGCGAAGTGCCCGGGCGGCTGCAGCACGAGCGAGCATCCGCAGCTCACCGGCAGCGTGAAGAACGCGACCAGCCCCATGTCGTGGTATAGCGGCAACCAGCTGAGCCACCGCCCCGGATGCCAGGAGTGGTGCTCGAGCCGGGCCATCATCGCGTCGAGGTTGGCGGCGAGGTGCCCGTGCGAGACCGGTACGCCCCGCGGCGCGCGGGTCGATCCGCTGGTGTACTGCAACACGGCGAGGTCTGCCGGGTCCGGCCGGTGCGGTACTGCGGGTGCGACGGTAGCCGCCCGCTCGGTCACCGATTCGAGCGTCAGCACTCTCGTCGCCGCCGACAGGGCGTCGCCGGCCGCGCCGCCGGTGCCGTCGACGAGCACGGCGTCCAGCCCGGCGTCGCGCACGATGGCGAGCAGGTGGTCGACCCGGGCGTCTGCGCCGTGACCGGGCGGCAGGACGGTGACCGACCCGCCGGTGAACCAGATCGCCTGGACGGCCGCGGCCAGCGGGAGGCTCGTCGTGCCGAGCAGGCCCACCCGGCTGCCCGGCCCGAGGCCCGCCCGGGAGAGCACGGCGGCCGTCCGCAACGCCCGCCCGGACACCTCGACCCAGGACGCCACCTCCGCCGGCTCGGCACCGGATCCGAGCACGGTCAGCGTGCCGGTGTTGGCCCGGTTGTCCGCGATGGCATCGACCACGGTACGCATGGCAGCGAGCCTGCCGGCCGGTCTCACCCGAACGGCACCCGTCCGGTCATCCGCAGAGCACGCGGGTCCCCGATCGGTCCCGGTCCGGGTCCCGGCCGGCGGGGTGACCGGCGGAGCGGCGCTCCCGCCGGCATGAGGTATTCGCCAGGCTGTCCGACTGCTACCCGAGGCCGGCGGGTCCACTGTGGAGAACCGGATGCGCGAACCTATCGAGGCGTGGCACGACGACCATGGATGATCACGTTCCGGTCCGGACGGTACGCATCGGACGACCTGGCGCGCCCTCCACCGAATCGGTCGAAGTCCTCGAATGGACCGCGCTATGTGTCAGATTGACGTCAGGCTGCGAGCCTCCTATCGTTCTGCATGGCCAGTTAATGTCATTTTGACAATAACTAGGCCCGGCGGGAAGGACATCAGAATGATCGACGCCGATGGCAGCAGCCGCATCCGCAGCACCGTCGACGTGGGCGTGCTCACCGTGCTGCGCGAGGAGACCTATGCGATCGTCGAAGCGCTGCGGGCCACCGCGGGCTACCGCAAGACCGAGATGGCAGCCGGCCAGCGCATCCACGAGGCCGCGCTGGTGCACGGCGACCGCACCATCCGGATCGCTGCCATGCAGACAACCGACCGCGGCCAATCCTCGGCGGCGCTGGCGTTCAACGAGCTCTGCACGCTGGCACGGCCGCGGTACGTCGCACTCGTCGGCACCGCGGGCGGCATCAACCGTACCGTGGAGATCGGTGACGTCGTCATCGCGGACAGCGTCATCTCCTACGACCCCCGCCGCGTCGCCAGGAACGGGGTCTGGCACCGCGGCGCGACGCGGCCGGTTCCGGTGACCGTCAGCCGCGCCGTGCAGGACTTCCTGAGCAGCCGGCCCGAGCCGACGCTGCCGACCAGGGCGCCGTCCGGTCGCAGCCGGCCGTTCCGCGTCCACTATGGACCGGTCGGTTCCGGCGAGGCGGTCATCACCGACGTCCACTCGCACATCCGCGAGTTCCTGTTCCGGTTCAACGAGAAGGTGCTCGCGGTCGAGACCGAGGCGGCCGCCGTGGCGCAGGCGTACCACGAGTCCGCCCGGCACCCGAAGGGCCTGGCCGGCTGGCTGGTCGTGCGGGGAATCTCCGACAAGGCCAACCGGCACAAGGGACACCGGGACCACGCGATGGCGTCCCGCCACGCGGTACAGACACTCGAGGCGCTGCTCCCCTTTCTGTAAAGCGCGCCGGTACAGCGCCGGTGGAGCGCCGGTGGAGCGCAGCCGAGCGGGTGGGCCCGCACCCGCGTGCCCACCCGCTCGACATGCCGGCTACCGGCAGGTGCCCGTGGCGCTGTCCCAGTGGGTGCCGTTCGGGCAGTCGGCGACGATCGTCGCGGACTCGTCCGCGGACGACCCGAGGACACTCCCGGTGGACGACCCGGAACTGGCCAGGAACATCGCGACGATCAGGCTGAACACGGTCCTTCGGATGCGGTCGTGCATGGCCCTTCTCCTTTCGGGGCGGTGGAGCGAGGTAGACAAAGGACAACGGGCACGTCGTCCCGTCCGGATCAAGGACGATCCGAACGCGCGAAGGTGGCCGGCCTTCGCGAGCGACGGCCCAACCCGCGAGCCGAACTCGTGTGTGGTGCCGTGGGCGCTGACTTTGTGTCTTGATGACAGTAACGCGGGCCGGGTATTCATGTCAAGGTGACATTAGATAGTCTGTGCACCATGACGCTGACCACCCGTGCCCGCGCCGTCGTCCAGCTCACCGTCGACCTGGTGATCCTCACCGTTCGCGAGGCCCGCCTTCAGGTGCTGCTCGTCGTCCGCGGCAACGAGCCGTACCGCGACCAGCTGGCGTTGCCCGGCGGGTTCGTCCGCAAGGGTGAGGACATCCTCGATGCCGCACGGCGCGAGCTCGCCGAGGAGACCAGCCTGGACGGGGCCCTGGACGGCACCCCGCTCCACCTCGAACAGCTACGGACCTACGGGGCACCCGAGCGGGATCCGCGCGGCCGCATCGTCAGCGTGGCGCACCTCGCGATAGCGCCCGACCTTCCGGTGCCGGTCGCCGGAACGGACGCGCGGAGCGCCCGCTGGGAGCCGGTCGAGTCGGCGCGGCACCTCGCCTTCGACCACGACCAGATCCTCGCCGACGGTGTCGAGCGCGCCCGGAGCAAGCTGGAGTACACCACCCTCGCCACGGCGTTCTGCCGGGAGACCTTCACCATCGGGGAGCTGCGGCAGGTATACGAGGTCGTGTGGGGACAGACCCTCGATCCGCGCAACTTCAACCGGAAGGTGACGGGTACCGACGGCTTCGTGGTCCCGACCGGCGAGAAGCGGATCCCGGAGACCGGCCGCCCGGCGAGCCTCTACCGGCCCGGTCCCGCGACGACCCTCTCCCCACCGATGCTGCGCGCGACGGTCGACCGACCCGGTTAGGGCGGGAGGAGGTCGAGCTTCTGCCGGACCGCGTCCGCCTCCGGCCGGCCCATCTCGGCGTACCCGTCCAACGCCTCCGACCAGGTTCGGCGTGCCTCGGCGGTCGCGGACCGGTCCGCGTACGTGTCGCCGAGCGCCTCCTGGGCCTGGGCCTTGAGGTACGCCGCGTTGCCACGGTCGAACGAGGTCACCGCGTAGGTCAGCGCCTCGGCCGCCTCGTCCTGGCGGTTCTGCGCGCGGCGCAGCGCGGCCAGCGACATGTGTACCCGGCCTTCGAGCACCGAGTCCTCCACAGTGGACGTCGCGACCACGGTCGTGGCGGCGGTGAGGAAGTGGTCCGCCTCGTCGAGCGCGCCCGAGCGCAGTGCCACCTCGCCGAGCCCGTGCGTGGCGTACACCTTTCCCATCGGATCGGTCTCCCCGATCGTCGCCAGGACGTAGGTGAAGTTCTCCTCGGCCGCCGGCAGATCGCCGGTGGCCAGGTGGGCCTGGCCGATCCAGTACGCCGTCTGGGCGAGGATCCGGGGTTGGCCGGTGGCCTCGGCCACCTCCCGCGTGCGCGCGAGGACCTGTAGCGCCTCACCGGTGTCGCCCAGCTCCAGGTGGCACTGGCCCATGTACCGGAGCGACTGCCAACGCCCGACCCGGTCGTCGCTCTCCTCGTACAGCCGGGCAGCCTCCAGGTAGGTTGTCAGGGCCCGGCCGAGCTGGCCGACCCGGCGCAGGGCGCTGCCGAGGGTGCGCAGCGCGATCGCCCGGCCGTGCTGGTCCTTGAGGCGATCGAACAGTTCGGCGGCCCGGGACAGATCCTCCAGGCTCGGTACGGTCGACGGCCGGCCGGCGACCAGGGCCGGCTGAGCCAGCATCACCAGGGTGGCGGCCTCGCCGCGCACGTTTCCGGCCGCGCGGCAGGCGCGCAGCGCGGCGAGGTGGGTCACCTGCCAGTCGTCGAGGTGGCGGCCGAGCGTGTAGAACTCGTGCGCCGAGATCGCCAGGTTCCAGCAGAGCTCGTCCAGGCCCAGCTCCGCGGCGTGGCGCACGGCGGCCCGGATGTTCAGCCGCTCCGCCTCGAACCATGCGCGCGGGTCGTTGTCGAGTTCTGCGAGGACGCCTGGCGGTGCCGGCCAGTCCGGCAGGCAGCCGTACACGAGGTCGAAGTCGGAGTCGTAGATGCCCCGATGCGCCCGGCGGGTCAACGTGAGCAGCGCGCCGTAGACCCGCTCGATGAACTCCACCCGCTCGTGCGGGTCGTCGTAGACGCCCTCCGCGCGGTGCCGCGCGTACCGGCGGGTGAGGTCGTGGAACCGGTACCGCATTCCGGGGTTCGCCGGCTGGATCATGTGCGATGCCGCGAGCCGCAGCAGGACCTCGGCCGGGTCGGCGGTGGTGCCGCTGTTGTGCAGGATCGCGGCCGCGGTCCAGAGTCCGAAGTCGGCACAGTAGAGCAGGCCGAGGCCGAGGAAGAGCTGCTGGGCGTCGTCGTCGAGCCGGTCGAAGCCGACCCCGATGCTGCGGATCACGCTGCGGTCGCCGTACACGAATCCCGCGAGATCCTGATGTTCCAGGCGGTCGATGATGTCCGGGGTGGTCCGGCCGGGGTCGCGGGCCCGCAGGGCGGCGACGATCGAGACCGCCAGCGGCATCCCGGCGCAGAGTTCGACGACCCGCTGGGTCGCCTCGGGCTCGGCGTCCGGGTCCACACCGGAGCGTCGCAGGACCCGCCGGAACATCTCGACCGCCTCGGGCTGGTCGAGCGGGCCCAGCGTCGGCACGTGGTGGGCGCCGGCCAGCTCGGGCAACCGGCGCCGGGACGTGACCAGGACGCCGCAGCCCGGGTTGCCGGGGATCAGATCGCGGACCTGGGCCTCGTCCCGGGCGTCGTCCAGGACGATCAGGACCCGCCGCTCCCCCACCACGCTGCGGTAGAGGGCAACCCGCTCGGCGTGCAGATCCGGGATCCTGGTGAAGCCGAACGCGCGCAGGACCTGGGCCACCAGCTCGTCGGGGGCGAGGTACTGCGCGGTCGGGTCGGTCAGCTCCAGGAACACCTGCCCGTCCGGGTACTCCGACAGCACGCTGTGCGCGACCTGCAACGCCAGCGCGGTCTTACCCATCCCGGCCGGCCCGGTCACCACCACCACCGGCGTCGCCGTGCGCGGGCTGCGGGTGAGCAGCCAGCGGCCCTCATTCAACGGCTCGTCCCGGCCGACGAAGTCGGCCACCGCCGGCGGCAGCTGCCGGGGCGCGAGGACGAGCTGCGCGGCGCTGCCGGCCGACTCGTACTGGGCGATGACCCGCTCGTCCAGGCTGGCGATCGCGTACATCAGGTTGCGCAGGCCGGGCTCCGGCCGGGCGCCCGCGCCCGCCTCCAGCGCCGCCGCGTGCCGGTCGAACGCCTCCAGCGCGTCGGTCGCGTGACCGCTACGGTACAGCGCGAGCATGAGCTGCTCGCACAGCCGCCGGTCGGTCGGATGCGACTCGACCATGGTGTACAGCTCATCGATGATCTGCATGGCCCGCCCGCGGCCGAGCTCCAGGTCGAACAGGCGTACGCCGGCCCGCTTGCGCCGCTGCATGAGATGGGCGGCCTCGCGCTGGAAGGCGTCGCCCGGGATGCCCGCCAACGGGGTGGGGCCGGTCCACAGTCGCAGCGCCTCCCGCAGCAGGTCCACCTCGTCCTGGACGCGCCGCTCGGTCGAGGCCTGGTCGGCCTCCCGGATCAGCCGTTCGAAGACCAGCTTGTCCAGGTCGTCCTCGGCGACCCGCAGCTCGTAGCCGTAGCCCGCATGGGTGATCAGGTGGGTGCCGCCGAGCGGCTCGAGGATCCGGCGCAGGGACGAGACCGACTTGTGCAACTGGGTGGTCGAGACGTCGGTGCTGTTCCAAGCGGCCCGCAACAGCTCCAGCGTGGACACCCGCTTGTTCGCATTGATCAGCAGCACGGCGAGCACCGTGAGCTGATGTCCCGCCGGGAGCTGAAGGCGTTGACCTCCAGCGAAGATTTCCAGCTCCCCCAGGATGCGGTAAATCACGGCACGTCTCCGTTCCGCCCGCCCCCGCATCGTCCTCCACCTCGGAAGGTACGGATGGCGATTACTCTTCGCCACCGCCTTCTCCGCCTCCGCAGAACGTCGGAAGCCGGCCGGTAGGTCCCGATGGCTGAATGGCTGCTGCAAGTAGCCGGCGAATGGCTGCCAGTAGCCAGCCGAGGAGAAATGGATGGCACAGCAGACGAAGACGATCCGCTACCTGCCCAGTCGACTCCTGGTCGGGGTCGCGTACGGAGGAATGATTCTCACCTGGCTCATCGTCCTGGGCGGTCTCGTCGGGACGGTCGTCATCCTGTCCAGGCTCGGCCCGCTCGCCGTCATCCCGTTCGTGGTCATGTGCGGCGGCGCGGCCCCCGCCCTCTCCGTGACCCGGGGGGTCCTCCAGTTGCACCGGGTCCGGACGAAGGTGCCCGCGCGACTGCTGCGGCAACGCCGCCACGGCGACCTGACCGCGGCCACCGACGACCAGAACCGGCCGCTGCGCCCGGTCGGGTGGAGCGTGGTGGACGTGGTCACCCGCACCGACGCGCTACTGGGCCCGCTCACCACGCTGCCCGGCGTGCAGATCTTCGAAGGGGTACGCCTACCGGGAGCCGCCCGGCTGGCGGCCTCGCACGCGGTCAGCGCCGGGCGGTTGGTCGTCCTGATCGAGTCGGTGGCATGGCCGCCGGGACGGTACCGCATCGACGCCACCGGGCGGATCCGCTGCGACGGGCAGTACATCGGGCAGACCGTCCGGTCGCTCTCCGCGGCGGTACGCGCGTACCGCGGGCTGCTTCCGCGCAGCCACCAGGTACGCGCGCTCGTCGCCGTCTACCGGTTCACCGACGACGAGTACATCCTCCCGTCGGGAACACCGGAGGTGGACTGGGTCCTCGCCGACCACCTGTACCGCGACCTGAAGGAGTTGCTGGCGCCGCACCTGTCCACGATGAGCCGGCACACGATCGCGGCGCTGACCACGGGGTGCCAGGCATGAACCTCTTCATCGACGACTACGCGCCGCTGGGTGCCGACCACGACGGCGCCCGGCGGGACGTCACGCGCCAGATCCGGCACCGGATCTCCGGGCGTACCCCCGGGTCCGCGTCGGGCGACGGCTGGCTCGACCGCGCGCGGTGCGCCCTGGCCGCCGGCGACTACCACGCCGCGGCCTTCGCCGCCCAGCAGGCCAGCTCCTCACCCGCGACGGCCGACGTCCTGGGTATCCTCGCGCGCGCACACGCCGGGCTCGGGCGCTTCGAGGAGGCGGTAACCGAGGCCCGGCGCGCGGTCCAGCTCGCGCCGCGGGACGCCGAGAACCACCTCACGCTCGCCGGGGTCTTCGAGGAGCTCGGCAACTGGAGTGCGGCCCTGCAGTGCTACCAGGTCGCCGAGCGCATCGGCCCCGACCCCACCGCGGCCCGGGCCGGTACCGCCTCGGTCCTGCTCCGGCTCGGCGACGGCGCGAAGGCGCGCCGGATCCTCGAGGCGATCTACGCACGCAGCGCCGACAAGCGGCTGGCCGGGGACCACCTCGGTCTGGCGCTCACCGAGGTCGCCGAGCAGGTGCCGCGGGTCCGGGACAGCCACACGTACTTCATCACCAGTCCGGAGGAGATCGACCAGATGCGGGTACTCCTCGGGCGGGCGGCGGAGGTGACCGGCGACCCGGATCTGCGGGCCGGCATCGCCCGGATCCGCGCGTACGTCGAGGCCTGTGCCCGGCACGTCCTGCTCCCCACCCGCCTGTTCCGCGGCGTTCCCGGGTACGCCTGCCTAGCGCTGGTCGGCGTCCTCCTCGCGGTCGCCTTCGCGGTCCCCTGGTTCGGTGTCGCCCCGTTCGTCGCCGGCCTCTCCGCCGCCGGCGCCGCGGTCTTCGGTCTGGTCCGGTACGCCCGCGTCCCGCGCTGGAAACTGAACCAGTGGGCCATCGAGCTGGGCCGCGGTGGTCGTCCACAGTAGACGGTCTGTCACCGGTCGAACAGTGGCAACAGGTCGGCGCGGCCGACCGCGGCGAGCGCCGTCGGGAGCTCGGGCAGCATGTTGCGGGCCTGGAGCCACTCCCAGACGCCCTGCGGCTCACGCCCGTGGGTGAACCTGGCTCGTTCGTACGGCTGGATCTCGAAGTAGTCGGCGAGGCGCGGCCAGTCGTCGACCAGCCGCTCGCAGACCCGGAGTTTGACCTCGCCGTCATAGGAGAGCCCCGCCCGCGCGGCGGTCCGCGCGGCGAACGGCTCGTGGTGCAGGACGGCCACGGCGAACCGGGCGGCGGCCTCGGCGGCGTACGGCTGCCAGTCGTCGCTCTTGCGGCGGTCGGCATGGTCGCAGACGGCCTTGACGACCAGGAAGCCGGGCCCGCCCCGGTAGGCCGCGGTCGCGACGCCGAGGCTCTCCATCTCCGCCCCGATCGTATTGCGCCAGCTCCTACGCAGGTGCCTGAGAGTCTTTCCGTCGGCGAGCACCTTCTCGCCGGTGAAGACCGTGCCGATGTGGACGGTCGGGGTCCCGTCCGGGTCGCCGGGCCGGGGCGCGGTGATCAGGTCGATCCACTCGTCCGGCCGGACCTCCCGGGCCGCGGTGAGCAGGTCGAAGCTCGGCCGGTACGAGTCGGGATCCGGGAGGAACCCGGCGATCGTCTTCTTGCCGGGCTCGTAGCCGACGACCTTGTCCGGTACGAGGACGTCACCGAGGCGGATCTCCGGGTCGCCGGGATCACCTGCCGCGACGCCCACCAGCATCAGTCGCTGCGGTCGCCACAACTCGATCGCCTGGACCGCGGCCACGCCCGCGGCGGTGTTGCCCGGACCCATCGGCGGCGGCACGACAACCCGGTACGCGCCGATCTCGGCGCGGTAGACGCTGCCGCCCGAGCGCCGGCTCTGGGTTGCTCCGTCGAGCGCGGACGCGACCGCTCGCTGTTCCAGGTCGAGCGCGGTGAGAATGACGACATCGGCGTTTTCACCGCCAGCTGGACCGGCGATGCCATGCATACGCACACAGTGCCACAGGGTGGAAAGCCCGGCCCGCGGCCGTTTTGCATCCGGCGGGGCTGTTGGTACGCCCGCGGAACGTCCACGGAAGCCGCTGTTTGCCACATAGAAGATCGCCATTGGCAGTTTCGGACGGGTTAGAATTCTTTTCTTCTATTGGAGTAGATCAATGCCAAGGCGGGTACGAGGGCGTGCGGCCAGAGTGGGGGACGTCGCTCGTCTTCGCCGCGAGTGGAACCGTTCAAGCGTCGTGGTTCTCTCGCCTGCCCGCGATCCGCGACCAGATCCACGCCGATCTGGCGGGCATCGGCATCGCATTGACCGCTCTCGGAACGGGGACCCTCGTCGCGATGGCTGTCGCCGGCGTGGCATGCCGCCGGTTCGGCCCGCGACGGGTCGTGTCGTGCGCGACCGTGATCGGGTGCGTCTCGCTGGCCGCGGTGGGCGGCGTGCGGTCGTTCGCGCAACTGGTTGGTGTGCTGCTCGTGTTCGGCCTGGCCATTGGCGCCTGGGACGGGGCGATGAACATCCAGGGCGTGGCGGTCGAGCGGGCGAACAAGCTGCACTGGATGAGCCTGTTCCACGGCTGGTGGAGCGTCGGCAGCGTGGTGGGGGCAGGACTGGGCGTCGCGGCCGCCAAACTGGGCGTGCCGATCGCTGTGCACCTCGGCGCGGTCGCGATTCTCACTTTGATCGTCGGCCTCCAAGGCGCCTTCGGTTCGGCCGACGGCCCTCCCGCTGCCGACAAGGTCCCCGGCCGGCACCGGTTGGGAATCGTGGCCGTGCTGATCCTGGTCGGCGCCACGATCGAGGGGGCCGCCGGCGACTGGCTGGCGATCTTCCTTGGCGACCATCATGGGTTCACGCGCGCTGGCGCCTCCGCTGGCTACGCGGTCTTCGTCGTCGCGCTCGCTGTTGGGCGGTTCGCGGCCACGGTCTCGCACCGGGTGATCGGGATAGCCCTGACGGTACGGATCGGTGCGGCCGTCGCGGCGCTGGGTGTGATCTTCGTAGTATTCCCGTCCGCCGTCGAAATGGCGATGGTTGGGGCGGCCTTGTGGGGCCTCGGCATCTGCGGCGTATTTCCCGCGGCACTCAGCGCGAGCGGAAACTCCGGCTCGGACGATTCCGTGGCCGCCATGACCAGCATCGGTTACGGCGCCGGCGTCGTCGGACCGATTATCATCAGTACACTCGCCGGCGCGCGGGACCTCGGCACGGCGCTCCTTGTCCTCCCATGGCTAGCGGTCATTCTCATCGTGTTCGCGCGCCACCTGGGCCGTCAGGAGGCGACCTCTGACGGCGATGGCTGATCGTCGGTCGTCCCCACCGCGAGTGGGCGCTGTGGTGGCTGCTGCTCGCGCGTTGCCACTTGATCAAAGCGCGGTGAAACCTCGGCGAGCCCCGGCTCGGGCCGCCGGGGACCGGTGCGATTCCACCGTACTGTGGAGTCCTGCCTGAGACTCAAATGGCTCAGCGCCGCTTCGACCGCTAGACCGTGAGGCAGCTTCTTGAGAAAACGCCGCCAGGTGATTCGGTCCTCCTGCCACGCCTCCAGATACTCTACGCAGAGGCGAGACTCTATGTGCAGCAGCCGGCCGCGCGCGGCTTTTAGGGCAGCTAGCATTCGCTCCTTCTGCCCGGCTTCGATCGCGCATTGCCGGAGACGGGCGACAATGTTTTCGATCAATGATCGACGAGCCTCAAGGAACTTCTCCCAGTAAACCTCGTCAGCGTCCTGGATCTTCTTTCCGCTGTCCAGCAACGAGAAGATTCCCTCCGCAAGGACGTCGCCGAACTCCTCGCGCCGGGCGCGCTCCGGGTCGGCGAACGGATCGTACGGACGCTGCACCGCCGTCCCGACCATGGTGGCTGGTCGCAATCCTTTATCCCCCAACAGGAAGAACCAATCCTCGTTGTAGATCTCCGGAAAGAAGGAGTCGATCCGAGTGGCTGGTACCGCCAGTGCCCCACCGCCGACGAATGTCGCCTGCAAACCGCCGGCGACACGGTACGCGTGGCATACGACTGAGTTATCCGGGTAGCCGCCATTGGCCAGGCCCACACCATCGTGACGCGGTAACTCCGCGACGGCACGGCGGAGGTCAGCTGGATCCGGCACGGTGATGTCGTCGTCCAGGAACATCACGTTCTTCCAACCGACCATGCGCGCCAAGGCCAAGCCGAGGTTGCGCTTAGCGCTGGTGTCAGTTCTGCGAACGAAGCGTGTGTTCGCGAGCATCACCGAGGTTTTGAGCACCGGCAGGCGTGGCACCTCCTCGGATACGTCCACCACGACCAGGTCGATAACGACTAGGTTGTGTTCGATGTAAGAAACGATCTTTCGCCGCATCGCAAGCTTGCTGCACAACACGACCAGCGTGCAACCGAGCTGCTCGGCCAGTCCGGCCGCTGCCATGAGATATGGCGCCGGGCGCGCGCTCGGCACGATGATGGCATGGACCTTGGCGTTCGTAGCGGCGACCGTCCCACCTCGCCTGAGCAGTGCACGGTGGTCGCCATGGTGGGCCCACGACGCCGCTACGCGTCCGGCCACTCGAACAGCCGGTTCCCCGCGATCGTCCAATCGGGTGTCAACGCCTCTCCACTCGGTGGTACCACAACCCTGAACAGGATGCTGAACGAAGGCTTGTCGGCGAACCGCTCGGCGACATACTCCTCGTTCCGGTCCCGGAACCGGGCATCCGTCAGCGCGCGGACCGCCCCGTAGGTGCCACGGCCGAACATGCCATTGCACAGTGTGAGCGTTCGTTGGGCATTGTAGGGGTTGATTGCCCGAAAGAAGTGCCCCACGTCCTCGCGAAGAACCCGCTGGTCACCCACGGTGTCGACAAGAGCCCGCAGCTTCACGGGCTCGCCGACCTCGCCGACCTCGAACGCGCCGTCATACAGCCGCTCCTCCTGGCTCGACCACACTTGCCGGATCGGTAGATGCAGACGGCGAAGGATATCCCGGGTCACCTGGTTCCAGTCGACTCCACCGAGCAGAACAACGTGGGCTGTGTAGTCGTCCTCTACGAGGGCGTCAGCCAATCGGATGTTGACCTGGGCCGCGGGATTCACCGCCCGGATGTGACCATGCAACTCGATCAGCGCATCCAGATCGGCGTAGGAGTAGGCTCGGACGTAGTCAGGGTCCGTTGGGTCGGCGTATGGGATCTTGTCGCGGAGTGCCTCCGGAAGCCGGGCACAGATGATCGATACATTTGCCTGATCTCTGAAATGCCAACTTCCGGTGGGCGGTGGTGCGGCGGAGGTCGGCGGACGATCGTCCGCCGACGGGCCCAGCCGATCCGGGTAACGGAGCAGCAGAAGTTCCTCGTGTAGCTCGTTGCGCAGCGTCAGTTCTTCATCGGTTAGCTCATGATCCTCCAGCAGCCGCGCCCGCCCGTCGGCGAGTGATCGGCGGGTAGCGAAGAACGTCGCGATTGCCCGAAGGCGCGTAGATGGCGGTAAGACAGGGTTGCGGGTCGACTCCCACGAGGAGATCAACGACTCGCTCAACGTTCGTTCGCCGCCGAGTGCCTCGGCCAGTTGTTGTTGGGTAACCCGCAGATCGGGCCAATGGCGCATCCGAAGATCACGTAGGCGCTTGGCCAACGCGAGATTGGGCCGTTCCGCGAGCTGCATGAATGCCCCTCATTCAAGTTCAGTTCATGACTGAAGTCCGCGAAGCTCTTGGCCAAACCAACCCTCAAGTACGACACACCGATATACCACCAAGCTACCGCCGAAAGGCTAGCAGCGATAGGGTCAGCCCGGCTTGCGACATGCCAACGGTTGATCTAACATTCAAGCACTTGACTAGAGTTCAGGCACCCGTGGCGGAGGTGCAAGATGACCATCATCGTTTCATCCGAGATCAAGGTGGTTTACTGAACCTGAGATATGTCCAGCCTCTCGTAATAGCCTGCTGGGGAACCGGAAGTCGAGGGGACGGTCATGAGTGAGGTGGATCCGCTCGGCTCGGTCAAGCTGGAACTACTCCGTCGCCTCGGACCGGAGTGGCGCGATCTCGCCATCGTCTGCGGCATACCCGCGGAGAGACTGACTCCAGGCTACGAGGCGTACGACATCTTGAGCTGGTTGGAGCGCCGTCGCAGACTCCGCGACCTGCCACGGTTGCTCGCTACCATAGGGCGCCACGATCTGGTTGATCTGCTCGACCACGTGGCGCCCTCCCGTCCCCCGGTGGTTCCGGACCTCACCACGAGGACCTTGCTCGGTCGAGGTGCGCCGCAACGGACACTGTGCTCACTGGTCACGGCGACAGCGGCCGGCTACTCGGATCTCGTCCTCGTCGAAGGCGAACCGGGGATCGGAAAGACCGCCCTGATCCGGCACACCGCCGCCGAAGCGGCCGACCGGGGGTGCAACGTCTTCTGGGCAGCATGCAACCCGCTCGGCCACCTCGCGCCGCTCCAGCCGCTCACGGACGCGCTCGGCATCCCGCACGCTGACCGATCAACGGACGCTGTGCTGGCCGCGCTGACAGCGTCGCAGCCCACCGTCCTCGTCGTCGACGACCTGCAGTGGGCCGACAAGGCCACGCTCTTCGTCCTCGGGCGCCTCGCGCAGACGATCCGTCAGCACCGCTGGCTGCTCGTCATCGGCGCGATGCGGCCGGTACCGTTCCGGGCCAAGCTCGCCGCGCTCCGCAAGGCCGCCGGGCACACGATCCTCCTCTCCCCGCTGGCCGACCACGACGTCGAAGCGTTCATCGGGCAGAAGCTGAACGCCCGACCGTCACCGGCACTGCTCGCGATGGCCAGCGGAGCCGCCGGAAACCCGTCGTACCTCACGGACCTCACCGTCGCCCTCAGCAAGGACGATCTCCTGACCACCACCGGCGGGTACGTCGATCTGCATGGCGGCCGGCCGCCGGCCTCCCTGGCCGCCGCCATCGAGCAGCGGCTGGACTTCCTGCGGCCGGGCCTCCGCCGGGTCCTGGAGACGGCCGTCCTGCTCGGCGACGAGTTCCCCGCGCCGGACCTGGCCACGGTGACCGGACGCCGGATGGAGGACCTGCGCCCGTACCTCACCGAGGCGATCCGGTCGGGCTTGCTGTACGACCGCGACGGCCTGCTCGCCTTCCGCCACAGGCTGGTCCGGATGGCGCTCTACGAGCACATCCCCCAGGCCGTACGACCGGCCGCGCACCGCGACGCCGCACGAGCTCTCGCCCGGCGCGCCGCACCGATCGACCGGGTCGCGCGCCAGTTGCTCCCGGTCATCGAAGCGTCCACATCGGACAGCTGGACCGGGCGCTGGCTGGCTGACTCGGCACACCAGCTGATCAGCCAGGCACCGAGCGTGGCGATCCCGTTGCTGCGCTGGGAGCTGGCCGGCAAGCAGAAGAACACCGCCCCACACGACGAGCTGGTATGCCGCCTCGCCGACGCGCTCTACCGGGTTGGTGAGGCGGCCACCGCCGAGGAGGTCGCGGAGGCGGCGCTGCACCAGGTGACCCGCGCCGACCTGATCGTCGATCTACTGTGGACGATTGCGCAGTGCCGCGCGGCGAAGGGTCGCTCGCACGAGACTCTCGACCGGCTGCGCGGCGCGCTGAAGACACCGGGCATCGCAACCGGACACCGGGCCCGCCTGCTCGTGCTCATCGCGCGGGTACACCGGAGCATGGGCGACATCGAGCTGGCGTGCCAGGCGGCGGACGAGGGGTTGGGCCTGGCGACCGACGCGGACGACCGGTGGGCCGCGGGATGGGCGTTGGGCGTGCTCGGGCTCGCGCACGGGATGCGGGGTGACGCCGCGGGGGCGTTGCCACTGCTCGACCGGGCGCTGACCTTCGCCGCCGACCAGCCGGCACTCGCCGACCTGCGGATGATGTTGCTGATCAACCGCGCCGCGGCGCTCAGCGACCTCGACCGGTACCCGGAGGCGATCAACGCGGTCCTGGAGGTCCGGTTGCTGGCGGAGCGGGCGGACAACCGGATCCGGCTGGCCCAGGCGGAGAGCGTACTCGCCGAACTCTGGTTCGACATCGGCCGGTGGGACGCGGCGCTGCGCCAGGTCGAGACCCGGACCCGCGACTCCGCCGACCCCGGTGTGCGGTGCAGCGACCACGGTGTCGCGGCGCTGATCGGCCTGCACCGGGGTGACGTGGCCGCCCGGCGGCACCTCACCGACGCGGAGCCGTTCGCACAGCGACTCGGCAGCCGGCTCGTCGGTTCGCACGTCCTCGCCAAGGCGTTGGAGCACGAGCAGGACGGCGCCCGGGAGGAGGCGCTCGGCGTACTCCTGACCGCCATCTGCACCTCGGCGAGCGAGGTCTCCGAGGCGACCGGCCTGCTGCCGGACGCGGTACGCCTCGCCGTCCTGGTGCGCGAACGGTCCCACGCACAGCGGATGGTCGACCGGGCCGAAGTGATCGGCGTCTCCGACGTACCGCACCGGCGCGCGGTCTCGTACCACTGCCGCGGACTCCTCGACCACGATCCCCGTTCGCTGGCCCGGGCGGCCGAACAGTACCGCCGCGCCGGCCGGCTCCTGCCGGCCGCACAGGCGCTGGAGGCGGCGAGTGCCGCCGCCGCCGACCCGGGCGAGGCGCGCCGGTACCGGGCGACCGCGCTGTCGACGTACCGGAACCTCCGGGCCGCGTGGGACATCGCGCGGCTCGCCCAGAACGGACGCCGCGCCGCCTGATGCGCGGGTCGACCTAGGCCGGAGAAGCCGGGTCCGGCACCGCGGCGACCGGTGCCCGGGCCACCACCGGGCTGATCGCCGACCGGGCCCAGAGCCCCAGCGTGAGGATGGTCGCCACCTCCGCCACCGCCAGACCGCGCTCGACCGCGCCGAGCGGGATCGCCCGCCACCACCGCACGCCGGTCACCGGCTCCAGCAGGACCGCGCCCACGATGACGCCGAAGAACATCAGGGCCAGTGCCGCACCGGCGATCGTGCCGCGGGCGTACCCGGTCCAGCGCGGATGGCGCAGCCAGAACCAGCCGAGCGCGATCGCGGCGGCCGGGAGGCTCACGAACGCCACGAGGCTCGCCAGCCGGTGCACGTCGCCGCCGACCGACGGCCCGATCCGCCAGTCGTGCTTCGGAAAGTAGACCACCGCGAACAGCCCGGCGACCCACAGCAGCAGGCCGATCCCGCCGACCGATGCCGGACGGACCAGGCCGGTGAGGGTCAGCGCCAGCAGTACCGCCGCCGAGCCGGCCGCCAGCGCCAGCACACCGAGGTTGAACAGCCAGGCGGACTCGTGCAGGGCGTACTCGCTGATCGTGCGCCGGACCGGGTCGATCTCGCCAGCGGGATGGACCACGTGCAGTGCGGCGACGGTGAGGACCCCGCCGCCGCAGGCGAGCAGACCGCCGAGCGCGGCCGGCCGGGCGAACGCGGAGGTCAGTCGGCAGGCCACCGCACGTCCCTTTCGACCTATCAGGTCAGCGGGCGCTGACCCCGGGCGCTGACCATCAACGGCGGCAGGTAGTACGTCGTCGGCTGCGCGGTGGCGTCGAGGAACTGCTCGATGTCGTCCGCGGTGGCCGGGCCGATCTCGACCAGCCGCCCGGAGAGCTGCTGGACCGTGCCGCGGGTCCAGTTCTCACCGCCTCCGGAGACGACCGGGGCGTGGACGTCGGCGGCCACGTTCACCAGTCCGGCACCGGCCAGCGCCGCCGGAAGCCGGTTGCCGTACGACGGTTCCGCGCCGGTCGCGGCGAACAGCGCCGCCACCGCCTGGAAGATGCGCTCCGCCGCGGCGGAGACGGTCGGCGGGGCGACGTACCGCGCCAGCGCCGCGCCCGTGGGACCGCCGAAGTCCACGTCCTCGATCAGCAGCCACCCGCCCGGCTTCACCGCGGTGACCAACCGCTGGAGCACCTGGTCGCGGGCTGGTATGTGTTCCAGCACCGCTCGCGCGTGCACGAGATCGAATACCGCGTCGTCGAGCGGGTCGGTGACCACGTTGTGGACGAGAACGTCGAGGTTGCCCCGGCCGTGCCCGTCGACGAACCGGGTGTCGAGGTCGGTGGCGAGCACCCGACCGGTGTCGCCGACCTGATCGGCCATCCACCGCGCCAGCCCGCCGGCACCACAGCCCACCTCGAGGCACCGCCATCCCGGGCCCAACCCCAGGTCGGTCAGGAATCGCCGGGAGGAGCCGTCGAACAGCGACTCCAGGGCGGCGAGGCGGTCCCGCTCCTTCTGCCAGGCGACATCGAAGACGTACGTGCTCATGAGCACAGCGTCGGCGACCGGGCGCGACTCAGTCTCGGCCTACCGCGCCAGGCCCTCGACCGCCCGCGCACAGGCGCCGGTACTCGCGCGGGTTCAGACCGTACCGTGCCTTGAAGGCCCGGCCGAAGTGCGTCGCGTCGACGAAGCCCCACCGCGCGCCGACGGCGCTGACCGGCCGGTCCCGCAACGTCGGATCGGTCAGGTCACGCCGGCACCGGTCGAGGCGGCGGGTGCGGATCCACGCCCCGACCGTGGACTCCTGCTCCTGGAAGATCCGGTGCAGGTACCGCAGCGAGATGTGGTGCGCCGCGGCGATCTGGCCGGGCGACAGCTCGGGGTCGCCGAGCCGTTCCTCGATGAACGCCTTGATCCGCCAGGTCAACGCCCGGAGCCTGGTCTCCGGCGGGACCACCTCGGACCGGTCCAGCCGGACCGACAACGCCGCGGTGATCAGGTCGAAGATGGCGCCGCCCACCCGCACCCCGCCCGCTCCGGCGTACTCGTCCAGGCGCGTGACGACCTGGCCCACGAGCGCGGTGACGAGCGCGCTGTTGGCCTCCTGCCCGTCGAACCGGACGCCGGCCAGTTGCCTGGTATCGCGGTACCGGAACGGCAGCAACGACCGCGGGAACATCACCGCGGCCAGGCCGGTCAGCGTGCCGACCAGCTGGCAGGGGCGCGACAGGTCGACGAACCCGAAATCCCCGGCGCCCAGGTCGGTCTGCCGGTCGTCCTGCGCCACGACAGCGCGGCCATGCACCTGGAGGTCTATCTTGCACAACTCCGGATCCGACCGGCGGATCAGGCGCGGGGTGCGGATCACCTCACCCTCGGCCGGAGCACCCGGCCCGTACACCAGGCGCACCATCCCCATGTCGACCGAGCGCACCTCGGCCGGGCAGTCCTGCGACTCGTCGATACGCAGGTCGAACGGCGCGATCGTCTCGCAGATCGACCGCCGGACCTGCGCCACACGAGCCTCCCGGAGCACGTCTCGCGACGCCATTCCTCGATGATCGGCACCGACCGGCCGGGTGTCCAGCGGCGGTCAGGTCGCTGACACCGGGCCGTCCCCGTCCGGCAGGGTCGGATGGTCGGTCGGGTAGAGCCCGACGACGAACCCGTACACGGTCTCCCCGGAGCGGGGCAGCCGGGTGAACTCCTGCACGACCGTCAGCATCTGGTCCCAGAACTCCCCGGCACGCTCGCGCGGGATCCGGGCGTGGCGGAAGACCGTGCGCAGGTCGTCGGCCTCGTGCGCGGGGGCGGCCTCGGCCGCGGCCATGGCCAGGTCGTTGGCGAAGACCACACCCGCGGTCTCCTTCGGGTTGACCCCGCCCACCCGGAACACCCGGGCGGTACGCCCGTAGTACCGCTCGTCGATCGCCCGTACCCGCCGGGTCCGCACCACCTGGAGCATTCCGGCGTCCATCAGGACGTTGACGTGATGGGCCACCGTGCTCTTCGGCCGGCCCACCGCGGCGGCGAGTTCGCTGACCGTGGCGGCCCGTTCGAGCAGCAGGTCGAGCAGCGTCGACCGCAGCGGGTCGACCATCGCGCGCAACTGCGCCGGCGCCGACACCAGCACGTCGTCCGCCAGGTCGTAATCGGGTACCCGATCCATGATCGACATAGTTGGACCGTTCGGCTGTGTTGGATCGATCTGTAGTTCCGGATTGTAAGCTGCCACGGCGCGGGGAACCTCGCGGGGAACGTAGAGCCGCGGACCGACCGGATCGCGGGATGAGTCGGACGCAACCTGGCGCGCGACCCGAGCCGTCGGCAGGGGTGGGACCGTAGGAGGGGCCGAGAAGAATGCGTACGCCGGACGAACGCGAGTACGTCGCCTACGTGACCGCGCGCCTGCCGCACCTGCATCGCGCCGCCTACCTGTTGTGCGGCGACGTCGACCGGGCGCAGGACATCGTGCAGTCGACGGTCACCTCCCTCTACGTGCACTGGAACCGGGCCAGGGCAGCCGACAACATCGACGCGTACGTGCACCGCATGCTCGTCAACCGGTTCGTCGACGAGAGACGGCTCCGCTGGTCCTGGGTGCTGCTGCGCGCGCAGGTCCCGGAACGCGCCGGACCCGCGCCGCCGGACGTCGAGCAGAGCGACGAGGTCCGGCGGGCGCTCATGCGGCTGCCGCGCGGTCAGCGCACCGCGCTCGTCCTGCGCTTCCTGTGTGATCTCAGCGTCGAGGAGACCGCGGCGGTCATGGGCTGCTCGGCCGGCAACGTCAAGTCCCAGACCGCGCGGGGGTTGCAGGCGATGCGCCCGCTGCTGACGCAGACACTCGTGAGAGGACCCGGCGATGATGCCTGAGCACGGCAGCGACGCGCTGCGGGCCCTGTTGCGGTCGGTGCCCGTACCGCCGATCCGGACCGATGTCGACAGGGCGGTGTACGACGGACGCCGGGGGGTACGGCTGCGCCGCTACGGCGCGACGGGCGCGG
>Ga0209481_10000094_pt1 | contig 42774 bp, 40 predicted proteins | sample SoiMetdeltSBSDD3_FD_187598 | JGI IMG/M metagenome (GOLD analysis project Ga0209481, IMG submission 187598) | Bulk soil microbial communities from a Populus tree surrounding site in Tennessee, USA - Soil MetaG P. deltoides SBSDD3 (SPAdes) (version 2) | ecosystem: Environmental > Terrestrial >...
CTCGGCCAGCACGCGTTGCGCCTCGGCCCCGGCCTGCCGCTCGCGGGCGGCCTCACGGACCGCCTCCTCGGCGCGGGCGGCGGCTGCCGCGGCGGCACTCTCCGCGTCGGTGGCGCGGGCGGTGGCCTGCTGGACCCGGGCCAGAGCCTCCTCGGTGGCCCGATTGGCACGGTCCACGAGCGCGGTGGCGGCATTACGTTCGCGGGCCAGGTCCGCCGCCCGCTCGCGCGCCGTGTCGCGTTCCCGGGCCAGATCGGCGTTTCGTTCCCGGGCCGCGTCTCGATCCCGCCGGGCCGTGTCCCGGTCGGCCTCCGCCTGGCTGCGTAACGCGTCGGCGGCGGTCGCGGCCCGCACGGCCTCGTCGCGGGCGGTTTCGGCCTGCTTGGTCCGGCGCTCGGCCTCGTCACGCGCCAGCTCGGCAGCCCGGGCGGCGGCTCGCGCGTCGTCGCTCTCGCGACCCGCGCGCGCAGCCTCCTCGGTGGCGTGGACCGCCTCGGTCCGGTGCTGCGCGGCCTCTGCCCGGGCTTCGTCCCGCTCGGCGTGCGCGGCCGCCGCCTGGCTCGCCGATTCGGCCCGGACCTCGGCCAGCCGGCGCTCGACGCCGGTGGGGGAGAGCTCCGCGTGCAGCGCCTCGGTCAGCGCCTCGACCACCTGGTCCAGCCGGTCGACCACCTCGAACGCGCGGGCCACCTGCCCGGCGAGGCCCGGGCTGTTGCGCTGGCGGATCCGGGCGGTACGGGACGCGCGCTGGCAGGCGCCGTCATTGTCCCGGCAGTACCGAAACGGCCGGCCGGCGGCGGCGCGCTGCGGCACCGGCCGTCCACAGTGGGCACACGGGCGGGTCTCGACCTCGGTTGCCTGTGTCACGAGCCCCGATTCTAAATGTCGATCATGCCGCGACCTGGGCGGCGCGCCCTGTCCCGTCCCGTTCGAGATGAAGCAGTGGGCGCTGGTGAGCCGCCATTGTCGAGCCGTGAGCTGTTGTTGATGAGCGCCCGGAACGCGTTCCGGGCGCTCATCTCACTGGTCGATCGCCAGCATGCCCGCGGGGACACCGGGGAACTCGACCTGGCGCCAGATCGAGCGCGAGCGGGGCAGTTCGTGGTAGCGCCGCAGCCCGGCGAGGCCGCCCAGCCAACCGGCCCAGCCCGGGTACGGCGGGTTGGCGGGGTCGAACCCGCTGTGCACCACGGTGAGCCGGGTCTTGCCGTCCGAGCCTTCCAGCTCCCAGCTGGTGGTCTCGTTGTCGGCGAACCGCAGGGTCGCCTTGCGGCCCGGCTCGAACTCGACGAACCTGGCCCCGCCCGGATCCAGCTCGAAACCGCCCATCGCGAAGCGGCCGCCCACATAGGGCTCGATGTCCACATTGGCGCCGAACCACGTGCGGAACACTTCCGGCTGGATCATCGAGTCGAACACCTCGTCCGGTGCGGCGTCGATGACGACCGACGCGTGCAGCTGGCTCGACGTGAAGTCGCACTTCGGGGTCAGCCCACGGCCGGCCAGATAGTCGGCCAGGTTGGCGATCGCCAGCGACCAGAACGTCTGCAGCGCGCCACGGGCACCGGCCCGGTCGGCCAGCACCTCGGCGAAGCTGGGCAGGTCGCTCTGGCTGAGCGTGACCAGCGTGCCGTCCTCGTCCTCGGCGAGCTCGAACTGCGTCATGGTCTGCACGCCGTCGAGGGTCCAGGCGAACCGGATGGTGCGCTCGTCCACGTGCAGCACGCGCTGGTGCGGCGCAGCGCCGTCGGGCGTGAAGCGGCCCCAGAACTCGTACCTGCCGGGCAGGTCGACCTCGGCGTGCTCGGCCAGCCACACCCGCAACGCGGCGGGGTCGGTCAGCGCCTCGTACACGACCTTCGGTGGGGCCGGAACGACCGCGCGGAGGCGCAGGTCAAACTCGGTCATCGGGATGTCCCTTCGGATAGCAGGCGACGGCCAGACGGAACGCGTCGCCTTCGGCACCGCCGTAGCGGGTGAACAGGTCCTGCAGCGTCTGCTGCAACTCGTCGAGGAACGCCTTGCGCTGCTCCGGGCGGACCCGGATGTCCCCGGACACGCCGATCGACGGCAGGTCGGGCCGGGTGCGGTCGAGCGCGGCGACGTCCGCCTGCACGTCCTCCATCAGGTCGACCAGGTAGCCCAGGCTGAGCCGGTCGCGGGTCTGGCGCAGCCCGATCCGGCCCACCAAGTCCGGGGACAGCCAGTAGGACCGGCCGGCCGCCTGGTAGATCCCCTCGTGGATCCCACGCACCCGGCGCTCGGCCACCTGACCGACCAGGCCGGCCTCCAGCAGGCGCTTGACGTGGTAGTAGACCCGCTGCGGGGTCTGGTCGAGCTCGACCGCCACCTCGGTGCACGACCGGGGCTCGGCGAGCTGCCGCAGCACTTCGATCCGCTGCGGCTTGAGCAGGGCCTCAGCCTGCTCGATCTGGTCGAGGTAGACCACGTCTCTCATGGCGAAAATCAGTCTTTACGTAAAAGATATTTTTGTCAATGACCGGACTGGGCTCCCTCCCACGATGCGGGCCGGCTGGCGCGGATCCGGGTCAGGGAATCGACAGGCAGAACGGGTGCCCCGCCGGGTCGGCCAGCGTGATCCAGGTGGCGCCGTCGGCGAGCCGGGTGGCACCCAGCTCCTGCGCCCGGGCCCCGACCGCCCTGAGGTGGTCGGCATCGTCGACGATGACGTCGAGGTGCCCCTGCTGCGGGTGCGCCGGGTCCGGCCACTGCGGCGGCGTATAGTCGCTGACCTGCTGGAACATCAGACTCTTCCCGCCGCCGGCGACGAGTGCGCCCTCGAGGCCGTCGTAGGTCACCTCCATCGCGAGCAGGTCGGCGTAGAAGCGGGCCAGCGCCGAGGCGTCGGGGGCGTCGATGGTCGTCGCGAACAGCTGCATCTGCGGGCCGACCCCGTCCCGCTGGCACAGGTCGAACGGGTGGCCGGCCGGATCGGCCAGCGTGATCCAGGTGGCGCCGTCGGCGAGCCGGGTGGCGCCCAGCGCCTCCGCGCGCTGTGCCGCCTCCTCGTGCCCGTCGACCAGCAGATCGAGGTGGACCTGCTGGGGGCGTTCCTGCCCCGGCCACTGCGGCGCAATGTGCCGGGCAACCTGCTGGAAGCCAACCTCCTGCCCGTCACCGGCTCGCAGCGTGATCCAACCATCCACGTTGCGAACGGTCTGCCAGCCGGTCAGCTCGGCGTAGAACGAGGCGAGCCCCACGATATCCGTCGCGTCGAGGGCGACGAGCTCCAAGCGTCCTGTCACGGTCATGCCGGTCATCCTGCCCCGCCCGTCCGACAAGAACCCGCGCGCGTCCGCACCGTAGCCCCGCGACGTCGGCGGCTGCGGGGGATGAGCCAGGACGGTGCCCGTGACCCCTTTACGGATTACCGTTATCGGTAATCCGATAATCCGGACGGGCGTACATCATAATGACTGTTATGAGGTGCCCCGTTCGGCGCCCAGCAGGCGTTCGAGCAGCCGGGGTTCGCCCGGCCAGGCGTCCAGCAGCACCTCGCGCGGCACCTGCCGGCCGGCGTACCGCAGCGCCAGCGCGACCACCACGATGTCGTCCAGCGGCCCGATGACCGGCAGGAACTCCGGGATGAGGTCGATGGGGCTGGCCACCCAGAGCCCGGCGAGCAGGACCGCGACCCGGGCCCGGCGCGGTACCCGCGGGTCGGTGCGCAGCCGGCGGACGGCCGTCAGGCAGTCCGGGAGGAACGCGGCCAGGTCGCGCGCCGTCCCCGGCGGCAGCCGGCGGGCGAGCAGCAGCAACACGGCCCAGCTGGCGACCACCGCCGCGACCGCGATGCCGAGGCCGACCAACCAGCTGCGGACTGACGGCACGCCCGCCATCGTCGCATCCGGCGCGCTGCCGATCAGCCCGGGCCGATCCGGGACATGATGCACCCATGTGGCTGGCACCCCGCGAGCCGAGCGAGCCCGGCGCTCCCGCCCTCGGTGACCACCTCGCCGCCCTCGCCGACGGGTGGCTGCGCAACCGCCGGCTCTCCGCGCACACCCGGGCCGCGTACGCCCGCGACATCGCCGCCTGGCTCGCCTGGTGCACGGCCCGCGGGCTGGACCCGTTGCGGGCCACCTTCCTGCACGTCAACGAGTACGGCCGGACGCTGGAGTCCACTGTGGAACCCCGTACCGGCCGGGTGCTCGCCACGGCCACGGTGGCCCGCAAGCTCTCCGCCCTGTCCAGCTGGTACGGCTTCCTGGCCAAGGTCGGGGTGGTCGGCGCGAACCCGGTCGCCGGCGCGGACCGGCCCCGGGTGGCGCGGGACCACTCGGCCACGGTCGGGCTGACCGCGGCGGAGGTCGACGCCCTGCTGGCCGCCGCCGAACGGGACACCGGACCGGTGGCGGTGCGCAACCGGGCGGTGATCGCGATCCTGGCCGACCTGGGGCTGCGGGTCGGTGAGGTGGTCGGCCTGGACGTCGCCGACCTCGGGTACGAGCGCGGCCACCGCAGCGTGCGGTTCGTCGGCAAGGGCGGCGCGGCGCGGCGGCGGGCGCTGACCCCGGGCACGGCCGCGGCCGTCGACGCCTACCTGGCCGCGCGCGGCACCGGGCCGGGGCCGCTGTTCGTCACCGCCACCGGCGGGCGGCTCGACCGGCACGCGGTGTTCCGGCTGGTGCGCCGGCTGGCCCGGGACGCTGGGATCGCGGCCTGGGCCAAGCTGTCGCCGCACTCGCTGCGGCACGCGTTCGCGACCACCGCCCGGGCCGAGGGGGTGGCGCTGGAGGACGTGCAGGACGCGATGGGCCATGCCGACCCGCGGACCACCCGCCGGTACGACCGGGACCGGTACAACCTCGACCGGGACCCGGCCTACGCGGTATGGGCCGCCCGCACCCGCCGCGCGGCCGGCTGACCGACCGGCTCAGGACAGCTCGTGCAGGCCGGTGGAGACGTCGGCACAGGCGAGCCGGCCGCGGATCCACAGGTCCGCGATGACCTCGGCCTCCTCGTCGCCCCAGGCGGCCTGCTCGACGAGCAACGCGGCGGCGAGCAGGTACGCCAGCCGCAGCGCGAACCGGCGGGCCCCGGCGATGACCGGCGTCGCGTACGGGTCGGCGCTCACCGCCGCAACCGCCTCGCGAACCCCGGCCACCTCGTCGGCGAGCAGATCGGCCAGCCCCGGCGGGGCCAGCGCGACGGCCGCGTCGAGGCGGGCCAGCAACGGCCCGCCGGCCCGCTCCCGGACCAGCGCGCGCAGCACGTCCAGCGACAGCACGTTGGTGGTGCCCTCCCAGATCGGCAGCACCTGCGCGTCGCGCAGCAGCCGCGGCACCCCGGTGTCCTCGATGTAGCCGGCCCCGCCGAAGCACTCCACCAGCTCGCTGGCGGCGGCGACGGCCAGCTTGCCGGTGGCCAGCTTCGCCAGCGGCGCCACGATCCGCAGCTCCACGCCGGCGTCCACATCGGACCCTGAAGACCCGGCGGACCCGGCGGCGGACCCGGCGGACGCGGCCTCCACCTGGCCCAGCAACGCGAACGCGTGCCCGGCGAGCACGAACGCCGCCGCCGTGTCGACCGTCAGCGCGCCCAGCGTGGCCCGGTGCAGCGGGCTGGCGTCGAGCCGGCCGCCGGCGACGTGCCGCGCCGACGCGTACGCCCGCGCGTAGTCCAGCCCGCGGCGCATGCCGGCCGCCGCGGCCGCCGCGTTGTGCAGCCGGGCCACCCGGACCAGCGTCATCGTCCGGGCCAGGCCGGGCTTGCCCGGGTCGCCCAGCGGCAGCGCGTACGCGTCGAGCAACCCGACCTCGGCGGTGGGCAACGCCCGGGTGCCGAGCTTGTCCTTGAGCCGGTGGATGCGCACCCCCGGCGCCGGCCAGTGCGGGGCGCTGCGGGCCTCCGCGAGCGGCGAGTCGGCGGCGTACCGCGGCACCAGGAACGGCGCGAGCACCCGGCTGCCGGTGTCGGCGCCCTCCGGGCGGGCCAGCGTCACGGCCATCGCCGCGTCGGCCGCCGAGCAGAACCACTTCTCGCCCTGCAGCCGCCACGAGCCGTCCCGGGCCGGCCGGGCGCTGGTCGCGCAGCGGGCCAGGTCGGACCCGCCGGTCGACTCGGTCATCCACTGGCCGCTGGTCACCGCCGCGGACGGGTCGGTGGACAGCAGCCGCGGCAGCCACGCGTCGCGGACCGCGGGGTCCACATCGGAGCGTGACAGCAGCGCGGCCGCGCCGTCGGACATCGCCACCGGGCAGGAGAACGTGGCCGACTCCGGCCCGTACAGGTGCAGCAGCGCGTGCTGCAGGACGCGCACGGCGGGGCCCCAGCGGTCCCGGCTGTGCGCCTGGTAGGGCAGCGCGACCACCGCGTGCGCGGCGGCGGCGCGGCGCTGGGTCTCCCAGCCCTGCGGGGTCTCGATGTGGTCGATCCGGGCGCCCCAGGCGTCGTACCGGTGCAGCACCGGCGGGTGCGCCTCGGCCTGCCAGTGCGCGGCCCGCAGCGGGCCGGCCACGTCGGCGGCGAGCGCGGCGAGGCGGTCCTTGGCGGCGGCGTGCCCGGCCGGGCCGAGCAGCCGGTCCAGCCAGGAGCGCAGCAGCGAGTCCCCGGCGTACGGGTCGGCCGGGGGCGGAACGGTTTGCACGTACCGTGACATCGTGTCCAGACGGTACTCTCAGCGGCCATGACCGCGCCAACACCACCGGCAGAGCGGGCGCCAAGGCCGCGCAACACCATGCGTACCGTGTTGATCGTCGTCGGGGCGGTGCTGGCGGTGTGCTGCGTGGGCGGCATCGGCGGGGGCCTCTGGTTGTACCGCAGCGTCGGCGCGGCGAACGGGCCGGCCCGCGAGGCCGCCGACGGGTTCGTCCGGGACCTGGAGGCGGGCAACCACGCCGGCGCCTACGCGCGGTTGTGCCAGCGCACGAAGGAGCAGTTCAGCCAGGCGGCGTTCACGACCGGCGTGCGCGGCCAGCCGACGATCAGCTCGCACGACATCCGCAGCGTGACGGTACGCACCGTCAACGGCCGCCGGACCGGGCTGGTCACGGTGGACCTGACCTACGACACCGGGTTCGTCGACCGGCACACGTTCCCGCTGACCGAGGAGGGCGGCGCCTGGAAGGTCTGCGGCCAGCCCTACTAGGCCCTACTGAGCCTGGTCGGTGACGTCGACCAGGCCCAGGTCGTACGCGACGGCCAGCGCGGCGGCCCGGTTGCGCACGCCGAGCTTGCGGTACAGCCGGGACTGCAGGTTCTCCACCGTCTTGGTGGCGATGCCGAGCGACCGCGCGGTCTGGCGCACCGTCTCGCCGAGCGCGACCGAGCGCAGGATCTCCCGTTCCCGGCCGGACAGCTCCGGCGGACCCCACGGGCTGTCCAGCCGGTGGGTGGTGTCGACCACGAGGTACCCGCTGGCCACGACGGTGACCACGGCAGCGATGTCCCGGGCGATGTGCTCGGGCGGCACCACCGCCGCGGCCCGGGCCAGGGCCACGTCCGGGGCACCGCCGTCGGGCGCCGGGACGAGGACCAGCGGCGCGTCCAGCAGCGCGGCGAAGCGCCAGTCCAGCGGGGTCGGCGCGACCAGCACGGTGACCGAACGGCGGCTGCGCCACTCGGGCAGCCGCCGCCACATCTGCGGGCCTTCGGCCCGTTCGGCGATGAGCGGGTCGGTGGCGAGCACCTGGTTCATCACGTCGTCGACGAGGCAGCCGGGCGGGCCGCAGACCACCACGTGGGTGGCTGCCGCGCGTTCCGGGCCGCGCCGGTTCGCGGTCGGCCGGCGGTCGAGCACGCCCAGCGCGGCGGCCCGGGCCACCGCCCGGGCCTGGCTGGTGGCGTCCAGCTTGGTGTAGATGCGCCGCTTGTGGCTCTCCACGGTACGCGGGCTGATGTCCAACAACGTCGCCATCTCGGCGACGTTGTGACCGCTGCTCATCAGCACCAGGATCTCCCGTTCCCGGCCGGTCAGCCGGCCCCCGTCGGCCGACCGGCGCACCGGCGTCGGCGCGCGGCGCAGCGGGTGCAGCAGGGCGGCGATGCCGCGGGCGTACGGGACGAGCGCGCTGATCCCGGCCTCGACCGCCGAGCTGAGCTCCTGCGGCGTCAGGGAACCGTACGTCACCAGCATGCGCACGCTCGGGAACAGCGCGTTGAACCGGCGGAACCAGTCGAGCGCGTCGCTCAGGTCGGTGTCGAGGTCGACCACGACCGCGTCGGGCGGTCCCAGGCCGCAGAGGGTTACGAGGTCGGGCCACTCCACCGTGTGCCCCACCACTGCGAATTCGGGTCTGCCCGAGAGGTACCCGGCTAGAGCCTCTCCGATCAGACGCCGATGGGCGTGCACCGCCACCGAGATGCGCAGCCCGGTCATTGCATCGAAGGTTACCGAAGCGTAAAGGGCCGGGAAGGGCCCTAAGGGTTTTGCTGTACGGGCGGCCCGAGGTCGCCCAACCGGTAGTGACGGCGGCACAGCACCTGGTAGCGAACGCCGTCGCCGGCGGTGTCGCCGATGACCACCTGCTCCCCTTCGCGGGCCACCGCGCCGTCGACCACCCGGGCGTTGAGCTGGCCCGTGCGCCCGCACCAGCACAACACCTCCACCTGCAGCCGGGCCACCTCGTCGGCCAACTCGAACAGCCGCCGCGCGGCCGGGAACGTCAACGACCGGAAGTCCGTGGCGAGGCCGAACGCGTACACGTCCACATCGGACGCGTCGACCAGGTCGGCCATCTGCTCGACCTGCTCGACCGTGTAGAACGACGCTTCGTCGCAGATCAGGTAGTCGACCCGTACCCCGGCCGCCCACCGGGACCGGACCAGCTCGCGCAGGTCCAGGTCGTCGGTGACCTCGACGGCGTCACGGGCGAGCCCGATGCGGGTGGTCACCTTCGGCAGGCCGGACCGGTCGATCTTCGTCAGCACCAGGCCCTGCCGCCCCTGCCGGGCATGGTTGTAGTCCATCTGCAGGGCCAGGGTGGACTTGCCGCAGTCCATCGGCCCCCAGAAGAACTTCAGCATCGCGCCGCCGCGCAGCCGGCCGTCGCCGGCCGCGTGACAGGCGGTCGTTGACAGTGCGTCGTCCATGTGTCGCCTCCGGGTTGGCGCGCCGACCGGAGGTCCAGGCGCTGGTGGCGTCGCAGCCCGATTAGAGCACGCGCGGCGGGATGTTCCCGGCAGCGGTGATGGCCCGGCGGATCGGCACCGCCAACAACGCCAGGAACCCGATGATGAAGAACGCCAGCAGCGAGATGATCGCCACCCGGTAGCTGTTGGTCAGCCCGTACGCGAGCCCGAACAGCAACGGCCCCAGCCAGCTGGTGCCCTTGTCGGAGATCTCGTAGAGGCCGAAGTACTCGCCCTCGGAGCCCTTCGGGATCAGCTGGCTGAACAGCGAGCGGCTCAGCGCCTGGCTGCCGCCGAGCACGATGCCGATCGCGCCGCCGAGCAGCACGAACGGCAGCGGCTGCCCAGCCGGCAGGCGGAACGCCACCAGCACCACCGCGGTCCACAGCACCAGGCTGAGCAGCACGGTCTTCCACGCCCCGATCCGCCGGGCCAGCGCGCCCAGGCCCAGCGCGCCGAAGAACGCCAGGAACTGCACCATCAGGATCGTCGGTACCAGCACCTCGTCGGAGAGCTCGAGCTCCTCGGTGCCGTAGACGCTGGCCAGGGCGATCACCGTCTGGATGCCGTCGTTGTAGATCAGGTAGGCGATCAGGAAGAACAACGTCAACGGGTACGCCTTGAGCCCGCGCAACGTGTGCCACAGCTGTTTGAAGCCGTCGGTGAGGACCGAGCCCTGCGCCGCGCCGGCGGCCGGCTCCCGGTTGCGCAGCCGCAGCAGCGGGATCGTGGTGAACCCGGCCCACCACAGGCCGGCCGAGACCAGGCTCCACCGGGCCACCTCGCCGGTGTCCAGGCCGAGCGAGTCCTTGAACAGCACCGCGGCCACGTTGACGGCCAGCAGGGTGCCGCCGCCGATGTAGCCCATGGCCCAGCCGATGCTGGAGACCGGGTCGCGTTCGTCCGGGCCGGCGATCTGCGGCAGGAACGAGTTGTACACCACGATGCTGGCGCCGAAGGCGATGTTGGCGAGCAGGAACAGGCCGGCGCCGAGCAGGTACCGGTCGCCGGTGAGGAACACCAGCCCGGTGGTGGCCGCCGCGCCGAGGTAGGCGAACAGGGCCAGCAGCTGCTTCTTGTACCGGGTGCGGTCGGCCACCGCCCCGGCCAGCGGCAGCACGAACACGGTGAGGAACACCGACAGCGACACCGTGTACGGGAACAGCGATCCGGGCGCGATGTCCAGGCCGAGCACGCCGATCGTGCGGCCCCGGCACGGGTCGTCGGAGGCGCAGCCGGCGGCCGCCTTGGCCACCGCGGTCAGGTACGGCCCGAGGAAGACGGTGACGACCGTGGTGCTGAACGCGGAGTTGGCCCAGTCGTAGAAGTACCAGCCGACCCGCTCCCGGCGGTCGCTGGTGATCTGCTCGCTCGGGGGGGCCTCGACCGTCATGGGTGGCTCCTCCACACGCCGCGGGAGAGGTACACGTCGCGCAGCACCTCCGGGTGATCGGTCATGATGCCATCCACTCCGAGATCGAGTAAGCCGTGCATCTCGGTGGGGTCGTCGATCGTCCAGACGTGCACCTGTAGGCCGACCCGGTGGGCCCGCGCGACGAACTGCCGGGTGACCACCCGGATGCGCCCGTACCGGACCGGCACCTGGGCGGCGACGATGCTCGGGTGCCGCGGCCGGAGGCGGGCCAGGCGCAGCCGGGTCACCTCCCGGGTGCCCAGCGAGGACGCCACCGCCGGGCCGAGCCGGCGGCGCAGCACGGCCAGCCGGGCGTCGGAGAACGACGCGACCAGCACCCGGTCCTGCACCGCGGTGCGCGCGATGACCTCGATCGTCGGCTGCACCGCGAGGTCGGCCTTGACGTCGATGTTGAACCGGACCGCCGGCCAGGCGGCCAGCACGTCGTCGAGCCGGGGGATCGCGGCCGCACCGGCGATCCGCTCGGTGGCCAGGTCCGCCCAGCGCAGCGCGCCGACCTTCGCCCGGCGACCGGTCATCCGGGTCAGGTCCGGGTCGTGGAAAACCACCGCGACGCCGTCCGCGGTGGCCTGCACGTCGGTCTCGACGTACCGGTAGCCGAGCGCGACGGCCCGCCCGAACGCCTCGCTGGTGTTCTCGTCGCCGGCGGCGGCCCCGCCCCGGTGGGCGAAGGCGAGCGGCAGCGGAGCGGCCAGGTAGGGCATGGTGTGGTCCGACCTCACCCGGTGGAGTCTAGGGTGGCGGCATGCGACTGCTCGGCGTCGACTTCGGCACGTCGAACACGGCCGCCATGGTGGCCACGCCGGACGGCCGGACCCGCCCGCTGCTGTTCGACGGCTCGCCGCTGATGCCCTCCGCGGTGTACCTCGATCCCGGCGGGCGGCTGCTGGTGGGCCGCGACGCGGAGCGGACCGCGCGGCTGGACCCGGGCCGGTTCGAGCCGAACCCGAAGCGGCGGGTCGACGAGGGTGTGGTGCTGCTCGGCGGTACCGAGGTGCCGGTGGCCCGGCTGGTGGCCGCGGTGCTCGCGCAGGTGCTCACCGAGGCCCGCCGGTCGTTGGGTGCCGCACCGGACCAGGTCCGGCTGACCCACCCGGAACGGTGGGGGGAGCGGCGCCGGGCGGTGCTGCTGGAGGCGGCCCGGATGGCGGGTCTGGGCACGGTACGGCTGATCGCCGAACCCGTCGCGGCGGCCTCGTACTACACCGCGGTGCTCGGCTCGGCGCTGCCGGTCGGCCGCGCGCTGGCCATCTACGACCTGGGCGGCGGTACGTTCGACGCGGCGGTCGTGCGGCGTACCCCGACCGGGTTCGAGGTGCTCGCCGAGGCCGGCATCGCGGACCTCGGCGGGCTCGACTTCGACCAGGCGATCGTGGAGCACCTGGGCCGGGTCTACGCGGCCAGCCACCCGCAGCAGTGGACGCGGCTGGTCAACCCGGCGGACTCCGGCGACCGGCGCAACCGGCGGATGCTCTACGAGGACGTCCGCGGCGCCAAGGAGATGCTGTCCCGCACCGCGAGCACCGATGTGCACCTGCCGACCCTGCAGGCCGACGCGCACCTGACCCGCGACGAGCTGGAGACGCTGGTCCGGCGGTACCTGGAGCACACCGTGCTGTGCCTGCGGCAGACGGTCGGGCAGGCCCGGCTGGCACCGGCCCACCTGGCCGGCATCTTCCTCGTCGGTGGCTCCAGCCGGATCCCGCTCGCCGCCCACCTGATCCACAGTGGACTCGGGGTGGCCCCTACGACGCTGGAACAGCCGGAGACGGTGGTCGTGGAGGGGGCGCTCTACCTGGACCGGCCGGCACCGCAGGCGGCCGGGCGCTCCGGGGCGCCGCAGGCCGCGCCGCCGCCGCGTCCGGCACCGCCGCAGTCGCCGCCGGTGCTGCTGCGGTCGGTGCCCGCGCCGCAGGTGCGACCGGCCCCGGCTCCGGTGTCCCCGATCGCCCCGCCGGTATCGCCCGGCCCGGCGGTGCAGCCGACCCCGCTGCCGCCGCGGCTGACCAACCCGGTGCCGGCACCACCGCCGACCGGGCGGCGGGTCGAGCCGGTCATGCTCACCACGATCGTCGTGCTCGCGCTCGTCCTGGTGGCGTTCGTGATCCTGCTGGCCGTCGTCGCCTGAACGGGCTGGCCGCTCACTGGTCCGCCGGGCCCCACCAGCGGGCCAGGGCGCTGGTGGCCGGGTCGTCCGAGGCGAGCAGCGCGGCCCACGGGTCGGCGCCGGGATCGTCGAGGCCGGCGTACTCGAGAAGGCCGCTCGGGTCGACGCCGCCGGTCTCCGCGTACTCCGGCACCGGGGTACCACCGAGCAGCGCCGCGTCCGTCCACGGTGGACCGTCGATCGGGTCGGGCAGGCCGGGCAGGTCCAGGGCGGGCGGGAACTGCGGTTCGGTCCAACCGTCGTGGCCGATCGGGTCGGGCGCGCCGAAGACCGGCTCGGGCGGATCCCCGGCGCCGTCCCCGCGGTCAGCGCCGTCCCCGCCGTCGGCGGCCAGCGGCTCGTCGACGTGCGCGTCCACGCCCCCGAACGCGGGCGGCCCGGAGCCGGCCTCGCCGGGCTGCTCAACCGGCCAGTCCGGCCCGCCGTCGACCCCGCTGCCCGCCTCGCTGCCGAAGTCGACGCCGGCCTCGCCGCCGAAGCCCGCGGTCTCCGCGTCACCCGGGCCGGCAGGCTCGTCCGGCTCGCCGAGGTGGTCGCCGAGGTGGTCGCCGAAGTCGCCGTGCTCCTCCGGCCAGTCCCAGTCGCCGCCCATGTCCCTCACCCGTCCCTGATGTCGCTCGGTGCGGCCGGCGCGAGCTGGCGGGCCCGTACCAGCACCTCGTCGATCTGCTTGACCCGGGCCCGCAGCGCTTCGCGCTCCTGTTGCAGCGCGGCGCGGCGTTTGGCCCGGCTGGCCTTGTCGTCGGCCATCGCCTTGTCGATCTCGGCGATGTGCGCGTCGAGCTGCTGCAGCCGCCGCTCGATCGCGTCGTCCAACGCGAGCGTCAGCGCGTACTGCAGGTCGGTGAACCGGTGCATGATCTCGTCGCTGAGCGCGGCCCGGGCCTCGCCGATCACCTCGCGTAGCCAGCTGCGGGCCTGCTGCCGGTCGGTGGCGACCCGGCGCCGGTACAGGATGAACGCGCCCGCGGCCAGGCCCAGACCGATGCCTGCGAACGGGATCAGCACGCTGGCGCCGGCGACCGTGCCGACGCCGAGCGCGGAGACGCCGATCATCGCGCCGCGGCCGGCCATGAACGCCATCCCGCCGGCGGACATCGCGATCATCACGTTGTCCGGGCCGCCGCTCTCCCGCTGCGGCTTGGTGCCCAGCGCGTGCCGCAGGGTGGCGTTGAGCTGGCGCAACACGTACTGCAGCTCGTGCGGCGGGAAGACCTGGGCGAGGGTACGTTCGGCGACCTTGCGGAAGCGGTGCTCCAGGTCCTGCGACAGCCGCACCGACAGCGCGTGCAGCGAGCGGTCAAGCTCCTGCGGCAGCCCCCTGATCTCGTCGCGGCTGCCCTTGTCGATCCGGCTCAGGTACTGCTCCTGCAGCCCGGACAGGTACTGCCGCAGCCGTCCGGTGGCCTCGACCCGGGCCCGTTGGGTCTCGGTGTTCAGGGCCAGTGACCACTGCCGGGACTCGGTGCGCTTGCGCGCGGCGACCGCGGCCCGCTCCTGCTTGGCCCGGTCGATCTCGGCCGGGTCGGGGTCGGTGGCCCGCATCCGGTCACCGGCCGCGAGGTCCAACCGGATGATCTCGCTGCGCAGCGCCCGCAGCACGTTCGCCTGGGCCAGGGTGTGCCCCTTGCCGGCGAGGTCGATCAGGGCGTGCTGCAGGTCGACGATGCGGGACTCGGCGACCAGCTCGCCGGTGGCCGCCCCGCCCACGGTGATCGCCAGCTCGGCCAGCCGGGCCGAGACCGGGAACCACGGCGCGCTGCCGAACCGGGGCGCGTGGGCCTGCAGCTGGGCCTTGTTGTCGGCCAGGATCGTGCGCCAGCCCGGGTACGCGTCCACTTTGGTCAGCGCGAACAGCACGAAGTTGACCCGCTTGCTGGCCTCGATGAGGAAGTCCAGCTCCGGCGCGGTGAACGGGGCGGCGGCGTCGACCACGAACACCAGCGCGGTGGCCCGCTCGACCGCGTCGAGGGCCACCTCGGCGTGCATCGGGTCGAGCCCGCCGGTGCCCGGGGTGTCCACAAGGGACAGATAGGTCAGCAGCGGCGCGGAGTGCTGGACCACGATGCGCCGCGGCGGGCGCAGCCCGTCGGGCAGCTGACCCAGCACGGTGCCCCAGTCGCGCAGGTCGGACAGGCCCACCGGCACCGGCTCGGGCTGCCCGGGCAGGTACGCCAGCGCGCCGTGCGTCGAGGAGTGCACGAACTGCAGGTACGCCGCGGTGGTCACCGCAACGTCCACAGGGGACAGATTGGGTACCCCGATCAGCGCGTTCACCAGCGCGCTCTTGCCCCGCTTGGTCTCGCCGACCACCACGAACGCGGGCGTGCCCAGCTCGCGGCGGCGCAGCATCTCCAGGTCCGCGGCCGCGTCGCTGTCCGCCTTGCGCAGGAACGCCATCGACGCGTCGACCGCCGCACCGACCAGCTTGCCGACGTCCGGGCTACTCATGACGCCGCCGCCTTGACGCGCTGGGACAGCAGGTAGAAGCCGCGGTGGGCGACGAGCGCGACCCGGGACTGGGCCGGGCTGGCACCGGCGACCGCGTACACCCGCCACCGGGTGGCCGCCTCCAGCGCCGCCTGCGCGAGCTGCGGCGGACCGGCGGCCGGCAGCCCGAGGATCCAGGCCGGGTCGGTGGACAGGGCCAGCCTGGTCAGCTCCTGCTCCATCGGGTCGGGCAGGTCGACCGCGCCGGTCGTGACGAGCTGGGCCACCTCGAGCAGCCGCAGCCGGTGGTACTCGGGCTGCTGCAGCACCCGCTCGATGGCGTCGCGCAGCAGTTCCCGGTCGGCCGGGCGGTCCGCGTGGCTGGCGATCTTCTCCAGGCTGGACAGCGCCCACCCGGCCTTGATCGCGTCGGTGCGCCAGCGGAACGTCTGATCCAGCGTCTGCCGCAGGCGCTGGAACCCGGACGCCGCGAACAGGGTACGGACCAGCTCGCCGCTGGCCATGGTGGGCTGCTTGGCGAGCCGGCCGATGGCGAACGCGATGCCGTAGAGGTCCAGCAGCCGCAGCAGCCGTTCCCGCTGCTCGCGGGGCACCCGGCAGTCCCGGCTGGCGAACAGGTCCACGCTCGCGAGCAGGACCAGCCGCTCGGCCTGGGGCAGCCCGGCCAGCTCGCGCAGCGCCTCGCAGTCGGCGGCGGTCAGCCGGCCCGCCTCGGTGGTCTCGGCCAGCAGCCCGACCACCGGTACCACGTCGGAGACCACCCGGCGCAGCACCTTGCCCTGGTCCGCGGCGAGCGGCCCGGCCACCGGCCACGGGTCGGACCCGCCGCCGACCAGCTTGTCCACCTTGTTGAACAGGCCCAGCGAGTTGATCGGGTTGCTGGCCAGCCGGGCCGACACCGACCGGAACGCCTCCAGCGCCTGCAGGTCGTCCTCGCGGACGGACTGGGTGAAGACGTAGACGATGGCCTCCGCGCCGGACAGCGCGCCGACCGAGTCGTCGTCGATGTCGTCGTCGATCGGGGCCTCGTTGAACAGGAACCGGCGGGCGCCCGCGCTGACCGCCGCGTTCGTCGAGGACAGGCCCGGGGTGTCCACCACGGTCAGGTCGCGCAGATGGTCGGTGGTGAGCGTGACGTCGACGTAGGAGATCTCCGCCCGGGGTACGCCGAGGCGTTGCGGGATCATCCCGGCGTCGTCCAGCGGCAGGCTGGTCCGGGTACCGTCGCGGCGCACGACGTCGACCCGGTCGGCGGTGCCGTACCGGAACTGGGTCACGATCCGGGTGCACTCGCCCACCTCGGTCGGCGCGACCCGGCGCCCGATCAGCGCGTTGACCAGTGTGGACTTGCCTGCTTTGAGCCGCCCGGCGATCGCCACCCGCAGCGGCTCACCGAGCCGGCGGCGCACGTCGTACACGTGCGAACCGACCGCCGGACCCAACCGGGGGCCCACCTCGTCACAGAGCGTGGCAACCCGGGAACTGAGCGGACCGGAGATCGTGGCTGTCATGTTTCGGCGATCCTCCGGGTGGGAGTTGGGCGGCAGGCAGCGCTAGGGACCACACTACGAATATCCTGCGCGCGCAGGATCCCATGTTCGTGCCAGTGGCTGGGGAGGACATTGGCTGGCTTGTACGTGCCCGATGTCGTGGCCGCCACCGTCGCCGCGCTCGACTCGCCCGGACTGGTCGTGCTGACCGGCGGGCCGGGAGCCGGGCGCAGCAGCGCGCTGCGTCGCGTCGGGGAGGCCTACCACGGGCCGGTCTTCGCCGGCGGCGGGCTGGCGATGCTGACCGGCGTACCGGCGCTGCCGCTCGCCCGGGCGGTGCGGGCCCGGCTGCCCGGCGACGACCCGGCGCTGCTGGCCGAGGCGGTCCGTTCCCGGGTCCGCGGCGGGCTGCTGCTCCTCGACGACCTGCAGTGGGCGGACCCGGCCACGGTGGCCGCGCTGCCCGCGATCGCCCGGCACTGCCGGGTGGCGGTCGCGCTGCGCACCCCGCACCGGATCCCGGCCGACCTGCTCGCCGCGCTGCGGGCCGCGGCCGCGGGCTGGTTCACCGTGCCGCCGCTGGACGGGGCCGGCGCCGCCGGACTCGCCCGCCGCGTCGCGCCGCGGCTGGACCAGGCCACGATCGCCGAGGTGGTACGCCGGGCCGGTGGCGTCCCGCTGGCCGTGGAGACGCTCGCCCGGCACGCCGCCGCCCACGGTCTGTCTACTGTGGAGGAAACCGGCACCGGCGGTACCGCGTACGCGGTCGCCGAGGCGTTGGCCGATCTGACCCGCCCGGCCCGCACCGCGCTGGCGGCACTCGGCCTGCTCGGCCGGCCGGCGCCGGCCGCGCTGCTCGGCACCGGCGTCGACGAACTGACCACCGCCGGCCTCGTCACGGTCGACCCGGCTGACTCGGGGCCCGCGCGAGCGCAGCGAGCGCCGGCTGGCGGCCCCGAGCCGGCGTCGTCTGGACTGACGAGCCAAGCGCGGCGAGCGCCGGCTGGCACGGTGGCGCCGGTCTCGCCGTACGTGGCCGAGGTCGCCGCCGGGCTGCTCGACGAGGCCGCCCGCGCCGACCTGCACCGCCACCTGGCGGCGCTGGTACCGCCCCGGGAGGCGGTGGCCGCGGCCGGGGACGCCGGGCCCGCCTACGAGCTGGCGGTCGCCGCCGGCCGGGCCGCCGCGACCGCGGGGGAGCGGGCCGACGCGCTGCTGTTCGCGTGCACGCTACCGGTGGCCGCCGGGCCGGTCCGGCTCGAGGCGGCCGCGGCCGCGCTGGCCGTGGGTCGGCCGCGGGCCGCGCTGCGCGCGCTCGGCGACGACCCGGCCGGTGGTGAGCTGCGGGCCGAGGCGCTGCTGCAGGTCGGCGAGGTGGCACAGGCGGCCCGGGTGATCGGCGACCGGCCGGGACCGGCGGCGGACCGGGTACGCCTGCTCGCCCTGCTCGCCACCGACCCGGCCGCGGCCCGGGCGCGGGTCGCGACGGTCAGCGCGCAGACCCCGGCCGTGGCCGGCGCGGTCGCCGCCGTGCACGCCGCCTGGCGTACCCCCGGTTGGGAGTACGGCCTGGCCCAGGCGGCGGAGGCGGCCGGCGCCGGCGGGGACGCGCTGACCGCCCGGTGGTGCGCCTGGCTGCTGGTCGAGACGCTGGCCGCGGATGCCCGGCTGGCCGAGGCCGCGCAGACCGCCGAGGCCGCCGCCCGGGCCTGCGCGGCGGACCTCGCGTACAGCTGGCAGACCCGGTTCCTCGCCACCCACCTGTGGTGCCTGGTGCTGCGCGGGGAGGCGGTCGACGAGGTGGTCCGCCGGGCCGGTGACCTGACCGACCGCACCCTGCCGGCCGACGCCCGCGGGTACGCGGCCGCCGCGGCCAGCCTCGCCGAGGCCGACGCGGGCCTGCTCGCCCCGGCCCGGGCCCGACTGGCCGCGGTGCCGGCCACCCCGCCGGCCATCGCCGGCCTGCTGGACTGGGTGGCCCGGGAGACGGCCTGGCTGGACGGGCAGCCGGAGCAGGCGGCCGCACCGGCCGGGCCGCCGACCCGGCTGCGGCTCGTGGACGGGTTGCGCCGGATCACCGCCCGATGGGCCGCGTTCGACTGCGGCGCGACACCGGCCGCAGCCGACCCCCCGGCGTCCGGCACGGCGTTTGGCACGGTTGACGGCGAGCCGCTGCCGCCGGTCCGGGACACCCTGGACGCCTGGGCAGCGCGCGACCCGGACCGGTTCGACACCGCCGCCGCGGCCTGGCACGACCTCGCCGTCCGCGAAGAGATCCGCTGCCTGCTCGCGCACGGCCTGCTCGCCACCGACCCGGCCGACGCGGTGCCGCCGCTGCTGGCCGCCGAGAAGCTCGCCGAACAGGCTGGCCTGGTGGTGCTGCTCGGCCGGGCGCACCGCGGTCTGCGCCGGCACGCGGTGCGCCGCGACGTGCGCGGACCCCGTGCCGGCACCGAGCTGACCGACCGCGAGCGCGACGTGCTTCGCCTGGTCGCAGCCGGGGAGCCGACCCGGCGCATCGCCGGACGGCTCGGCATCTCCGGCGAGACGGTCGAGACCCACATCCGCTCCGGAATGCGCAAGCTGGGGGCGCGGACCCGCACCGAGGCGGCCGCCTTGGCGCTGGAGGTGCTCGGGTGACGGAGACGATCCCGTTGTACGTGGTGGGTTCGGTCGCCGACGCCACCGCTGTGCTGCGCCGGCTGGCCCGGGTCGGCTGGCGTACCCGGGAGGGGTTCGCGGTCACCGAGTCCGGCTGGGACGTGACCGGCCAGCGCCTGGTTCTCTTCGGCCGGGTGTCCGATGTGGACACCGGGCGGCTGGCCGTGCTCGCCGCCGCGCGTGGCGCCGGCGTGGTCGCGATCGCCGACCCGGCCACCGAGGTGGGCCGGGCGCTCCTGTCCGACCTGGGCCGCATCGGCCCGGTGCTGCGCGACCCGGACGCCGACCCCGACCCGGTGGCCGGCCCGACCGATGCCGCCTCGGGTGGCCTGCCGCTCTCGCCGGAGCAGCGGGCGCTGCTGGACCGGCTGGCCAACGGCGAGACCATCGCCGCCGCGGCGGCCGCGGAGTTCCTGTCGCTGCGCACCGCGAACCGGCGCATCGCGCAGGCCCGCGAGGCGCTCGGCGTGCGGACCACCCGGGAGGCGGTGCTGGCGTACCTGCGCTTCCGCCGGACGCGCTAGACCTCCACCACGGTCTCCTCGTCGGCGACCAGGATCTCGCCGGCGTACTCCTGCCGGGCCCGCGCGACCGAGACGCCGCGGTCACTGCCCGGCCAGATGTGGGTGAGCATCAGCCGACGCGCCCCGGCCCGGGTGGCGTACTCGCCGGCCAACCCGGCGGTCAGCAGCAGCCGGGGCGTCCCGCCCTGGTGCGTGGCGTCCACAATGTACAGGTCGGCGTCAGCGCCCAGCTCGGTCAGCAGCGGGGTAGGGCCCGTGTCCCCGGTGTAGGCCAGCACCGCGTCCGAGGCGGCCAGCCGGATCCCGGCGTTGGGCACATGGTGCGGCAGCAGCACCGAGGTCAGCGTGAACGGCCCGACCCGGTACGCCCCGGCGGGCAGCGGGTGGTGCGCGAACGAGTCCCGCAGGTCGCTGTCCGGCTCCAGCGCGCCGACCCGGTCCAGCACACCCGGCGGGCAGTACAGCGGGATCCGCGCCCGGTCGGGGCCGCCGCGGAAGTGCCGGACCCGGTCCAGCGCGTTGAGGTCCACGCAGTGATCCGGGTGCTCGTGGGTGATGACGACCGCGTCGACGGCACCGTCCGGGCAATGCGCCAGCAGCCGGGGCAGGGTGGCGTAGCCGAGGTCGAGGACGACCCGGAACCCGTCGTGCTCGACCAGGAAGCCGCTGGCGGCCCGGCCCGCCTCCGGGTACCCGCCGCACCCGCCCAGCACGGTGATCCTCACGGCGTGACCGGCCTGGTCGGGTCGACGTGCCGCGGTCGGTCCGGCTCGTCGGCGCGCAGCGGCTCGAGCGCCGACGCGATCCCGGCGATGATGCGCTCGGTCGCCCGGCGGGCATCGCCGGTGCGCTGCCCGGACAGGTCCGACAGGTCGACCGGCGCTCCGAAGTGGACCCGTACCACCGGCCGGCGCACCACGGCCCGCAGCAACGCCGCGGCCAGGCCCTTGGGCGCGCCGTACGGGACCACCTCGTGCACCCCCCACAACGCCACCGGCACGACGATCGCGCCGCTGGCCAGCGCGATCCGGGCCGCCCCGGTCTTGCCGCGCTCGGGCCACATGCCCGGGTCGAGCCCGATGCGGCCCTCCGGGTAGACGGCCACCACCGAGCCCTCGGCCACCGCGCTGGTGGCCGCCCCGAGCGCGTCGGCGACCCGGGCGGTGCGCCGGTCCACCCGGATGTGCCCGGCCCAGCGCATGAACGGCCCGACGACCGGGGCGCGGAAAACCCCGCCGGTGGCCATGATGCGCGGCGCGATGCGCCGGCGCCGGCAGGCCGCGGTGAGCACGATCGGGTCACCCGGGCTGACGTGGTTCGCGGCGAGGATCAGCGGGCCGTGGCGCAGCGCCTCCGGCACGTCACCGGTGACCCGCAGCCGGCACCACGGCGCCACCACGGCGGTGGAGACCGCGAGCGCGGCCCGCCACAGCAGTGGTGGTTGCCAGGTCACGGTCGTACACGTTACCCGGGTGTGTATCTTGGTCCACAGCGACCTATGACACGGCGTAGTAGACCAGCGGCCCGTGCCCGGCCGGCGCGAGATCTCACCGGCCCGGCACGGTGAGGGTGGGGCGTGGCCGTGGCGGCTCACCCGGACCGTGCGCCGGACCGCCGTCGCCGTAACGCAGCGCGTACACGCCCGCGCCCAGGCAGCACACGGTCAGCAGGACGGTGAACCCGACCGCGATCACCGCGATCAGCCACCCGCCGACCTTCGACGCGCGGACCGGTGCCACCGGCTCCGGTGGTGGCGCAGGCCGGTGCGGCATCCCGCCGGGCGGGCGTGGTGGCGCGGCCCGGCCGGTGGCGTGAGCACCGGCAGGATGCCCGGCGGGTACCGGACCCGCCGGGACCGACGGCAGGCCGAGCTGGACGCGGGCCTCGGCGACGATCGCCCGCGGGTCGCCGAGGCGGCCGAGGACGTCGCGGACGCCGTCCTCGGTCTCCGGCTTCAGTTCCGCCCGGGCCGCCGCGATGTGCTCGGCAAGGTCGGTCACCAGCTCGACCCGCCGCTCGGTCGGCAGGTCACGAGAGGCGCGGTCGACGGCGGCAAGGTAGTCCGACACGATCCGCTGGGCGCTGTCGGTCATCGCGGCTCCGTTCCGACAATGCGGTCGACGGCGTCGCGGTACTCCGCCCACTCGGCACGGAAGTGGGCCAGCGCGGCACGGCCGTCGCGGGTGAGGGCGTAGTAGCGCCGGGGTGGACCGGTCGGAGACTCCTGCCAGGTGGTGGTGACCCAGCCGGTACGGCGCAGTCGGGACAGCAGGGGGTAGAGCGTGCCCTCGGTGGTGGTAAGGGAGGTCTCCTTGCCGAGCTGGCGCACCAGCTCGACGCCGTACCGCTCGCCCCGGTCGAGCAGGGCAAGCACGCAGAACTCCAGGGTGCCGCGGCGCAGGGCGGTCGCGAGGGCATCTATGCCAGCCATGCTACCTTGCGACGCAAGCTAGCCCCGGGCCTCGATCGGAGGCGGGCGCCGGCCTATCGGCGCACGGGGCCGGACCGCGACCCGGCTCAGCCGGTGACGCGCAGCTCGGCCAGCTTCGCCTCGATCTCGGCGAGCTCGGCCCGCAGCCGTTGCGCGTGCTGCTCGGCATCGGCCCGCTCGGCGGAGAGGATGTGCTCGACCGCCTCCTGCACGCCCGGCACGTCGAGCAGCCCCACCATCTTCAGCGCGTCCGACGGCCGGATCAGGTACGGCTTCGCCAGCGCCTTGCTGCCCTGCTGTGCGGCGACCGTCCACTCACCACCGGAGTAGGCCAGCGTCACGGTCAACGCCGGCGGCGCCTTGACCTTCGGACCCTTGCCGGCCGGAGCCGGCCGGCGCGCCGCCTTCGCCTCGCCCTTGCCGTCCCCGTTGGGGGAGGGGGCCGCCGCGGGCTTCTCCACTGTGGACGTCTCAGGCACGGGCCTCTCCTGGCGGGGGACGGGCTTCTCGCGGACAACCTTCAACTCGGGAGCCGGTGGCTCCGGCCCGAGCCGCCGGCTCCCCGCGCCGCGAGCCGGGATCTGCAGATCGGCAGGGGAGAAGGGCAGCTCGTCCTTGCCGAACCGGACCACCACCCACTCGTCGGACAGCTCCGGGTCGGTCAGCCCGACCACCTGCCCGACCTGGCCGGCGATCTGCCCGGCCGTATCGGTGAACATGACCTTCGGTTTGCGGCCCGCCGCGAGCGTGTCACGGATGGCCTTCAAGTCCTCGGTGGACAGCCCGCGGGCCGCGCTGCGCACGGCGGTGACCATGGCATCCCTCCGTACATCTGTTTGATTAGTGCTTCCTACCAGGCCGCTGCGACATTTTCGGTGAGACACCCCGATACAGTCGCCGGTGTGCTCATCCCGAGACCGGTGCTCGACCGCATCGCCCGCGGCGAGGTGACGCTGGCGTTCCGCCGGTGGGACCGGCCACGGGTCCGGCCCGGCACCCGGCTGCGGACCGCCGTCGGCGTCCTCGCGGTCGACGCGGTCGAGGCCGTGGACCCGGACGACATCGGCGACCGGGACGCCGTCCGCGCCGGCTTCACCGACCGTGCCGGCCTGTTCGCCGCACTGGCCCGGTACGGCACCGGCACCGGCACCGTATACCGGATCGCGCTGCGCCACGCCGGCGACGACCCGAGGATCGCGCTGCGGACCCGGGCCGAGCTGACCGACGCCGACCGCCACGAGCTGCACCGGCGCCTGGACCGCCTGGACCGGGCCAGCCGGCACGGCCCGTGGACCCGGCAGGTGCTGCGGCTGATCGCCGAGCGACCCGGCGTGCGCGCCGGTGACCTCGCCGAGTCCCTGGGCCGGGAGCGGCTGAGCTTCAAGGCCGACGTCCGCAAGCTCAAGGAGCTGGGCCTGACCGAGAGCCTCGAGGTCGGCTACCGGCTCTCACCGCGAGGCGCCGCGCTGCTGGCCGAGTCCTGACGGATCAGCCGCGCCGGCCCACGACCAGTTCGGTGGCGAGCTGCACCTCGACGATCCCGCCACGCGCGTCGACCACCCCGGCCACCGCCGTGTGCAGGGCGGCCCGCCGGTCCTCGGCCAGCATCCGGTGGTTGGAGAAGGTGCTCAGCAGCGCCAGGTACCGCCCGGTCGGGTACCGCACGACCCGGTCGAACTCACAGCGCCGGACGTCGCCGAAGCGCCCCGCCCGCATCTCTGCGGCGAAGCCGCCCTCGTCGTGGACCGGGTGCGCCGGCTCCTCGTCCATCAGCTCGGGCGCGTGCACCGCGTACGCCTCGCCGTGTACCGCGTCCGCCATGGCCTGGTCGGCGAAGTGGTAGCGGTGCCCGAAGATCGCCGCCACGCCGCCGGGGGCCAGCGCGTCGTACGCCCGCCGCCAGCGCGTCCGCGGATCCACCCAGTGCCACGCCTGCCCGGAGTAGAGCAGGTCCACGCCGCCGTCCGGGGCCGTCCAGTCCTCGAACCGCAACACCCGCACGGTGACCGCCGGGTCGCCGGCGAACCGCCGGGCCAGCACCGCCGCCATCGCGGGATCGGGCTCCAGGCAGGTGACCGCCAGCCCGCGCCCGGCGAACGCGGCGGTCGCCTTACCGGTACCGGCGCCGACCTCCACCGCCCGCGCCGGAGACCGTCCCAGGTAGGCCAGCACCACCTCGGCCAGCCCGGCCGGGTACCCGGCCCGCACGTCGTCGTACGCGTCGGCCACCTCACCGAAGACCCTGGCCCGTACCCGCTCGGTCATGACTGCAGAGACTAGGCTGCGCTTCGGTGCCCGAGGAACGCGATGACGGCCTGCACGCCGACTGCGCGCGCTGCTTCGGGCTGTGCTGCGTCGCGCCGGCCCTGACCGCCTCGGCCGACTTCGCCATCGACAAGCCGGCCGGGCAGCCCTGCCCGAACCTCGCCGCCGGCGCGGGCGACTTCCGCTGCCGCATCCACAGCCGGCTGCGCCAGGAGGGCTTTCCCGGCTGTACCGTCTACGACTGCTTCGGCGCCGGCCAGAAGGTCGCCCAGGCCACCTTCGGCGGCCGCGACTGGCGGCAGGCACCGGGCACCGCGCCGCGGATGTTCGCCGTGTTCGCGGTCATGCGGCAACTCCACGAACTGCTCTGGTACCTCACCGAGGCGCTCAGGCTGGTACCGGCGCTCGACGCTGAGCTGCGCGGGGCGCTGCGGGCCACAGTGCGCCTCACCGACCTGGACGCCGAGGCGATCCTGGCCGTCGACCTGGCCGCGCACCGCCGGGCCGTGAACACCCTGCTGCGGGAAGCCAGCCGGCGCGCCCGCGGATCCGCGCGCCGCGGGCCGGACCGCAGCGGCGCCGACCTCGCCGGCAAGGACCTGCGCCGGGCCGACCTGCGCGGCGCGAACCTGCGCGGGACCCACCTGACCGGCGCCGACCTGCGGGACGCCGACCTGCGCGGCGCGGATCTGACCGGTGCCGACCTGCGCGGCGCCGACCTCGCCGGCGCTGACCTGCGCGGCAGCATCTTCGTCACCCAGGCGCAGCTCGACTCGGCCCGCGGCGACCGGACGACCAGGCTGCCGGACGCGCGTACCCGCCCCGCTCCCTGGGTTGTTCGATAATGAACATTATGTCAAGTAGCGCGGTGAAGGAGGCCTTCGACGCCGAATCCATCGACCTCCTCCGGGAGCTGGCCACCCTGACCCCCGCCGACTTCGCCCGGCCCACCAACTGTCCACCGTGGGCGGTCCGGGACATGCTCGCCCACCTGCGTACCGCGGTCGCCCGTACCCTCGACATGCTCGCCGGACCCGAGCCCGCCACGGCCGGTACGGACGCGGCCGGCTACTACCGGCCGGACCGGCGCTTCGATCCGGCCGTCGACGCCGCCCGGGTCGCCACCGCGATCAGCGACGCCGCCCGTACCGGCGATCGGGCGCTCGTCGAGCAGCTCGCCACCGCCTGCCGCGACGTCCACGTCGCCGCCGACCGCGCCACCGGTGACCGGCGGGTCACCACCCGGCACGGCGACACGATGACGCTCACCGACTTCCTCGCCACCCGGGTCGTCGAGCTGGCCGTACACGGCCTCGACCTGGCGCTGTCCCTCGACCGTCCACCATGGACCACACCGGCCGCCCGGCGGGTCGTGCTCGACCTGGTACCCGCCGACGCCCGGGCGTACGCCGACACCCAGGCCTGGGACGAGGCCACCTTCCTCGCCAAGGCCACCGGTCGCACCCCGCTCACCGCCGTCGAACGTGACGCCGCCCGCCGGGCCGGGGTACGCCGGCTCGCGCTCAGCCCGTAACCCGCCGCGCTGGTGGTGGCAGGCCGACGGACCGGCCAACCGACGTCAGCCCATCCTGGCCCGCACGCTGAGCCCGAACCGCTCCCCCACCATCGCCTTGAGCCCGTGCGGGAAGTCGCCCCGGGCGGCGAGCGTCGGCCCGAGCAGGCGCCGCTGCGCCGCGCCGTCACCGCCGAACGCGGCCAGGCACTCCTGCGGGTACGCGTTCGCGACGGCCAGGATCGCGCCGGCCGCGCCCAGGACCCCGGCGAGGGTCACCAGCGTGCTCGACCCGACGTAGGTACGGCCGGCGAAGCCCTCCAGCTCGCGCAGCAGCCGCAGCGCGTCGCCGGTCGAGTCCTTGACGCCGGCGAGGCCCAGCTCGGGCAGCGACTCCACCGGGATCTCACCGCCGGCCACACCCGGGTAGTGGTACCCCAGCACCGGTCGCCCGTCGGCCGCGCCGGTCACCGCGGCGAAGAAGGCGGCCAGGTCCCCGCAGCGCCGCGGCGGGGCCACCAGGACGGCGTCCGCGCCCGCGCGCACCGCGTCGCCGACCCGGGACACCGCGGCACCGGTCCACCCGCCGCCCGCGCCGGCCAGCACCGGTACGCCGTCCGGCAGCGCCTGCCGGACCGCGGTGACCAGCGTGACCCGTTCGCTGTCGGTGAGCGCGTCCGCCTCCCCGGTCGAGCCGGCCACGAGGACGGCGCGCAACCCGTACCCGACCAGCCGGCTGGCGTGTGCGGCGGTGGCCCCGTGGTCGACGGCGCCCTCGTCGTCGAAGAGCGTGACCAGGGCGACGGCGACCCCGTCCCAGAGCGTCATGCGGCCATTCTGCTCCGGTCGGGACCCGGCTCGAGGGTTCCGGCACGGCCGCGGCGCCACCAGCCGGCGAGGTTGGCGGCGAGCAGCAGCACCGACAGCAGCACGGTGGCGCCGAACCCGGTGCCGGTATGGACGTAGTCGGTGGCGCTCTTGTCGGCCGGTACCGGCACGGCCAGCTGGGCGGTCAGCCGGCCCTCGACGAGCGCCTCGGCGACGGCCTGGTTGCACAGCAGCAGCGCGCCCGCGGCACCGGCACACGCGGCCGCGGCGGCGCGGCGCCGGCGGGTGTCGCGGACCACCGCGGCCAGGCCACCGGCGGCGAGCATCAGCAGCGCCGCGATCGCGAACGGCTGCGGGTCGAACCGGTCGTCGCGCTGCTGCGCGGGCGGGCGCAGGTGATCCGGATCCACCGCGGGCGCTCCCCCGGTGGCCAGGTCGAAGCCGGTGTACGAGGTGGTTCCGCCGGGAGCGGACCGGCCGTATCCCCCGGGCGCGTCGCACGAGACCGTCACGAACGGCAGGACGAAGCACAGGATCGTCAGGACGAAGCCGGCCGGGCTCAGCGCTCGGGTCATCGATGCACCGTAGTTGGTTCGGGTGATGCCGCGCACACCGCGTAACGCATCCTAGGAAGCTAGGTATGTGACCCTGGACGGCATCGACCAGCAGCTGACCGGAGCTCGGGCGGCGGTCCTCGGCCGGTTCTGGGGCGGGCTGTGCCGCGAGCCGGTACCCGGCGTGGACCGCACCCGCCTGCACGGCCCGGCGGAGGCGGCGCAGCCGTTCGCGGTCGCGCCGGCCGGGCTCACCGTCGAGTGCGACGGCGTCGGGTACGACGACCCCGGCGCGCTGGCCCGCGCCCTCGGGCTGCCCGAGCGGTTCGCCGCGGAGCTGGACAACAGCGTGGCGAACCTGGCGCTGGGCCGGGCCGCCCGGCCGGCACCGGCCGGTGGTCCCGCCTACCTGCCCCGCGCCTCCGGCACCGACCTCGAGCAGTGCATCGTGGACGGACACCCGCTGCACCCGTGCTGCCGTACCCGGATCGGGCTCTCCACCGCGGACGTGCTGGCGTACGCGCCCGAGCACCGGCCGGTGGTCCGGGTCGACCTGATGCCGGTCGCCGCCGAGCGGATGCTGGTGACCGGCGCCTGGCCGAACCGGCTGCGCGACGGCGGCCGGCTGCTGCTGCCGGTACACCCGTGGCAGCGGGACCACCTGGGGCTGCCGGCGGCCGCGGCGGGCGTGCCCGCGCGGCCGCTGATGTCGTTGCGGACGCTCGCCGTGGACGGCTGGGCCGTGCACCTCAAGACCGCGGTGGACGTCCAGATGACCTCCGCGGTGCGGACCGTGTCGCCGGCTGCCGTGCACAACGGACCCGCGCTGTCCACGCTGCTGACCGCCCTCGGCGCGAAGGCCGGGGTCGAGGTGCTGCCGGAGGTCGCCGCCGGCGCGGTCCTCGTCGGTGGCGAACCCTCGCGCAGCCTGGCGGTCGCGGTGCGGCGGGCCCCCGCCGCGGGGCTGACGCTGCCGTTCGCCGCGCTGGCCGCGCCCTCCCCCAGCTCCGGGCGCGCGCTGGTGACCGAGGCGGTCGACTGGTCTGGGCTGCGCCCGCACGAGTTCCTCCGCGCGGCCGTCCGGGCGGCCGTACCGCCGCTGGCCACGCTGCTCGACCTCGGCGTGGCGCTGGAGGCGCACGGCCAGAACACGCTGCTGGTCCTGGACCGCGGGCGGCCGGACCGGATCGCCTACCGCGACTTCGGCGGGGTCCGGATCAGCCCGCGCCGGCTGGCCGCGTACGGCATGGAGGCCCCTGCGCTGCACGGCGACCTGGCCACCGACGACCCGGTCGACTTGCGCACCAAACTCGCCGCCGCGCTGCTGTCCACTGTGGTCAGTGAGCTGGTCGCGACGCTCGCCCGGGAGTACGGCGAGCCGCCCGAGGCGCTGTGGCGGGCGGTCGCCGGCGAGCTGCGCAACACCACGGCGGTCCGCACGTTGACCACCGGCCCCTGGCCCCTCAAGGCCACCACCGCCATGCGGCTGGCCCCCGACCCGCTGGTCGACCTGTGGGTCGACCTCCCGAACCCCCTGGAACAATAGGTCGGGTGCGTACCACTACCCCGGCCGAGGTGGTCGAGCGGGAGCTGGCCGAGCTGGCCCCGGACCTGGTCGACGGGTTCCGGGCCGCCCTGCCCGCGGCCGCGGACGTGGTGGGCCGGCGGCTACGCGGCGCGCTGCACCGCGAAGGGCTGCGCCGCGACCCGGGGTACGGCCGGCGGCACGCGTTCGGCCGGACCGAATTCGCCGACGCCCCGGCGGACCCGGCGGCGCTGCTCGACGGCGACGCACCCGGGCTCGCCGCGGAGATCACCGACGCCGTGGTCAACCTCGCCGTCGCCCTGGCCCGCCGCACCCGCGAGGATCGGGCCGTCCGGGAGGCGGCCGCCGTCTGGACGGACGTGCTGGGCGCCGGGCTCGGCAGTGGGCACGGCAGTGGGCACGGCGGTGGGCACGGCGGTGGGCTGGGTTCGGTGACGTACAGCAGGTTCCTGCGCCCGGACGAGCGGGTGCTGTTCCTGGAGCGGCTGGCCACCGAGGGGCACAACCTGCACCCGTGCGGCCGGACCAGGCTCGGCTGGCGCACCGGCGACCTGCTCGCCCACGACCTGGAGTCGGCCGGCACCGAGGTGGGATTCGTCGCGGTACGCGCCGACGTGCACACCGGCGACGACGTCGGCGCGCTGCTGCGGGCCGCCTACCCGGGGCAGGTGCCGCAGAACCCGCCCGGGTACGTGGTGCAACCCGTCCACGCGTGGCAGCTCGACCGGCTGCCGGAGCGGTACGACCGCGCGCTGGTGCGCCGCCTGGACGCGGTGTCGCTGCCGGCCGCGCCGACCGCCGCGCTGCGCACGCTGCTGCTGCCGCCCGGCGAGGACGACGTGCGCCGGTACCTCAAGCTGTCGCTGGACATCCAGGTCACCTCGACCAGGCGGACCATCTCGGTGGCGAGCACCCGCAACGGGCCGGCGATCTCGGCGCTGCTGCACCGGCTGGTGGACCGGCTGGTCACCGGCGACCGGCTGCTGCTGATGGCCGAGGAAGCCGGTGCGGCGCTGGACGTCGGTCCGGGGGCGGACCGCGACGCCGCCGCCATCGTGCGGCTCGGGCTCGGTGACCGGCTGGACCCGGGCGAGGCGCCGGTGCCCGCGGTGGCGCTGCCGGCCCGCTGCCCGCTGACCGGCCGGCCGGTGCTGGCCGAACTGGTCGACGCGTACGCCGCCTCGACCGGCACCGCCGGAGCCGACGCGGCGGCCGGGTTCCTCGACGACTACGCCGCGCTGCTGCTGCCGCCCGTGCTCGACCTGGCCACCCGGTACGGGGTCGGGTTGGAGGCGCACCTGCAGAACTGCGTACCGACGTTCCGCCGCGGCGTGCCGCACCGGATGGCGCTACGGGACTTCGCCGGGTTGCGGCTGCACCTGCCCCGGCTGCGGGCCCGCGGCGCCGAACCCGGGCTGTGGCCCGGGTCGGTCATCGCCACCGACGACGTGGACGCGCTGCGGGCCAAGGTGGCCTACACCGCGCTGCAGGCCCACCTCGGCGAGCTGGTGGTGGTGCTGACCGGCACACACGGGCTGGACGAGGCGGCCGCCTGGCGCCGGGTCCGGGTCCTCGTCGACGAGGTGTACGCCGGGCTCGCCGCCGACCCGGCCGTGGCCGGGGCGGCCCGGGCCGACCACGCGTTCCTCACCGCGCCGACGGTCCCGCACAAGGCGCTGGTCCGGATGCGGCTGTCGGCGGGCGTCGGCGACGCGTACGTCGCGGTGGAGAACCCGCTGCATGGCTGAGCCGGTCGGCGAGCTTCCCGCGCGGGTCTCGGCCGTGCTGCGCGGCGCCGCGCGGCCGGTCTGCGCCTACGTGTACGACCGTGCGGTGCTGCGGACCCGGGCCGCCGCGCTGCGGGCCGCGGTCGTGCCGGCCCGGCTGTACTACGCGGTCAAGGCGAACGGGCACCCGGCGGTGGTCGGCGCGTTCGCGGCGGCCACCGACGGGCTCGAGGTCGCCTCCGGCGGCGAGCTGGACCTGGCGGTGGCCGCGGGCGCGCGCACGATCGCGTTCAGCGGCCCGGCCAAGACCGACGCGGAGCTGCGCGCCGCGGTCCGGGCCGGCGCGGTCGTGCACGTGGAGAGCATGCTGGAGCTGCACCGGCTGGCCGAGGCGGCGCGGGCGGAGACGGCGCGCTCCGGCGGCGGATCCGCTCGGGCGGTCCGGGCGGCCGTGCGGGTGAACCGGGCGGGCGGCGGGCTGCCCGGCACGCACCAGATGGCCGGCGCGGCGACCCAGTTCGGGGTCGACGAGGCGGAGCTGCCCGCCGTGCTCGCCGCAGTACCGTCCACTGTGGAGCTGCTCGGGTTCCACCTGCACGCGGTCTCCAACAACCTGGACGCCGCCGCGCACGCGGCGTTCGCCCGCGAGGCCGCCGGGTGGGCGCATGCCACCGCGACCGCGCACGGGCTGCACCTTCGGTACCTGAACCTGGGCGGCGGGCTGGGAGTCGACTACACCGGCGCCGCGGAGTTCGACGTGGCGGTGCTCTCCGGCGGGCTGCGCGACGCCGCGGCCGTGCTGCCGGTCGGCGCGGTGCTCGCCCTGGAGCCGGGGCGCTACCTGGCCGCGGCCGGTGGCTGGTACGCCGCCGAGGTGCTCGACCTCAAGCGCACCCACGGGCGCTGGTTCGCGGTGCTGCGTGGCGGCACCCACCACTTCCGGCTGCCCGCCGCCTGGGGGTACAGCCACCCGTTCGCGGTGCTGCCGGTCGAGGACTGGCCGTACCCGTACCCGCGGCCGGAACTGCGTGACGCGACCGTGGACGTGGCCGGCGAGCTGTGCACGCCGCGCGACGTGCTCGCCCGGGACGCGAAGGTGACCCGGGTGCGGGTGGGTGACGTGCTCGTCTTCGGCCGGGCCGGCGCCTACGGGTGGGACATCTCCCACCACGACTTCCTGCGGCACCCGTACCCGCAGATGCTCATCGTGTAGCGCTCGCCCAGGAGGCCGCGCGGACCGCGCGCAGCGCCTCCCGGCGGGCCTGTCCGGAGAGCCGGTCCACGTAGAGGATGCCGTCCAGGTGGTCGGCCTCGTGCTGCAGCAGCCGGGCGAGGAAGCCGGAGCCCTCGATCGTCAGCGGCTCGCCGTACTGGTCGAAGCCGCGCGCGATGACGTGCATCGCCCGCGGGGTCGGGTAGCCCAGACCGGGCAGCGACAGGCAACCCTCCTCGCCGTGCTGGGTCTCGGTACCGACCACCTCGATCGTCGGGTTGACCAGGTGACCGCGGTGCTCGTCGACGTCGTAGCCGAACACCCGGGCCGAGACGCCGATCTGCGGCGCGGCGACCGCCGCCCGGCCCGGCGCGCCGCGGGTGGTCTCCAGCAGGTCGGTCACCAGCTGCCGCAGCGCCGCGTCGAAGGTGGTGACGGGTTCGGCGCGGGTACGCAGCACAGGATCGCCGAGCACGCGGATCCGGCGCACCGTCATGCCCGGCCCCCGGCGTCGGCGGGGGGCGGGCACGACCAGGCGTGGGCTGGCACGGTCATGGCGCCACGATATGCGGTGGGCAATGGGTGGCACTGGGTAGCCGGGTGGGCACGCAGCGAGGTACCCGTGCCGGGGCACTGACCTGTCCTCGACGAGCGCCTAAACTGGCCCCGGTCTTACCCCTCTCGAAAGGCACCGCGATGGCGTACAACCGGCCCGCGTCCGTCCGGTCGCACCGGCGCGGCGGTCCCCGACGCCGGTTCACCGTCGCCCCCTGGTTGGTGATCACGATGGTCATCGCGCTGATCGGGGCGGGCCTCGGCAGCGGGTACCTCTGGCTGGTCGAGCAGGCCTGCTCGGGGCAGGTCAAAGCGACCATCGTCGCCGCGCCGGGCACCGCGACGATCCTGGAGACGCTGGGCCGGGAGTGGGTGACCAGCGAGCCGTCGGTGGACGGCAAGTGCGCCGCGGTGGACGTCACATCGCGGGACTCCGCCGAGGTGGCGCTGGCACTGCAGAACCCGTGGGACGCCAAGACCAGCGGCCCGGCGCCGGACGCGTGGGTGCCGCAGTCCACCGCGTGGGTGCGCAAGGCCTCGGCCGACGCGGACGCCGAGCGGATGATCCCGGACCTGCAGCCGAGCATCGCCCGCTCCCCCACCGTGCTCGCGATGCCCAAGCCGATGGCGGAGAAGCTCGGCTGGCCGCAGAAACCGATCACCTGGGACAGCGTGCTCGGCTACGCGTCGGGCAAGCAGAGCTGGGCGGCGCTCGGGCAGCAGCCCGACTGGGGGCCGTTCAAGCTCGGCATGAGCGACCCGGCCACCTCCACGGCCGGCCTGCTGACGCTGACCGCGCTGCTGGACGCGGACGACGACGAGTTCATCAGCCCGGACGAGCAGCAGGGGCTGTTCAAGCTCAAGCAGTCGCTGGCGATCTACGTCGAGCGGACCGAGCAGATCCTCACCGAGTACGCCAAGCTGGCCGCCCAGGACCCGCTGTCCGGGCTGAAGTACATCTCCGCGTTCCCCGCCCTGGAACAGGACGTGCTGCAGCACAACCTGCGCAACCCGCGCGCCCCGCTGGTGGCCGTCTACCCGGACGACCTGTCGATCGAGGCCGACCACCCGTTCCTCGTCCTGAACGGGGACTGGGCCAAGCAGGAGAGCCAGCAGGTCGCGACCGCGTTCATGAACTTCGTCCGCGGTCACGAGGGCGAGACGCAGCTGCTGGATGCCGGGTACCGCGACCCGAACCGGGTACCGGGCCGGGACATCACGGTCGCCAACGGGGTCGCCCCGGAGATCACCACGCTGCCCCGCGGCGTGCTGCTCGCCGAGTCCGTGGCCCGGACGACCGCGACCTGGACCGCGCTGACCCGGCCGACCAACTTCCTGGTCGTCCTCGACGTCTCCGGCTCGATGAAGGAGCAGGTGCCCGGGACCGGCAAGACCCGGCTGGAGCTGGCGAAGGTGGCCGCGAAGGACGCGGTCTCGCTCTTCGACGACGAAGCGAAGGTCGGGCTCTGGGAGTTCTCCAGCGGCATCTCCGGTAAGACCGACTACCGGACCGTCGTGCCGCTCGACCGGCTGGGCGACCAGATCGACGGCCGGACCCGCAAGCAGCAGATGCTGCGGGCCATCGACAACCTGCAGCCACGCTCGGACACCGGCCTGTACGACACCACCGCCGCGGCGCAGAAGTTCATGCTCGACCACTTCGAGAAGGACGCGGTCAACCTGGTCGTGCTGATGACCGACGGCAAGAACGAGGACCCGACCGGCGGGCTGTCGTTCGAGGCGCTCAAGCAGCAGCTGGCGAAGAACAACGCGGACGCGAACCGGCGGGTACCGGTGGCGACCGTGGGCTTCGGGGAGAAGGCCGACTACCCGATCCTGCAGCAGATCGCGCAGCTGACCGGCGGCCTGGCGTTCGAGTCCCGGGAGTCGTTCGACATCGACCAGGTGCTGATGACGGCGATCTTCACCGACCTGTAGGACCGGTCCGGTCCGCTCCGGCGAGGGCCGCGCGGACCGGGGCGGCCTTCGCCGCCGCCTCGGCCACCTCGGCCGTCGGGTCGCTGCCCCAGGTGATCCCGCCGCCGGCCCACAGGTGTACCCGGTGGGCGTCCGCGGCGACGGTACGGATGGTCAGCCCGAGGTCGATGCCGTCCGCGCAGACCCAGCCGAGCGCGCCCATGCTCGGGCCGCGGCCGACCGGCTCCGCGGCGGCGATCACGTCGAGGGCGGCCAGCTTGGGCGCCCCGGTGACCGAGCCGCCCGGGCAGGTTGCGCGCAGCAGGGCGGCCAGGTCGGTTCCGGGCGCGAGCTCCGCGGAGATCTCCGACTCGGCCTGCCACAGGTCGCACCAGCGCCGCACCGCGTACAGGGTGTCCACCCGGACCGAGCCGGTACGGGCCACCCGGGCGACGTCGTTGCGTTCCAGGTCCACGATCATCACGTGCTCGGCCCGCTCCTTGGCGCTGGCCAGCAGTTCGGCGCGGCCGGCGGCGGTGGCCGGCCGGGTGCCCTTGATCGGCCGGGTGGTGGCCCGGCCGGCGCGCACCTCGACCAGCGTCTCCGGCGAGGCGCAGGCCAGTGCCCAGCGGTCCGCGGTCCCGCCGGGCGCACTCGTGGGGCCGCTGGCGAGGATGCCCCCGTACCGGGCCCCGGGCAGCCCGGCCACCCGGCGCAGCGCCGGCGCGGGGGAACCGCGGTACGGCGCGGACGCGTGGCCCACGATGGTCGCCTGGTAGACATCGCCCGCCGCGATCGCGTCCCGGACGGCCGAGACGGCCGCCCCGTGCGCCGCCGCCGTCCAGCTCGGGCACCACCGGCCGAGCTGCCACCCACCGGTCGCGGACCGCGCCCGCGACCGCCCACCGTGCTCGTACACGACCGCGACCACGTCGGGTACGGCCGGGACCGGGCTCGGCGCGCCGAGGGCGCCACCGGCCGCCCAGGCGCCGGCCGCGGCCGAGACGAACAGCGCCGCCCCGCACACCGAGCCGTCCATGATCGCCGTTTCGGACGCCGGACGTGCGGTGGCCCTGCGCGTCCGCGGACCAGAACGGCGATCGTGAGGGGTGGGCGGGCGGCCGGCCGGACCGGGCGCCGGGCCCGGCGGGGCGGACAGATCGAGGACCGAGGAGAGTCCGTGATCTGCCAGGAAGGCCGTCACGAGGGCGTACGGGTCTCCCTCGTCCCCCACCCGCCACTCCAGTCGGGAGCGCTCCCACAAACGGTCCACGCAGCTCACCGGGCAGCCAGGGGGTACACCGGGCGGCCGTAGGGAGACCTCGGGGACGAGCGGGCTACGGGTCATCATCCGAATAGCCGATTCTTCGCGCATACTCCCAAGTTGGTGCCGGAGCGTGCTCGAATTCGCGCCATTGACCCTGGTAGCGTGCGTCACTGGTCATGTGACCAAGAGCACAAACCATGGAGTTCCCCCGATGTGCCAGCACGAACCCCCCTGTCCGACCGCGGACGCCGTTGACCGGGAAGCCGCGCGGGTAATCGTGGCCACCCCGGAGCAGGGCTGGAGCCTACTCTGCAATGGCGTGATCATCTTCGACGATACCGGTGAGCTGTTGCCCGACGGCAGCACCATCGCCCCCCACCGCGGACCTGCCCCGCACATCCCGGCCACCCGCCGGCCGGTGACCGTCACGACGGCCGCGGCCGCCCTGATCCGCTAACCCGCGGCGTACGCCTCGGGCGCCGGGCACGCGCAGACCAGATTGCGGTCGCCGTACGCGCCGTCGATGCGCCGGACCGGTGCCCAGTACCGGGGCCCCCGCTCACCCGTCGGATACGCCGCCACCGACCGCGGATACGGGTGTTCCCACTCGTCGGCCGAGACCATCGCCACCGTGTGCGGGGCGTTGACCAACGGATTGTCCTCCGCCGGCCACTCACCTGAACCCACCGCGCCGATCTCCCGCCGGATCGCGATCATCGCGTCGCAGAACCGGTCCAGCTCGGCCAGGTCCTCCGACTCGGTCGGCTCCACCATCAGCGTCCCGGCCACCGGGAACGACATCGTCGGCGCGTGGAAGCCGTAGTCGATCAGCCGCTTCGCCACGTCGTCCACGGTGACCCCGGTGGCCTTGGTGAGCGGCCGCAGGTCCAGGATGCACTCGTGGGCGACGAGGCCCTTGTTGCCGGCGTACAGCACCGGGAAGTGCTCGCGCAGCCGGGCCGCCACGTAGTTCGCCGCGAGCACCGCGACGCCGGTCGCCCGGGTCAGCCCGTCCGGGCCCATCAGCCGCAGGTACGCCCACGGGATCGGCAGGATGCCGGCCGAGCCGTACGGGGCCGCGGAGACCGCGTGCGCCGTCGACGACAGCGGATCCCCGGGCAGGTACGGCGCGAGATGCGCGCGGACCGCGACCGGTCCCACGCCCGGTCCGCCGCCACCGTGCGGGATGCAGAACGTCTTGTGCAGGTTCAGGTGTGACACGTCCGCGCCGCTGCGATTCCGGTTCGGCTCGCGGGCGTCGCCGAACATGCCCGGCTTGGCGAACCCGAGCAGCGCGTTGAGGTTCGCCCCGTCCACGTACACCTGGCCGCCCGCGTCGTGCACCTTCGCGCACAGCTCGGCGATCGCGGTCTCGTACACCCCGTGCGTGGACGGGTAGGTCACCATGATCGCGGCGAGCCGGTCGCGGTGCTCGGCGATCCGCTCGTCCAGGTCGGCCAGGTCGACGTTGCCGTCGCGGTCGCAGCCGACCACGACGACCCGCATGCCGGCCATCACCGCGCTGGCCGCGTTGGTGCCGTGCGCGCTCGACGGGATCAGGCACACGTCCCGGCCGGCCTCGCCGCGGGACCGGTGGTACGCCCGGATCGCCAGCAACCCGGCCAGCTCACCCTGCGAGCCGGCGTTGGGCTGCACGCTCACCGCGTCGTACCCGGTCAGCTCGGCCAACCAGCCTTCCAGCTGCCCGATCAGGTCGCGGTAGCCGGCGGTCTGGTCGGCCGGCGCGTACGGGTGCACGTCGGCGAAGTCCGGCCACGAGATCGGCTCCATCTCCGCCGCGGCGTTGAGCTTCATCGTGCACGAACCCAGCGGGATCATGCCGCGGTCCAGCGCGTAGTCCAGGTCGGCGAGCCGGCGCAGGTAGCGCAGCATCGCGGTCTCCGACCGGTGCGCGTGGAACACCGGGTGGGTCAGGAACTCCGAGGTCCGCCGCAGCTCGTCCGGCAGCGCGGAGCCGGCGTCGCCGGAGACGGCCGCGGGAACCCCGAACGCCTGCCACACCGCCGACAGGTGCGCGTCGACGGTCGTCTCGTCACACGCGATGCCGACCTGGTCGGCGTTCACGAGCCGCAGGTTCACCCCGCGCGCCTCGGCGTCGGCCACGACCGCCGCGGCCCGCCCCGGCACCACCGCGGTCACCGTGTCGAAGAACCGCTCGTGCGCCAGCGTGACGCCGCCGGCCCGCAGCCCGGCGGCGAGCCGGACCGCGGTCGCGTGCACCCGGGACGCGATCGCACGCAGCCCGTCCGGCCCGTGGTAGACGGCGTACATCGCGGCCATCACCGCGAGCAGCACCTGCGCGGTGCAGATGTTGCTGGTCGCCTTCTCCCGGCGGATGTGCTGCTCCCGGGTCTGCAGCGCCAGCCGGTACGCCGGGTGACCGTCCGCGTCCCGGCTGACCCCGACCAGCCGGCCGGGCAGCGAGCGCTCCAGCCCCGCCCGCACCGCCAGGTAACCGGCGTGCGGCCCGCCGAACCCCATCGGTACCCCGAAGCGCTGCGTGCTGCCGACCGCGATGTCGCACGGCGGCGGCTCCAGCAGGGTCAGCGCGAGCAGGTCGGCGGCGACCGTGACCAGCGCGCCGGCGGTGTGCGCCGCCTCCACCACCGGGGCGAGCGGGCGCACCTCGCCGGTCGCGCCCGGGTACTGCAGGTGCACCCCGAAGTACGCCTCCGGCAGCGGCTCGCCGGCCGCCAGGTCGACCACCGTCACCGCGATGCCCAGCGGCTCGGCCCGGGTGGCGATGACCGAGAGCGTCTGGGGCAGCGTGTCGGCGCTCACCACGTACACGTTGCTGGGGTTCCTGGTGGCGCGGCGGGCGAGCGTCATCGCCTCGGCCGCGGCGGTCGCCTCGTCGAGCATCGACGCGTTCGCGGTGGCCAGGCCGGTGAGGTCGGCGACCATCGTCTGGAAGTTCAGCAGCGCCTCGAGCCGCCCCTGGCTGATCTCCGGCTGGTACGGCGTGTACGCCGTGTACCAGGCCGGGTTCTCCAGCACGTTGCGGCGGATCACCGGCGGGGTGTGGGTGCCGTGGAAGCCCAGCCCGATCATCGACACGTGCGGGCGGTTGCGCGCGGCCAGCGCGCGCAGTTCGGCCAGCACCTCGGGCTCGGACGCCGCCGGCGGCAGGTCAAGCGTGCCGTGCCAGCGGATCGACTCGGGGATCGCGGCGTCCATCAGCTCGTCGACCGAGCCGTACCCGACCGTGTCGAGCATGCGGCGCAGGTCGTCGTCGGCCGGTCCGACGTGGCGGTGGACGAACTCTGAGGTCATCGCGGTGCTCCCAAAGGGTGGGGGTCGACTGCACCCTCCCCCTCTGTCGTACCCCGCCCGGGACCCTCCAGAGTCGCCTGCCCACGACGGTCCTTCTGCCTGAGAGGTTCCGGGGAGGATTTGCCCCTTCGGCGCCGCCGGCTGGCTGCCGGCGGTCTCTCCCGCGTGGGTGTTCGCACCGATCACGCTACCAGCGCGGCCTAGGCTGGCGCCGTGACCCACGTCGCGTCCGCGGATCGTTACGACACCATGACCTACCGCCGCTGCGGGCGCAGCGGCCTTCGGCTGCCCGCGCTCTCGCTCGGGCTGTGGCACAACTTCGGGCATGACCGCCCGTCCGGCACCGCGCAGGCGATCTGCCGTCGAGCGTTCGATCTGGGCATCACCCACTTCGACCTGGCCAACAACTACGGGCCGCCGTACGGTGCCGCCGAGGAGAACTTCGGCCGGCTGCTCGCCACGGACTTGCGCCCGTACCGGGACGAGCTGGTGATCTCGACGAAGGCCGGGTACGACATGTGGCCCGGCCCGTACGGCGAATGGGGTTCCCGCAAGTACCTGCTCGCCTCGCTGGACCAGTCGCTGGCCCGGATGGGGCTCGACTACGTCGATATCTTCTATTCGCACCGGTTCGACCCGGACACGCCGCTCGACGAGACCGTCGGCGCGCTCGACACCGCGGTCCGGTCCGGGCGGGCGCTCTACGCGGGCATCTCGTCGTACTCGGCGGAGAAGACCCGCGAGGCGGCCGGCCTGCTGCGCAACCTGGGCACGCCACTGCTGATCCACCAGCCGTCGTACTCGATGATCAACCGGTGGATCGAGCGCGACGGGCTGCTGGACACGCTCGACGAGGTCGGCGCCGGCTGCATCGCGTTCTCCCCGCTGGCGCAGGGGCTGCTCACCGACCGGTACTCCGACGGCATCCCGGCGGACTCGCGGATCGCCACCGGTGGGGCGATGTCCGAGTCGATGCTGACCGAGTCGAACATGGCCAAGGTACGCGCGCTCGGCGAGATCGCCGCCCGCCGCGGCCAGTCGCTGGCGCAGCTGGCGCTCGTCTGGGCGCTGCGCGACCAGCGGATGACCAGCCTGGTCATCGGCGCGTCGAGCGTGCGGCAGCTGGAGCAGAACGTCGCGGCATTGTCCGATGTGGACCTCAGCGACGCCGAGCTGGACGAGATCGACCGGTACGCCACCGAGGGCGACATCAACCTCTGGGCGCGGTCGAGCTCCGGCTGAACACCTCGTCGAGGAAGTCCACGCCCGACTCGACGATCGCGCCGATCTGCTCCTCGGCGCCGACGAAGACGTGCCCGGCGCCGGGCACCGGAACCAGGTCGCAGCGGATGCCCTGCCCGCGCAGCGCGCCGGCGAGCAGCTCGCTCTGCCGGTACGGCACCACGGTGTCCGCCGTACCGTGCACGAGCCTGAACGGCGGTGCCCCCGGATGGGCGTGCCCGACCGGGCTGGCCGCGATCGCCTCCGGCAGCCGCTCCCGCAGCGACCCGCCGAGCAGCCACTCGTCCGGGCGTTCGAGCACCGGTCCGGTCAGGTCGTCCCAGCCGTTGAGGAGGTCGGCCGGGCCGTACCAGTCGACCACGGCGGCGACCGCGCTGGAGACCCCGACCACGCCGATGTCGCCCTCCAGCGCGGGCAGCGTCGTCGGCTCCCCGGTCAGGCCGGCCAGCGCGGCGAGGTGACCGCCGGCCGACTCGCCCCAGGCCGCGAAGCGCCCCGGGTCGAGGCCGAGCTCCCCCGCGTACGCCCGCAGCCAGCGGATCGCCGCCTTCACGTCGTTCAGCGGTGCGGGGAAGGTGGCCTCCCGGCTGAGCCGGTAGTCGACGCCGGCCACCGCGTAGCCGCGGCGCAGCAACCTCCGGTGGAAGCCGGCCGCGGCGATCGGCTCCGGCAGGGCGACCCGGCTGCCCGCCCACCACGCGCCGCCGTGCACCCAGATGACCAGCGGTACCGGCCGGTCCCCCGCCGGCACCCGCAGGTCCAGGTGCAGCGGCCGGTAGCCGCGCACCTTCGCCACCGCGACGTTCGGGTAGCTGACCCCGTTCCTGGACCGCCGCCCGGCCGGCGGCGCGTCGTAACGATCGAGGTCGGCATCCATCGAACGATTGTAGGGTTGTCGCCATGGCCCGCAGGGCGAGGAGTGTCGCGATCTGGATCCTGGTGGTGCTGGTCGTGATCGGCGCCGTGGTCGCCGTCGCGCTGCTCGCCGGCGGTGGCGGCGGGACCGGCCCGACCGGTGGTGACGGCGGCGGGTACTGAGGTCACCGCCCGCCGGCCACCCGCAGGATCGCGCCGGTGGTGTACGACGCGTCCGGTGACAGCAGCCACGCCACCGCCGCGGCCACCTCGTCCGGCTCGCCCGCCCGGCCGAGCGGCACGCCGGGCCCCAACCGGTCCGGCCGGGCCGGGTCCCCGGAGGCGGCGTGGATGTCGGTCCGGATGATGCCCGGCTGCACCGCGTTGACCCGGATCCCGTCGCCGGCGACCTCCTTGGCCAGCCCCACGGTCAGCGCGTCGACCGCGGCCTTGCTCGCCGCGTAGTGCACGTACTCCCCCGGGCTGCCCAGCGTCGCCGCCGCCGAGGAGACGTTGACGATCGCGCCGCCGCCGTGGCCGGCCATCGCCCGTACCGCCTGCTGCGCGCAGAGCACGACGCCCACCACGTTGACGTCGACCACCTGGCGCAGCTCGTCGAAGGGCAGGTCGGCCAACCGCCCGAGCGGGCTGGTGACGCCGGCGTTGTTCACCAGCCCGGTCACCGGCCCCAGGTCGGCCGCGGCCGCGAACAGCGCGGCGACCGAGCCGGGCGAGGCCGTATCCACCTGCACCGGTACCGCGCGGACCCCGGCCGCGGCGCACTCCGCCGCCACCGCCGACGCGGCCGCGGCGTCACGCCGGTACCCCAGCACCAGGTCGTGCCCCGCGGCGGCGAGCCGGCGGGCGGTCGCCGCGCCGATTCCCCGGCCGCCACCGGTCAGTACGGTCAGCATGCGCGCGACGATAACCTGCGATACGGTACGGCGCGGTGATCGGTTTCGGTCAGCACATCGAGATGCGGACGCAGGCGGACCTCGTCGCGGCGCTGCCTCGTGGTGCGCTGGACCAGGTCTGGCGCACGGAACAGCACCTGCTGATCCTGGTCAGCAGCGGTCAGGGCAGGTACGAGGTGGACTTCACCAGCTACCCGACCCGGCCCGGCACCCTGCTGTGGGCCCGGCCCGGCCAGGCGGTCCGGCTCGGCACCACCGCCGGGCTGGACGGTTTCGTGGTCAGCTGGCCGGCCGGCCACCTGCCCGAGCTGCCGGGCATCCCGTGGTCACCGGAGGACCCGTTCGGGCCGGTCTGCTGGCAGCTCGCCGGCGAGGACGAGGACGCCGTGCTCGACGAGGTCACCCAGCTCGGCGTGGACTGCGCCCGGGAGCTCTCCCCGGACCTGCTGCGCCACCAGCTCGCCGTGCTGATCCTGCGGCTGGCCCAGGTGCCACCGGTCGGCTCGGTGCCGGGACTGGACGGGCCGGAGGCGCAGACGTACCTGCGGTTCCGCCAGGAGGTCGAGTCCGGGTACGACGAGTGCCGGCGGGTGGAGGTCTACGCCGAGCGGCTCGGCTGCTCGGTGCGTACCCTGACCCGCGCCTGCCTGGCCGCCACCGGCCGTACCGCCAAGCAGGTCATCGTCGACCGGGTGGTGCTGGAGGCGCAGCGGATGCTGGCCGGCACCGCGCTGCCGGTGGCGACGATCGCCCAGCAGCTCGGCTTCGACGAGCCGACCCACTTCGGCCGGCTGTTCCACCGGGTCACCGGGCTGCCGCCGGGCACGTTCCG
>Ga0209481_10000097_pt1 | contig 42300 bp, 63 predicted proteins | sample SoiMetdeltSBSDD3_FD_187598 | JGI IMG/M metagenome (GOLD analysis project Ga0209481, IMG submission 187598) | Bulk soil microbial communities from a Populus tree surrounding site in Tennessee, USA - Soil MetaG P. deltoides SBSDD3 (SPAdes) (version 2) | ecosystem: Environmental > Terrestrial >...
GGACAAGGACGCGATGGTAGGATAAGGAACAGATGTAACATTAGTTGATCATGATCGTGGGATCATGGGATGAATGGATCACGAGTCGTCCGAAGGACGATGATGATGATGAGGGAGGAGGGGGATGTTTCTTTGTCGTCCATGCAAGGAGGGTTTGGGGGTCGAGGGGCTGGTGCGCTCCTGGGGTCGCTGCGAGATGTGTGATGGACCGAGCACCTACTGCTTCGACATCCCGGCGAGCCGTTTTCCCAAGGCTGCCGTGGACATCGACCGCTTGATCGAGGAGCTGTTCGGCCTGGCCCGGGAGTGCAGGCTCGGTACAGCAACATATGAGGCCGGACAGCCGGTGTGCCAGGAGCTGGACCGTGCCATCGGGGCGGTCCCGGCCGACGTGCTACCCATGCTCGTGCGGCACCTGGTCATCATGGTTGACGAGATTTCCCACAGCTATCAGGAGGCACGGACAAGGAGGTAGACATGATCAAGGTGCAGCGGATGCCGGAGGTCTTCTGCCCCAGCTGCGTGGAGCAAGGCGGCCTTGAGGCCTACCCCTATCCAGGCGTACCCGTCCTCAACTGCCGCCTGTGCCCCTATTTCGCCCTGGGGCACTGGGAGGGAGCCGATGCGGTGTTCCCGGACCCCCACGTCGTTCCTGAGGGGCTCCTCGGAACTGGACAAGTGGCGCGGTGAGCCTGTAGCATCACGGGAGAGGGAGGATCAAGCATGAAGAGGATGGAACCCGAGACCGCCGAACAAATCCGTGTGATCATGGCTTTGTGTCGCAGCCGTGGTCAAGACACCGTGTCCACCCTGGACCGGGCGGGGTTCCTGCGGCACAAGACCAGCAGGAACCGCGACCTGATCAACTTCCTGGACACGGGGATCATCCCCGGGGTACAGAACCTGAAGGTTCCCCCCGGCGTCAGGACCCCCCTGGACATGAAGCGTGTGATCGTCGAAGCGCTGGAAGGTCTGCGTGATGGGCTCGAAGCAACTAAGTGACGCCCCGCAGAACATGGGGCAGTTCGTCCGCTGGCGCGGGGAGAAAGGTGCCCACGTCTGTGACGACCACTACCTGTGGCAGGTCAACCGCAAGTGGAGAATGCTAGGCCGCCTGGCCGCAGCGCCTGCTTCGGCGGCATTGCGGCGCGGGCGTCCCATCGGCTGAAGGAGAGGAGAGAGGAATGATTAACAAAGTCAACATGCGCAAGGTGGTTGCCGCCCTGCGCAGTGGACAGTTCAAGCAGGACCAGGGACGGCTGGCGCGCAGACTACCCGACGGCACGGTGGCCTACTGCTGCATGGGGGTGTTCTGCGAGGTGGCCCTGGCCGACGGCCTGAACCTGGACGTCACCGACGATCACGACAGCATGGGTGGTCCAGTCAAGAAGTTCGATACGGAGATCCTGTTCCTGCCCCCATTGGTGCGCGACTGGGCCGGTCTGGGCCTGCAGGAATATGACCCTCGGGTTGAGCACCATTCCGAACTTGTCAGATTGTCAGTCATCAATGACGAGTTCCGCCTGCCGTTCACCGTGGTCGCTGATCTCATCGAGAAGCACTACAAGCTACTGGAGGACGACGGTGACGCCCCAGGAACTGATTGACACCCAGGTTGCCCCCTGTTTCGGCAGGGGGCACATCTGGCGCGGGTGCACCCTGTGGGGCTGTGAGAAATGCGGGGGTGCCCATGAGGGTTTCGCCTGTGACATATGCAGCCGGGTCATCGATGGGCAGATCGAGAAGGCGCTCTACGCGGCCATCGTCGAGATCGGACGGTACCTACCGGAGGAAACCGATGAAGACAATCCCTAGAACCCGAAGGAAGGGCAAGCACATGGACCTGCCGGTGTACAAGGGCCTGGTGTTGGCCATGGGCTTGGACCCCGAGACACCCCCTCCGGCGTGCCACTGGGACCCCTGGCTTCTGGATGAGACATACCCCCCGAGCCTGAGAGAACTGATCGATCCACTCTATGGTCACACTGACCGCTGGTGGGATGAGCCACAGGAGGAAACCGATGGCGGACAAGGAGAAGGAGAAGTTGCTCAAGCCGGGGGAGGTGGCCGCGATGTTCCGGGTGGACCCCAAGACGGTGGGCCGCTGGGCACTGACGGGCAAGCTGTCGTCGATCAAGACACCGGGGGGACACAGACGCTACCGGGCCAGTGAGGTCAAGGCTCTCCTGGAGGAGGGCCTGCCTGATGAAAGCTGACCTCGACACCAGGATCGGGGAGATGGACTTCTCCATCGACCCATGGGGCCAGCGCATGTCCACCAGGATCAAGAATGCGTTGCAGCGTCACGGGATCATGACCCTGGGGCAGCTGGTGCGCACCGATCGTGATGACCTGCCGCCCGGACTGAGCATCGTGAGCAAGCTGATCATCGACGCGAAGCTGGAGCCCTTGGGGTTCAAGCTCCCACGCCGGAGGAAGTCATGACCCGCGTCCTGGCGAAGATGTGGCGCTGGTTGACTTTGGCCGATGTGCCCAGCGTGCGGCCAGTCCATGCTGACCTGCGATGCTCGCAATGTGACCAACCGGCCACATGTCATATCACCTTCCGCCGTCATGGAACAACGGAAATCAGCTACACCTGCGTGAATCACATGAACGCGATCCTTGAGGAGAAGTCATGACCGGCGCCGAGGAGATCCTGATCTGGGTCGCCCGGATCGGGTGTGGCCTGACGGTACTGATCATCCTGGCGTCACTGATCATCCCCTCCCGGGGCGGCAGTGACTGAGACCAAACGTGATCCGGCGGCCGTGGAGTTCGAGCGCCAGGTGCGCCATGACGCCACGGTCGCCCACGCACAAGCATTGTACCGCATGCGCATCCTGAAAGGATCCGCCAGAACATGGTGGGCCGTAAGGGAAATGCTGCGTCAACGACGAGAAGAGAGGAACTGACATGGGGATGGGAGCAGGGGCCATCACGTTCGCACTGCTGGCCTTGGGAACCAGTGGCGGCGCCCGGATCACGGCGATCGTGATTGCGGTAGGGCTGGGCATTGCCACCAGCATCATTGAGATTGGAGGAGGGGGACATTGAACGCCTGGACCGGCTACGGGATCATTGTGGCGATCATGTCCGCCAGCATGTCCACCGACGGCGGGAGATGGGTCGGTCTGCTCATTGCCAGCGTGATGGGCTTCATGGGGTTGCGGCAGGAGCGTCAGGACCGGGAGGACCGATGAGCACCCAGTTTCCGGTGCATCCCGATGACGTGCAACAGCTGCTGCGCATCCGCCGGTATCTGATCGGGTTCCGGCGCACCAACGGGTGGACCCAGCCACAGCTGTCCCAGATGATCAACGGGACCGACGGCATGGTCTATGACCTGGAGACCAACATGACATGGCAGTGGCGCCTGTCCCGGCTTCAGGCATGGCCGGTGCCGTTCGGATTGCGACTGCAGGCCAAGGTGGTGTTCAAGCGGCGCCTGGACAAGGCTGTGCACGAACATCCCGAGGTCGCCCCTGCGTTCGCCCTCTCGAGGCAACCCGGCGCTTGGGCGATGTGGCAGAGGATCTATCTGACCTCGGCCCTGACGGTGGCCCGCAAGCAATCGGGGATGGGTTCGAGCAAGCTCGGGCAGCGGCTGGGAATCACCCGCAAGGCCATCTGGAACTGGGAAGCCACGGCGGAGGAGATCATGCTGCCCAAGCTGTTGCACCATGCCAGAGCGCTCGGAGGCCGCATAGAGCTGGGCCTGGAGGAGTAGTGGGACGGTTGAAGCCCCGAACCTGTTCGCGTCAGGTTCGGGGCTTCGCTTTGCCGTGCTCGCCTGGTCCGGCACCGTCCCTCTGACCACTACCGCCGGGAGCTACTTCCATCGTCGCACGTCACAGACGTCTTAGCAAGGAACTGATGTCATCGCTTGCTACATGATGTCATAAGCGCTATCTTGGGTGTATGACCGAGTTCAACGTCCTCAAGTACGCGGCAGCCGCCGTGGCGCTTGCCGCCATCCTGGCGTTCCTGCTGGTGTGGGATGGCGCCAAAGGCTTCGGTGCCGCCCTGCGCAGCCAGTCCTGGCTTCTGGTCGGGATCCCGTTGCAGATCGTCTACACGATCGTCGGCTACCTCGTCGGCCTGGGTGCCATGCTGGCGTTGATGGCGGCGACCATGCTGTACCTGTTGGCCGACCTGTGGTTCAAGGACAGCCCCAAGCTGCTGGCCTCCGTGTGTCACCACCTGCGCGAGTACCGCCAGGTCCGGGCGCACCAACCGGCTCACTAGCATGGGCTGGCTGGCCAGCGGGGACGCCGCCTGTGACACCTGTGCCACAGTACGCATCTGTGTGTCCGAGCGGGCCAAGGCGATCCAGATGATGCGTGCCGGTGGCTGGCGGCACATGGAAGGAAAAACCCTGGGTGGCCAGGACTTCGAGACCATCCTGTGCCCTGGATGCACCAGGGATGAACGCAGGCGTACACGCACCAAGGCGGATGTGGAACAAGACGCACTTCCGCTGGACTGGGAGGAGGGAAGAGCCGTTGTCGGAAAACAAGGTTTTCAATCTCGATGAGATGCCGGACCTGTGGAAGCAGTTTGTCGATAAGAAGAAGGAGCAGAAGTTCATCAAGCAGTGGGTCGATCAGTTCGGTGACGCCATCAAGGCGCTTGCCGGAGGAGCCAAAGAGCTGCGTCTGGGTGGCCGCAAGGCAGCCACGATCGTGGCCGGGCAGCTCAACAGGACCCTGCTGGCCAAGGAGCAACCGGACATCGTCGCCGAGTGCACGCGGGAGATGACCGTCGAGCGCTTCGATGAGGCGCTGTTCAAGCAGCAATACCCCGAGATGTACAAGCAGTATCAGGCGCTGCGCCTGGTGCTGGCCGATGAGACACCCGACTGAACAAGATCGAAAGGAGAGAGGGATATGACAGCACCATCGACGGTGATCACCAGGATCTGGCATGTCGATCTGGCTACGGCCCAAAGATTCCAGGCGTTCGAGAAGACCCCGCAGCGCGGCGTCGAGGGCACCAACCGCAAGCACAGCGACAGGATAGTCAACGAGTACGCGTGGGAGTTGCTTTCCGGCAACTGGGGCTTCTCGCACCAGGGATTCGCCTTCATCGGCCGCATCAACGACGGCAGTGCACAACTCGTGGACGGCGGCCAGCGCATACGCGCCCTCATCCAGGCGTGCACTGTGGGCGCCACCATGGGCGATGAGACCAAGCCCCCCAATCCCGACTGCGCCATGGACGTGATGGTCACCGAAGGCCTGGACGAGGATGCATGGCTGGTCATGGATCTTGGCAAGGGGCGCCTGCCGGGCGACTTCCTGAGCATGAACGGAGAGATCAACACATCCCTGCTGGGATCAGTGATCAACCTGTGCTACCGGTACGAGCACGGCGGCGTCGGTGTCCCCTACCTGCGCGACCACTGGTACAAGGGCAAGCTGAGCCCCACCGTGCGCAAGCGCTACCTGGAGGAGAACCCGACCCTGCGGGAGGCACTGCCCGAGGGAGCCCGGCTGCACCGGGTGATGACCCCAACGGCTGCCTGCGCCGGGTACTTCCTGGCCACCAAGGCTGGCGTGGACAAGCAGGAGCTGCAGAACTTCATGGATGATCTGCGCGCGGGCGCCGGGGACGACTGGACCAAGGGCAACCCGATCTTCACCTTGCGGGAGATGCTGCGCAAGGCGCGCGACGTACACCGCAAGCTGGGCAGCGAGGAGCAACTGGCCCTGTTCATCAAGGCGGTCAACGCCAACACCAAGGGATACAAGATCCTAAACCTGTCGTTCAAGACCCGCAAGTCGTCCACCGGGGCGGCGGCCGAAGCCTTCCCTCGATTCAGCATCAGCTGAGATTGTCCATGCCATACTGTGGCATGACATCATTTGGCTTCCGTGTCTACGGCATACCGGCACCCCAGGGATCCAAGATTCCTGGGGTGTCTTCCAAGACGGGCAAGATGTTCGTCCGGGAACAGAGTTCCAAAACCCTGACACCCTGGCGCCAGGATGTGAAGGCCGCCGCCGAGATCGCCCGCGCTGGATCGGACACACTCACTGGTCCGATCGTTCTGACGGCCGACCTGTTCATGCCACGCCCGGCCAGCATCCCGGTCAAGAGACGCCCCTATCCCACCGTCATGCCCGATCTGGACAAGCTGTTGCGCGGCATCGGGGATGCCCTGCGCCAAGCCGGTGTCTACAAGGATGACGCACAGATCGTGGCCATCCGCGCCACCAAGCAATATGCCGATGACTCGGTCGAGCGGTCCCCGGGCGCCTGGATCACGATCACCGAGGTTCCCCCCGGCGGCAAGCTGCTTTAGACTTCGTAAGAGAGGATGACACGAGAAAGAGACGGTGACATATGTCAGAAACGCCCCTGAGCACCCGCCAGGCCGCCGAGATCGCCGGGAAGCATCAGCGGACCATCGTGGCCTGGATCCGCAAAGGCGAGCTTGCGGCCAAGAAGTTCGCGGGACTGCGCGGCCCATACCTGATTGACAAGCAGGACCTGCTGGACCTGATCAAACGCAAGTACACACCCAAGCCCTACCGCCCGGACAAGGGGGTTGCCGATGGCGTCGATGGAGGGAAGTGACAAGCTGCAGGCCCACATCGACCGGCCTTTCGCCACCCCCGAGACTCACCGCAAGGCCTATGCCACCCTGAAGCGCCTGCACGGGATGGGCAAGCTCCCCCCGGTTCCGGGAGGCACTGGGGATCCACTCAATGACTATGTCGAGATTCTAGGGATAAAGAAATGACCGCATATATCCAGGCCGGAGACAAGATCCATCTGTCCATACCCGCCAGCGTCCTGGGAAAGGACGAAGAGCGCGCCGAAGCCCTGCGCGAAGAATACGCACAACACGGAATCGAGGTGATCCTGGTGACCGACGCCAAGCCAGCAAGCCCGGTCGAGGTGGTCTCGGTCATCCGGCAGGTGCCGCCGGGTTTCGAGGACTGGCTTCCCGCGTCGGCGGACTAGCTCAGGCGTCCTCGGACTCCTCAGGAGCTTCCGGGGCAGGCAGGGGGTCACCCCACCACTCGTAGTCGTCCCAAGGCGTCCCATCGGCCTTCAGGGCCGCCCTGGGACGCCTTTGCATCGGGGTCCGGCCCTCCCCTAGATAAAGGTCCCGGCCGGTGCGCTCAGTGGTCACCAGCTCCAAGGACATGGCCGCCGGGGTGAGGAACACTCGGCGCATGAACAACACCACCAGCTTTCGGGCATCCCGCTGGATCTCCCACCGGGTGTGCCCGGCCACCCTGATGCTCATGTGCATCCTGCCGGAGGGGAGCATGGACAGCTTGAGCCCGCGCAACACAGGGCGGACCCGTACCAGCCTGGCGGCAAGCTCGCGCATCTTGCCCATGACCTCATCGGGCACCTTGTCGCCCAGGTCGATGTGCCAGCTATAGGTTTGAAGTATCGCCAGCTCCTCGAATGGTGTAGGTGGCGCCGTCGGCCGGGACCATTGTCGCCAGCCGGTCGGCCATCTGGCTCATGTCCCGGCGGTGTGCCTCATTGACCTGCGCCAGCTGCAGGCGCTGTGCCTCCAGCTCGCGGGTCAGCTGGCCGATGCGCCCGTTGGTGTTCTCCTCGATCCGGGCGGTGGACTGCTGGATGTCGGAGGTCTTGGAGAACTGGTACCCGAACCCCAGCGCGGAAAGCACCGCGATCACGCCCGCCAGGACGGTCGCCGCGTCCTTGCCGTTGTAGGACAGCCATCCCAGGACCATCAGCAGGGCCACGATGACCGCTACGGCAGGCCATTTGAGGTCTTTCATGCGATGCCGCCCAGCTTCGTGTCATCCAGTTCCTCGCGCACGATTTTCCTGATCACCGGGGTCAGGGCGTCCACCAGGGCGCCGATGTCCACCGGCGCCGAGGCCACCGGCGGGCGCGCCAAGAGTTCCTTGAGCGCCTGGACCGGCCACACCTGGTCGCCTGCGCCCTGTTGGGCCTCCGAAGTCCCGGTCACTTGGTCCATCCCCAGGACCAGGGCGGCCACGCGGTTGTCGGTGTACAAGATCGCGTTCTCGTGGTATGCGTCCATGTCGTCTCCCGTCAGAACGGCCAGCAGGTCCGAATGATCGTCATTGGCCCGGCCGCGATCGAAGCTCAGATGCAGGTGGGTCAGGTGTGAGGAGTCGGCGGAGCGTGGGACATTGCTGATGTTGTCCCAGCCGTCCACCGTCGAGTCCCCGCCGAGGTTGCCGTACCATTCGGTGATTTTTTCCAGCCGTCCGGCCCGGCACGCCTCATCCAGTCGGCGGCACATGGCATGCAGAGTGTTCTGGTCCACGGAAATGTCCATGGCCGACACCCAATTGGAGTCTCCACCCGAGACGTCCCCGGCGGTGCGGGTGACTGAATAACTGCGATTCGTGCAGTAGATCGACTCTTTGATCCATCGCCGGGACCGGTGGTATCCGCGCAGGTGCTCGTTGTCCCCGCTGATCCACACCTGGGCACCGGGCACGGATGACCTCAGGGCGTCGGCGAGGTTGCGAAGTCCTTGTGGCTCATACTCATCGATCCAGGCGTCCTCTTGCTCGAGATCCGCGTATGACGGCACCATGCACCTCCTCTACCAAGAAGGTTAACACAGTCAACATCGTCAGGTAGCTGTGATCTCCCCCAGGCACACCCATGACGAACCCGAGGACTTGGAGCCTTTCACCGCCTGCCCCACCAGGAGCACGTTGGCCCCCACGGGCGGCGCGGACCCGATCAGGCCTACGTGCTCGAGCACCGTGCCCTGCACATCCACCAGGAACGGGCTGGTGTCGGTAACGATCCCCACCCTGGCGGTCAGCGGCTGCCCGGCGGCATTGGAGATTTCTCCCGAAAGATTCACAATGTCCGCCAGATGTCCAGGTGGGAATGGATGTGAATCACCGATTGGGTGGCGTCCGAGGTGTTCTGTGCCGCCCGGAACTGAAGGTTGCCCGCCGTGCCGCCAGCCACATAGGTACCCTCGATCTGACATGCCAGGACGGTGCCGACGCCGTTGCCCGCGTAGGAGATTGTGGCGTCACTGGCCGCCGCCGTGGTGGCCGTGGTGTCCCCGGTTCCCGTGCCACCGGTGACGACACCCGGACCGTTCCACAGGATTGTGGCCCCGGCCGGGAGCAAGAAGGCGAACTTGATGTCCGCCGTGGTCGATGAGCTGTAGTAGATGACCCCACGGAAGTCGAAGGTTCCCGCCGTAGGCATCGCGGCCACCAGTGAGGTGATGCTCTGCAGCGCGGTACTGCTCAAGGTCAGGTTCTGGATCGCGGTCATCCGGGGCGACGCGAAAAGTGACCGCCGGTGCAGGCTCACGTGGGCCGAACCATTCCACGCGTCCAGGCGGTCTTCGGCGGCCAGGCCTGAGATGTTGTTCTCCAGCAGCGTGAGCATCCGCGCCGTGCGATCGGCCTCATTGGTGTACAGGCGGACCAAGCGGGGTTCTACATCGGAGAAGGCATTCGCGAAGGCGACAGGGTTGTCCGCCGAGTCCGCCCCGATGGGTTCGGTGATCTGCTGGTCCGAGGTGTCGGTGGGCATGATGGCTCCTTAGGGAATCCTGCACACAAGCTTGCCGGAGATCTTGGTCTGGATGGTCATGGTTCCCGTTCCGGTGTACAGGAACTGGCCGGTGATCACATCCCCGGCGGCGGCGATGATCGGACCCACGGCATAGTTCTGCAAGGTGTTGTTGCCCTCGTTGTCCTGGGTGTAGCCGAAGCGCACGGTGCCGTTCTGCCTGACCCGCAACCGCTGGGAGGTGATGGTGGCCGGGTTCACGGTGACACTGAGCGCCATCCAGAACACCCAGACACCCGCCACCGAGATGGTGTATGTGCTGTCGGTGGTGGTCAGGACGGTATCCACGCCCGCCGTGATGACCTGGGTCGAGCTGAAGTCGTTGTCGAAGTTGGGCCGGTTCAAGGCGAACGTCAGGTCATTGTTGACGTCGAGCAACTTCGCGTCGATGGCCAGGGCCAGGCCGGAGAAGGCGCTGGGGCTGATGGTCTCCCCGGGGCACGGATAGGGGAAGCCGTAGATCGGTGTGGCGTCAGGCATCACAGCACCGCCGTCAGTGTGGCATCGGAAACCTTGTGGATCCACACCCTTGCCCCGATGGAGACATTGAGTGTGGAGGAGGTATTCGTGTGATAGATGGTGACGAATATCCTGTCGTTTGCCTTTATCCTCAGATGCCCGGCGATGGACGCATCTATTCCGTTTCCCGACTCGAAAACAGTGGTGGCAATGGCATCCACCAACCTGAAGCCAGCGATGATGGTTCCGGCGCTTGAAGGATCCGGGGTATGTTGCTGAATCTGGATGATGCGATAGGAATTTACATCGGCGGCACCCGAGGCCACGATCGTGGCGGTGAAGCCAACTTCATATGCCCCCTCTCCCAGGATCGGGAAAGGTGCACTGTTGTTGGCGACTCCCTCATCGGAGGGGACAAGGGTATTGTTGAAGGTGGTCAGAAAGCTCACCCCGAAGCGGGGTCCCATCAGCTGGACGGTGCCACTGAAAAGACCGGTCTCCAGGGTGTCGCTCTCCTGGATGATGGTGGGCCGGTTGGCGGCGGCACGCAGCTGGTACTCCAGCTCGTAGATGCGCTCCTCGGCTTCCACGGCGGTCTTGTGTAGCTGCTTGGCCACCGCCGCGAAGTTCTCCTCGGTGGGGCAGGACAGGGCCATTACGGCACCTCCGTGTCCGAATGCCACACGGCCGAGAGCCATGCGCTGCTGATGGTGAAGAAGTTGGAGGTGCCCACACTGTAGGCCAGGCGGATCTGGTCACCGACCGCATGCGTCTCCACCGACTTGTAGGCATCCAGGCAGTAGACGATCACCCCATCGGTGCCGATGTCGTTGACTATGGCCTGGGCGTCATTTTCCGGCTGGATGAAGATGCTTGTCTGCGCGGTGCCCGAGGAGATGCTGGGTTTCTGGATTCCCCCGGCCACGGTGTAGCGGCCGGGACGCTTGATGGTGATGGTGAACGGGTCCACATCCATGTCCACCATGGCCGCCGTGTCCACCAGGACAGTATCGAAGGGGATCGGGTTGAAGTTGAACACGGAGGCCGGAGCGGTCAACTGCACCAGGGCCATCGGGATCACGGGGATGGTGCGGTCGATGCCCGCCTGGAAGGTATCGAACACCCCGTCGATGGCCGCCGTGAACTCACACCATTGTTCGGCGAAGTCACAGGGCCGGTCCACGCCGGAGGGGTAGGGAAGGTCGAAGTTGATCGTCGTGTTCGGCATCAGACTCCTCCCACCACTACTGACCTGGTAGATGTAGTCATATCACCCATGAGATCCAGCGGCAACGTGAACGCGGTGACCACCTGGACCACCTCCCGCCCGTCGAGCACCAGTGTTCCGGCGTCCCCCAGCTCCAAGGCGGCATCGGGAACCATCTGCAATGTCCATTCCTCCACCGGGGCTATGTAGGCCCGCAGCAGATCCTCCGCCGTGGACTGCGCGCCGCCCTGGGTCGAAGGGTTCTGCAACCGCTCCAGACGGCTTTTGACGCCGAAGGGGCCGGTGGTGTTGGTTGGGCCACCGGGAGTCGAATCTGAGGCCGTGGCGTGGACAGGGGTGTCCCCGTTGAGCCTCTCGCCGGTCACGGTCACCACATTGAAGATGCCCTCCCGGGAACGGCGGGCCATGAACGAGCTGACAATGCCGCCCTGGCCATCGGTGAAGCTGAACACCAGCGGCTGGTCCACCGTCCACGGCAACCGGCGGATCACGAAATCCCCATTGGCCAGCGGGTACCACAAGGCGCCCACCGAGCGCGTCATCTCATCCAGGGCCGAGGCGCGGTCGAACTCCCACGTCAGCTGGGCCACCGTCCCGGCGAACATGTCCGAGGTGCCGAAGGTGGCATTGGGCAGTGCATCCACGATCAGCCGCTGCCACTCCGCGTTCACACTGTTGAGCGGATCACTGTTCTCCGGGTTGACGAAACCGTGGTCGGCCACATCCGAGGCCCGGTCGGCACACGTCACCGTGCACACGCCGGTCCTGCTGTCCAGGTCCACGGTCTGGATCCGGCCCCGGAACACCTGCCACACATACTGGGCGGAGCCATCCCCCAGCGTCACCCCCATGAACGCCCGGATCTCGTTGCCGAAGGGCGCCAACAGGTCCGTGACATCACTGGGATACAGGTCCCCGGGCACCGAGACGGTCAGGTTGCGGGCCACCCGCGAATTCAAGGTGGCCATGACCGACCCGCTCAGGATCGCCAGGCCACCCTCGGGATCCCCGCGCAGGTGCGCCGGGATCGAGGACTCCAGTGGCACGCCGTCACCGGACCACACCTCCACGCGCACATAGCGCCGGTGCGGTGCCGAAAGGACCGAACGGTACAGTGCGTCAGTTCCACCCGGCAGCATCACAGGCCGTCCCGTAGTTCGTCCCAGTCCCGGGTGCCACCGGCTTCGACGGCATCCCAGTCGGCGAACTCGGTTTCCACCTCATCCCACGTCCGGGCGGCTGCTGGCGCGGGATCCTGGCCAGGACCACTGGGGGAGGCGTTGCCCAGCAGCAGATCCTCCCAGGTGAGCCCGGCCGTGCTCATTGCCCCCCATGAGGTGTAGATGTCACACAGGTCGGCAATCCTGGCGCCACAGACCCCATCGGCGGGTCCTTCGGGGCGATCGACGGCCACATGCGGCAGTGACATCAGCCGGAAGTCCTCCCGGTGATCCACGCTGATCTTCAGTTCGCCCAGAACCCCGACCGACATGTAGCGGTCCGGGGTGCAATAGTCCGCCGGAGCCTGCCACAGCAAGGGATCCCCGGGTTCGTTGATCGCCAGGACGGCGTCACGGGCGGTGCAGTCATGGGCGATCAACCGCAGTGTCGCCTCCACATCCCGGCGCACCCGGTTGATCGGCAGCGGGCGCCTGCGGTTGACCGGGGCCAGCAGCACCGTGTTGGGGGAGTAGTTCTCCTCCGGCATACTGGCGAACGACACCCGGGAGTCCTCATCACAGTCTTCCAGCATCGGGTTGCAGATGCCGACGGCGACATCCAGGCAGGGATGGAGGGGACTCTTGAGCCAGAAGCCCTCACCCTCCACTGTCACTGTCTCACAAGCTGTTGCGGTGACATCGACCGCCTGGGTGGCCTGGATCTGGTCCACATAGAACAGTGTGGTGTTGGGTGGCAGGCCCAAGGTGTAGAAGGAGAAGGTGGCAGTCCCGGCCGATGTCGGGGTGAAGGTGAGACTCAGGTATCGCCATTCCCCATCGTCGATGATCTCGACCGGGGAGTTGACGGTCTCGGTGGTGAGGTCGCTGTAGACCACCTCCAGGCGCAAGGTGACCGCGTTCCATCCCTGCGGCGACATCACCCAGGCGCTGACGGTCAGTGGCACACCGGCCACGATCCCGGTGATGCCCTGGGAGAAATGCGGTTCGATCACCGCCCCGGTGGGGGTGAGCAACCCCGAGGACAGTCCCTCATGGGAGAAGGCCGTCGATGAGGTCAGGACGCCGTTGGTGGCGGTCCAGGGGGCCACGGAGCCGCCTTCGAAGCAGCAGTTGCCCGACAGGGAAGCCTCGGCGTCACATGCCGTGGTGCAGTACTCCAGGGGCACATCCAGTGGGGGCTCGGTGTCCCACCACAGCCCTTGGCCGCATTCGAGGATGAGCGCCCCGTCGGCGTTGTAGAACACGTAGGGGCGCAAGGAGACTATCTCCCCGGTGACCGTGTTGCGTCGGGTCACGAAGGCGCAGTCGGTGGTGACCAGGGCCGGATCATAGGCGACCATGTTGTCATGCGAGAAGATGATGGGCACCGCCGTGGTGACGGCGACATCCACGAATGACCCCACGCCGACGTCACCGGCCGAAAGCATGGTGGTGGTGAACGTCTGTACCCAGGTCGCGGGCTCAGGCCCGGTGGCGTTCCAGGCCCGGAAGGCAAGGGTGCCGCCCACGGCATACAGGGTGTAGCCGTATACACCGGTGCTGGCGATCCCTGGTATGAGCACAGTCGCTGATGTGGTGTCCACCCCGGCGATGCGCTGACGCAAGTTGGTGGTGACGGTACCGTTGGTGTTCAAGAACATCCGGGCGTCCACGAAGTTGCTGGCGTCCACGAACCTGGCGGCGATCTTGACTTCCAGGCCTGCCCCCGTGGGGACGCCGGTGTTGGTGAAGTAACCGGTGTAGATCACATCAGCCATGTTGACGTCGGCCACGATCAAGCGGTCGGTGTTCACGACGGCATGAGTCACCAGGCCTTGGGTGCCATTGACGGTGAAGTCACCGGCGGCACCGACGACAGCACTCCATGCCTGCCCGGTGTCGGCGTTGCCCCATCCGCTGGCGCTGACCCGGCTGAAGGTGTCGCGAAACGCTGCCCCCGACCAATCGGCCTGCACCAGCACATATGCTTCATCCGGAAAGACAGTGGCATTCAGGCTCACCATCAGAAGGTCCTCCCCCCATGGTTGAGTGCCAATGCCTGCGCCTGGTTGCCGCGTTCCACGATGCGCACCATGCGGGTGTCCAATTGTTCATTGCCGATGAACACCAGGACCTGGCTCGGTCCGCCGCCACCGAGCATGGATGACAGGCCCGACTGCTGCAGCAACTGGGCGGCGCGGGCTGGTTTGGTCAGCGGGATGATGGCTTCCGGCCCGGTCTCGGCCGCCCTGATGGTCTCGGGGAAGCGTAGGATGCCGCCTTCGGCGAACCCGCGTACACCAGCCACGGCACCAGCGCCGATGGAGCGCCGCAAGTTCATAATCATCTTCAGGATGGCGAACAGCTCTTCGGCGTCGGCTCCCGCCTCGCCCAGGGCGCCCCGCAGGTCATCGACACCCATCTCGGTGGCGGAGATGCGGATCGCGCCGGTCTCGATGATCTGCTGGAACAGAAGCTCGAACTGCGCCTCCGTGATCCCGGCTTCGCGGGCCAACTGGCGCAGCTGGGCGACCTCCTGACTGTAGACCAGAGCGGCCTGTTCGCCGGTCAGCTCCCCTCGGCGCACGCGCTGGACGGCCGCATCCTCGGCGATCTTGAGGGCGTCCAGGAAGGCCCTGACGTTCTCGCGCCCCTTCTTCGTGCCGATGTCCATCGTCTTTCCGTTGCGGTCCAACGTCTCCCGGATGTTGTCCAGGCTTTCCTCCCAGGAGATGCTCAACTCGAGCTGGTTCTTGACCGCATCCGAGGCCGCCTCGATCGCGTCGCGGTAGTCCTTGAGGGCATCCGTCTCGCCCTTGGTCGCCACGATCAGGCCTTCCATACCCTGGGTGGCCTCGGTGTTGGTGTTGACGAAAGACTTGAGCCTGTTGGCTTTCTCGTCCAGATCCCGGAACACCTTGGCGAGCAACATCAGGGGGATCGACAGTCCCCCGGTGATCTCGGCGGTGGCGATGATCAGCTTGCGCACGAAGGAGTACACGTGCGTCAGAATCCGCAGCAAGTTCGCCGAGGCGATGATGAGAATGCTGACCAGGGCGATCAGGTCACGCAGCGCGGTCACCCCATCCTCGCCGGTGCTGACCAGGATGCCGATGGCCTGGCCGATGGCATCACCGAGCATATGGATGCCCGATCCAAGCTCTTCGACGAAGGAGTCGAACTCGTCCAGATTGTCGAAGATCGCCTGGACTATCCCCTCGATGGCACCCAGGACCCCCTCCAGTAGAGGCTCCAGGAAGTTGGAGGAGACATTGAAGATCTGGTCCAGCAGGGGTCGCAGCCTGCGCACCCTGGCCTCGATCATGTCGAAGGCGTTCAGGATCGCCGGGACGAAGTCCCCCGCCGAGGCGACAAGCTCACGGCGGATGTTGCGGCCGAATTCGACCGCCCGTTCCTGGACAAGATCAAACTGTGATCCCAGCAGTACGCCGATCGCCGTGACGCCGCCGCCGATACCTGCCACGAGGGCGCCGGTCAGGCCACCGGCCAGCAGGGGGGCAGCGGCCAGCAGGCCCAGCACGATGGCTGCCTTGATCTCCGTGGGCAACGCCGAGATGCCATCGTCCAGGGCCGAACCCAGTGCCGCCGCGACAGCGATGAAGACATTCTTGTGCTTGAATTGCTCCGTCAGACTGTTCTTGATCCCCCGGCTGATCCGGTCCCCGGCCGCTCGGCCATGTTGCTCCGAGTTGGCGAGCACGGCGCGGCCGACGGCATTGTTCATCTCCCGCTCGAAGGCCTCCACCAGGGGTCGCACCGAACGGCGCAGGTCCCGGCCGAAAGGCCGCAGATCCGCGCGAACCTCGATGAACGCTTCGCCCAGGGACATGGCATCATGATAGATCAGATTGACTCAGTTGGTGAGGCCATCTAGTCTGCGGCGAAAGCGGCCAGCATCTGCTTGGTTGAGCCCGGGGACTGTTTGACCGCGACACCCTTGGGCCGCAAGGACAACTCCATGTCCAGCTTCATCTTGTGTTCATCATCGGCGTTCTGCCACAACATGGTGTAGCAGGCATCCAGCCAGTCCGGAAAGCACACCTTCTTGGCATCCACGTTCTGGCGCAACAGGATTCCGTTGACATACATCCAGGCGCCCAGGGCACGCCTGGACAGGTTGTAGGTCCACCACCAGTCCCGGCCACCGGCACGCCCCAGCGCCGTCCTGGCCGCCTGCGTCCAGCGTGAGTTGATGTCGGGATGGGTGGCCGCCAGCTCCTGCATCAGGTCCAGGTCGTCATCGGCGATCAGGCCGGGCATGATGCCGTGGAGGTCCTCGGGGTCGGTGGCGATGGCCCCGAGCCAATGGCTGGCGCATGAGGCATCCAGGGCGAAAGGATGCCCGGCGATGGTGACACTGACGTGTGAAGGTCGTAGAAGCGCCAGCAGGTCAACGCTTGGCGCGGCCACGGGAGGCTACCGTCTTGGCGGCAGGGGCGGCCTTGGGGCTCTTCTTGGGGGCACGCTTGACCGCCGCCGGTGCCTGGTCATCGGGGGTGTCGTCGGCCTTCTTGCCACCACCCAGGGCGGCAATCAAGTCCTCGTAGCCGATTTCCCCGCAGAGCATCTTCTCCTCGACGAAGACCCGGTCATCCGGGTTGACCATAAGACTGTCGATGAAGTCGAGGATCTGGACCATGGCCGAACCCACCAGGTCAACCCGTTTCTGGCTGTCCGCCTGCCCGTCGGCCAGCCTGGTCGCCCGGACATAGACACGCTGCAACATGATGACCTGGCCCACACCGGCCCGGCGGAACTCGATCTCCCGACCGGCCAGTGGCATCGTGAACGTCTCGGCTTCATTGGACATGTAGGCATAGTAGCTTATGGAAGACGGGTCCGGTTGACCGCAGTGGTACTCACCCGGAAGCCGTTGATCCGCCCGAACATGGCCAGCGGTATGGTCAGATATCTCACCGGGTGCTTGTTGCCCGGATGGCGCACCCGCATGAAGTAATGGAACTGACCAGTGCGCCTGTTGCCCCGGCGCCTACCGGCACGGGCCGCCACCAGGAAATCCCCCCGGTCCCAACGGAACTTGAGCATCTTGCCGCCTTTGGACCGGATGATGTGGGCCGCTGAACCCTGGTGCACGGTGGCCGCGTGGTTGACCAGCGAACCGACTTCTGAACGGACCCTGGTGGTGGTCACCGACATGCTCATGTGGATCGAAAACTTCAGCGGCACCCCGGTCTTGGGTGCCCCCGATCCCGAACGGTGATCGCCTTCAGGCGCCAGATGCCTGGCCCCGATCAGCACCTCCTGGCTGACCCTGCGCACCAAGGGCACGGTGAAACGCTGTGCCGTCAGGATGATCTGATGGTTGTTCCACCTGATCCTGGCCATCGCTCACCGCCTCTCCCGCCTGCGTTTGCGCTGGTCCAAGTACTCCCAAAACCACACCACGGACAGGAATAGGGCCAGCCCCAGAAGAATCCACCTGATCATCATCGACCTCCCGCGTAGGGACCAAGTATCTCCCCGCGATCAAGCCCATGACATGGTTGTCATCGGTATCGACTAGATACAAGGGCCCCCGGGTGTAGTTTCGTCCTACATGACTGAAACTTCGGGCCGCCTTCACCTCGATCTCAGGCATCCCGGGCCGCCCGGACGGCGCAGTCCTTGGCCTCGAGCAACTTGCGCAGCCCGGACGAGGTCTCCGGGCAGTGGGGAAGCTCCAGGGCCATCTGGTGAGCCAGGTCACAGAACACCTTGGAGACCGCCTGGAGGGGCTCCGGCAGATGGGCGTACTCGAAGTAGCGCAGGATCGGATACATCTTCTCGTGCGTGGCCATACTGACTCCTTCTCTCTCTCGTCTTCTCTCGGGCGCATGACCGGCAGTGCCGGGAGCCACGATATATTCGAGTGTTCTCTTCAGTGTATTCATGCCCCCGGGGACAGTGAGTAATCTCTTTTCTCCAGCCGAGAGACAACGCCCACAAAGGGCTACGCCTTAGGTTCTCCCCCATGGTTACCGCCTCCAGGTGTCCTGGATTTACGCAGCTTCGATGCAGGCATGCCCCTCCTGTGCAAGATCCTTGCTTGACGGCAAGATTGTGACAAATATGATCTACTTGTTCACTTTCCCCTAGAGGGCGATGCCACCTCTCAAAAGAAACACGATGAGCATAAAGCATCCTTCGATTCCGCTGTAAGTAGCGATAGCCGCCCGAATGCCTAGATGCCAGAGAAAGAATGCACTCTCCGTTTCTGGCAAAGCCACGATGCACCAGGGCCTCATACGGAGCAAGTCCCGGCGGAGGCCTATACCTCTTCATGGCGTGAGCCTAGCAGCATCCTAGGAATTACAACAGCGTGGGATCTGCACCAGGATCGTCATGAACCGTTCGATGCAGTCACCCTCTTGGACAACCTCGGTACCCACGATACTGAACGGACGGGAACGCATTCGCTTGAACTCCGTCGTGTCCGCCCAGCAGCACACCGCAGCCCAGATCGCCTGAATGTCGTCGGCATCATGGACCGCCGCCGCCGTCCAGTCCGCGCACGAAGGGCCTTCCGGAGTGCCTAGGCCAGGGACGCAGCGCACGATTCCCACGAAGAACTCCTGCACCCTGGCCAACGACAGGCATTTGTCGCTACGGGGATCGGGGGCCGGGAACTCGACGGACGAAGGATAGTTTCGCCCCAGCCGCACATATCCCAACCCGGGACAGCACACCGTGTCCAGGCTGGCTGCCGCATCCACATCATGGATCACCGGACCACCGGCACGCAGGCAGAAGTTCGCCGGGGGATCAGGGTTGGCTGTGGCCGCAGTTTCCAGGCAGTCCAGCAGCGCATTGGCCAGTGGGATCAGGATTGTGTCAGGCATCAGGGGCTCGTCACTGTCCGAGGGACATTCAGCTCGGGCGCCCAGACCCGGGCACGCTGCTTGCGCCGGTAGGGGTTGAGGGCGGCGATGACACTGTCAACCTCCCAGAGTCCCGTCATCCCATCGTCCAAAAAGGATGCCGGATCCGCCATCTCGATGTTGATGCCTTGGCGGGCAATGGATGTCACTCGGTTGGACAGGCGACAGTCGCCACCCGTGCATGCCTTGCCCCATTCACACTCCAATGTGGATGCTGCCCGCAGGAGCGCCGGAGGCGGCGTGGTGCCACGCACATAGGTGACCTCGAGAACGTTGTCCCCGTCATCAGTGTCCATGTCCACGCAGGATGGCCAGCATTCCCCGTCGGTGCGCACCAGCCAGTGCTTGTCATCCACGCGATAGGTGGCCGGGTCCACGGCGATCCCGCCCAACAGTACCTCGGTCACCGAGTCCACCGGACCCATCAGCCTGATCTGGCAACGAGGATCACAGCAACACACGCCAGGGCAGGCGCAGTTGAACCAGGTACCGTTGAAAATGTATGGGACCCAAGAGTTTCCCGACCAGTCCCAGCCGAAGAAGTCGGCCATGCCGTCCGGGCACCGGTTCATCCCGCAGGGACGTACGGTCACTGTGCACAACCCGAACTGGCGGCCGGTGGCGGCCCACAGGATCAGGGCCGCATAGTCTCCCGCTGACGCCTGGACCACGGGGCTCAGGGTTGCCCACTCGTCGCAGCAAATCGGCGTGGGGATCACCCAACCGCATGGACCCACTGTGGCACCTCCTGCCGCCGACACCCCATCCAGATCGATATCCGGCGCGGGGATGGTGATGTTGAGTGTTCCCGTGACCGGCAGTTGCCCGTCGGCATCAAGCTCGATCGCCGGGATGGTGATGGCCAGCACCCCAGCTGTGACGACTAAGCCTACCTCATCGTCCTGCAGTGCCGGGACCTCCAGATCCAGGACACCGGAGACCGTGGACTCACCCGCCGAGTCCATCTCCAGCGCTGGGATGGTGATGTCCAGGACGCCGGTGACCGTGGTCTCGGCCTCCTGCACTTCGACATCGGCGAAAAAGTAGGTGGTACTGGTGGTGGTGGGGATGGATCCTTGTGCCGCCCCGTTGTTGAAGATGCCGGTGTCGGCCGAAACGGTCCCGTTGCCGATGGGCAACACTGGTGCGGGATCGGTGAACACGCCGTCGCCGGTCTGGAAGAACACGTTGACGATGTAGACATCGGTCGTCACCAGGGCGACATCACCGGGGGTACTGAAGTCGGCCGACGTGAAGGACAGCCATCCGGGCTCCGTGGCCGCCGGGAGCGGGTTGAGGTTCACCTCGGCGATCAGGGTGTTGGTGTCATCGTTCCACAGCTGCCAGAAGAACGTGTCAGGACGCCCCGTGCTGTGCACCCATGCCCGTCCGCCCACACAGGAGCCATCGGCGGACACGGTGAAACGCATCCCCCAGTGGTGAGTGGATGCATCGAAATTAGTGGATGCAGGGGTCTGGGCGGCGTAGATCGTGTCGGCCATCGCCGTTCCCCCTTACGTGGAGGCAGGCGTGGTCAGCGTCCCGGCGGTGATCTCCACCGCCACACCGATGCTGATGGTGGTGGTGTTCAGCTCCAGTTCCCCGCCACCACCGGTGGCCGTGACGGCACCATCGAGGATGGTGTCACCGGAGTTGTCCAGCATCCGGAACCATCCGGCTGTCCCGGCCGCCACGCCCGTGGTGGCCAGGACCGGGGTGGCATCCAGGGTGGACACACCGGCCACGGAAGCACTCCAGGCCGGATCAGCCAGGGTGATGGTGGCCAGAAGGGTTCCCGTGGCCGCGTCATTGGCCGAGGCGGGCTGGGCACCCGTGCGGATCTGGATGGTGCCCGCGCCGACGTCGGCGTCCACCAGTGCCGTGACAGCATTGGTGGCGGCGTTTCGTGACGCCGTGGGAAGCCTGGTCGCCACCTCGTCCTCACTTTCGGTTACGGCAGGAAGACTGTGGTCTCCACGAAATCGGTGGCCACCGAGGCATCGGCGACCCGGATCACGAAGGTGCCCGGACGGTACGGATAGGTGTGGCTGGAGGCACCGGACTCCGCCGCACCCAAAGTCGAAGTGCCGTCGCCCCAGGTGATGTTCACCGTCCCGGCGCCGGTGAAGTTGGCATAGTTCAAGGTGATCGCCAGCGGGTTGCCGCCGACGTTCATGTCGATCGTGGAGATGGTGGGCGCCTGGGCGGGGTCGGCAGCACAGGTGTTGGGATTCTGGGCCGCCGAGGCCCCGTTGACGGCGCTGAAGGTCACGTTGGTCCCGGCGACATAGCCCGACAGGATGTCGGCACCACCGGGCTCCAGGGCCAGGGCGCCATGGGCCACGAAGATCTCTTCGGGGATCTGGATGGCCGCAGGGCCGGGGACCACCGTAATGATCTTCACCCTGCGGGTGTCGGCACCACCGACGCCACCGGCCCAGCAGGTGACCCGTTGGGCTACCTGGGGCAACATGGTGTAGGCGGGAACCGTGATGGTCATCGAGCCACCGGCCATAATCAAGCTCCAATCTTGGAAGATCTCCGTGCCCCCAGGCATGCCCCCGGAGGCACGGAGGCCTGTTAGGTCACCGTGATGGTGGCCGAGGTATAGGTGATGCCCGACTGCTCGGTGGCCCGGTAGGTCGCCGTATAGGTTCCAGCCACATAGGTGTGCGTGGCCGTGGTGCCCGAGGTGACCACCTGGTCCGGGGTCAAGTCGCCCCAGTCGATGATCCCGGGAAGCAGCGGCGCCCCATCCAGCAGCGGGAAGGTGGCAGTACGCAGGACGCTGGCCAGCCCGGTCAGGGGAAGCACCTGGAAGGCCTGGGTCAGGTCCTGGCAGCCACACACACCCTCGGGCGGGGGAAGCAGGGTCCACAGGAAGCACTTGTGGCTGTTGACATTGACCGCCGTGTACAGCGGACCGGGCAGGCCAGCGTTGGCCCCGGTCTCATTGACGATCACGTTGTAGGGACCGACGCCCCACTGGTTGGAGCCACGGGTGATCCCGGTGACCGTGAAGTTGATGTTGCCGTTCATGATGGTGACATCACCGATCATGCCCTGGACGATGCGCGGCAGCAGACCGTACCCGTAGGTCACGTCCTCATCGTCACAGGCGTCGTCATCAGTGCCCGTCCAGAACTCCAAGGCGAAGTTGGACGCCGAAGGCGAGTCCGGCAGGGTGCACCAGCCGATCGCCTCCGGACTCGCGGCATCATTGAGCACCAAGGGCTCCGCCGAGACGATGTTGAACAGCTCCGGGTCCACGTTGCAGAAGGTGATCGTCACCTCATACCAGCGCAGGATCGGCGCCTTGGGCTTGTCCACGCAGATGTCGCCATTGGCGTTGAGCTGCAATGCATCCTGGCGGTCCTGCAGCACCTTCGTCAGGGTGATGTCCACAAAGGACTCGGTGGTGGCGAAGTCACAGCCGCCTGATGTCCCATCAGGAAGCTCACCACAAGGTCCCAGGCGTGTCACCCGGGCGGCCGGGGCACGAACCACGGAATGGCAAACGCTTGTCATTACTTGTCCTTTCCGGGGTTTGCCTGGCTCATGGCCGCCCCGAACTCCGTCGGAGAGGCGCCATCCTTGCGTGGACGCCCGGGACGGCGCTTTACGGGCCCCGTCTGTTCGGGTGGGTCCCCTTGGTCGGTACGGGCCGCCTCGAAGCGGTCGAAGACATGCTCGGGAACCATGAAACCGGCCTGCGGCCAGGTCACCGACTGGACCTGCCTCGGCTCATCGGCCACCGCCAGCAGCGCCTTGGCGATCTCACGGAATTTTCCTGGCTCCGGGTAAACCGTCACCATCACTGTCACGTCCACAGGGTCACCGCCTTGGCGAAGCCACCACACTCATAGGTGACCACGTATTCCCGCTCCGCCAGCATCATCATCTGGTTGGTGGTGCGGTTCAGGGAACCCTCCACGGGGGCCACCTGGACATCGGAGTCCGGGGTGCGCCAGATGACCGTCTGCCCGGTCAGGTACATCCAGAAGACACCATCGGCCGGGGCCGCGCCAGCGGGGGTGTTGTTGGCATAGCAACCGGCGGACACCACAGTGCCCATCGGGGTGCGCCAACGGGTTCCGTCCCACTCCACCAGATGCTCCCGCTTGAGGGCGTTGAGCACCGGGATGGCCACATGCAGGTATCCGGGCGGTCCGTACTGGGCCGTGTTTCCCGTGAAACCGCAGTAGCGTGCCCGCTCAAGCTCCGAGAGGACATCGACCACGGTGTCCCCGGCACCGGTGACCGTGGTGATCCCGTCGCCGGTGATCAGTCCGGGCGACTGGCCGAAGGTGCTGGTGGAGAAGATCTCCTCGAGCATGGACTGCTCGACACCGCGCAGGCGCTCCATGACGAAGGCACGTTGCTCGGCGAAGGTGTAGCCCACGGTGCCGCAGGTAACGGTGGCCGCGATGATGAACGGCAGCCCGGTCACCGTCGTGGTGCCCAGGGCAAACTCCGATGCCTTGCTGTTCTGGTCGGCGATACATTCGATCTCGTAGCCGAAGCCTTCGGCGCACAGAGACGTCACATATCGCAAACCACCGTTGCGCGCATGGATGGGTAGTTCCAGCGGTCCCACGGCGGCCTGAAGCAGTCCATAGCGCAAAGGCATGGACGGTGTGGGCTTTTCGACCAGGACCGGGGGGATCGTCGCTACCATGTGTCACCTCCTTAAGCGACTTGAGTCCAAGGGGGGCAGCGGATGCCACCCCCCACTCGGATCGCTTACGGAGTCACATCCGTGCACGTCACCGCACGCTGGACACCGGTGGAACCGTTGGCGCAGACCGGGATCTCGTAGACACGGCTGAATTGACACATGCGCATCGGCTTGAAGCCGTCCTCCATGAACAACTGCGTCACCAGGTTCTGCTGGAGGTTGGTTGAATCGTAAACAGTGTCCAGGCGGATCACGTCCTGCCTGCCCAGGACCCAGGTACCCGGCAGGAACACCAGGAAGAACAGGGTGATCGGGTAGTTGAACGGCGGGGTCGCGTTGCCCAGCTGGCGGGTGGCCGCGATCGAGCCCGGGTTGAAGGCGTCCTGCCAGTCATAGACCCACTGGACCTGGGCGCCGCGCATCGAGAACGCCGCCATGATGGCCGCATCCGCAAGATCGTCACTGACCCGTGCGTTCTGGCGAATGTAATCCGCGCGCATGCCACCGAGCACCCAGTACGGGAGCACGACGGTGAACGGCTGGCTCATCGAGGTGCGGTAGGCATAGCGCATGTCCTTGATCGCGAACTCGACCGCGCTGAGCACATTGCTGTAGAAGGTGCCATCCGAAAGCCATGGGTCCACGGCGGTCAGGGTGACAGCCGTCGAGCCCGTGACGATCTCGTTGATCACCTCGCGGTTGACCAGGTGGGCCATGGCCGCGATCGCGCCCTGGGTGAACTCGCTGACGAACTCCGGGTAGCCACGGTTCTGCAGCAGGCTCGAGGTCAGACACAGGGCCGCCACATTCAGGCGATCGTCCACGAAGGCCGGACACGGAATCTCGACACAGGTCTTGGCGGTGTCCGAGATGACCTGAGCCTCGGTGAGGATGTTGAAGCCCGGAATCGGCAGGGTGATGTCGCCGCCGAAGAAGTCGGTGAAGTCCAGGCCCTGGTTGTGCAGCAGGCCGCCCCGGCGAAGTACCCGCTCCGGCAGGCTGATCATGCCGTCTGCGGTGATCGGGGAGCAGATGCTGTAGTCGGGCTCGGATGGGGCACACCAGCCGTTGGCCGCGACCACGGCATCCAGGTTCATGGCGCCGTCGGCTGCCGCACGCAGCTTGTTGAACGCGGTCTCATGGCCGTCGCCCTCCATGATGACTGCCTCATCAGGGAAGTTGCGCTTGATCCTGGCCAGGGAATGCTGCATGCGGGTCTTGGTGCCGGTACGGGAGGCGCTGGGGTATGCCCGCACGCGCTCCTCAAAGGCCCGGCCCACATCGGCCCAGGAAAGCTCTGTGCCGGTGGGGAAGGTGGCGATATCGGCCGCCGCCACAATGGTGTAGCTCGGGGTGCCCTCAGGAACCTGCGCGGCCGGGGAATGCGGTGCCACATCGGCGATCTGGACCGAGCGGCGGGGTGCGGAGGTGGCACCACCGGAGGCGGTCACTGTAGCTTCGACAACTTCAGTCACCGTGTTGGCGACCTCGACGGCCGGGGTGGTCTCGGTGACGTCCTTGTTGCCGTTGGCGTCGAACTCGCCACTGGCCACCACGGGCTCCGGCTCGGGCTCGGTGGCCACGGGGGTGGCACGCGGCTCCAGCGGCTTCTGGGCCGCCGCGCGTGCGGCCACCTGGGCGCGCTTGTCCAGTTCGGCATCGGCCGCCGCCACGAACGCGGTCAGCTCTTCGGCCTGCGCCAGGATTTCCTCATCCGGGCTCTCGGGATTGATGGAGGCAACCAGGGCGCTCTGATCGGCCGCTGCCAGGTTGCGAAGGTCCGTCAGTGTCGGCGTCGCATAGACGGAAAGCTCGTAGACGCCTTGATCGTTCGGGCGGGGTGGGGTGAACATCAGCCAGCTCCACATGATGATCCAAGTCCTTGGGCAGGCTCTTGGCTCATCGCCCCCATGATCAGGCAGGCTCCTGGCTCATCGCCTTGATCTTCACGCAGGGTAGCACGACTCAGTCAGCATCGTCTACTAATGACATGGACAGACGCGATGATAGGGTAGAGAAATGACCATCCGCAGAAGAGACCGATTCGCCCATCGCCGTTTCTGCAAGATCTGCGGATCCCGCCAAGAGGTCAAACTGTATGTGGCTGGCTTCCGATGCCCGCTACATCCACCGATCGGCAGGGGCGACAAGGTCGGCCCCTATCGTCCGGGCGCACAGTTCGCGCCCTTGGCAGTCAAACCGTACACATGCCAGGAGTGGATGGGCACCCGATGGTGTCTGTCCCAGGACGGCACCCGGGACAGCCCGAAAGGTCATCGGTGCCGCGAACATCTATGAGAGGAATCGCATGCTGAAAAAGGTTGTGATCTGGGGCGGCATCGCCTTCGTGGTGTTCTTCGTCGCCTTCAGGCCCGGTGCCGCCGGTGACGTCGTCAGGACCCTGGGCAGCGTGGCCGTGGACATCCTCACCGGCATCGGCGGGTTCTTCGAGCGGCTGGTCGGCTGATGATCGACAAGTTGCTCAAGGCCGCCCTGATCGCCGTGGGGCTCTGCTTTCTGATCATGATGTATATATTGATGTCATAGGCATCAAGGGAGGAGAACAAGCGTGAGGATGATTGCCGTGGGCGTCTTCGTCATCATCGTCCTGATCGTCATCGGCTTCCTGGTGGAGACCCTGTCGTGAAGCACAGGGCGCCGCAGGGGTACACCATCTGGGACCGGCTGTGGGATGCCGGGATCGGGATCATCCTGATCATCCTGGGCGGGCTGATCGCCCTGAGCATCGGGGTGGCCGTGGGGCTGCGCCTGCTGGCGTAGGAAGCGAGAGACGGGCCGCACCTAAATGCAGCCCGTCTTGCCCCTCGCGTGAGATAACCCGTGTCACCTGCCGACAGTATAGCCCCTCTCCTTGGCGCTCTGGCGATCGGCCGCCTGTTGCCTCTGGCGGGCGCGCTCGCGTTCGGTGCGCTCCTGGGCGGGGGAGTTCACGGTGACCCTGGTCCCGTCGGCGAGAACGACTTCGCGGGGATACTGGGCGGCAGCCTTGGCCGCCCGGTCCCCACAGGTGCTGCAACCCATCAGCTCTCCTTCGTCGATGAATTAACCAGGTTAGTGTACCTGCGGATTAACCTGTTGCGACGCAGGGCATCCGTGTGCGCCTGGACCTCCTTGAGTCTGTTGAGCAAGGTGCGCTCGGACTCATTGAGCCCATCAGGATCCAGGCTGGCAATGGTGCCATCCTCCAGGATCACCCCGGCGGCACATAGTGACTCAGGTTCACCGGAGGCATTCAGGGACACGATCGGGAAGCCGGGGGTGTTGACCGCCAAGGCCGCCACAAGCTCCAGGTTTCCGTTGATCCGCCGCCAGTCACCCGAAAGCGGGGAACGCCGAAGCATCGCCGCGTCGGTATCATCAGCTTCCGGAACCAGGCTACCCGCCACCCATATGCCCCACCTGTCCTCTCCGCTGGCCACGATCGCCACCTGCTTGCCGGTGTTGTCATAGTGGTCACTGGCCGGGACCCAACCGAGACGAGTGTCAGCATGCCCGGTACCGGCCGTAATTTTACCGACCCGCACTACTCCGCCGTCTGCGGTTACCACGCTGCCGTTGAGGAAGTACTTGTAGGACACGGCACTGCGGGGAGCCATGACGCACTGGTTGCCGATCCCGGCGTGGCATGTCCCCCAGGCTGCCAAGTGTCCGATCACCCGGCCGTCGGCCGTCACAGCAATCGGTGTCGGGCCGTCCAGTTTTGGGTCCTCAAACCAGCTCTTGGGCGGAGCGATGGGCGATATACCAGCTGTCACGACTTCGAGTGCTTCGGGTTGATCATGTGTACCGGCTTCTATCGCGTCGATGCGGTCCTTGATGCCATGCACTACGGAAGCTACTGCACTCATGTCCTCGTCAGGGATGTCCATGATCTCGGGCGCACTGGCGAGTATCTGAGCCATGGTCCGGACTGCACGAGGGACCAGTACACACTGGCCCGAGGCGTTCACCGTCGCTATCGGTAGCTTGTAGGACTTTCGCTCCTGCGGGGCACCCACATCCCACCACAGGAAGCCCTTGCGGTACTCCCGGATGTCACCATCGGCATGCTCCCACAGGGCGTCGGCCGCCTTGTGGAATCCCCACGGGACATCCTCGGTGGCCACCGGCATGGACGAGAACCCGCTGGCGTTGATGTTGTTGATCGAGGCAGTCACGTCCTCCTCCTTGTTGCCGCCCCGCAGCCATGGGGGCTTGACCCGGGGATCGCCATAGTCGGCCTGCAGTTTGGCATAGATGTCGGTCACCACGCCTTTGAGGACAAGCTTTTCTTCCTCACCGACCACACCCTCCAGTTCCCCATGGGCACCCGAGAGGATCGCGGCGGCCGAGAAAACCGCACGAGGGATCAGGGTCAGACGCCCCCCGATGATGTCGGCGATCGGCAGGCGGTAGGAGTTCTTGTTGTTGGCCGGGGCTTTCGGGTCACGCCACAGGAAGGCGCTGTTGAACTTCTCCACCGAACCCGATGCCCAGTCGGCCACCCGGCCCACGGCGTCCTGGAAGTTGAACGGGGTTTCTCTTGGGGCCGTAGACATACGCTTCCAGGAGTTGGCGTTGACCGTCACGGCATCCTCCTGGTGAACAAGGGCTTGCATCGGCAGCTTATGATGTTTGATGGACTTCCCGACGGATCACCGGGCGCCATCAATGCCTCCATGTTAACTATGAAAGGCTGGTTGACGGGCACGGTTTGCCCGTCAGCAAGGGCGTGGCCTGGACGAGTGGCGCTGTCGTCTTTGGCCAGCCAGGTCTTGTTCAGCACCCGCTGCAATTGCATCTGGGCCCGCATACTTGCAGCCAGGGCACCGAAGTTCCAGACGCGATGGACCTCCGTCACCGCCACCGTCCGGCTTCTGGCTGGCCAGTTCTCGGTGCCGGTAACATCAAGGACATGCCTTACCGCCTGGACCTGCTGTTCACGTGTCCCATTCACGGCAGCCACGTCACCGAGTGCTCGCACGACCAGGCGGTAGACCTCGTCAGGAGTCCGGACCATCAGATTGCGGGTCCGCTGCAGCTGGTCCTTGAGGATGGGATCGTCTGGATCGAAGGGCAAGTCAAGGCCAAGCTGCCGGGATGTGTTGATCCACCCCGCTCGGGCAAGCCCGACCAGGCGGTCCATCAGCCCATCGATCAGATGATCCCAGGTTGGCGTGGTGGCCCAGACCCCAGCGGGATCAGGACCGATACCGAAAGCCAGGAAACCCCCGAGTACCTTCGCGGCTACCTGGGCCAGCCATTTGGTGTAAGCCGCAAGCATGTAGGCGGCGATGGCAACCTCAGCGGCGGCGAGCACACCACCTACGGCTTCAGGAACCCCTGAACCTTCGGGCATCGGTTCAGGGATCGGCGGGTTTTCCTGAACGGGGGCGGTCATGCGATCCCGGCCTCACGCAGCCGCGCCGACATCAGCGACGGGTTGTGTTCGATACGGTGCACCAGGAGCCCGGCCACATAGCTGTTGAGCACAGCGGCCACCAGGGACTGGTCGGCTGCCACGCCATACATGTGGTGGGCGCAGTGGTCCCAGGCACCAGCCAGCAATGTGGTGGCCTGACCCTCATTGACCTGGACCTTGGTGTGCAGGGTCAGGATGTCGGCGCTGGGGAACGCCTTGCGCACACTGGGGGTCAGCAGCTTCTTGTTGGCCAGCTCCAGGGCGCGCACAACCATCGAGTTGGCGGCCACATGAGCGGCCGAAGGACCATTGGCCAGGGAGGCGATCAGGTCCGACTCGGGCCGGTTGGTGGTGCCCGTGGGCCTGGTGTTGGGGGCACCCTGGCCGGGCCGGGGACCTTCGATGCCACGCTCGGGACGCGGTGGTGGGGGTGGCCCGGCCGGGTTCAGCTCGGGCACCTCCGGCAGCGCGGTCTCGATGCCTTCGACCCCGGCGTACTCACGCACGGGTTCCACGGCGAAGTACTGGGGGTCACGCAGGATGACTTCGCGGGTGAAACGCTGCCCGGTCTCTTGCTCGCTGGGGGCATCGGTTTCCCGATAGTTGAAGGCACGCCTGACGGTTTCGGCCGACACCACGCCCTTCTCATACAGGTTCAGGGTGTCCACGGCCTGATTGGCCGATGAGGCAAGGGGCGCAACGTCATACCAGTAGGTGAAGCGCGCCGGGTCCTTGCCCAACGCCTTGAGCGCCGGACCCAGGTAGGCGGTGGTGATGGCGTCCACGATGCGGTTCATCAACGGCATGACGCTCTTGACAATGAACTCTTCCCCGGCGAACCACACACCCCAGTGGTTCATCTCCTTGGCGCCCAACTGGATTTCCACTGGCACATTGATGCCGATGGCCAGCTTCTCCATCTCTTGTTTTTCCATGGAGGACAGGGCATCGGAGAGCACGGACTCGAATTTGATCGGGGTGATGCCTTTCATGGCCTCGAGTTCGGCCAGAGGCATGGGCCACAGGATGGGGGCGATCTGTGCGGCGGTTCCCTTGCCTTCGAGGTTGCTTGTCATGACCTCGAAAAGCTGTTGGTACACATCGTCTACGGAGACTGTTTCGTCGTCACCTTTAGGTATGGCAAGGCTTTCCGGCACGGGCAGGACCACGGCGTTGGCGATGCGGGAGTTGAACTGGCTTCGCTTGTAGAGCTGAATCTCCCGCATGCGATGCAAAGTGTCCAGGAGTGCCCGGACAGGAGAGTCCGCGAGCAGAGGGCGCCTTGGATGCGGCGTGTGAACTCGAACAATGATGTCCCGACCGGGGTTGAGCTGTTCGCGGACGGCGTGTCCGACATTGATCCACACGACCTTTCCCTGTCGCCTGACCTCACTGGGCGCCAGGACCATCCACTTGTCACCATAGGCTGGCCGGGCCGCCATGCCGATCAGGTAACACTCCCCGGCCACGGTCAGCGACTCGGCCAGCGTACGTAGCACCTCCGCTTTGGCCGCAGGTCCACCGAAGAGCGTATCGGCCAGGGCGGCTATCTGGGCATCCCCGGTCACCTCATCCTGGCGCACCCCGTTGGCATCGACGTTGGCGACATAGATGCGCACCAGGGAGCAAGCATTGCCTACATAGTCTACTGCGTTGTGGAGCTGTTCATTGGTGTCATAGAACTCCCAGGCGATGCGCTGCCAGCCCTCATCGGTGAAGCGATATCCCCGCCACGCCTCCTCCGACAGCGTCATCCGAACAGCCGAGGCGATCATGGATAGAGGCCGGGCCTGACGGGGTGCCTCGACCTCCGGCGTCTTGGTGAAGATCGACATCTACTCACCCCTGCTGGTTCGGGAAGTCTCAAAATCAACAAGCCATCCGGCAAGGTAGGACACCGCCGGGATGAGCACTATCGTGGCCACGACGGCCCCGCCGATGGGCCAGGCGCCCCAGAGCACGGCAGCGGTCATGACCAAGGGGCAGAAGAACATCGCCGCCCAGACCGAGTTGCACCATGGGCACCAGAGCATCTTGGACAGGAAGGAGTTGGTGCCGAATCTGCGGTCTACCCGTGCCCGCATCCCAATGGTGATGTCATCGAAGTAAGCCAGCCTCGACACCCGGGCAGTCGCCAGCACCAGGACGACAAAGGCAACGAGGTAGATCATGCAGATAAAGGTATCAGCAAAAAGGTCGGCATGTTATCACTAGATCTCCTGGCTCTGCCAGCTTGTCGCCTCATCCGATCCCGAATTCACCCAGGGTCCGCATGGTGCCCACCGGGTTGTAGCCGAGTTCGGGCACCGGCAGACCCAAAGGCGACAGGATCCGGGAGCGCTTGCGCTCACCATCCATCAGATGCCGGACCGCATGGACGAGGGCATCCAGGCGGTCCGGGGACGCCTTGGACGACAAAGGATCGAAGGTGAGCATCTGGGTCTCGAGCTTGTCGAAGGTGCCGATGTGATGCACTCGCCCCTGCGAATAGCGCATGGCCACGGGCTCAGCCCGCAGCTTTTTCCCCTGATTTGAAAAGACGGGCACGAGCGGAGGGTTGATGACTTCAGTGGGGAATAAGCCGGAGCGCTGAAGTTCCCTGAAGGCGTCGGTGAACACCTGGTGCATCCAGGCCTTGCCCAGGTTGGACTCATAGACCAGGGTGTCGGCGCCATAGCGGGCATAGACATGCCAGGCATGCAGTGCCGCATCGCGTCCGGCCAGCTTCGTGGTCTCATCGGCGATCACATAGGCATGGTCCTTGTGGTCCCGGCAGGCCACGATGACACCCATCTCGTCGCCGTCCTCATCACCGGTCAGGCCGGGATCCACCCCGACGGTGCGGTGGGCCACCTTCTCCGGGCCGATCTCCACCCGGTTGGCATGGATGACGGAGAAGCTGAACAGGGCGCCGGACACATCATCGAGAAGCTCGCCGTACAGCTCCTGGCGGCCCAGGGCGGTGCCCTCATAGGTTTCCCGCAGCTCCTCGACGGCATCCTCAGACAGGTTGATCATGTTGTCGAAGGTGCTGCCCCGGATGATGACGACCTTCCACCGCCGGGGTTCGGACACCCAGTTCTTGAGCAACAGGATCGGTTTGGGGGTGGTGGTCACCAGCGCCCTGGGTTTGTCCCCGGGGATGTCGGCCCGAAGTGCCGGTCGGATGCCCTCGCGCCAGGTTTCCTCGGGATTGGCCCATTTTATGGGCTCGTCGCAGTTGTGGATCTTGACAAGCGCCGACCCCGCGAAGAAATGATGGGCATCGGCGATCGTCAAATCGTAGACATCAGCTCGCCGGTGTTCCCTGATTACGCTGAGCACGCTTGTTCCGCGAAAGCCTGGCCGATCCCGCTTTCCGGCATGCGTCCGAGCACCATTTGGCCCGCATTCCGGTGGACAGGTACTCATTGCCACACTCGGCACAAAGGACTGCCCGGGGCTGCCGGTTGGCCCACATGCGCCGCAATCCCTCACTGGACCGCTGGGACCGGCCGGAGCTGTCATATTTGTCGGCGTCGGTACGCAGCTGCCACGTGAGACGCATGTGCTCTCCATGAGGCAATAGCTCAAGGTTTGCTGGGTCGCAATTCCACCGTTTCCCATCCCGGTGATGGACATCGAATCCCTCGGGAATCGGTCCGTGCAAAGCGATCCAGACGGCTCGGTGGAGAAGGAACCCGTCTCGGCTGTAGTAGTATCCCTTGCGCTTGTTGAAGAACCAGGACTCCCTGTCCCATCGCTGATAGGCTGGCTCTTCGCTGGGCACAGGTCCATTTGAGGCAGACATGTAGCCATACTATCGCCAGCCTCAAGCCGGTCGGCCCGGATCCAGCCGCCATTGGCCCACACCACATGGTCCGGGGTTACTCGAAGCTCCCCCTCGGTGGTGACAATCCGCAAGACCTCCCTGCCCTCAGCGGTACGCCCGGATTGCAGAACCTCCTTGAATCCCGTCTGCGTCCAAACTCTGTCACCCGGGAGCACCCGCTCTATGGCCACCATGCCGCGCTCGGTCAGGACTGGCTCACCTTCGGCCACGCACCAGACATCGGCCAGGTTCTTGGACCGGGCCGCGTCCACTGTGGCGCCGGTGAAGTGGATGACCGAGCCGGTCTCGAGCAAGCGCACATAAGGCTTGGGGCTTTTGGTGAAGGTGTACATCTTGGTGGGGTCATCGACCCGGCGGGACTTTCCCAGCTCGGAAAATCCCATGCGCTGCAACACCCGCAGCACCCCCGAGGGACCCTCGGCGCATGAGGCCACGGCGTCAGAAATGTTGTAGGCCATGATCAGGCGTTCGGTGGGAAACCCAGAGGAGTCATAGGGATGATCCAGGGTCCGTTGCACGATCCACTCGGCCCCCGAGCGCGTCTTGCCGAAGCCCCGGCCCGCCAGCATCAGGCAGATGGACCAGTCGCCCTTGGGCGGCATCTGTTCCGGGCGGGCCACCCAGAACCATTCCTCCCTGGCGATCATGTCCAGGATGGCGGGGTCCAGGGACTGCAGGAAGTCCATCCTCTGGGCACGGGGCATCGCCGCAACCCGCTGCTTCAGCGACATGCCCAACCTGACCATCCCCATCCTAGATGTCATAGTCTACGATGCAATTTACTGCTTGTATACTTCGCCCATGGTCGCTTCCGAATTTGGCCGATGGACCGTGGTGGGACTAGCCACGGGAAGGCCACGCCACTCGGAATGCATATGCGTCTGTGGCACAAGACGCGCGGTAGCCCGACATGCGCTCAGGTCCGGGAAGAGTAAGTCCTGTGGCTGCCTACAGCGGGATCTCGCGGCCATGAGACAAAGGAAGCATGGGGATGCCGCCAATGGGCGCTGGTCTCCCCTGTATAAGGCATGGGCAAGCATGAAAGGAAGATGCCACACCCCCTCAAGCAGCGCATATAAATATTACGGCGCCCGAGGCATAAAGGTCATCCGCCAATGGCGAGAGAGCTTTGAGGAATTCAGGAAATGGGCACTAGCCAACGGATTCGTCGATGGTCTACAGATTGACCGAATAGACACTACGGGCAACTATGGGCCACAGAATTGTCGCTGGGTTACGCGCAGTGAAAACATGAACAACAAGACCACCAATCGCTGGGTAACGATAAATGGTGAGAAGAAAACAGTTGCGCAATGGTCAAGGGATCATAGGTGTCATGTTTCCTATCGCACCCTTCTTGGGAGGCTGGAGAGAGGGTGGCCCGAAAGTGAAGATCTTCTCGGTCCGATCGAGCCCCATGTGCTCACATTAGCACCATGGTCTACTGTGTTGCCTATGACGGACTTCAAGTATCTGATCATCGTGGACACCTTGCGCGAGCGGATCGCCTCCGGCGCCTATCCCGACGGCAAGCTCCCCAGCACCAGCGCCCTGAGGCAAGAATTCGAGGCTAGCTACGGATCCGTGCGCTCAGCCATCCTGATCCTCAAGGCCACCGGTGTGGTCGAAGGCCGTCAGGGGCAGGGGGTATTTGTGGTTGAATGATCATTACCCCTGTGGTACACTACCCACATGAGTGATGAGACACAGGAGGAGCTGGGCGAGACCCTGCTGACCCTGGATTCCCGCAAGCGTGTCAGTCTGGGCAAGCTGGCCCGGCATGACCATTACATGATCACCAAGGAGCCGGGCGGCGTACTCGTCCTGACTCCGGTTGTCGTCGTATCCATCAACCATCCGGCCATCAAGGAATACCTGGAGGCAAAGACATTGCCTTCCAAGGACGCGATGTCATAGGATGGAATCTCTGGTGCCAACTCAGAGAGAGGAATGATCATGGCCCGTTTCAACAAGGCTCCCTCGGGGCTTTTCCTGCCGACAAATCAGCCGATCGTGTCCCAGCATTCAGTGTGGGAGCGCACCGGCAACCTGGCTCCCGGGTTCACCCGTGACGCCAAGGGTGAGCTGTTCCTGCTGGCGGTGAGCAACTTCGTCGGCATGGACACCTTCTATGAGGCCGGGGTTGCCCGTGACGCCCGGTTCGAGACACTGGTGCAGCAGGTGGCCCGCGAGGACACCGAGTGGCTGGGGCGCTTCCTGCCGTGGCTGCGCAATGAGGCCAACATGCGTACCGCCTCCCTGGTGGGGGCGATCGAGGCCGCCCGGCTGATGGTGGCCGAGCGCATTCCCGGTGGTCGCCAGTTGGTCAACTCGGTGCTGGCACGTGCCGATGAGCCTGGTGAGGCTCTTGGATACTGGATCGGCAAGTACGGCCGGAAGATTCCCAAGCCGATCAAGCGCGGGATCGCCGATGCCGCAACACGTCTGTACAACGAGTACAGCACCCTCAAGTACGACACGGCGTCCCACGGGATCCGCTTCGGGGATGTCCTGGAGCTGACCCATGCGGCCCCGGACAAGCTGGGTCAGGATGTGCTGTTCAAGCATCTAATCGATCGGCGTCACAACCGTGAGGGCATCCCGTCGTCGCTGACCATGATCCATGCCAACGCGAAGTTGCGCGAGCTTGCGCTCCGGCTTCCCGAGATGCTTACCGATGCTGGCAACCTCAAGCAGGCCGGGATGACCTGGGAGGATGTGCTGTCCCTGGCTGGTGACCGGATCCCGAAGAAGGATCTGTGGGAGGCGCTTATCCCGACCATGGGCTACATGGCCCTGCTGCGCAACCTGCGCAACTTCGATGAGGCCGGGGTGGGCCACAACGCCTACGCCTTGGTGGCTGATCGCCTCGGTGACCCGGAGCAAGTGGCCCGATCCCGTCAGTTGCCGATGCGGTTCTTGTCGGCCTTCCGGGCTGTGTCCAACGTGCGCTGGCACCTGCCACTTGAGCAGGGGCTCCAGGCGTCGCTGAACAACATCCCGCAGTTCGCCGGTCGCACCCTGATCCTGATCGACACCTCGGGCTCGATGGCCGACAGCATGAGTGACAAGAGCGGACTGCGGCGCTGGGACGCGGCGGCCATCTTCGGGCTGGCGCTTTCGCAGCGGTGTGAGCACGCCGACGTGGTCTCGTACTCCAACTACTCCAAGGTGTTCCCGCTGGCCAGGGGGGCATCGCTGCTGGTGATGCTGGAGGCGTTCCGCCGTGGCTACTTCCAGAACGGGGGTACGGCCACCGAGGCGGCGGTGAGCACCAATTTCAGGGCGCACGATCGGGCGGTCATCCTCACCGACGAGCAGGCCAACTATCACACCTATCGTGATGTGGCAGCGGCAGTCCCGGCCCACATCCCGGTGATCACGTTCAACTTGGCCGGGTACAAGGTGGGGCACATGGAGTCGGGAACCCCGACCCGCATCACCATCGGCGGGTTGACTGACCAGGCGTTCAAGTTGCTGCCGGTGCTGGAGCGCCGTGCCGCCGGGCAGTGGCCGTTCTGATGAGTTCACTCAAGATCGTGGTGCTGGCCATCTGCGGCGTGATCCTGTGCCTGGGCTTGCTGGTGCAACGACCGGCCTGGATGCTGGCCGGTGCCGGGGGCATCCTGGCGGCCCTTCTGATGCCACTGGAGATGCCCGAAAGAATGTAAGGAGTGCGGGGGCGGGCGGTGACAATGGTCGCCGCCCGTTTTCACATGGATGGGGAGGAGATTATGGAGCAATGGGGATCATTCGTCGTGCAAGGCATCCCGGCGGTCGGGCTGATCCTGGCCGGGAACTACCGGCGTGTCGGCTGGGTGATCTGCTTGCTGGGCCAGGTGTTCGCGGTCACCTACGGGTTGTGCACCTCTCAGCTGGGCTTTGTGGCCTGGGCACCCGTATACCTGGGCATCTACGGGGCCAACTGGATACGCTGGACCAAGAGGAGGGGGAGAGAAAATGATCAAGGACCAGTATGTGATCTGCGACATTGACGGGACGATTGCCCTGATGCACGCGGAGCTTGAAGGCAGGCGCCATCCCTACGACTGGCACCGGGTGCGCGAGGACGACCCGAACGAGCCCATCATCGCGCTGCTGTGGCATCTGCGGCGCCAGGGATTCAAGGTGATCTTCGTGTCCGGGCGGATGGAGGTGGCCCGGGAGGGCACCCTGGCATGGCTGGATGACCATGTGGTCGATCTGGAGATGCTGGACTTCCCGCTGTTCATGCGGGCCGATGGTGACTTCCGCGAGGACACCGTGGTCAAGCGGGAAATCTATCATCGTGAGATCGAAGGCAAGTACAAGATCGCCTATGTCCTGGATGACCGGGACTCGGTGGTGGCCATGTGGCGTGAGCTTGGGCTGACCGTGCTCCAGGTGGCGGCGGGAGCGTTCTGATGCACCAGCCGATGCGCGGGGATGTGGTGGAGGCGATCATCAAGGAGCGCCGGGACACCTATGACCGGGGGTCACTGCCCTGGGACATCCTGGATGACTTCCTGGACGACTACCGGCTGATGGCCGACGCGGGCCAGCCCTACCCCCTTACGCTGCCCAAACAGCCCGACTTCACCGATTATCCCGGCGGGGGTGAGTACTGATGAGACCCATGACCAGGAGGGTCGCTGTGCGCAGGCTGGGCATCATCTTTTGGGCCATGGCCACCGGGTGCGCCGCGATGTCACTGTACGGATTTGTGGTCGATGACATGCGGTATGTCCTGTCCGGGTTCACTGGTATGGGATGGTTCACAATGGTGGCCTGCATGCCCCGGGAATGGTTCCTACGGAAGGTAGAACAAGATCATGAAGACCCTCCCCGGCCCTAAGCACATCTACATATCCACGGCCTGCCAGCATGAGCACGAGGATCCCGACCTGCACAAGCTGTGCCGCCAGACCTGCAAGTGGTGTAAGGCACCGTGCTCCTGCCCGCAGCACGGAGAAAACCGACTTGACATCACGTCCGTCGTATGACATGCTTTCTTTCGTAAGCAGCTGAGCGACATGGCGCCCCCGGGTGCGAAGGTTACGGTTACTTCATCTGTCTCATTCACGGAACCGAAGAATAAGCCCGTGACCATGTTGAACTCCGGGGGCTCCACGGGCGCTCATGACCCTGCTGTTTGTTGACAACTACATTGACTTTGATGTCGGGTGCGAATGTTACGGTTACTTCGTACACAACGATTGATGGTTCGAATCCACCCGTCACCCCCGTGGTGATGACTGCCCTATGGCTAGGGGCTACCCGCGACAACATTGAACTCCGACATCACAAAACTTTGATTCCCGACGCAACGGCTACGCCTTATGCGCGAAGGAATCTGTGATTCCCGGTGCGATCGGCACGGTTACTTCGTTTTAGGAACGAGAGGTTGCAGGTTCGAATCCTGTCGGCCCGACTCTTCGGGCTGTAGCTCAAGTGGTAGAGCGCTAAAATTTCCGCGCCACCCCTGAACTCGGGAATCAACAAACTTCCGGCTCCTGACAGGGCGGCTGGAAAATGGGGGTCCAGGTGAAAGACCTGGCATGGATGGCCACGGTCGCCGCGCACACCTCGGTGTGCGATGTCGCAGGGGTCGCCTGGAAGCAGACTCACGAAAGTGCTCAGTACTGACACCCCCGCCCACAAGCTTCCCTCCTTGTCAGGTGGGGAAACGGATGCCCCCGTTCAGGAATGCCGGGGGCATCCACCAAGACTTCTGGCCACACCGGTCCTATCCAATCGCGGCGACTGGTGGCGAATGGTGTGGCCAGAGCAAGAATCACCCACCGTGTTCCCTCGTGGGGCATGGTCTTGGGCACCGACTGCCGGATGGTCGGGATCCAGATTGCAGGTGCGACAGTTTCGGATACTTCGAATTCACAAACCGCAGGTCGGGGGTTCAAGTCCCCCTGGGGGCCATCGGCTTCTGTAGCTCAGCTGGTACGAGCAGCGGTCTTTTTGAACAAGCCCGAGACAATCTTGAACTCTGCAATCACAAAAAGTTCATTGCTGTAGAAGGCAATGCGATTGGGAACGCTGCCCATTCATGGGGGGCAGCAAAAAGGGCACGAGTATGACAAACCCTTGGCTTTCGAGGCTACGAGACTGCGGGTTTTCGTGTTCCACCAAAGACTTCATCCTCTCCGGTGGAGACGGGCGGTGCCCCTGCACCATCCGCACCTCTGGCACCGTAGGTGGCCCGGAAACGGTGCACAAAAGCTTCCGAAGTTGTTGCGATGGAATTTGCTGCCGTGGGCAGCAACAAAAACGTGGGGATGCCGGGCACCCAGGCGGTCGCCCCAGAGGCCTCTGGGCATTGGGGAGTTGGTGCAGCGCGCTTTCGAATGCGGGCCTGGCAATGATCCAATGAAGACCGATAGACAGCCTGACGAACACGTGCTGGCGCAAAGGAACAGGCGCATCATGCGCGCTAGTAGAAGATGGGAAAAGCATCCGGTGTAGCCCCCAGGGAAAGGGTCCAGCATCCCCACCCAAAGACTTATCGACCAGGTAACTGGTCCTTATCCCGCTTAGTGACCAGAATGTTGGTCACTAAAGACTTCTGGCACCCGACCAGATTGATCAAAGTGGCCTAGGACTAGGCAAGAGGCGAAAGTGGTGAGTCTGCTACAGCTAGGCTTTCGTCCGCCACAAGATCTCAGACGCAACGCCTTCGGCTTATGCGCGAGAGATCTACGATCTCAGGTGCGAATGTTTCGGATACTTCCCCCTACCAACAAATTCAGGGGGGTAGCTCAATTGGTAGAGCGCCCGGCTTGAAACCGGGAGGTTGGTGGTTCGAGTCCACTCCCCGTTTCCGAGGCAGATTTTGAACTCTGAGATCTCAAATACTCATTCCCCATCGGGGCGCCCGTTGAGCATGCGGGCTTTCCAGACCGCTGGCGACTGGTGGTTCCCGAAACAGTCGTGAAGCCGGTGACAGTCTTGGTCATGGTCTGTCACCGGCACATGGGGAGGTAGCTCAATGGCAGAGCAAGCGGTAGGTCGGCCGACATTAACCGCTGGTTGCAGGTTCGAGTCCTGCCCTCCCCCCGGAGAGTCCGAAGTGCTAGTTTCCGGCTGGATCCTTGAATGTACAGGCTGGTAATGAAACATGGTGTCGCGAACCTGCCGGAGTCGGGCTGGCGTAAGCAGCGTCCGACAATGATGGGATAAGGACTCTTCACCAAAGATCCGTGGTAAAGCAATCTCCAGGCCAAGGATCCTGGACTGGGGTTTGGGGTGCTCCCGCTTTGGGCTCGGGGCATCTGGGCGAGGCCCAGACACTCACCACGGAGCAATGCCAGGATGTCCCGCTTGACTGCGCAGTCCGGGACGGTGTGGAAGCAGCAGGTTCGACTCCTGCCCTGGCAGCGAACCGAGCCTGATATCCGCCGCGTGAATCGTGACGGTGTTCGGGTTTCACTGGCCGCGCAGCGAGTATGAAGCCGATTCCATGGCCATGGGACACGGGCACGAGTGAGTCGTGAGTGGCAGTCGTCTCCAGTGGGCGGGCTGCCACACCGAAGGAGGAGGCAATGCCCAAGAGAGTCATCCCTATCGTGCTGTGGACGGTATTCGCCATGGTCCTGTGGATAGTGTTGTCCCTGGTGCTGCCGGGCTGCCAGAGCCCAGCACCCACGGCCGGTGAGCATGCCGACGCCAAGTCGTGCAGGGCGTCCGGTGGTAGCGTCCATCGGCATCATCAGTACTGTGACGAGGGCGGCAGGAGCACCTGGTGGTGCACCGGCCCTGAAGGCAACATCACGGGGATCTGGTTCGAGAGCTGAGAGAGGAGAGATCATGACAAATCAGATGGTCGATCAGGGAATCATCAACCACGTAGCCTTCTGCATCGACATAAGTGACTCCATGAGGGGCAAGGAGCCCCAAGTCATCGCAGTCACTGACGGGCTGGTTGCCCACCTGGCCAGGATGAGCCAGGACTTGAAGCAGGAGACCAGGGTCACCATCTACCTGTTCAACCACGAAGTGGTCTGCATCGTCTACGACAAGGACGTGCTGCGTCTGCCGTCGCTGGCCGGGCTGGTGAAGACCTCGGGGATGACCGCGCTGGTGGATGCCGCCACCCTGGCAGTACGGGACTTGAAGCTGACCCCGGTCAAGTACGGGGACCATGGCTTCCTGATCTATGTCCTGACCGACGGCCAGGAGAACAGGTCCCGACCCGAGAACAAGATCGCCCTTCCGGGCCTGCTGGCATCCCTGGGTCCCGAGTGGACCCTGGCCTGCCTGGTGCCCGACGCCATCGGCAAGAACTATGCCCAGTCCTTCGGCTTCCCCGTGGGCAACATCGCCATCTGGGACGTCAACAGCGCCACCGGCGTCGAAGAGGTCGGCGTCGCCATGGCCGCCTCCGTGGACACCTACATGGCGATGCGTTCCAGTGGTGTCTCTGGAACGCGAACTCTGTTCTCCACCGACGCCACGGCGGTCAATGCCGCCACCATCCAGGCCGCCGGGCTCAAGCCGCTCGACACCTCCGCCTATGTCCTGGTGCCAGTGACCAGGCCGCGCCGGGATCGCGGGCAGGGTGTCGAGAACAAGGACAAGCACCTGGTCTGGGAGATCTCGGACTTCGTGCGCCATGCCACCGGGAGCTTCACCGTCGGCTCAGTGTTCTACCAGCTGTCCAAGAAAGAACGCATCCAGGGCAACAAGAAGCTGGCCATCTTGGAGATCGCCACGAGCAAAGTGTTCGTCGGCGACGGGGTCCGAGCGATGATCGGGCTGCCCGACGGCGACAAGTCGGTGGCGCCGGACTTCAACGACAAGTACACCATCTTCGTCCAGTCCACCTCGGTCAACCGCCACCTGGTGGTCGGCACGAAGGTGCTGGTGCTCAAGTAATGGGATACCTAAGTGGGGTGCTACTCCTGATAGGAATAGCCCTCTTGGTCGCGAAGAAACCGAAACAAGCGCTTGTCGTGCTGTTGTTCGCAGGCCTGTTCGGCTGGGGAACGTTTCTGGTCAAGTCATAAACACGGACATGGGTAGGTGGTTCGCGGGTGAAATTCCCGCCTCGGTTTAC
>Ga0209481_10000104_pt1 | contig 39754 bp, 37 predicted proteins | sample SoiMetdeltSBSDD3_FD_187598 | JGI IMG/M metagenome (GOLD analysis project Ga0209481, IMG submission 187598) | Bulk soil microbial communities from a Populus tree surrounding site in Tennessee, USA - Soil MetaG P. deltoides SBSDD3 (SPAdes) (version 2) | ecosystem: Environmental > Terrestrial >...
GCGGGGCCGGGCTCTGGACCGCCGGTGGACCGCCCGGGGTCGCCGGCATGAGCGTGCTGCGCCAGTCGCGGGGTGGGTAGGCCGGCGGCGCGGGCGGAGGTGCCACGGTCCGCGGCGGCACGGGTGGAGGTGGCTGGGTCCGCGGTGGCGCGGGCGGCGGGGCTTCCGCGGCCGGCGGCGCGGGCGGCACGACGGGTACGGATGAGACCGGCACCGGCGGCGCCATGGGCGGCGGTGGCGGGTAGACCATCGCACCGGCGTTGGCCGCGGTCGCGGCCCGGGGCTTCGCGGGTCCCCCGGTCGGCGGGGTGGCCGGCGTGCCGGACGGCACCGTGTACGACGGCTCCGCGTTGGCCGGGAACGTCGGCTGCGGCCAGGCCGGCAGCGCGCCCGCCGGCACCTCGGTCCCGCGGGCGGCCGGCGGCGGAGGTGGGTACGGCGGGATCGGTGACGGACCCGGCGGTGGCGGGACCGGTGACGGACCCGGTGGGGGCGGGATCGGCGACGGGCCCGGAGGCCCGGGCGGCTGCGGGGGTGACGGAGGCGCCGGCGGGTGCGGTGGTGGTCCGGGTTCCGGTGGGACGGGCGGCTGGCCAGGGTCCGGGCCCGGCGGTGGGTAGGGCGTGGGCGGCGGCTGCGGTGCCGGGACGGGCGGCGGGAACGGGGACGGCTCAGGGCCGGGCGGCGGTGGTACCGGCGGCTCGGCCGGACGCGGCGGCTGCGCGGGCTCCGGCGGCTCGGCGGGCCTGGGCGGCCGCGCCGGCTCCGGGGGCTCGGCCGGCTGTGGTGGCTCCGGCGGACGGGGCGGTTCGGGCCGGCCCGGCGGCTCGTCCGCGGTCGCCGCCCGGTAGACGCCCGGCTGTTCGGTCCGGGTCGGGTGGTAGACACGGAGCTCGCCGGCCGGCGCGGCGGGGGAGCTGCCCTCCCGCTCGGCCGGGCTGAGCCGGCTGCCGGCGGGGACCGTCGCCGTCGCGCGCGCCACCGTACCCGCCGGCTTGGCGGTACCGACCTCGTCTCCACCGGCGCGCTGCGCGGGGATAGCGGGCGGTGCCGGCGACGCCGGGGGTGCCGCGACCGGGACGGGTGGGACGGCCGGTGCGGGGACGGCCGGTGCGGGGACGGCCGGCGCCGACCGGGCGGCGGCTGGTGGCGCCGGCTTCCCGCTGTCGGACTCCCGCCACGGCTGGGCGAACGCCGCCCACGGCGAATCGGCCGCGGTCCGCGGGGCGAACTGGCCGGGAGTACGGGTCGGCATCGGCGCAGCCGCGCCCGCGGGCGTGACGGGTGGCGCGGGCGGAGCCGGTGGCGTTGCCGGAGCCGGGATCGGGGGTGCGGGCGGTGCGGGTGACGGCGGCGCCGAGACTGCTGGCGGAGCCGACGACGGTGGCCCGGCCGGCGGTGCCGCGGGGGGCGAGGCCGGAGCGGCCGGCGGTGAGGCCGGAGCGGCCGGCGGTGAGACCGGACCGGCTGGCGGCGGGGCCGGCTTGGCCGCCTCGGCCGGCTTTGCAGCCAGCTCCCCGGACCGGTACGTCCGGCCGCTGGACCGTACCACCGGCAGCTCACCCGGTGTCGGCGCGGAGATCGCCGGCACGCTGACCCGACCGATCACGGTGGGGGCGCTCGGCGACGGCGGCGAGGACGCCGGCGAGGACGGCGGCGAGGACGGCGGCGAGGAAGCCGGCGAGGACGGCGGCGGGGCGTCGTGCGCCGCCTCGGCCGCCCGGGCCGCCTCGGCCGAGGGTGCGGCCTCGACGAGGGCCACGTCGACCGGGCGGGACGAGGGTGCGTATCCCGGCCAGAGAGCACCGGCCGGTGGTGGAGCCGGCAGTACGAACGCGTCCGGCAGGTCCTCGTCGTCGTCGCCGTCGGGCAGGCGGGTCCCGACCGCCGGAGGCAGGGGAAGCGGTGGCATCTCGTCGTCGTGCCGGCGGGAATGAAGTGGTGCGCCGCAGGTCGCGCAGGTCCGCGCGGCATGCGGCACCGATTCACCGCAGAAGGTGCACCGCTGATCGTGCCGATCGTCCATCAGTAGCCTCCCACCCGGGCGCCCGCCATCCATCCAACCAGGCGGGTGCACATGCCGGGTTCACGGTGTCACATCCGGACCGAGTGTGAACCGCGAGTCCGTGCCACCATCATTGTCGCGTCGGCCGCCCTGGTCGAGGCGTCACGGGACGGGAACGGCCGACCCCGTCGGTGACGGCGACGCGCTCTCCTGGGTGGACGGTGGCGGCGACTCGGGCTGCGTCGGGGGCGGCGCGGTGGTCGACCCCGGCGTCGCCGTGGGCGACTCGGGCTCGGTGGGAGTGGGGGACGGTGAGGGCGCCGGCTTCGTCGACCGGGGCAGCGGCGACAGCGGAGGCGCCGGCGAAGCCGGCGGAGGCGTGGTGGCCGGTGGCTGGGTCGTCGGAGGCGTGATCACCGGCGGCGCCGGGACCGCACCGATCACCCGGGTCGCGCCGAAGAACCGCGACCACCACACGGTCGAGATCTTCACGACGTCGCCGGTCGACGGCGAGTGGACCATCTTGCCGTCGCCGATGTACATGCCGACGTGGTGCACGGTCCGCCAGTCGCTCCGGTTGGTGCCGAAGAACACAAGGTCACCGGGGAGCAACTGGTCGACCGGGATCGGCGTGGTCGTCCGGTACTGGTCACGCGCCACCCGGGCCAGCGTGATCCCCACGGACCGGTACGACGCCCACATCAGCCCCGAGCAGTCGTACGTGCTGGGACCCTCGGCCCCCCACTCGTACGGCTTGCGCAGCTGCGACAGGGCGAACCGCACCGCGGCGAGCGCCTTCGGGTGGGACGCCTCGCCGTCGACGTTGATCCCGGCCTTGCCGTACTTGCCGGACTGGCTCTGCTCGTACGCCTCGCGTTCGGCCTCGATCCGGGCGAGCTGCTGGGCATTGTCGGCCTTGAGCTTGATCAGTGCCGCGTTCTTCTGGGTGAACGACGCCTCGACGGTCGCGTGCTGGGAGAACAGGCCCGACTCGGCCAGCAGCGCGTCACCGTACGCCCGGAACGTGGTCCGCTCGTGCTCCTCCGCGCGGCTGATGTCCCACGGGGTGATCTGCGGTTTGCCGTCCTCCGGCGTCTCCGTGCGCGGCAGGAGCTTGCCCAGGTCGAGGATGTCGGAGCCGAACCCGCCGTACGGCGAGAGCTCGTTGGCCGACTTGTACGCCGCCTCGGCGTCGCTCTGCACGGCCGCGCGCAGCTCGGCGACCCGCTCGGCGGCGGCACGCCAGGCGCGCTCGGCCTCGCTGGTCGTCGCCTGGGCGGTCGTGAGCTGCTCGGCCAGCTCGGTGCGGCGCTCGCCGAGGATGGCGACCTCGATCTCCGCCTGCATCACCAGGGTGGCGAGCGGACCGGGGACCGGAGCGATCGAGGCGGGCTGCGACGGAGCCTGTCCCGGCAACCGCAGCTGGCCGGCCGGCATGGGCCGGCTACCGGGGTCCGGCACGGTGGTCGGGTCGGCGTGCGCGGGACCGGCCACGGCCACCGCGAAGGCCGCTCCCACCACCGCTGACCAGGCGATCGGGCGGAGGGCAGCCATAGGACGGGTGCCCGGCTTGTGGGTCACCGCTTCGCTGCGGTTCGTCTGCCGAGTCCGTTTTATGCGCTTCGCCATCTCACCATCCCCGCCTGTCCCAGCCCATTCTGTCTTACCTCATATGCGCAACGGTGTCGATGTGCACGGGGTGACAGGTGGTTAACAAGAACCTGTGCGTAGCCTGGGTTCGTGGCGGAACAGTACAGGCGACAGATCGAAGAGAAGGTGTACGCCGGGGAGCGGTTGACCCGGCAGGACGGGGTGGCCCTCTACGAGTCCGACGACCTCGCCTGGCTCGGCCGGCTGGCCCACCACGTCCGGACCGTCAAGAACGGTGACCAGGTGATGTTCAACGTCAACCGGCACCTGAACCTGACGAACGTCTGCGCGGCCTCGTGTGCGTACTGCTCGTTCCAGCGCAAGCCGGGTGAGAAGGACGCGTACACGATGCGGGTGGAGGAGGCCGTCGCCAAGGCCCAGGAGATGCGGGACGAGCAGCTCACCGAGTTACACATCGTGAACGGGCTGCACCCGACGCTGCCCTGGAAGTACTACCCGAGGGTCCTGAAGGCCTTGAAGTCTGCCCTTCCGGACGTGAGCCTCAAGTGCTTCACAGCCACCGAGATCCACTGGTTCGAGAAGATATCCGGCCTGCCGGCCGACGAGATCCTCGACGAGTTGATCGACGCCGGGCTCGCGTCGCTGACCGGTGGTGGCGCGGAGATCTTCGACTGGGAGGTCCGGCAGGACATCGTGGACCACGCCACCCACTGGGCGGACTGGTCCCGGATCCACCGCCTCGCTCACGCGAAGGGCCTGCGAACCCCGGCCACGATGCTGTACGGGCACGTCGAGGAGCGCCGGCACCGGGTGGACCACGTGCTGCGGTTGCGCGAACTGCAGGACGAAACCGGTGGGTTCGTGGTGTTCATCCCGCTGCGCTACCAGCACGACTTCCACGACTCGGCGGACGGTGTGATCCGCAACCGGCTGCAGGCGCGGACCACCATGGCCGCGCCCGCGGAGTCGCTCAAGACGTTCGCGGTCTCCCGGCTGCTGCTGGACAACGTCCCGCACGTCAAGTGCTTCTGGGTCATGCACGGGCTCTCCGTGGCCCAGCTGTCGCTGAACTTCGGCGTCGACGACCTGGACGGCTCGGTCGTCGAGTACAAGATCACGCATGACGCCGACGCGTACGGAACCCCGTCCACCATGCACCGCGAGGACCTGCTGCACTTGATCTGGGACGCGGGCTTCCGGCCGGTCGAGCGCAACACCCGGTACGAGGTGGTCCGGGAGTACGACGCGCCGCCCTCGCTGGCCGAGCGGCGCGCCGAACCCCAGGACGTCTGGACCTAGTAGTCGCACACCCCGGTCGGGAAGATCTGCTCCAACCGGGTGCGCTCGGCGGCGGTCGGCTGCCACGAGCCGTACAGTCCGCGGTCGATGGCTCGGGCGACCGACTGCCGCTTGCACGCGTAGACGCCGCCCTCGATCGGTCCACCGGCGACCGTACGTGACGTCCCGTAGATCGGGAACGTGGCCGTGCAGATCCCGTCCGGCCGGTCGTCGAGGATGCCGTCCCAGACGTGCTCGCCCCGGGCGATCTCGACCCCGGCGGTGGTGAAGCACCGGTCGACCGCGAGCGGCGGCTTGTTGCCGACCACACCGCGCCACGGCCGGGTACGGATGTTCGCCATCCACTGGTCGATCACGGTGAGCGCCTCCGGCGTCTGGTCGAACGCGACCGCCGGCCGCGCGTCGGTGAACCAGATGACCTGGTTGCCGGCCCGCCCGTCCCGGTTCAGCATTCGCTGCCGGGAGGCGAACGACTGGTGCGAGTTGTGCATGTCGAGCTGGTCCTCGAGGTAGTGCCGCCAGTCGATGACGGGCATGTCGATGTCCCCGGTGAACACCAGGCCGGCCTGGTACGCGGCTCCGATCGCCTCGCGCGAGCCGGTGGTCCGCGGTGCCGGGGTCACCCCGCCGTCCGGCGAGAGCCGCATGTTGCGGGACGACCACGGGTCGAACTGGGCCGGGTCGGCACAGGCGGCCGGCACGAACGGGCACCCTTCCTGAACCATGTCCCGCTGCGCCTTCCACGAACCCACGCGGGCGTTGAGGTCGAGGAACTCGGCCGGGCTCAGGAAGCCGGACCGCAGCGCGGAGAGTCCATACTGGACGCCGACATTGTCCCATGTGGACCGGGCGTACCCGTCCGACCCGACACCGTATATGTTGACCAGATCTGCCCAGTGGGTCCACTGTACGGTCAGTTGCACGCCCGGTGGGTCCATCTGTGCCCAGAGTGGATCGGTGATCGGGCCGAACAGCGGGTTGAGCGTGAGCGGACTCAGTCCGCGCCAGCCGCGGACGCACTCGGTGGAGCCGGGGGCGTTGCCACGGTACGGGTTCGGCACGGTCGCGCTGGCGTTCATGCCGATCAGGGCGGTGCGGTTGTCCCAGTTCTGCCACTTGGGGTTGGCCCCGTCCGTCACGTCCATGTAGTACTCGAGCAGTTCACAGTCGCCCACGTGGATGGTCTGGGTGACCATGTCCGGGTACGAGTACTGCGGGATGGCCGCGTCGAGCAGGTCCCGGCCGAAGTTCTGGCCGTAGACGTACTGCTGGATCGCGCCGCCCGAACCGCCGACGCCGACGGTGTAGAGCGGCACACCGTACTGCTCGACGAACCTCTCCTTGACCATCAGCGCGGTCTCGCCACCGACTACGAGGTTGTAATGGGTGTTGGTACGGGTGCCGGTGGAGTAGAGAATGGCGTACCCGAGCGACAGACCCTCGTGGTAGAGGTGGCCGCCCGGCAGCCGGCCCTGGTCGTGACCGATCGCGACGCCGCCGTCGAAGCGGTAGATGACCCGCCGGTTCCAGGCCGACTCCAGCACCGCGATCGAGTAGATGAAACGGTTGATGGTGCCGCGCTCGCGACGCACGACGTAGTCGACGACCGTACCGTCCAATGTGGTCGTCGTGGTCATGTCCGCGGGGCGTTCGGCGGGCATCGGCTTGAACGTGCCGTCCGTCGCTCGGTAGACCCGGTCGACCAGGGTCTGCGCGGAGCAGTCGCGGCTCCAGCCGACGACCTGACCGTCCGGGCCGCGTACCCGCATGCCCTGTGCATCCTGGTTGTCCACGATGGGCTGGCCGAGCCCGGTCTGCTCGGTGCGGCAGAGGAACGGGTACTGCTGGGGGCCGGAGAAGATCGGCCCGGTGATCGGGTGGTTGGTCAGCCGTACGGTCGTGTCCGACTCTCTGCGGATGGTCGCCCGCAGCAGGTTGGTCCCGTCCCGCAGGCCGGTGAGCACCCCGGAGCGGGAGCGGCCGTCGGACGGCAGTGCGTCGGTGACGTCGACGCCGTTGAGCGTGACCCGGGCCGCGGCGGGCGTCACCCGGATCAGGGCGTCGCCACCGCTGACCCGATCGGGCCGGCTGGAGAGCACCTCGACGCGCGGATCGCCGTCGTCGTGGCCCGCGAGCGCGGGGGCCGGCGCCACGGCGGCGAGGGTGGCCACCGCGAGACCGGCGAGGGAAAGGGTTTTGAGGACGGTCATGACCGACGATGTCACGACGGTCGTCAGCTTGTCGAGGGTGCCGCCGTCGGGTGACCGGCTCCTCCCGTACCCTCATGGGGTTATGGATTTTCCACAGCGTGACGAGGACGGGCGGGTCGTCCGCCTGATCGACCTGCTGGCGATCCTGCTCGCCGGGATCTTCGTCGGGCTGATCGCCGTCGTGCTGATCGACTGGACGTTCGCCACGTTCGGTGCGGGCCAGTTCGGCCGGTCCAGCGGGTGGCTGGCCGCGGTGCTGCCGTTCCTGGTGCTGCTCGACGAGTTCCGGGCCTGGCGCCCGGTCCGCGGCCGGATCGCGCTCGCGGTCGGTGCGGCGGTGGTCGCGTTCGTGCTGGGCACGCTCGCCCACGGGGTCGCCAGTTACCTGCCGCGGACGCTGGCCGGTGCGGTCGGCGCGACCGTGGCGGTGCTCGTCTACGGCGTGCTGTGGTTCTACGGGGTGAGGAGGCTGCGGTGAGTCCCGCGGTGAAGTACACGCTGGGCCGCATCGGCCTGTTCCTGCTGGTCCTCCTGCCGCTCTGGCCGCTCGACATGGACCTGCTGCTCAAGCTGATGATCGCGATACTCGCCTCGGCCGGGTTGTCCTTCTTCCTCCTGCGCGGGTGGCGCGAGGAGATCGCACAGCGGCTCGCGGGTGCCGCCGAGCGGCGCAAGGCGGAGAAGGAGAGGTTGCGGTCGGCCCTGGCCGGGGACGACTCCGACGGTCCGGACGACTCAGCCCCGCGCGACTGACGGGGTCCGCACCGCGCGGACGCATTCATCGGCATTGGTCGATTTACGGCTGCGCCGCCGCAGCATGTTGAACGTTCAACTCTGCTGTGGATCGGCCAACGTCCAGGTATGAGGCCCGCCCCCGGGCCTGCCTGGCTCCGGCCCGCGATGGCACGTGCCTGCCCACAGTGGAGGATCGTCCGGTTGGCGGCACGGCCGGCCTCCCGTCGTGCGGTAACCGCCGGACGGTCGAGCCGGCCACCACGAACGGATGACTGCCGTCCGGCGGTGCGAGTCCTCGCTGCCTGGACGATCCCGCGAGGATTCCCTCGATGATAGTGATCCATATTGATATGGCTACCTAGTTCGTGGTGCACTACTGCTCACTTGGCGGAATCACCTTCCCACCCCAGGAGGTCCTTCATGAGATTCCGCGTTCCACAGTCCGCGCGCCGGACCACCGTCCTGGCCGCGACGGTCGTCCTCGCCGCGTACGCCATCCTCAGCAACGGGCCGGCGGTCGCCGATCCACGGCCCGGGGACGGGCCGGCGGTCGCCTACCGGGTTAGCGGCCCCCGTACCTGGGCCGATGTCAACGCCATCGCCCAGACCGGCGCCTCTGTGGACGGTGTCGAGCACGGCATGGTGAACGTGACCGCGACCCCGCAGGAGGTCAGGCGGATCCAGCTGCTCGGGTTCAAGACCGAGCTGGACGCCGTCGCCCGGGTGCAGGAGGAGGGTGTGGGCATCCTCAACTTCCCGCCTGCCGACGCGAACTACCACAACTACGCGGAGATGGTCTCGGCCATCAACACCGATGTGACGGCGCACTCGAACATCGCCCAGAAGCTGTCGATCGGGACCTCCTACGAGGGCCGGGACATGCCCCTCATCAAGATCTCGGACAACGTCGGTGTCGACGAGAACGAGCCGGAGATCCTGTTCAACGCGCACCAGCACGCCCGCGAGCACCTGACCGTGGAGATGGCGCTCTACCTGATCGACCTCTTCACGGACGGGTACGGTAGCGACCCGCGGATCACCAACCTGGTGAACACCCGCGAGATCTGGATCGTGCCGGACATGAACCCCGACGGCGGCGAGTACGACATCGCCACCGGGTCGTACCGGTCGTGGCGCAAGAACCGCCAACCGAACGCGACCAACGTCGGTACCGACCTCAACCGCAACTGGTCCCACCAGTGGGGCTGCTGCGGTGGCTCGTCGAGCAGCACCGGCAGCGACACCTACCGGGGCCCCTCGCCGTTCTCGGCGCCGGAGACGCAGCGCCTGCGGGACTTCGTGCTGAGCCGCCGGGTCGGGGGAGTGCAGCAGATCAAGGCGAACGTCGACTTCCACACCTACTCCGAGCTGGTGCTCTGGCCGTACGGCTACACCACCGCCAACACCGCACCCGGGCTGGCGGCGGACCAGCAGCAGACGTTCGCCACGATCGGTAGGCAGATGGCCGCGACCAACGGGTACACCCCGGAGCAGGCGTCCGATCTGTACATCGCGGACGGTGTGGTGATCGACTGGATGTGGGGGAACCAGGGCATCTTCTCGTACACCTTCGAGATGTTCCCGACCGGTGCCGGCGGCGGCGGGTTCTACCCGGCCGACGAGGTGATCCCGGCGCAGACGAGTCGCAACCGCGAGGCCGTGCTGATCCTCTCCGAGTACGCCGACTGCCCGTACCGGGCGATCGGCAAGGAGGCGCAGTACTGCGGCGGTGGTGGCGGGACCACGGTCTACCAGGACACGTTCGAGACCGCCACGGGCTGGACGACCAACCCGTCCGGTACGGACACCGCGACCACCGGGGCCTGGGAGCGCGGCGACCCCGAGGCCACCAACTCCTCCGGCGCGAAGCAGCTCGGCACCACCGTCAGCGGGGTGAACGACCTCGTGACCGGGCGGCTCGCCGGTAGCTCCGCGGGTGCCAACGACATCGACGGCGGGACGACGAGCATCCGCTCGCCGCTGATCCCGCTGCCGGCCGGAGCGGGCACGCTGACGCTGTCGCTGTCGTGGTACCTCGCCCACGGCTCGAACGCCACCAACGCGGACTTCCTCCGCGTGTCCATTGTCCACAATGGTGGGACGACGCAGGTGCTGTCCCGGATCGGTGCGGCATCCGATCTGGACGCGGTATGGACGAGCGCGTCGGCGAACGTCTCGGCGTACGCCGGCCAGTCGATCCGGATCCTGATCGAATCCGCCGACGCGGCCACCGCGAGCCTCGTCGAGGCGGCCGTGGACGACGTGAGGATCACGGCGGCGTAGCCGGCCCTTATCCGCACAAACTGCGGGCAGTTAGTCCCTTTGGGGACGTCCAGAACCACAAACTGCCCGCAGTTTGTGCGTAACCGGACGTGCGATATCGTCAGACCCGACCGCTCCGCAGCGAAGCCGGTGCGATTCCGGCGCTGTCCCGCAACTGTGAAACCGCGCTCGTCGTGGTGAGCCAGGTCGCCTGCGTGATCGGTCGCGACCAGCGCTCTCGAGGAAGGGCGCCTCGCGGGCGGGGCACCCGGAGACCCTGTCGGCGAAGCACTCGAACCTCGGCCGACAGGGAGGATCGAATGTTCAGACGTATCCCCGTGGTGGCCGTGATCGCCGCCACCCTGGCTCTCGGATCGGCGGCCTGCGCCGACCGCGGCGACGACGACCCCGGCACCGCACCGCCGAGCACCGCGGCGTTCCCGGTGACCGTCGGCACGCTCACCCTCGACAAGCGACCGGAGCGGATCGTGTCGCTGTCCGCGAGCCTCACCGAAACCCTCTTCGCGGTCGGCGCCGGCAAGCAGGTCGTCGCCGCCGACGACACGTCCAACTACCCCGCGGACGCGCCGAAGACGTCGCTGTCCGGGTTCAAACCCAACGCCGAGGCGGTCGCCGGGTACCGGCCGGACCTCGTGGTGATCTCCAACGACATCGACAAGATTGCCGAGGCGTTGACCCGGCTGAAGATCCCGGTGTTCCTGGCGCCGGCCACCAAGACCCTTGACGAGGCGTACGCGCAGATCGCCGACGTTGGCAAGCTGACCGGCCACGCGGCCGAGGCGACCGCGGTCACCACCCGGATGAAGGACGAGATCGCCAAGCTCGTCAAGGACCTGCCCGCCCGGGCGAAGCCGCTCACCTACTACTACGAACTCGACACGATGCTCTACTCGGTCACCTCGAAGACCTTCATCGGGTCGCTGTTCACGCTGGCCGGGCTGACGAACATCGCGGACCCGGCGGACAAGGACGGCGGCGGCTACCCGCAGCTCTCCGCGGAGTCGCTGATCAAGGCCAACCCGGACATGATCTTCCTGGCCGACACCAAGTGCTGCCAGCAGACCGCGGAGACGGTCAAGGCCCGCCCCGGCTGGTCCACCATCACCGCGGTGAAGACCGGGCAGATCGTGCCGCTCGACGACGACATCGCGTCGCGCTGGGGCCCGCGGATCGTCGACCTGGTCCGCGTGATCACCGATGCGGTAGCCAAGGTACCGCCGGCGTGACCGCTGCCATGCCGGCAGTGCCAGCACAGCCGGCGCGGCTCAAGCTGCGCTGGCTCGCCGCCGGCCTGGCCGCCGTGGTGGTCGCCACGCTGGCCGGGCTGGCGGTCGGCGCCGTCCCGCTGCCCCCCGGCAGCGTCGCCGCCGAGCTGCTGAACCTGCTGCCCGGCGTCCGCCTCGATTCGGGGCTGACGCCACAGGAGATCGCGATCCTGACCGAGCTGCGGCTGCCGCGCGTCGTGCTCGGCCTGCTCGTCGGCGCGATGCTCGCCCTGGCCGGCGGCTGCTACCAGGGCGTGTTCCGTAACCCGCTGGCCGACCCGTACCTGCTGGGCGTGGCGGCGGGTGCCGGCCTGGGTGCCGTCGTGGCGATTGCGCTGCGCGGCACGGCGGGTGGGGACGAGACGGTCGGGCTGCCGGCGACGGTCCCGGTCGCCGCGTTCGCGGGCGCGCTCGGCGCGGTCGCGCTGTCCTACGCCGTGGGTACCGCCGGGCGGCGCGACCGCGGGCCCGCCACGCTGGTCCTCGCCGGCGTGGCCGTGACGGCGTTCTTCACCTCGATCTCGACGTACGTGCTGCAGCGCAACGTCGACACGATCCGCGAGGTGTACTCGTGGATCCTGGGCCGGCTCGCCACCGCGGGCTGGCATGACGTGCTGCTCCTGCTGCCGTACGCGGTGGTCACCGCCGCCGTCGTGCTCCTGCACGGGCGCGAGCTGGACGTGCTCAGCGTCGGCGACGAGGAGGCGGCGGGGCTCGGACTGCACCCGCAGCGGTCGCGCTACATCCTGCTCGCCGCTGCCTCGCTCGGTACCGCCGCGGCGGTCGCCGTCTCCGGCCTGATCGCGTTCGTCGGTCTGATCGTGCCGCACGTCGTCCGCATGCTGGCCGGCACGAGCTACCGGTCGGTGCTGCCACTGTCCATGTTGTTCGGTGGCGCGTTCCTCGCGCTGGCCGACGTCGCGGCCCGGACCGCCGCCGCGCCGAGCGAGATCCCGATCGGCGTGATCACCGCTTTCTTCGGCGCACCCTTCTTCGTGCTCGTGCTGCGGACCGCCCGCCGGGGCGCGGGATGACCGCGGTCGAGGTGACCGGGCTGCGGGTCGACCTCGGCGGGGCCCGGATCCTGGACGACGTCGACCTGATCGTCGAGGGCGGCGAGTGGGTCACCGTCATCGGACCCAACGGCGCGGGCAAGTCGACCCTCCTGCGCGCCATCGGCGGCCGGCTGAGGTTCGCCGGCTCGATCGCCCTCTTCGGTACGCCCGCCGCCCGCCTGCGCCGCCGCGAGCGCGCCCGGCTGGTGGCGACCGTGGCGCAGACCCCGGTCGTACCGCCGGGCATGTCGGTCCTCGACTACGTGCTGCTCGGCCGGACACCGTACATCCCGCCGCTCGGCCGGGAGTCCGTCGCCGACCTCGAGGTGGTCCACGACGTCCTCGCCGGCCTGGACCTGACCAGGTTCGCCGGCCGTGAGCTGGAGACCCTCTCCGGTGGTGAGCGGCAGCGGGCCTTCCTGGCCCGCGCGCTCGCCCAGGGCGCGACGTTGCTGCTGCTGGACGAGCCGACCTCGGCGCTCGACATCGGTCACCAGCAGGAGGTGCTGGAGCTGGTCGACGCGCTGCGCCGGGACCGCGGGCTGACCGTCCTCGCGACCATGCACGACCTCTCCATCGCGGGCGAGTACGCCGACCGCCTGGTGTTGCTCGCCGACGGTCGGGTGGCCGCGGCCGGCAGCCCGCGCGAGGTGCTCACGCAGGAACTCCTCGCCCGGCACTACCGGGCCCGGGTCCGGGTCGTCGACGGCGACCACGGACCCCTTGTCGTGCCGGTACGGCCCGGGCCGGTGGCGTCTGGACTGAGGAGCGAAGCGACGAGGGAAGGCGGTACCTGAAGTGGCCCGGGCCCGCGCGAGCGGAGGCGAGCGGAGGCGAGCGCCACCATTTGCGGCGGCCTACGGAGTGAAGTCGGGACTCGACTTGATGATCGAGAAGAAGGCGCCTTCCGCGTCGCTGAGCACGGCGAACCGGCCGGCGGGCGTGTCGGTCGGTGGGACGGAGACCATGCCGCCCAGCTCCTCGGCCTTCGCCGCCACCGCGTCGGTGTCGTCGACCTCGAAGTAGACCATCCAGTGTGACGGCAGGTCCGCCGGCCACATCTCGCCTTCCATCGGCATCATCCCCGCGGCGGAGGTACCGCCGATCTCCCAGACGGTGTAGGTGGCGTCCTCGTACGGCACGTCGCGCGGCTGCCAGCCGAGCACCGCCGGGTAGAACGCCTTCGAACCCTCCGGGTCCCGGGTCATCAGCTCGTTCCAGCTGAGCGAGCCGGGCGCGCCGACGATCTCCGCGCCGCCCATCTCGTTCGCCTGCCACACCGCGAACGCCGCTCCGGCCGGATCCAGGTAGACGGCCATCCGCCCGTACTGCATGACGTCCATCGGTGCCAGCAGCACCTTGCCGCCGGCGGCCTCGACCCGGCGGGTGGTGGTGTCGGCGTCGTCGGTGGCGAAGTACGTGGTCCAGGTCGGCGGCTGCCCCTCGCCCATCATCGGTCCGACCGCGGCGACCGCCTTGCCGTCCTTGGAGAAGGTCGTGTAGCCACCGGCCTCCGGCTCGGGCGCCACCTGGGACGTCCAGCCGAACAGCTGCTCGTAGAAACGCCGCGCGCCATCCACATCGGTGGAGGCCAGGTCCACCCAACTCGGCGCGCCCTCCGCATACGTACCCATGGTGGTGATCCTGGCACTGCTCGGTGACCGAATGCGGGCGTTCCCGCGAACTCAGCTGAACCGGCGGCCCTCGTCCCGCCGGTAGGCCCAGGTCGCGCCGGCGGCAAGGACGACCGTCCATATCGCGAGCATGAGCACGGCCGTCCGGTCCGGGGTACGGTCGCCCACCGCGGCCCACATCAGCTCGGCAGCACCTCGGGTCGGCAGGTACGGCGAGATGACCTCGACCCAGCCCGGTGCCTGACCCGGTGCGGACATCAGCCCACCGCCGAAGGCGAGCGGGAAGAACAGCAGCTGGGCGACGGCGAGCGCGGCCTTGGACGGCAGCGCGTACCCGATGGTGAGGCCGAGCAACGTGAACGGCACCGCACCGGCGACCAGCGCGCCCAGCCCGAGCGCCAGTTCCACCGGCGACGCGGTCGCCTCGGTGGCCACTGCACCGATGACGAGCACCGGTGCGAACGAGAGCACCAGGAACACCAGGCCGTTCAGGATGCGGCCGGCGAACCGGGGGAACGCGCCCGCCGGAAGCGTCCGGACGTACGGGTCCCACGGCTGGGCCCGGTCCTCGGAGACCCCGATGCCGTACTGGAACAGGCAGGTCGTGGACGTCGCGAAGACCACCATCGACGCGGTCGCGTAGGTGGCGGCGACCGGGTTGTCGCCGGTGGACGGCACCACGAAGAACGCCATCGAGGCGGCCGGGAAGAACATCGTGCCGATGACCGCGACCGGGATCCGGATGGTCTCCAGGAACTGGTACCGCGCATGGGTCATGACGAGTGACATGTCACGTCTCCGTGGTGAGCGTCAGGAACGCCTCCTCCAGCGAGGCGGCGTGGATCTCGAGGTCCGAGAAGGGGGCGCCGGTGCCGACGAGCTCCCGGACGAGCTGGTCCGAGTCGGCGGTCATCAGGTGGGTACGCCCGTTGTCGTGCGTCATCGACACCACACCGGCCAGCGGCGGCAGGGTGGTCGCCTGCACGCTCACCCGGCGCAGCGCGACGAGGCCGCGCACGGCCGCGACCGTGCCGTCCGCCAGCACCCGACCCTGACCGATCACTACCACCCGGTCGGCCAGCTCCTCGATCTCCTCCAGGTAGTGGCTCGTGAGCAGCACCGAACCCTCGAAGGCCCGGATCGCCTCCCAGAGCGCCCGGCGGGCGGAGACGTCCAGCCCGGTCGTCGGCTCGTCGAGGAGGACCAGCCGTGGCCGGCCCACGAATGCGAGCGCCACCGCCAGCCTGCGCTTCTGCCCGCCGGAGAGGCCGCCGGTCTGCCGGCGGCGCAGATCCTCGATGCCGAACCGGGTGAGCAGCTCGTCGCGGTCGACCGGATCGGGGTAGTGAGCCGCGACGAAGTCGACGACCTCGCCGACCCGCAGCGTGGGCGGCAGTCCGGTCTCCTGCGGCGTGACGCCGATCTGCTTGCGGCGTACCGGATCCCGCGGGTGGCCACCGAACAGCTCGACCCGTCCGGCGGTCGGCCGGCGCAGGCCGACGAGCAGGTTCAGCAGCGTGCTCTTGCCGGCGCCGTTGGGCCCGAGCAGCCCGACGATCTCACCGTCTCCGACGTCGAGCGACAGGCGGTCCAGCGCGAGCACGTCGCCGTAGCGGCGGCTCACCTCGATCGCCCGAGCGAGGGGTTCGGGCATGTAGTGCTCCTATTCGGATGCTCTCAGGTGGACATCGGGGGCAGCAGTGCGCGGACCGCGACGGTGTACTCCTCGAACGCCAGCTGGCCGCGCCGGCTGAGCCGGACGAGCGTGGTCGGGGTACGCCCGGAGAACGTCTTGGTGATGTCGACGTACCCGGCCGTTTCGAGCTTGCGGAGGTGGACCGAGAGGTTGCCGGCGGTCATGCCGAGGATCTCCTGCAGGCGCGGGAACGTGATCCGGTCACCTTCGTCCAGAGCGGACAGCGACGCGACCACGCGCAGCCGGGCCTGCGCGTGGATCACCGGGTCGAGCTCCTCCACTAGGTCGCCGCCCGGGTGCGCGCCCACAGCACGAGGCCGAGCACGAGCATCGCCCCGCCGCCGGCGAGCGAGATGACCAGCGAGTGCCAGCCGGAGCCGATCGCGGTGCCGACGATGTTGATCGCGATGGTCCAGACGCCGAGCCCGAACAGCGTCCGGTCGCGCCAGATCGCGCCGCCGGCCATGTGCAGCGAGCCGGTGAGACCGATCGCGACCGTGGCCCACAGCAGCCCGGTGTCGGCGTCGGAGAGCGCGCTGTCGAAGCGCCCCAGCGTGGTACCCATGCCGAGGAACGCGATGAACCAGGCGAGGCCGTACATGGCACCCTGGACCGCGGACCGCCCGTACACGTGCCGGTAGGACCGCCCGGCGATCACGCCGGACGCCACGGCCGCGGCCGCGAGCAGGACGAACAGCAGGACCACCGGCAGCCAGTCCGGCATCGGCAGGAAGACCCGCCCGTCCGGCCCGAACCGCAGGAACATCACCCCGAAGCCGAGCAGCCAGGCCAGACCCCAGGGCCCGAAGAAGGCCATCGGGTGCGGCGCGAGGCCGCGGATCGCCGCGGCCCGCTGCTCCTCGATCAGCCGCAGCGTCTCCGCCGGGCCGGCCGGCGGGTGCTCATCGAGATTGCTCACGGCGACTACTTTATGCCGTAAACTACTCTGCGGACAAGAGCGAGTCGGGCAGCGGACGATGGTGCAGCACGGAGAGGCGGGAGACGGCCCGGGTCAGCACGACGTAGAGCCGGTGGAGCCCCCGCGGCTCCGCCGACACGATCTCCGCCGGCTCGACGACCACCACGTGGTCGTACTCCAGGCCCTTGGCGAGCGACGCCGGCAGCACCGTCACCCGGGCGCCCTCGTCGATGTCGTCCGGGGTGGTGCTGGCGATCCCGGCGGCGGTCAGCGCCGCGGTCACCCGGGCGGCGGCCGCGTCCGCCGCGATCACCCCGACCGAACCGTCGTGCTCCAGCGCCGCGCGCACCTCACGCACCGTCGCACCGTCCAGATCGGACTCCTCGTGTACGGCCAGAGCCCCGTCCCGTCGCAGCGATACCGCCGGCGGTACGTCCACGGCGAGCGCCGGCAGCAGACGGTTCGCGAACGCGACCACGGCCGCGGGTACCCGGAAGCCGGTCGTCAGCGGCACCACCGGCGCGTCCGGCTTGCCGAGGTGGTCGAGCGTGGCCCGCCAGTCGGTGGCCGCCCACGGCGCGGTCCCCTGGGCGAGGTCACCCAGCAGCGTCACCGATCCGTGCTCGCACCGGCGGGCGATGGCCCGGCACTGCATCGGCGAGAGGTCCTGCGCCTCGTCCACCACCACGTGACCGAAGCTCGGCATCCGGTCGAGGAGGCCGGCCACCTCGTCGAGCAGGACCAGATCCGCCGCCGTCCAGCGGGCCGACCGGACCGACCGGGGTGGCGTCGCCCAGGCGAGCAACCCCTGCTCCGCCTCGGTGAGCACACCGTCCGCGGCGGCCCTCCGCGTGACCCGGTCGGCGTACAGCTCGTAGAGCACCCCCTCCGGGGTGAGCCCCGGCCATACCTCGGCGAGGAACCTCGTCACCGGCGCGGCCCGGCTCATCCGGCGCAGCCACGCCTCGCCCGGCGAGTCGGCCCGGCGCGCTTCGGCCTGCCGTTGCAGCAGGGCCACCACCCGGGCCCGGACCCGGTCCCGGCCGAGGGCGTAGGGCAGCCGCTCCCGGCGTACCTCGTCGACCACCCGGCGCAGCACCTCCTCGCGCAGCCGCCAGCGGAACGAGCCGTCGGAGACCTCGATCGGTTCGGTCGGCCTGCGGACCCGGCCCCACACCGCCCGGTGCAGGACCGCCGCCATCCGGGCATCGTGTTTGACCGCGGTGACCTCCGGCGCTTCGATGCCCCGGACCGGCAACCGGGTCACCAGATCGTCCATCGTGGTCTGTTCGACGTCCACCTCGCCCAGCGCCGGCAGGACCGCGGAGATGTAGCGCAGGAAGGCCCGGTTCGGTCCGACGATCAGCACGCCCGAGCGCTTGAGCCGCTCCCGGTGCAGGTAGAGCAGGTACGCGGCGCGGTGCAGGCCGACCGCGGTCTTCCCGGTGCCGGGTGCCCCCTGTACGCAGACCGAGTCGGCCAGCTCGCCCCGGACCAGCTCGTCCTGCTCGGGCTGGATGGTGGCGACGATGTCGCGCATCGGCCCGACCCGGGGCCGTTCGATCTCGGCGGTCAGGATCCGGGACCCGGTGCCCAGCTCCTCGCCCCGGTCGAGGTGCTCGTCCTCGAAGCTGGTCAGCACCCCGCCGGCGAAGCCGAACCGGCGCCGGGTGCCCACGCCCTGCGGGTCGCGGGCGCTGGCCCGGTAGAAGGCCCGGGACAGCGGCGCCCGCCAGTCCAGCACCATCGGCTCGCCGGCGTCGTCGGTGACGTGCCGCCGCCCGATGTGGTAGGTGGCCTCCTCGGCGCCGTGCCGGCCGCTTCCGCTCGCACCCTCGCGGAAGTCCAGCTTGCCGAAGAACAGCGGGGTGTTGGGGTCGTCGGCGAGTTCGGCGACCCGGCGGGCCAGGGTGCGGCCCAGGGTCTCCGCGCTGTACGCATCGCCGGAAACGTTCTCGCCGGTGGCGAAGAGATGCTCGGCCCGCTCCCGCATGCGGCGCAGGGCTGCCCGGGAGGCGGCGAGGTGGGCTCGTTCGCCGGCCAGTTCCTGATCGAGCGCAGGCAACGTCAAGGGTGACCTCGCGGTGGTTGGGGATTGGGCGAACCATGCTACGTGCGGGGTCCGCGGAGCGTCATCCGAGTTTCCCGGGTGGAGACTGGTGGCGTGACCACCGACGCCGAACTGCCCCGCTTGCAGGTCCGCGATCCGCACGTGATGCGCGCCCTGGCGCACCCGGCCCGTTTCGCGATCATGGACCACCTCATGACCGGCGCCGAGACGACCGCGACCGAGTGTGCCGAGGTGTGCGGGCTGTCCCCGAGCGCGACGAGCTACCACCTGCGCGCGCTGGCCCGGGCCGGGTTGGTCGAGGAGGCGCCGAGCCGGGGCGACGGGCGGGAGCGGGTGTGGCGCAGCAGCGTACGGGGGTTCAACGTCGATTCGGACCTCGACGACGACCCGGAGGCGTGGGCGGCCGGACGGGATCTCGTCAACGTCCTCCTGGACCGCCAGGACGCCCAGGTGCGCGCGTGGATCGACCGGTCGAAGAGCGAGCCGAAGGATTGGCGGGACGCGACGACGGTCTCCGAGGGTCGGCTGCTGGTCACCGCCGACGAGTTGGCCGCCATCAACAAGACCATCCAGGAGCTGATCGAGCCGTACCACTTCAACCGACGGCGCGACAACCCGCCGCCGGGTTCGCGGCGCGTCGCCGTGGCCTACCGCTCGTACCCGACAGATTGAGGCTTGCCCAGACGAGATGTGAAGCAGTATTTTCGAAACATGTCCTTCACATCTGCCCCGAGCGGGCCGCGCTGGCGTGACGTCTACCTCGCGGCGACCGCCCGGGGCATCACGGTCTGCGGGGACTTCCTCGCCGCGACCGCACTCGCGCTCGCCCTGCAGACCCGGGGCGCGGGCGGGATGGCCGTGGCCGGGGTGATGCTGGCGTCGGCCGTACCGCTGATGCTGCTCGCGCCGGTGGCCGGCCGGCTCGCGGACCGGATGGACAGCCGGATGCTGCTGACATCCGCCGGCGTGTTGCAGGTCACGGCGGCCCTGGCGCTCGCGTACACCACCGACGGGCTGGCGATGATCGCGCTCGCCGGCGTGGTCGCGACCGGCCTGGCGCTGAGCTCGCCGACGCTGGGTGCCCTCGTGCCGGACATGGTCGGCCGGGACCTGCTGCCGAAGGCGACCGCGTACATGTCCACCGCCGGGGCGCTCGGCATGCTCGTCGCGCCTGCCGTGGCCGGGATCCTCGTGGGCCAGTTCGGCACCCGGGTCCCGCTGCTCGTGAGCGCCGCGACCTACCTGGCCAACATCGCGGCGGCGTTCCTGCTGCGTACCCGCCGGGGCGGCCGGGTCGCGACGGCGGACCAGGCCGCTGCCGCCGCCCTCGCGCCGGCCTGGCGCCTTCGGGCCGACACCCTGCTGGTCACGCTGATGGCCGGGGTCGCGGTGACGATCGCCGCGGTCACCGCAGTCAACGTCGCGGACGTGTTCTTCACCCGGGAGACCCTGCACGCGTCGACGACCATGTACGGCTTGCTGCTCGCGACCTGGACCGCCACCATGCTGGTCGGCGCCTGGCTGGCGGCCCGGATCGGCCGTCGCTCGGACGACGGCCGGCTGTCGGTGATCCTGCTGGGCCTGCTCGGTGCCACGTCGGTCGTCATCCTCGCCTGCTCGACCGTGCAGCACGTGCTCTGGCTCGTCCCGCTCTTCGTCATCGGGGGCATCTTCAACGGCGCGGAGAACGTCATCGGCAGCCTGGTCGTCAGCCGCCGGGTGCCCGCCGCCGTGCGCGGGCGGGCGATCGGAGCCTTTGTGGGTACGATCAACGCCGCCAACGTGATCGGGTTCGTGCTCGGCGGGTTGCTGCTCGCGGTCCTCGCGCCGCGGTCGGTGCTGGCGCTGGCCGGTGTGGCCGGCGTGGTCGCGGTGTTCTGCTGCATACCGCCGCTGCTTCGCGCGATCCGCCGGGAGCCCAGGGCCACCGGATCCACCCCTGCGCCCGCGCCGGTGGAGGTCGCCGTATAGCGTGGGTGATCGTGCGGCGCCCCAGAGTCGGTCACATCCAGTTCCTCAACTGCCTGCCGCTCTACTGGGGCCTGATGCGATCCGGGGCCCTGATCGACGTCGAGCTGTTCAAGGACACCCCGGACCGGCTCAACGCCGCGCTCGTCCGGGGCGACCTGGACATCGGTCCGATCTCCGCGGTGGAGTACCTGCGCCACACCGACGAGCTGCTCCTCCTGCCCGACCTGGCAGTGGGCAGCGACGGGCCGGTGCTCTCGGTGAACCTCGTCTCCACCCGGCCGCCGGCCGAGCTGGACGGCCGCCGGGTCGCCCTGGGGTCCACCTCCCGGACCGGTGTGCTGCTGGCCCGGATGCTGCTGGCCGCCCGGTACGGCGCCCGGCCCCGCTACTTCACCTGCCCGCCCGACCTCACCGGGATGCTGCTGGAGGCCGATGCCGCGGTACTCATCGGCGACCTCGCACTGCGGGCGCTCTACGAGGCGCCCCGGCGCGGCCTGACCGTCACCGACCTCGGCGAGGCCTGGCGGGAGTGGACCGGGCTGCCGATGGTGTTCGCGGTCTGGGCGGTCCGCCGGGCGTACGCCGAGGCCGACCCCGGCCTGGTCAAGGACGTGCACGAGGAGTTCCTCCGGTCGCGCGACCTGTGCCTGGCCGAGCTGGACGAGGTCGCGGCCTCGGCGGCGCGCTGGGAGCCGTACGACGCCGCCACCCTCGCCTCGTACTTCCGGGCGCTCGACTTCTCCCTGGGCGACCGGGCGATCGCCGGGCTGCGCGAGTTCGCCGCCCGGGCCGCCGCGCTCGGCGAGGCGCCGCCACTGCCCGCGGACGGACCGGTGTTCTTCAGCGCATGAGCTGCGCGGCCACGCTCGTGCAGATGTCCGCTCCGTGCGTGACGCCGAGGTGGCCCGGGTAACGGGCGAGCACGCCGAGCGTCCAGCCGCTGCCGACGGCGAGGCACGCGACGTGCCAGTTGCCGTCCGCCTCGCGGTAGACCCAGCCGTTCTTGATGGCGGTCTGCGCCGCGACGGCGGGTGGGAGCGCCTCGCGGATCCCGAAGTTCCCGAATCCACGGACGTTGCGCATCTCGGTCAGCAGCCACGATGTCCACTTCGGACCCGCGGCCTTGCCGCTGCCGAGGCACGCGGCCATCCGGGCGGTGTCCCGCGCGGAGACGGCCGTGTTGCTCCAGTAGGTCCGGTACGGACTGCTGTCGGTGAGCTTGCAGATCGAGATGAGTCGCCGGATCGACTGATCCTCGCCGATCAGCGGGAAGATCTCGTGCGCGGCCGCGTTGTTGCTGTCCCGGATCATGATGCGGAGCTGGTCGAGCCGGGCACGGTCCGGATCCGGGTTGAGTCGCAGGTAGTCCGCCGCGATCCACGCTTTGATCATCGAGGCGGTCGTGCTGGTGGCGGCGAGGTTCTTCGAGCCGGCGATCCGGCCGGTACGGGTGTCGAGCAGTGCCCAGGACCAGAAACCGGGGCTGTCGATGGTGACCGGGCCGGCTCGTAGCAGCGTCCCGGCCAGCGCGGGCGACCGGCCCGGTGTGGGGCTCGCCGGTGGTGGTGCACTAGCAGATGGTGACGGTCCTGCGACCCACCGTCCACTCGAGTAGGTCGCGCCGACCGGCCGGCTCCGGCTCAAGGACACGGCAAGGCCCGTACCGGCGACGAGTACCAGTACGAGAAGTCCGATCCGCATGGCCCGGAGGGAAGCCACCGCGCGAGGGTACCCTGTTTCGCTGCCGGGCGGGCAGCACCGGGAGCGCCCGGCCGTCGCCGATCGCGAGGCGGGCTACCGGGCCTGCGCGTTGCGGACCAGTTGCTCGGTGATGCTCCGGCACAGCCCGGCGCCGTGGTTCAGGCCCAGCGAGATCGGGTACCGCGCCTCGACGGCGAGCACGAAGTCCTCGCCGATGGCGAGGCAGTTGAGGTGCCACATGTTGTCGCCGATCCAGCTGCCCGCGTGCGCCGTCCAGCCGTTCTTGATGGCGACCGCCGGCTGGACCTCCGTCGGCAGGCCCTCGATGATGCCCCACCGGCCGCCGCCGGACTTCAGCTGCTGCTGCTTGACCGTGCCCCGGACGGCGCGCATCTCCCCGAGTACGTATTTGGTCCACTGTGGACCGGCGGCTCGACCGTCCGCAATGCACAGTCCCATGCGGACCGCGTCCCGCGCCGACATGTAGGTGAGGCTCCACCGTGAGTTCGGGTCACCCTTGGTGTCGGTGAGCCCGCAGATGCGGATGAGCCGGGGGATCATCGCCCTGCCGCCGCCGGCCACCCACAGCGACTGGGCGGAGTCGTCGTTGCTGTCCCGGATCGCCGTGCTGGCCCACCTGAGTTGCTGCTGGGTCGGCTGTTTCTTCTGCTCCGCCGTGCGCCGCAGGAAGTCCGAGACGATCCACGCCTTGATCATGGACTCGGTGGTGTTGGTGGCGGCGAGGTTCGGCGAGCCGGAGATCTGGTTGGTGTGCCGATCCAGCAGCGCCCAGGACCAGAATCCCTGGGTGGTGACGCTCACCGGCCCGGACTTGACCGTCCGCTGCGGCGCGGCCTCCTCGACGCCCATCTTCGCCGACCGGGACAGCGCGTGAGCCGTCGCCGGGGCAGCCTTCGCCTGCGCCTCGGTGAGACGTCCGTACACCTTTGGCGCGAAGATCAGCGCGGCGGCGATCGCAACCACGAGAGCCACGAGCACCACGATGCGGGGGCGCATGGTGATGAGCACTCCATGTCCGGGGGGACTCGTCGAAGTCTACGACTGGATCGCGAGCACGGCCGCCCCCGGTTGTGGGCATTACAAATCCGGCATATCCCGGCTTGGGCGTCGGTGATGGAGTTGTTACACCTGGTTGCATCTGATGTGCGCGGCTGTAACACTCGACGTGTGTACGGCAATGACTTCAGCGGAGCGCTTCTGGACGAGGTCGAGGCCGCCGAGCGGGACCTCCGGGACGCCGCCGGCCGCACCCTCGACCCCGCCGACGGCCAGGCGCTCCAGGAGTACTTCGACACGGTCGTCGTCGCCGATCAGAAGATAGAGCCCCGCGACTGGATGCCGGAGGCGTACCGCAAGACGCTGATCCGGCAGATCGCGCAGCACGCGCACTCCGAGATCATCGGCATGCAGCCGGAGAGCAACTGGATCAGCCGGGCGCCGACGCTCAAGCGCAAGGCCATCCTGCTGGCCAAGGTCCAGGACGAGGCCGGCCACGGCCTCTACCTGTACGCCGCCGCGGAGACCCTCGGCATCACCCGCGACGAGTTGGTCTCGCTGCTCCTCAGCGGCCGCCAGAAGTACAGCTCGATCTTCAACTACCCGACCCTGACCTGGGCCGACGTGGGTGCGATCGGCTGGCTCGTGGACGGCGCCGCGATCGTCAACCAGGTGCCGCTGTGCCGCTGCTCGTACGGGCCGTACGCGCGGGCGATGATCCGCATCTGCAAGGAGGAGTCGTTCCACCAGCGCCAGGGGTACGAGATCCTCCACACGCTCGCCCGCGGTACGCCGGGTCAGCGGCGGATGGCGCAGGACGCGGTCGACCGGTGGTGGTACCCGTCGCTGGCGATGTTCGGCCCGCCGGACAGCGAGTCGACCCACTCCGAGCAGTCGATGGCCTGGAAGATCAAGCGGTTCTCCAACGACGACCTGCGGCAGAAGTTCGTCGACATGTGCGTCGGGCAGGCCGAGGTGCTGGGGCTGACGATCCCCGACCCGGACCTGCGGTGGAACCACGAGCGGGAGGCGTACGACTACACCCAGCCCGACTACGACGAGCTGATGCGGGTCATCAAGGGCGACGGTCCGTGCAACCGGCAGCGGATGGCGCACCGTCGGCGGGCCCACGAGGAGGGCACCTGGGTCCGCGAGGCGGCGGCCGCCTACGCCGCGAAGCGGCGGGCTCCGGCTCCGACGGTGGCGGTGGCGTCGTGACGTCCGACCTGTGGGAGGTGTTCGTGCGGCCACGGCGAGGGCTGTCGCACTCGCACGTCGGCAGTGTGCACGCGCCCGACGCCACGGTGGCGCTGCGCAACGCCCGGGACGTCTACACCCGCCGGCAGGAGGGCGTGTCGATCTGGGTGGTGCAGACCGACGCGATCGTGGCCAGCTCACCGGACGAGAAGGACGCGTTCTTCGACCCGGCGGCCGACAAGATCTACCGGTACCCGACGTTCTACGAGGTACCGGAGGGCGTGCCGCACCTATGAGCGAGCGAACGGACCGTCAGGCTCGCAGTGAGCTGGCGCTGCAGATCGGTGACGACGCGCTCGTCGCCGCGCAGCGGCTGGCCGAGTGGTCCGCGCGGGCGCACGAGATGGAGGAGGACGTCGCGCTGGCCAACATCGCGCTGGACCAGCTCGGCGTGGCGCGGCTGGCGCTGTCGCTCGTCGGCGACGAGGACGAGCTCGCGTACCTGCGCGACGAGCACGAGTTCCGCAACTGCCTGCTGGTCGAGCTGCCGAACGGCGACTTCGCCATGACGATCGCCAAGCTGCTGTTCCTCTCCGGGTACCAGCGGCTGCGGTACGAGGCGCTGGCGACCGGGCCGGACGATCGCCTGGCGCCGATCGGGGCCAAGGCGCGCAAGGAGTCCGCGTACCACCTGGACCATGCAGCACTGTGGACGGTCCGGCTCGGCGACGGGACCGCGGAGTCGCACGGGCGCATGCAGCGGGCCGTGGACGAGGTGTGGCCGTACACCTACGAGCTGTTCGAGGACAACGACCTGCGACCGGCCTGGCTGTCTACTGTGGAGCCGGTACTCGCCGAGGGCACGCTGGAGCGGCCGGCGGACGGGGGGTGGGCGCCGACCGGCGGCCGGCAGGGTGTCCACACCGAGCACCTGGGCTTCCTGCTCGCCGAGATGCAGGTCCTGCACCGCGCCCACCCGGGGGCGACATGGTGAGCGGAACGGCGCATGGGGCGGCCGGGCGGAGCGGAGCCGGCGGGGTGACCGCCGCCGAGGCCGCCGCGTCGGTGGTGGATCCGGAGATCCGGGTCGTCACCATCGAGGAGCTGGGCATCCTGCGCGGGGTCACGGTCGACCCGCAGAGCGGGCGGGTGACCGTGACGATCACCCCGACGTACAGCGGGTGCCCGGCAATGGACGTGATCCGTTCGGACATCCGGCGGGCCGTCCGGGCGGCCGGCCACGAGGACGTCGAGGTGGCCACGACGCTGAGCCCGCCGTGGTCGACCGACATGATCAGCGGGTCCGGGCGGGCCAAGCTCGCCGCGGCCGGCATCGCGCCGCCCGACCCGGCCGGCGGCGCACCACCTGGCCCGGCGGGCAGCGGGCCGGTGCTGCTGCGGATCAGCGTGCGCTGTCCCCGGTGCGGGTCGCCGGAGACCGAGGAGCTGTCCCGGTTCGGCTCGACCGCGTGCAAGGCGCTCTGGCGGTGCCGGGCCTGCACCGAGCCCTTCGACCGGATCAAGCCACTATGAGCGAGGGGAGCGAGCGAACCGTCACGATCACCCGGCCGGCGAGGCGGCGGCCGACGTTCCACCCGCTGCGGGTCGAGGCCGTGGACCGGCTCACCGACGATGCGGTGGCGATCACCTTCGCGGTCCCGCCGGAGCTGCGCGAGGCGTTCGCGTTCCAGGCGGGACAGCACCTGACCGTGCGCCGGTTCGAGGGCAGCGAGGACGTGCGGCGGTCGTACTCGATCTGCTCCACGCCTGGTGAGCTGGAGCGGACCGGCCGGCTGCGCATCGGCGTGAAGCAGATCCCGGGCGGGGCGTTCTCCCGGTACGCGGCCGAGATCTTGCGGACCGGCGACACCGTCGACGTGATGCCGCCGCTGGGGCACTTCACGACCGCGTTCGACCCGCAGCGGCAGCGGCGGTACGGCGCGGTCGCCGCCGGCTCCGGCATCACCCCGGTGCTGTCGCTGGTGGCGACCGCCCTGGAGACCGAGCCGGCGAGCACGTTCACGGTGCTCTACGGCAACCGGTACGCGCGTTCGGTCATGTTCATCGAGGAGCTGGCCGACCTCAAGGACCGGTACCCGGCCCGCCTGCAGGTGATCCACGTGCTGTCCCGGGAGCCGCAGGAGGCCGAGCTGCTCTCCGGCCGGATCGACGCCGGACGGCTGGGCCGGCTGCTGGACATGCTGGTGCCACCGGGGATCGACGAGTGGTTCCTCTGTGGACCGTACGAGCTGGTCGAGGATGCCCGGGGTGTGCTGGCCGACCGGGGAGTCGCCGACCGCCAGGTGCACACCGAGCTGTTCCACGTCTCGGCGGTGCCGGCGCGCCCGACCGGGACGGCAGCCTCCGCGGTTCAGCCGGCGGCCGGGCCGGCGACCCAGGTGACGATCCTGGTCGACGGCCGCGCGTCGAGCTTCGAGATGCGCCCCGACGAGCGGGTGCTCGACGCCGCGCTCAAGGTGCGCAGCGAGCTGCCGTACTCCTGCAAGGGCGGGGTCTGCTCCACCTGCCGTGCCAAGGTCGTCGAGGGCGAGGTGCGGATGGCGGCCAACTGGGCCCTGGAACCGGACGAGGTCGCCGCGGGCTACGTGCTCACCTGCCAGTCCAGCCCCACGACCGAGCGGCTGGTCATCGACTACGATGCCTGAGCAATCCGCACGTTCCTCCGCTCCGAAAGACTGTCGTGGCAGAGACCGGGCCGCTGCGCGGCGTACCGTCAGGATCCGGCGGGCCCTCCGGGCCGGAGCCGGATGCCCTGTTGCATGCCGTCGCGCGAGGTGACGAACGGGCCTTCAGCGCGCTCTACGACATCGTCGCGCCACGCGTGTACGGCCTGATCCGGCGCGTCCTGCGCGATCCGGCCCAGGCCGAGGAGGTCGCGCAGGAGGTTCTCGTCGAGGTCTGGCGCACGGCTGCCCGGTTCGATCCGCAGCGGGGCAGCGCGACTTCGTGGATCTTCACGATCGCGCACCGCCGCGCCGTCGACCGGGTGCGGGCCGAACAGGCCGGCGCCGACCGGGTCCGGCGGATCGCCGCGGCCAGCGCGGAGACGCCGTTCGACGAGGTGGTCGACCAGGCCACCGCGCATCTGGAGCAGCAGCAGGTGCGGCACTGCCTCAAGACGCTGACCGACCTGCAGCGTGAGGCGATCACTCTCGCGTACTACGGCGGGCACACCTACCGTGAAGTGGCCGAGCTCCTCGGTACCGGGTTGCCCACGGTCAAGACGCGCATGCGGGACGGGCTGATCCGGCTGCGCGACTGCCTGGGGGTGAGTGCCGCATGACTCAGGTCGACATCCACGCGCTCGCCGGGGCGTACGCGCTCGACGCGCTCGACGACCTCGAGCGGGTCTCCTTCCAGCGGCACGTCGCGCTGTGCGACGCGTGCGCGCAGGAGGTCGCCGAGCTGCGGGAGACCACGGCACGGCTGGCCGACGCGAGCTGGGAGGCCCCGCCGAGCACCCTCAAGCGCGACGTGATGGCCGAGATCGGGCGTACCCGCCAGGTGGGGCCGGCGGTCCGGCCGGCCAGGGCGGAGCGCGAGGGGCCGGCGGCGCGCAACCGCTGGCGGCGGTGGACGGCCGGTGCGGTCGCCGCCGGGATCCTGGCCATCGGCGCGGCGACGGCCACCTACGCGGTACAGGAGCAGCGGGTACGGCAGTCCGAGCAGGTCGCGGCCGTGTTGGACGATCCGGACGCGGTGATCCGGCGGGTGCCGGTGCGCGGTGGCGGCGAGATGTCGACGATCGTCTCCCCGTCGAAGGACGCGGGCATCGTCCTGCTCTCGGGGCTGACCAACCCGGACGCCTCGCACGCGTACCAGCTGTGGTACCTCGAAGGGGACGAGAAGACGTCCGCGGGGCTGATGGCGGCGGGCAGCGGTGGTGGTTTCCAGTTCCTCGAGAGGGTCGGGAACGCCGAGGCGGTGGCCGTGACGCTGGAGCCGGCCGCCGGGTCGGAGCAGCCGACCACCGACCCGCTGGCGGCCGTGCCGGTGCGCTGACCTCAGCCCTTGGTGATCGCGTCCAGCGCGGCGAGGTCATCCGGACTCGGCTGCCAGCCGACCGCCGCGACGTTCGCCCGTACCTGCTCGGGCGTGGTGGCGCCGGCGATCACGCTGGACACCGTGGGCTGCGCAGAGAGCCAGCCGATGGCCACGTCGAGCAGGCTCCGGCCGCGCTCGGTGGCGAACTTCTCCAGCGCCTCGATGACGTCCCACGGCGCGTCGGCGAGGCGGGAGGTGAAGCGTGCGCCCGCGAGCCGGGTACCGGGCGGTGCCTCGGCGTTGCGCCGGTACTTCCCGGTCAGCAGCCCGCTCGCCAGCGGGAAGTAGGGCAGCAGCCCGAGCCCGAAGCGCTCGCACACCGGTACGAGGTCCTTCTCGATCCCGCGCCTGAGCAGGCTGTACTCGTTCTGCGCGCTGACGAACGGGGTGAACCCGCGCACCCGCGCGGTCCACGCCGCGTCAGCCGCCTGCCAGCCGGCGAAGTTGGAATGTCCGACATAGCGCACCTTGCCGGCGTGTACCAGGTCGTCCAGCGCGGACAGGGTCTCCTCGATCGGGGTTGCCGGGTCGGGGGTGTGGATCTGGTACAGGTCGATCCAGTCGGTGCCGAGCCGGCGCAGCGACGCCTCGGCGGCCCGCACGACGTACCGCCGGCCGCCGCGTGCACCGAAGTCCGGGGTACCCATGTCGCCGCCGAACTTGGTCGCGATCACCACCTCGTCGCGGCGTCCGTCGAGGGCGGCGCCGAGGATCTCCTCGGAGCGGCCCGCGCCGCCGTACACGTCGGCGGTGTCGAAGAGGTTGACGCCGGCGTCGAGGGCTGCCTCGACCACCGATGCCGACCGCTCCGGGTCGATCCGACCACCGAAGTTGTTGCAGCCGATACCGACGACGGAGACCGAAAGGCCGGATTCGCCCAGTCGGCGGAAGCTCATCTCACCCATGGTTGGCGACCCTATCCGGGTGTGCCGGCCAGCTCCGCCGCCGGAGGCCGGTGCCGTGTCGCCTCCCGAGCGGTCATCAGGTGGTGCCCGGCCAGTGCCCCGGCGAGGCACATGAACGGCAGGCCGGGCAGGCCGTACCGCGGGTCGTACATGCCCAGCACCACGGGCGGTACTGCGATGGTCAGGCCGACCAGGGCCAGCAGGGTGGCGTCCCGGACGGTGGCCCGGTCGCCGCGGCGGTACCGGACCAGGGCGGCGATCAGCAGGCCCAGTGCGAGCGTCGCCACCACCGCGGAGGTGCGCCCGACAACCGAGTAGCCGTGCAGTCCCCGGGTGAGCGCCGACGGCGGCGGCGCCTGGTCCGGGTCGGCGTACGGGGCGCGGAACCCGCCGCTGGCCAGCTTGGGGCGGCAGGACGTGTCGTCCGGGACCTCCCGGATCGTCTCCGGCAGGCCCCACTGCCCGTCCAGGCAGGCGAGCCCCGGGCTGAGCGGCCACCCGGGCACGAAGACGGGGATCAGGTCGCGCGCGACCGCCGCGAGGTAGTCAGCCGGCTGCTGGAGGATCACCGCGCGGGCGAACCTGCCCAGCACGGCGCCCTCCTCGGGCGGCATGCGGGCGGCCGGGCCGTTCCAGACGTACCAGTCGCCCCGGTCGGATCGCTGCCCCAGCGGCTCGGGCGGGCAGACCGCCTGTTGGGCCTCGGTCAGCTCGAGGTGCGCACAGTCCGCGATCATGGCGGTGCGCCCGTAGAGGACCCGGTTTGCCCAGCTCGAGCCGTACGCGCTCGGCTTGTCCCCGATCCAGGCGAGGACCGCGCCGTACGGCACGAGGAACGCGATCGCGAACGCGGCCACCCGGCGCCACCCGACCCGGCGCAGGACCAGGTAGGCCAGCAGCAGCAGGGCGACCGGCAGCGCGTTGGGACGGGTGAACCACGCGTACGCCAGCAGCAGCCCCGATCCCGCGCAGGCCGCCGGGCCCGGCACCACCGGCCACAGCAGCAACCCGACCGACCCGACCAGCAGGAACGTGAAGAGCGTCTCGGTCAGTACGTAATGCTCCAGCGTGACCTGCAACGAGTCCAGCAGCACCGGGGCCGCGGCGAGGCAGGCCAGCCAGCGGGCGCCGCCCCGCCGGACCACCAGCGCGTAGCTGACCAGCGCGATGAGCAGTCCGGCCAGGTGCTGCACCGCGACGACGGAGAAGAACGTCTCGGTCCAGTGCAGCGCCTTGAGCAGCAGCACGTAACCCAGCGCCCGGTTGTGGTGCGGTTCCAGCGGCAGGTAGCTCAGGTTGGTGTAGGTGCCGCTGTCGCCGTGGAAGTGGAAGGCCGGACGGTACGCGACGGTGACCAGACCCCGCAGCACCACCCCGGCCGCCAGCAGCACGGCTATCCCCCAGTGCCGACGGAGCACCCTCCACCCACCCACGCTGATCCCCGTTCCCGATCGAGCGCTGGAAATTGTAGAGGTAGCGGGCCGTCCGGATGGGTCGGTTCGTCACGCCGTACCCTGGCATTCGTGGCGGTTGACGAGATCCTGCAGCGGGCGGCCGGCGGGGGCCGGATCGGACCGGACGAGGCGCTCCTGCTCTACACCGAGGCGCCGTTCCACGCGCTGGGGGAAGCCGCCGACGCGGCCCGGCGGCGGCGCTACCCGGACAACATCGTCACGTACCTGATCGATCGCAACATCAACTACACCAACGTCTGCGTCACGGCCTGCCGGTTCTGCGCGTTCTACCGGGCCCCGAAGCACGAGGAGGGCTGGTCGCACTCGACCGAGGAGATCCTGCGCAGGTGTGGCGAGGCGGTCGGCCTCGGCGCCACCCAGGTCATGTTGCAGGGCGGCCACCACCCGTCGTACGGGGTCGAGTACTACGAGGAGCTGTTCGCCGCCGTCAAGGCCGCGTACCCGCAGCTGGTGATCCACTCGATCGGCCCGAGCGAGATCCTGCACATGTCCCGCGTCTCCGGAGTCTCCGTCGCCGACGCGCTGGCCCGGATCAAGGCCGCCGGGCTCGACTCGATCGCCGGCGCCGGCGCGGAGATGCTGCCCGAACGCCCCCGCCGGGCGCTCGCGCCGCTCAAGGAGACCGGCGAGGAGTGGCTCGCGGTGATGGAGGCCGCGCACGGGCTCGGCCTTGAATCGACGGCCACGATGATGATGGGTACCGGCGAGACGAACGCCGAACGCATCGAGCACCTGCGGATGATCCGGGACGTACAGGACCGTACCGGCGGGTTCCGGGCGTTCATCCCGTGGACGTACCAGCCGGAGAACAACCACCTGCGCGGGCGTACCCAGGCGACGTCGCTGGAGTACCTGCGGCTGATCGCGGTGGCCCGGCTCTTCTTCGACAACGTGGCGCACCTGCAGTCGTCCTGGCTCACCACCGGTAAGGACGTGGGCCAGGTCTCGCTGCACATGGGCGTGGACGACCTCGGCTCGATCATGCTCGAGGAGAACGTCATCTCGTCGGCCGGTGCCCGGCACCGGTCGAACCTGCTCGACCTGGTCCGGCTGATCCGCTCGGCGGACCGGATCCCGGCGCAGCGGGACACCCGCTACCGCCGGCTGCGGGTGCACTGGACCGAGGCGGACGACCCGGTCGACGAGCGGGTACGGTCGCACTTCTCCTCGATCGCGTTGCCGCTGGTAGAGGCGCGGTAACGGATCGTTGTCAGGCAAGGGCCTCGGTCCCGGGCCGCGACGCTTGGGGGTCCACCGTAGAGTGATCCGGCGTGGCCCGCGCTCACCTGGACAAACAGCCGCACGAGGTCGCCGCGATGTTCGACGGCGTCGCCGAGCGGTACGACCTCACGAACAGCATCATCTCGTTCGGCCGGGACCGGTCGTGGCGGCTGGCCACCCGTGACGCCCTCGCACTCCAGCCCGGCGAGCGGGTGCTCGACATCGGCGCCGGTACCGGCGTGTCGACCGCGGGGCTGGCCTCGTCCGGGGCGTACGCGGTCGGCGCCGACCTGTCGCTGGGCATGCTGCGCGCCGGGCGCCGGAGCCGGCCGGATACGCCCCTGCTCGCCGGGGACGCCCTCGCGCTGCCGTTCGAGGACGGCTGCTTCGACGCGGTGACGATCTCGTTCGCGTTGCGCAACATCGTCGACCCGGACGCGGCGCTGCGGGAGATGGCCCGGGTAACCCGGCCGGGCGGGCGCCTCGTGGTCTGCGAGTTCGGCCACCCGACCTGGGCGCCGTTCCGGACGGTGTACCTGTCGTACCTGATGCGGGCGCTGCCCGCCGTCGCCCGGCGGGTCGCCACGAACCCCGACGCGTACGTCTACCTCGCCGAGTCGATCCGGGCCTGGCCCGACCAGGCCGCGCTGGCGGCCCGGCTGGTCGCGAGCGGATGGCAGCGGGTGGCCTGGCGCAACCTCACCGGCGGCGTCGTCGTCCTGCACCGCGCGGTCCGCGCCGCCTGACCCCCGTCGGAAGCTCCACCCGGTCACCGTCCGGGCAAGATCGCTGTTTTGGGTACGCGGACGCCCGGTCCGGCGGCACGATTCGCGTATGAGACAGCGAACACGCGAGGAGGCGGAGCCGAGGCGCCCGCAGGAGCCGGCCACGGCGACCCGGCCGCTCGGCGGCGGGTACGGCGAGGAGCCGGTCAGGGTGGCCGACCTGGAGGCCTGGGCGCGCCGGGCGGGACTTAGGGTCACCTAACCACCGGGGCGAGCCGCCGAAGTCTTAGACTGCTCGCCGGACCAGCTTGTGAAGACTTTCACGAGCGTTCAGGCAACGGCGGGAGGTGTGCCGTGACGCAAACGCAGGACGCCGACGTCCTCGTGGTTGGTGCCGGACCGGGCGGTTCGGCCGCCGCGTACCACCTCGCCCAGCACGGCGCCAGGGTCATTGTCCTGGAGAAGACCGAGTTCCCGCGCGAGAAGGTCTGCGGCGACGGGCTGACCCCGCGAGCCGTGAAACAGCTGGTCAAGATGCAGGTCGACACGACCGGGGACGGCTGGCTGCAGAACAGGGGACTCAGGGTGGTCGGCGGCGGGATCCGGCTGGAGATGGACTGGCCGGATCTGGCGAGCTACCCGAACTACGGCCTCACCCGGACCCGGCTCGACTTCGACGAGATCCTGGCCCGGCGGGCGCAGAAGGTGGGCGCCACCCTGCTGACCAACCACACGGTCACCGGCCCGGTCCTGGACGACCAGGGCCGGACCCGGGGAGTCGCCGTCTCCACGCCGGACGGGCCGAAGACGTTCCGGGCCCCGATCGTGATGGCCGCCGACGGGGTCTCCGGCCGGTTCCCGATCGCGCTGGGCCTCAACAAGCGCGAGGACCGCCCGGTCGGCGTCGCGGTCCGGCAGTACTACCGCAGCCCGGTGCGGCACGACGACGACTACCTCGAGTCCTGGCTCGAACTGACCAGCAAGGAGCACGAGGGCAAGCTCCTACCCGGGTACGGCTGGATCTTCGGACTCGGCGACGGCCGGGTCAACGTCGGCCTTGGCGTGCTGAACAGCAGCGTCGCGTTCGGCAAGACGAACTACCGCAAGCTTCTGCAGGAGTGGCTGGCGTCGACCCCGGGCGAGTGGGGCATGAACGACCCGGCCAACGCGGACGGCCCGGTCCTCGGTGCCGCGCTGCCGATGGGCTTCAACCGGGTACCGCACTACACCCGCGGCGTGATGCTGGTCGGCGACTCTGGCGGCATGGTGAACCCCTTCAACGGCGAGGGGATCGCGTACGCCATGGAGTCCGGCGAGCTGGCCGCCGACATCGCCGTCGACGCGCTGTCCCGCCCGACCGGCGGCAGCCGCGAAAAGGCTCTCCACCAGTACCCGGCCGAGTTGAAGTCCCGCTACGGCGGGTACTACCGGCTCGGCGGCCTCTTCGTGAAGCTGATCGGCAACCCGCAGGTCATCCGGATCGCCACCCGGCACGGGATGCCCCACCCGACCCTGATGCGGTTCGTCTTCAAGCTGCTGGCCAACCTGACCGACCCGCGCGGGGGCGACGCGATGGACCGGGTCATCAATGCGATGAGCCGGATCGCCCCCGCGGTCTGACCGCGTACCGGGGACTAATAGTCTCGATCGAGAAGGGAAGGACGCCGGATGCCGCTCTCGCCGTACGTACCCATCGTGGGCGTCTTCGCCATCGCCGCCGCGTTCGCGCTCTTCTCGGTCGCGGTCGCCCCGCTCATCGGCCCGCGCCGGTTCAACAAGGCCAAGCTGGAGGCGTACGAGTGCGGCATCGAGCCGACTCCGCAACCGGTCGGCGGCGGCCGCTTCCCGGTCAAGTTCTACCTGACCGCGATGCTCTTCATCATCTTCGACATTGAGATCATCTTCCTCTACCCGTGGGCCGTGGCCTTCAACCAGTTGGGCACGTTCGCGTTCGTGGAGATGGTCATCTTCATCGGCACGGTGTTCATCGCGTACGCCTATGTCTGGCGCCGCGGTGGCCTGGATTGGGACTAGCCCATGGGTCTGGAAGAGAAGCTGCCGGCCGGCATCCTGCTCACCTCCGTCGAGAAGCTGGTCAACTGGTCCCGCAAGTCGAGCTTCTGGCCGGCCACGTTCGGCCTCGCCTGCTGTGCCATCGAGATGATGGCGGCCGGCGCGTCGCGGTTCGACCTCGGCCGCTGGGGCATGGAGGTGTTCCGCGCCTCGCCGCGCCAGGCGGACCTGATGATCGTCGCCGGCCGGGTCAGCCAGAAGATGGCGCCGGTGCTGCGCCAGATCTACGACCAGATGCCCGACCCGAAGTGGGTGCTCAGCATGGGCGTCTGCGCGAGCAGCGGCGGGATGTTCAACAACTACGCGATCGTGCAGGGCGTCGACCACGTCGTACCGGTCGACATGTACCTGCCCGGCTGCCCGCCCCGGCCGGAGATGCTCATCGACGCGATCCTGAAGCTGCGTGAGAAGATCATGGCTGCGCCGCTCGGCGCGAACGGGCGCAAGATGCTGGCCGCCCGCGAGGAGCGGTACGGCAAGCCGGTCTCCCCGCCCGGTTCGGTGCCGTCCAGTTACGCGGTGGACAAGGCGAAACGCGCCGAGTGGCTGAAGGCGGTCGCCGAGGGCCGCGAGGAGCAGTTGCGCATCGAGAACTGGATGCGCAGGCAGGACCACCTGGCGGAGGTGGAGAAGTGACCGTACCCATCCCGACCACGCCGACCGGGGCGAGCAGCGGCGCACCCGCCGAGCACCCGCCGAGCAGCCCGGCCGGGCGCGGCATGTTCGGCGTCGCCGGCAGCGGTGACACGTCCGGGTTCGGCGGCCTCGAGCGCCGCCGCCCCACCGCCCTGGACACGCCGCGCCCGTACGGCGAGGGCTTCGACGAGGTCGTCGACGCGCTGGAGGCGGCGTACCCGGCGTTCGACGAGGCGATCGAGCGCGTGGTCGTCGACCGGGGTGAGCTGACCCTCCACATCAGACCGGAGCACATCGTCGAGGTGTGCCAGGCGCTGCGCGACGACGAGGCGCTGCGGTACGAGCTGTGCTCCAGCGTGTCCGGTGTGGACTATCTGGGCCAGCCCGACGGCCGGCGGCTGCACGCGGTATACGAGCTGACGTCGATGACGTACCGCCGGCGGGTCCGGCTGGAGGTCGCGGTCGCCGCCGACGAGCCGCACATCCCGAGCGTCACCCGGGTCTACCCGACCGCCGACTGGCAGGAGCGGGAGGCGTACGACATGTTCGGCATCGTCTTCGACGGCCACCCGAACCTGACCCGCATCCTGATGCCGGACGACTGGGAGGGCTTCCCGCAGCGGAAGGACTACCCGCTCGGTGGCGTGCCGGTCGAGTACAAGGGCGTGGAGATACCGCCGCCCGACCAGCGGAGGTCGTACCAGTGACCAGCTACGCGGAGAGCCGAGAGACGACCGAGGGCAAGGTCTTCACCGTCACCGGTGGGGACTGGGACGAGGTGATCGCCGGCCACGACCCGGTCAGCGAGGAGCGCATCGTCGTCAACCTCGGCCCGCAGCACCCGTCCACGCACGGCGTGCTCCGGCTGATCCTCGAACTGGAGGGCGAGTCGGTCACCGAGACCCGGGTCGTCGTCGGGTACCTGCACACCGGCATCGAGAAGAACCTCGAGTACCGGAACTGGACGCAGGGCACCACGTTCGTGACCCGGATGGACTACCTCGCGCCGATGTTCAACGAGGCGGCGTACTGCCTGGGGGTCGAGAAGCTGCTCGGCATCGGGGTGCCGGAGCGGGCCACCACGATCCGCGTGATCATGATGGAGCTGAACCGGATCGCCTCGCACCTGGTCTGGCTCGCCACCACCGGCCTGGAGCTCGGCGCGCTGTCGATGATGCTGTACGGCTTCCGCGAGCGCGAGATGATCCTCGACATCTTCGAGCTGGCCAGCGGCCTGCGGATGAACCACGCGTACATCCGGCCCGGCGGCCTCGCCCAGGACCTGCCGGACGCCGCGGTCGCGAAGACCCGCGAGTTCCTCGAGCTGATGCCGGGGAAGCTCAAGGAGTACGAGAACCTGCTCTCCGGCCAGCCGATCTGGATGAAGCGCACCAAGGGCGTCGCGGTGCTGGACGTCACCGGGTGCCTGGCGCTCGGCGTCACCGGCCCGGTGCTGCGCAGCGCCGGCCTCGGTTGGGACCTGCGCAAGACGATGCCGTACTGCGGCTACGAGACGTACGAGTTCGACGTCCCGGTGCGGGAGAGCGCCGACGTCTGGGGCCGGTACGAGGTCCGGCTCGACGAGATGCGCGAGTCGCTGAAGATCGTCGAGCAGGCGCTGGACCGGCTGGCGCCGGGTCCGGTGATGGTCGAGGACCGGAAGATCGCCTGGCCCGCGCAGCTCGCGCTCGGTGTGGACGGGCTCGGCAACTCGCTGGAGCACGTCGCCAAGATCATGGGCCAGTCCATGGAGGCCCTGATCCATCACTTCAAGCTGGTGACCGAGGGCTTCCGGGTGCCACCCGGCCAGGTGTACGTCGGCATCGAGGCGCCGCGCGGCGAGCTCGGCGCGCACGTGGTCTCCGACGGCGGCACCCGCCCGTACCGGGTGCACTACCGCGACCCGAGCTTCGTCAACCTGCAGGCCCTCCCGGCGATCTCCGAGGGCGGCCTGCTCGCCGACGTGATCGCCGGCGGGGCCTCGCTGGACCCCGTGATGGGTGGGTGTGACCGGTGACCTTCACAGAATCGACGCGGGAGCGGGCCCGCGAGATCATCGCGCGCTATCCGGTCGGCCGGGAGCGGTCCGCGCTGCTGCCGCTGCTGCACCTCGTGCAGTCCGAGGAGGGCTACGTCTCGGCGGACGGCATCGGGTTCTGCGCCGAGACGCTCGGCCTGACCAAGGCCGAGGTCAATGCGGTGGCCACGTTCTACACCATGTACAAGCGCAAGCCCGCCGGCGACTGGCTGGTCAGCGTCTGCACCAACACGATGTGCGGCGTGCTCGGCGGCGACCGGGCGTTCCAGGCGCTCGCCGAGCACCTGGAGGTCGGCCACGACGAGACGACCGCGGACGGCACGATCACGCTGGAGCACGCGGAGTGCCTGGCGGCGTGCGACTACGCGCCGGTGCTCACGGTCAACTACGAGTTCTTCGACAAGGTCCAGGCCGAGGACGCGCTGCGGATCGTCGAGCAGCTCCGGCAGGGTGAGCGTCCGGTGCCGGACCGGGGCGCGCGGCTGTGCACGCTCAAGGAGATGTCGGTGCAGCTCGCCGGGTTCGTCGATGATCGGGAGGGCGCCGTGGGTGAGGGCCCGGCGGGCGAGCCCACTCTCGCCGGCAACCGGCTCGCCGAGCGGTACGGGATCAGCGTGCCCGGCTTCGACCCCGACACCCCGATCGGCCAGCCCGCCCCGGGCGGGCCCGGCAACGTGAAGCCGGAGACCGCGCCGAAGCCGGCCGTCGACCGAAAGCCCGCAGGAGACAACCCATGACCTCTCCCGCCCCACCGTCGCGCGAGGCGCTGGCGATGCTGACGCCCGTGCTCACCAAGCGCTGGCTGTCCCCGGACGCGTGGCGGCTCGACGTGTACGAGCGCCTCGACGGGTACTCCGCGCTGCGCAAGGCGCTCGGCGCCCACCAGGACGACCTGATCCAGCTCGTCAAGGACTCCGGTCTGCGCGGGCGCGGCGGCGCGGGCTTCCCGACCGGCATGAAGTGGGGCTTCATCCCGCAGGCTGGAAACTCGGGTGCGAAGCCACATTATCTGGTCGTCAACGCGGACGAGGGCGAGCCGGGCACCTGCAAGGACCTGCCGCTGATGATGGCCGACCCGCACTCGCTCGTCGAGGGCATCATCATCGCCTGCTACGCGATCCGGTCCAACCGGGCCTTCATCTACATCCGCGGCGAGGCGGTGCACGCGGCCCGGCGGTTGCGGCACGCGGTACAGGAGGCGTACCAGGCCGGCTACCTCGGTCGCGACATCCTCGGCTCCGGCTTCGACCTGGACCTGGTCGTCCATAGTGGAGCAGGCGCGTACATCTGCGGCGAGGAGACCGCGCTGCTCGACTCGCTGGAGGGCTTCCGCGGCCAGCCGCGGCTGCGCCCGCCGTTCCCGGCGACGCACGGCCTCTACGCCTGCCCGACGGTGGTGAACAACGTCGAGACGATCGCGAGCGTGCCGTACATCGTCCTCGGTGGCGCGCAGTGGTTCCGCAGCATGGGTACCGAGAAGTCGCCCGGCCCGAAGATCTACTCGATCTCCGGCCGGGTGGAGAACCCCGGCCAGTACGAGTGCGCCCTCGGCATCACGCTGCGCCAGCTCATCGAGCTGGCCGGTGGCATGTTGCCGGGCCACACGCTGCGGTACTGGACGCCGGGCGGGTCTTCTACGCCGTTGCTGACCGACGAGCATCTCGACGTACCGATGGACTTCGAGGGCATGGCGAGCGTCGGCACGATGCTCGGCACGACCGCGGTGCAGGTCTTCTCCGACCAGGACTGCCCGGTCTACGCGACCTACCGGTGGATCGAGTTCTACCACCACGAGTCGTGCGGGAAGTGCACCCCGTGCCGGGAGGGAAACTACTGGATGAAGCAGGTGTTGCGGCGGATCCTGGCCGGCAAGGGCACCCACGAGGACCTGGACACGCTGCTGGACTCGGCCGACAACATCCTGGGCCGGTCGTTCTGCGCGCTCGG
>Ga0209481_10000105_pt1 | contig 39478 bp, 35 predicted proteins | sample SoiMetdeltSBSDD3_FD_187598 | JGI IMG/M metagenome (GOLD analysis project Ga0209481, IMG submission 187598) | Bulk soil microbial communities from a Populus tree surrounding site in Tennessee, USA - Soil MetaG P. deltoides SBSDD3 (SPAdes) (version 2) | ecosystem: Environmental > Terrestrial >...
CGCAGCTGGTCGGCCGCCTCGCCGAGCATGCCGCGGCTCTGCTCGACGACCAGGTCCCTGACCCGGGGATCGGCGGTCAGGTCGTCGATGACGACTGGCAGCACGTTGGTCCGGACCTGCGGTAGCGCGCCGTCGAGCAGCCGGGGCACCACCGACGCCTCGACCCAGGCGAGGCTCTCCTCCACAGTAGACTGTACAAACAGGACCGCATCGGCGCGGCCGGCCGCGATTGTCTCGCGGCCCCGGGCGTTGGCGTCGGCCACGGTACGGGTGAGCTGGTCCCGGGCCCGTTGCAGCGGGCCGCGTACCAGTGATGCTCCGGGCAGACCGCCCATCAACCGCAGGCCTCCGGCGGCGGCCCGGGCGGGAGGCGTGCCGACCCGGCGGGCCGCGTCGGCGCTCTGCTGGACGAGCCCGACGACGGTCGCCAGAGTCTCACCGGCCTTGGTACCGGCCTTGGTACCGGTTCTGACCCGGTCGGCGGCGAGGGCGGTCAGACCGAGAACGAGGCGGGGCAGGCGTGTACTCACTTACCGACCATAACGCGCAAAAGGGGAATCTCGCGGTGTATACCCGGTGACAGTACGGCCGGGTGATCTCCGGTATGACAGTGCCCATGCAACCAGGTGGGTACTACCCGGCGGCGGCCCCGCCGGAGCCCGAGGACCCGGCCGGCCGGCTGGCCACCTCGGCGAAGGGCTGGCACAGCATCCAGATGGCCCTGCTCGGCTTCATCGGCATCTGCGGTGTCCTGCGGAACGCGGGTGACGCCCCGCCGTGGTTGCAGTGGCTCGCCGCCGGCCTCGCCCTGGTGGCGCTGGCCTTCGCCGGTGGCGGCATCTACAACGTCGGCCGGGTGGCGTACCCGTTCTACGGCGGCGGGCCGATGCGGCTCGGCGGGCAGCAGCAGCTGGAGGCCGCCGGGCGCCAGTTGCGCCGGGGTATCCGCATGACGTTCCTGTCGGCGGCGGCCGTGGCGATCGCGGCCGTCTCCGGTTGGTGGCCGAACGACACCGGCGTCGGGACCGGCGGAGCGGCGACGGCCGCGACCGTCGAGGTACGCGACGAGGCCGGCCGCCGGTTCTGCGGTGAGCTGGTCGGCGCGCCGGACGGTTTCGTACGGGTGAGCACCGCGGCCGGCGCCATCGTGCTCCGGCTGACCGGGGTCGCCTCGATCACCCCGTCGGACTGCTGACCGCGCACAAACTGCGGGCAGTTAGTGGTTTCCGGCACCGCCAAGACCACTAACTGCGGGCAGTTTGTGCGAAAGGGCCGCATCGAACTCCTCTTCGGTCATCGCCTGCAGGGCGCTGAACGCCATCGCGATCAACGCGGCCGCCGTCACCACCGTGATCGGTACCACCAGCACCAGCGGGCTGAGCCCGTCGACCTGCGCGGTGACCGGATCCAGCCGGACGCGCAGGGCGTACATGCCGGTGTAGTGCATGCCCACGACCGCGCCGGCCAGGACCGCGGCGCCACCGGCCGCCGGTGCCCAGCCGCGCCGCCCGACGGCGAGCCAGAGCGCGGCGGTGCAGCCGAGAACCGCGACGGCGATCGACGCGCCGACCAGCCGGCGGTCGAAGGAGAACTCGCCGCCGACCCGGACCGCGGTCATGCCGGTGTAGTGCATGGCCGCGGCGCCGTACCCGGTGAGCATGCCGCCGAGCAGGACGCGGTACGGGCGCCGGCCCCCGAAGCCCACGATCACCAGTCCGGCCCCGACCACGACCACGCCGGCGGCGAGGCTGGCCGCGGTGAGCAGCGGGTCGTAGCGCACCTGGCTGGCCGGTACGTCGAAGCCGAGCATCGCCATGAAGTGCATCAGCCAGATCGCGATGCCACCGATGCAGATGGCTGCGAGCGCTAGCCACCGGCCCTTCCGGCCGGGCGCCCCGGCATTGCGGGCGCGGGCCGTGCAGAACAGCCCGAGCAGGGCGCCGAGGAAGGCGATGAGGTACGCCATGACCGGGTTGAACCAGCCGTACGCGAAATGGTGGAGAACGACCATGCGCGCCATTCACACACACCCGGGACGAGGGCGGATCGCACAGAGTGTCCGTCGAGGTCACATAGAGTCTCTGGTCGTGCGTGGCTACCGTTGACGCATGCGCCCAGCTGTGATCGCCCTGGTCGGGATCGACGGCTCGGGCAAGACGACCCAGGCCCACCGGCTCGCGGACTGGCTCACGGCGTCGGGCGAGCCGGCGACGTACTGGCAGAACGCGGGCGGCCGGCGGTGGTTCGGCCGGCTGGCGCAGCGGTTCGGCCGGCCGGACGCGCAGGCGTTGCTCGGGCGCCGCGCGATGCTCGGCGTGGAGGCGACGCTGCGCTGGCTGGCGATCGCCCGGGCACTGGTCCGGTCCCAGCTCACCGGCAGGGTGGCCGTGATGGACCGGTACGCGGTCTGCCAGTACGCGAGCATCCGCGCGCACAGTCGGCGGCGCGAGCGGCTGGCCCGGCTCGCGTATGCGGTGTTCCCGCCCCCGGACGTGACGTTCCTGCTCGTCGTGCGGCCCGCGGAGGCGTACCGGCGGATCGAGCTGCGCGGCGCGGACCACGAGCGGTACCGGTTCCTGGCCGGCTCGGCGGCCGCGTACGAGGCGCTGCCCGAGGCGGCGACGTTCGTCCGGATCGACGGCGAGGGGACGCCGGACCAGGTCCAGCAGGCGCTGCGCCGGGTGTTGCGCCCGGAGCGAAAGGCGGTGGCCGCGGTCCGGAGCCCGGGGGAGGATCATGACGACCCGTCGTGAGGAGTCCCGCCCATGCGCCTGCTCGTTCTCGGTGGCACCGTCTTTCTTGGCCGGGCCGTGGCCGCGCACGCCGTCTCGGCCGGGCACGAGGTGACCTGTGCGGCGCGGGGCGAGTCGGGCGAGCCGCCGCCCGGCGTCCGGTTCGTCCGGGTCGACCGGGACCAGCCGGGTGGCCTGGAGCCGCTGGCGGACGAGCGGTTCGACGCGGCCGTCGACGTCAGCCGCCGGCCGAGCCACGCCCGGCGTGCGCTCGACGAGCTGGCCGGCCGGGTGGGCCACTGGTGTTACGTCTCGTCCGCGTCGGTCTACGCGGACACCTCGACGCCCGGCCAGCGGGCGGCAACCGCCCCGCTGCTGCCGGCCGCGCCGGAGGGTGTGGACGACGCGGACGGGCAGTACGGGCCGTGCAAGGTCGCGTGCGAGCAGGCGTTCGGGCCGTCCGCCTTCCTGTGCCGGGCCGGGCTGATCGTCGGGCCCGAGGATCGCAGCGGCCGGTTCACCTACTGGGTCCGGCGGCTCGCCCGGGGTGGCGAGGTGCTCGCCCCCGGCCGGCCCGAGGACCTCGTGCAGTGGGTCGACGTTCGCGACCTCGCCGGGTGGCTGGTGCACGCCGCGGAGGTCGGGCTGTCCGGCGGGTACGACGGGATCGGTGCCCCGGTCGGGCGTGGCGAGCTGCTCGCCGGCGTCGCCCGCGGGCTCGGCGTGGAACCCCGACTGACCTGGGTGGACCAGGAGTTCCTCAGCGCCCACGAGGTCAACCCGTGGGCCGGGGAGAGATCGTTGCCGATGTGGCTGCCGCTGCCCGAGTACGCCGGCTTCATGAGCCGCGACGTCACCGACTCGCTCGCGGCCGGGCTGGTGACCCGGGACGTCGCCGCCACCGCGGCGGACACCGAGACCTGGCTCCGGGTCGCGCGACCGTGCACCGACGGCTGGCCCGGCCTGGACGCCGATGCCGAGGCCGACCTCCTGGCCAGGCTTTCCGGGCAGCCGGCCTAGCCCGAAAGGGCAGCCGCGGGTACCGGGAAATGGTGTTTTCCGCGATCGTCGATCCATGGCGGCCACCGGCGCGTAGTTTCTACGACAGCGGGCCAAGTTTGTTGACGACCGGCCGTGATGAAAGTAAGTTTCATCCGTGGCGAAGAAGGCGAAGGTTTCCGCAACCCGAGAGCCGGGCGGGCTGATCGTTCACATCAGCGGCCTGCTCCCCTCGCTCTCGCCGGCCGAGCAACGGGTCGGCCGGCTGGTCGTCGCCGACCCGGCCGACGCCGCCCGGCGGACCATCACCGACCTCGCCACCGGCGCACAGACCTCCGAGGCGACCGTCATCCGGTTCTGCCGGTCGGTCGGCATGGAGGGCTACCCGCAGCTGCGCATCCGGCTCGCGGCCGAGGCGGCGCGGCGCATCGAGCCGCCCGACGCGCGGGTCGTCGGCGGTGACATCCCACCCGGTGCGGACATGGCGCAGATCATCGCCACGATCTCGTTCAACGACGCCCGCGCCGTCGAGGAGACCGCCGAGCAGCTCGACCCGGCGATCTGCGATCAGGTGGTGGACGCCATCGTCGGGGCCGGCCGGGTGGACATCTACGGCGCCGGGGCCAGCGGCTTCGTCGCCTCGGACTTCCAGCAGAAGCTGCACCGGATCGGCCGGCCCGCGTTCTACTGGCCGGACGTGCACACCGCGCTGTCGTCGGCCGCGCTGCTCGGCCGGGGCGATGTCGCGGTCGGCATCTCGCACACCGGCACGACCGCCGACGTCGTCGAGATCCTCGAACTCGCCCGCTCGCGTGGCGCGCAGACCGTCGCGCTGACGAACTTCCCGCGCTCGCCGATCACCGACGTCGCCGACCACGTGCTGACCACGGCCGCGCGCGAGACGACGTTCCGGTCCGGGGCGATGGCGAGCCGACTCGCCCAGTTGACGGTCGTCGACTGCCTGTTCGTCGGGGTCGCCGCCCGCAACCGGGCCAGGACCCGGCGGGCGCTGGAGGTCACCGCCGACGCCGTACAGTCACACCGGTTGGGCTCAGGCAAACGCCGGAACCAGGCATGACCGCGGAACCGGCGCTGCCGTCGGTGGTACGGGTCGCCTCCCCGACCGAGCGGCGCAACCCGCGCAGCCAGGATCTCGACCTCATGCCCACCCGCGAGGTGCTGCGACTGATCAATGTGGAGGATCGGGGCGTGCCGGTCGCGGTCGGCGCCGCGCTCGACGAGATCGCGGCGGCCGTCGACCTCGCGGTGCCGGCGCTGCGCGACGGGCACCGGGTGCACTACTTCGGGGCCGGTACGTCCGGGCGGCTCGCGGTGCTCGACGCGGCCGAGCTGCCGCCGACGTTCAGCGCGCCGGAGCACTGGTTCTGTGCCCACATGGCGGGCGGCACCGAGGCGATGTGGCGCGCGGTCGAGGACGCCGAGGACGACGAGCTGGCCGGGGCACAGGAGGCGGCGTCGTGTGTCGGCGCCGGCGACGTCGTGGTCGGGCTCGCGGCGAGCGGGCGTACGCCGTACGTGCTCGGCGCGCTGCGGACCGCGGCGGCGGCCGGCGCCCCTACCGTCCTGGTCTCCGGTGACCCGGCCGCGCTCGCGGCCGGCGAGGTCGACGTCTTCATCGGCGTCGACACCGGGCCGGAGGTGGTCACCGGGTCCACCCGGATGAAGGCCGCCTCGGCGCAGAAGCTGGTGCTCAACGCGTTCTCGACGGCCGTGATGGTGCGGCTCGGCCGGGTCTACTCGAACCTGATGGTCGATCTCGTCGCCACCAATGCCAAGCTGCGCGGCCGGATGATCTCGATCCTGATGGAAGCCACCGGGCACACCGAGGCCACCTGTACCGCCGCGGTCGGTGATGCTGGTGGTGACCTGCGGCTGGCACTCGTCTCGCTGCTGTCCGGGGCGGCCCGGGACGAGGCCCGCGCTGCGCTCGACCGGACCAACCAGAGCGTCCGTGCCGCTCTCCTCACCCTCACCGACCGGGGACCGGCGGCCGGGGCGTAACTCGTCCGGCTCATCCCCTTCGTTCCGTCTGACCGCATTGTCGGGGTACCCGCGTGGCGATCTGGAGAGTGACCGGGATCGCAGCCGGGACGTGACCCCGGTCGCTGCGCGGAGTCCGTACCACATGGTGTGATTTGTCCGCAGCCTGGGGGCGGCGCACCGAGCCGGCGCGGGATCAGCATCGAATGCCGGGTACCAGATAGGTGAACCCGACAGGTGTGGTGAGCGTCTCACCACACGTCACGAAGTCGTGACCGTTTCGTCATAGCAAGAGGAATCAACCCGAGGGTCCGGCTGTTGTGTCAGTACCGGTGAGGCAAACCAGAGGTTACGGGGGAGGCATAAAGACGGTGGAGAACATGGTGGTGATGCGAACCGACGAGGTGGCCGAGGAACGGGACCTGGTCGGTGTATACCTGCACGAGATCTCCCGCACTCCGCTGCTCGACGCCGCGCAGGAAGTCGAGCTGGCCAAGGGGATCGAGGCGGGGCTCTACGCCGAGCACCTGCTCGAGGAGGGCAAGCGTCCGCGTGGCGTGTCCAAGGACGAGCTCGAGCGGCTGGTCGTCGAGGGGGAGCGGGCCAAGGACCTGTTCGTCCGGGCCAACCTGCGGCTGGTCGTGTCGATCGCGCGCCGGTACGTCCGGTCCGGCATGCCGATGCTCGACCTGATCCAGGAGGGCAACACCGGCCTGGTCCGGGCGGTCGAGAAGTTCGACTACGAGCGGGGCTTCAAGTTCTCCACGTACGCGACCTGGTGGATCCGTCAGGCCATCAGCCGGGCGATCGCCCAGCAGGAGCGCACGGTCCGGCTTCCGGTGCACCTCGTCGAGGACGTCAACCGGATGCGCAACGTGACCCGGCAGCTCACCCGCGAGCTCGGCTCGGACCCCGAGCCGGAGCAGGTGGCCAAGGCACTGGGCGTTCCGCTCGAGCGGGTCCACGAGCTGCTGCGCTGGTCGCAGGACACGGTCTCGCTGGACACCCCGGTCGGCGACGACGGCGACACGAACCTGGGCGACCTGGTCGCCGACTCCGACTCGCCGTCGCCCGAGGACATCGTGCTGTCGGCGCTGGAGCGCCAGCGGATCGAGAACCTGCTCGGTCACCTGGACGACCGGTCCGCCGGGATCATGCGGGCGCGGTACGGCCTCGAGGACGGGCGGGAGCACTCGCTCACCGAGGTCGCCTCGCGGTTCTCGCTGTCCCGCGAGCGGATCCGGCAACTGGAGATCCAGGCGCTCGGCCGGCTCCGTGAGCTGGCTCGGGCCGAGGGCCTCCAGGCCGCCTGACCAACCGACGCGCCGAGGCGCCCCGTGGTTACGGGGCGCCTTTCGTGTACGCGGACAGGAATGCCAGCATGTCGACGGTCAGGTCGACGGTCCGGGTGGCGGACCGGTCGCCGTGCCCGACGTCGGTCTCCCGGCGCAGCAGGATCGGGTGCGTCGCCGGGTCGCTCGCGCTCGCGTACTGCATCGCGGCGCACATCTTCCGCGGGTGGCAGGGGTCGGTCCGGGAGTCGTTCTCGTAGCTGGTGAACAGCACGGCCGGGTACCGGGTGCCCGGCTCGACCCGGTGGTACGGCGAGTAGGCCAGCAGCCAGCCCAGCTCGTCGGGGTCGTCCGCGGTGCCGTACTCGTGGTTCCAGTACCGGCCGATCAGGAAGCGCTCGTACCGGACCATGTCCAGCAGCGGCTTGGCGCAGACGACCGCGCGGTACGCGTCCGGGCGCTGGGTCAGCGCGGCGCCGACCAGCAGCCCGCCGTTCGAGCCGCCCATGATGCCGAGCTGTGCCCGCGAGGTCCAGCCGGACGCGACGAGGTGGTCGGCCGCGGCGTGGAAGTCGTCGAACACGTTCTGCTTGCGGCCCCGCATGCCGGCCTCGTGCCAGGCTTCGCCCTCCTCGTCGCCGCCGCGCAGCGAGGCGAGCGCGAAGACGCCGCCGGCCTGGACCCAGGCCAGCGCGTACGGTGTGTACTCCGGCAGCCGGGAGATGGCGAACCCGCCGTACCCGGTGAGCAGGGCGGGCCTGGGCCGGTCCGGGCTCGCGGTCGGGGAGAGCACGAACATCCGTACCGTGGTTCCGTCCTTCGACGCGTAGCTCACCTGCTGGATGTGCGGGAGTCCCGGATCGGCGGCGCGGCGCGGCGGGGACAGCCCGTCCCCGGCCGACCAGCGCAGGACCGTCGCCGGGGTGAGGAAGTCCGACCAGCCGATCCACACGGTGTCCCGGTCGCGCTCGGTGTCGTCGTCCACAGTGGACAAGTTGAGCACGCTGCCGAGGCCGGGGAGTGGGATCGTGCCGAGGTGGCGGCCGGTGGCGGCGTCGTACCGGTGCAGCTCGGCGACCGCGTGCCGGGTCTTCTGCACGACCAGCTCACCAGGCTCCGACAGGTAGCGGACCGCGCCCAGGACCGCGTCGGGGTCCTCGGGGACCAGCTCGGTCCAGTTCGCCATCTCCGCGGCGGCGGGATCGGCGACGCAGAGCCGGCCGCGCGCCGCGCCGTACGTGGTCCGGATGTAGAGCCGGCCGTCCCGCTCGACCCACGCGTCGGCCCGTACCTCGTCGTCGTAGTGCACGATCTGGCACGCCGTACCGTCGCCGTGCAGGTCCACGATCCACAGCCAGTCGTTGCGTGCGGTGCCCCGGTTGCCGGTGATCACGAGCCAGCGGCCGTCGCCCGAGGTCGAGACGTGGTAGATCATCGTGGTCCCGCCGCCGTCGCCGTGCAGCAGGACGTCGGTCTCGTCCGGGTCGCAGCCGACCTTGTGCCGCCACACCCGGCGGTGGAACGACTCCTCACCCGCGGGGACGTCCCCGGGTGGCAGCCGCCGCTCGTAGATCAGCTCCTCGCCACCGGGCAGCCAGGCGACCGAGGTGAACTTGGTGCGGTCGATCGGCCCGTCCAGCAGTTCGCCGGTCTCGACGTCCAGCACGAACAGCCGGGACTCCTCGTCGCCGCCGACGCTGGTCAGGTACGCCAGCCGGGTACCCTCGCGGCTCGGCGACCAGTGGTCCAGCACGGTCCTCCCGCTCGGGTCGTCGGCGTGCACGTCGAGCAGGACCCGCTCGGTGCCGTCCGGGTCCCGTACCCACAGCACGCGGTGTTCCTGGTCGGCCTCCTGCCGGGTGAAGAACGCCCGGCCCGCGCGCCAGTGCGGGACGCCGGCGGTCCCGGTGCGCACCAGCGCGTCCACCCGGGCGGTCCACTCCGCCCGCCCGGGCAGCGCGGAAAGGCTCTCCCGGGCCAGCCGGTCCTGCGCCGCGGACCAGGCCACGGTCCGCGGGTCGGCGGCATCCTCCAGCCAGCGGTACGGGTCGGCGACGGCGTACCCGTGGATGTTCTCGACGATGTCGTGGCGCTCGGCGTCGGGGTAAGGGCTCACGGCTTCTCCGCCACGACGAAGATCCGCCGGAACGGCAGCACGGTGCCGTACGGGGCGGGCGGGTACGCCTCGGTCAGCGCCTCCGCGACGTCCGCGCGGAACGCGGCCACCGCCTCGTGGTCGTCGCCGAGTACGTCCAGGTACGGCCGTAGCCCGGTGCCGGCGAACCACTCCAGCACCGGCTGGTCACCCTGCAGCACGTGCAGGTAGGTCGTCTCCCAGGCGTTCACCCGGCAGCCGAGCCGGCCGAGGATGTCGACGTACTCGTCCGGCATGCGCACCGGGCTGCGACCGCCCGCGGGGCCGCGGCGGATCGCCGTGCTCACCAGCCGGTCGGCCCACCGCGGCGAGGCGGCGACCTGGCGGATCGCCACGCTGGCCGCTGAGCCGCCCGCGCCGGGCACCTGGAACGCCAGCGTGCCGCCGGGGTTGAGCGCCTCCCGCACCCAGACCGGCAGGAGGTCCACATGGGACGGTACCCACTGCAGCGCCGCGTTCGACACGATCAGATCGACCGGCGCTGCCGGCCGCCACTCCTCGATCGTCATGTGCGCGAACCGCAGCCGTGGCCCGGCCGGCGCCGCGGCGATCATGTCGGCCGACGACTCCACCCCGGTCACCTCGGCCTCCGGCCACCGTGACGCGAGCGTGGCGGTCAGGTGCCCGGGACCGCAGCCGAGATCGACGACCGTGCGCGGCACCCGGGCGCCTGCGCCTGCCGCCGGGCCGTCGACCTGAGCTATCAGATCGTGGAACGCCCTGGCCCGTTCGGCTTCGAACTTCAGGTACTGCTGCGGGTCCCAGGTCGTCACGGACCAGATCCTGCCTGCCCCGGTGCCTGCCGCGCTGTCGACCCCCTGACTCAGGAGCGGACCCTCCGGTAGCCGTACGGCGTCAACATGTCGACCGAGGACATCTTCGCTCCGGGTCACGGCACGGCATCAGACGCGAGCCGGAGTGGACGCTGGCGGGTACCCGATTCGCCGTTACGGGGAGCGATTCGGCGGCGCTGGCCCGGTGCCGTCCGGGGTGGCCGGCACGTGGCCTGACCAGCGTTGTTCAACCTAGTCGGGGTCGTGAGCAGCGGGAAGGGCGGGACGGGTGATGTGCCTGGGTCGCGCCTGATTAGCGAATTGTCCCGATCGCTATGGGTGATACCGTGGTGAAATTGACCCGCGGTCAATGACCTTCCGACCGTTTGATCTCTTGACGGGCCCGTGAGAGCTAGTTAAATGACCGGTAACTTTGGACGTGGGCTAGGTCACATCCCACGTCATGTCCCCGCCGACCCTGGGAGCCCCCCGCGATGTTGCAGGTGCAGAACCTCGAGGTCGTCTACGACGACGTGATGCTGGTGCTGCGCGGGGTGAGCATCTCCGTCCCGGAGAACACGATCGTCGCGCTGCTCGGCGCGAACGGCGCCGGCAAGACCACCCTGCTGCGCGCGATCTGCGGCCTGCTCGACGTGCACGACGGCGAGGTGACGAAGGGCTCGGTGCGCCTGGACGGCCAACCGCTCCACCACCTGAAACCCGCGGCCGTGGTCAAACGGGGCATCACCCAGGTGATGGAGGGCCGGCGGATCTTCGCCGAGCTGACCGTCGAGGAGAACCTGCGCCTCGGCGGGCACACGAACGCCAGCGCCATCGGGGAGCGGCTGGAGTTCGTCTACGGGCTGTTCCCCGTGCTCGCCGAGCGCCGTGGCCGGACCGCCGGCTACCTCTCCGGCGGCGAGCAGCAGATGCTCGCGATGGGCCGCGGCCTGATGACCAGACCCAGGTACCTGCTGCTGGACGAGCCGAGCCTGGGCCTCGCGCCACGCCTGGTCGAGCAGGTGCGCGACCTCATCGTGGAGATCAACAAGGCGGGCACCGGCGTGCTGCTGGTCGAGCAGAACGCCACCATGGCGCTCTCCATCGCCAGCCACGGGTACGTCCTGGAGACCGGCAAGGTCGTGCTCGACAAGCCGGCCGAGGCGCTGCTCGCCGACGAGGACATCCGCGAGTTCTACCTCGGGCTCGGTGCCACCGCCGAACTGGGGCGCAAGTCCTTCCGTGACGTCAAGCACTACAAGCGCCGGAAACGGTGGCTGTCATGATTCTGAGCTTCGAGGACGTCCACCTGTCGTTCGCCGGCGTACGGGCCATCGACGGGGTGAGCTTCGAGGTCGGCGAGCACGAGCTGTTCGCCATCATCGGCCCCAACGGCGCCGGCAAGACCTCCGTCTTCAACGTGCTGTCCGGCGTCTACCGCCCGCAGTCCGGCCGGGTCGTCTTCGACGGCGCCGACATCGTCGGCAAACGACCGCACGCCATCGCGGCGGCCGGCGTCGCCCGCACCTTCCAGAACGTGGAGCTGTTCTCCAACCTGACCGTGCTGGAGAACCTGATGCTCGGCCGGCACACCCACCTGCGCTACGGGCCGCTGGCCGCGATCGCGTGGTTCGGCCGGGCCCGCAGGGAGGAGATCGCCGCGCGGAGCGTGGTCGAGGACATCGTCGACTTCCTCGAGCTGGAGCAGTGGCGCCGCTTCCCGGTCGGCCTCATCCCGTACGGCGTCCAGAAGCGGGTCGAGCTGGGCCGCGCCCTGGCGATGCAACCCAAGCTGCTGCTGCTCGACGAACCGGTCGGCGGGATGAACCTCGAGGAGACCGAGGACATGGCCCGCTACATCCTCGACATCCGCGACGAGCTGGACATCCCGATCATCCTCGTGGAGCACGACATGGGCCTGGTGATGGACCTGGCCGACCGGGTGCTCGTCGTCGACTTCGGGCGCCCGGTCGCCACCGGCACGCCCAAAGAGATCCAGCACCATCCCGATGTCATCCGCGCCTACCTGGGGGAGGTGCAACGAACGCCATGACCACCATGGGTACCGCCACAGCCGAGCCACGCACCACCGTAATCACGCTAGCTTCCCGGGTACGGGACCGGGCGCTCTCGACCCCGTCGCTCGTCGCCATGCGGGAGAAGGACTTCGGCATCTGGCAGGAGGTGACCTGGGCCAGCTACTGGGACACCGTGCTGAGCGTCGCGCACGCGCTGCTCGCGCTCGGTGTCGAGCCGGGGGACCGGGTCGCCATCCACTCGGAGAACCGCCGCGAGTGGCTCTACACGGACGTGGCCACCGTGGCCGTGCGGGCCATGACCGTCGGGCTCTACCCGACCAACCCGCCGCCCGAGGTCGGCTACCTGCTGTCCCACTCCGGCGCCAAGGTGCTCGTCGCCGAGGACCAGGAGCAGGTCGACAAGGCGCTGGAGGTCATCGACGAGTGCCCCGACCTGGAGCGGATCGTCTACCTGGAGCCCCGCGGGATCCGGCACCGGTACGACCACCCCAAGTTGATGTCCTGGGAGGAGCTGCTCGCGCTGGGCAGTTCACACCGGGAGGCCCACCCCGGCGCGGTCGAGGACGTGATGGCGACCGGGACCCCGGACGACATCGCCACGTTGATCTACACGTCGGGCACCACCGGTCCGCCCAAGGGCGCCATGCTTTCCGTGTCCAATGTGGAGTTCGCGATCAAGACGCTGGTCGACGGGGGCGGGTTCGCGTCGCCGCCACCCGGACAGTCCGACGTCCTGCTGTCCTACCTGCCGCTGTGCCATGTAGCCGAACGCATCTTCACCACGTGGTTCAACGCCGGCGCCGGCGTGCAGGCCAACTTCGCCGAGTCGATCGCGACCGTGCAGGCGAACCTGCGCGAGATCCAGCCGACCATCCTGTTCGGGGTACCGAGGATCTGGGAGAAGATCCTCGGTACCGTCCACATCAGACTCGCCAGCGCGAGCCGGCTCAAACGGGCGAACGCGGCGCTGTGGCTGGGCGTCGCGGACCGGATCGGCAGCACGCTCGTGCGTACCGGTGGCCGGCACACCGCCTCGACGCGGTTGCTGTACGCGATCGGCTGGGTCTTCTGGTACCGGGCGCTGCGCGAACGGATGGGCATGCGCCGGGTCCGGTACGCGGCCAGCGGCGCCGCGCCGATCGCGCCGGACGTGCTCAAGTTCTTCATGGGCATCGGGGTACCGATGCACGAGGTGTACGGCATGACCGAGAACACCGCGGTCGCCACCGGCAACCGGCCGGGCCGGGTGAAACTCGGCACGGTCGGCGAACCCCAGGTCGGCGTCGAGCTGCGGATCGACCCGGACACCGGCGAGATCCTCACCCGGCATCCGGGCACCTTCGTCGGCTACTTCCGCGACCCGGAGGCCACCGCGCGGGCGAAGACCGAGGACGGCTGGCTGCACACCGGCGACGTCGGGGAGTGGGTCGACGGTACCCACGTGAAGATCACCGACCGGATGAAGGACATCGTCATCACGTCCGGCGGCAAGAACATCGCGCCCAGCGAGATCGAGAACGCGCTCAAGGCCTCGCCGTACATCAAGGAGGCCGTCGTCGTCGGCGACCGGCGGGCGTACCTGACCGCGCTCATCGGCATCGAGCTGGACACGGTCGGCGACTGGGCGCAGCGCAAGCGGATCGCGTACACCACGTACCGCGACCTGTCCGAGAAGCCGGAGGTACTCGCGCTCGTGCAGTCCATCGTGGACGAGGTCAACGCGCGGCACGCGACCGTCGAGCAGATCAAGAAGTTCCGCATGCTGCCGAAGGAGCTGGACCACGAGGACGGCGAGCTGACCGCGACGCAGAAGGTCAAGCGGGCCGCGATCGCCCGCCTCTTCGACCACCTGGTCGAGGAGATGTACCGGTGATCGGAGCATTGCAGTGAGGCAGGCCGCCGAGGCGGTGATCCGCGGGCTCGGGCTGGGGAGCATCTACGCCCTCCTGGCGCTCGGGTTCGTCATCATCTACAAGGCGACCCGGGTGATCAGCTTCGCCCAGCCGGCGTTCATGCTGGCCGGGGCGGTGCTCGTCACCTACCTGGTCGGGCCGTTGGGCTTCTACCTCGCGGTACCGGTCGCGGCGGCGGCGACCGCGGCGCTGGCTCTCGGAGTCGAGCGGGCGGCGGTCCGGCCGATGGTCGGGCGGCCCGCGTTCGTGGTCGCGATCATCACCCTCGGCGTGGACGTCGCCGTCCGGGTCGTCGTCAACGCGTTCATCGGGCTGGACGTGCGGCACGTCGGCGACCCGTGGGGACTGTCCACTGTGACCATCGGCGGTCTGCTCGTCGAGCAGCGGCACCTGGCCATGATGGTGGTGACCGCCGTGCTGGTGGCCGCGTTGTTCGCGTTCTTCCGGTACACCCGGATGGGGCTCGCGATGCGGGCCGCCTCGTACGACCAGGAGGCCGCGCTGGCGCAGGGCGTCTCGGTCGGTGCGGTGTTCGCGATGTCGTGGGGCATCGCCGGCGCGCTGGCCGGCATCGCGGGCACGTTCGCCGCGGTCGGGGCGAGCGTCCACCAGCTCCTCTGGATCATCGCGCTCACCGCGCTGCCGGTCATCATCCTGGGTGGCCTGGACTCGTTGCCGGGCGCGGTCGTCGGCGGCCTGATCGTCGGCATCGTGCAGGAGGTGACCGCCGTCTACCAGTCGAACTGGCCCTGGCTCGGGCAGAACTTCTCGATCGTCACGCCGTACGTGGTCATGATGATCATCCTGTTGGTACGGCCGTACGGGCTGTTCGGCACCAGAGAGGTTGAGCGCGTATGAGGGGCAGGCCATTGCTGTACACCTCGTACGCGTCGGACATGGGCCTGTTCAACACGGGCGCCAAGAAGGCTGCGTTCGCCGTGCTGATGGCGCTGGGCCTGACCACCCCGTTCCTGCTGGCCGACGTCGAGCTGCAGCTGCTCGCGCTGGCCTGCGCGACGGCGATCGGGGCGATCGGGCTCAACCTCGTCACCGGGTACGCCGGGCAGGTGTCGCTCGGGCATGCGTTCTTCATCGCGGTCGGCGCGTACACGGCCGCCGCGATCTCCGGTGACCCGGAGAGCCGCACCCTCGGCTTCGGCATCGACAACATGCTCATCTGGCTGCCCGCGGCCGGTATCGCCGCCGGGCTGGCCGGTGTCATCGTCGCCCCGCTCGCCACCCGGCTGCGCGGGCTGTACCTCGCGATCGTCACCCTCGGGTTGGTGTTCGTGGGGGAGTACATCCTCACCGAGTGGGACGCGCTGACCGGCGGTCCCGGCATCGGCCGGCAGGCGGCCAGCCCGGCGCTGTTCGGGTACCACCTGGACGAGACCGACGTGTTCATGACCCGGGACCAGAAGCTGTACCTGCTCATGTTCACGCTGCTCGTGGTCTTCGGGCTGGCGGGGCGGAACCTGGCCCGCTCGCGGGTGGGCCGGGCGTTCTCCGCCATCCGGGACCGCGACATCGCGGCCGGCGTGATCGGGGTGAACCTGCCCCGGTACAAGACGATCGCCTTCGCGGTGTCGTCGTTCTTCGCGGGCATCGCCGGCGCGCTGATCTACACGATCAGCGGCCGGTTCGACCCGGGACAGTTCGGCCTGCTGCTGTCCGTCCAGTTCATCGCGATGATCCTGATCGGCGGCGCCGGGACCATCACCGGAGCCGTCCTGGGTGCCTTCTTCCTCACGCTCCTGCCGCGCTTCACGCGGGAGCTTCCGGGGCTCGTCCCGTTCATCGGCGGCCAGGCCACGGACACCCCGAACGTGTTCCAACTGGAGACCGTGCTCTACGGCGTGCTCATCATCATCTTCTTGATATTCGAACCTCGCGGACTCTTCGGGATCTGGGTCCGCATCCGCAATTACTGGAAGGCCTGGCCGTTCTCCTACTAACCTTCGGGAGGAACCGTTGAAAAGGCTGGGAACGATCACCACAGTGACCGTGCTGGTGCTCTCCGGCGCACTGGCCGGCTGCCGTGGTGCGGACAACAACACGGGCGGCGGAGGCAGCGCGGCGGCGGTGCCGGGTGTCACCAGCGAGCCCTGCCCCCAGGCGGTCGACAAGACCAAGGGATGCATCTATCTGGGGACCATCTCCGACCTGACGGAGGGTCCGTTCAAGGCGTTGGCCGTGCCGATCACCGAGTCGCAGAAGGCGTTCTGGGCCCGGGTGAACAAGAACGGCGGCATCGGCAAGTACGAGGTGGACGTCACCACGTACGTCAAGGACAACAAGTACAAGGCCGACGTGCACAACCAGGTGTACCAGGAGATCAAGGGCAAGGTGCTGGCGCTGGCCCAGACGCTGGGCTCGCCGACCACCGCCGCCATCATCGACGACCTCCGCAAGGAGAAGATCGTGGCGGTACCGGCGTCGTGGACGTCCGCGTGGGCGTTCCAGGACGTGATCCTGGAGTCCGGCGCGAACTACTGCGTCGAGTCGATGAACGCCATGGACTACGCCAAGGAGAAGTATTCGCCGACGTCGGTCATGGCCGTCCACTACCCCGGTGACTACGGGGCGGACGCCGCGGCCGGCGTGAAGTACGCCGCCGAGAAGCTCGGCATGAAGTTCACCGCCGTGCAGACCGGCACGGGCGCGGAGACGCAGGCGGCCGCGATCCAGGCCATCCTCACGCAGAAGCCGAGCCTGGTCATCGTGACCACCGGCCCCGCGGAGACGGCGGCGATCGTCGGCGGTACCGCGGCCCGCGGCTTCACCGGCCGCTTCATCGGCACCAGCCCGACCTGGAACCCGGGTCTCATCACGAGTCCGGCGAAGGACGCGCTGATCGGGTTGTACGAGCAGTCGGCGCCATGGAACTCGTGGGCCACGGACTCGCCGGGTCACAAGGCAATGCGCGAGGCACTGTCGTCCATCGATGTGCCGAACGACGGCTACACCGCCGGTTGGGTGTGGTCGTACCCGCTGAAGGCCGCGCTGCAGAAGGCGGTCGAGGCCAACCAGCTGACCCGTGACGGCCTGCTGAACGCGGCGAAGTCGCTGACCACGGTCGACTACGAGGGCATGCTGCCCTCCGGTGCCGGCAACTACGCCGGTGGCGCGGACGGCGGTCAGTTCCGGATGACCGCCATCTACAAGCCGGACGCCGCCGGCCCGACCAAGGTCAGCCAGGTCAAGGACCTGTTCGTCGGTCCGACGGCCAAGGACTTCAAGCTGACCCAACCCTGCTTCCAGAGCCTGTAACCGACCCCTCCGCGGCGCGGCCGTGACCACTCGTGGTCACGGCCGCGCCGCCGCCTTGTGCTGTCTACGGAAGGTGTCGGGCCCGGTGTCCAGCGGGAAAGGGCGCCGTCCCGGGGCCATCGGCATTCCTCGGGACGGCGCCCTTCCCACCCCCCCGGGACTCAGCCCTCGCGAAGGGTGTACTCGCGGGCCCGGTTCAGCGCCCGGCAGACCTGGTAGAACCACGTCGGGTCGGCCGACTCGAGGAGCTGCTCGGTCCGGCCGCGGTAGCGGGCCCACAGCGTCATCGGGCGGGGGCGCACGCGCAGCGCCACGGCTGCCACGGTGAGCGGGGCGGCGAGGAGGACACCGACCCCGACCCAGGCGGTCATGGTGTCCAGTTGGGGCGCCACGATGCTCGCGACGATCACCACGAGGCCGGCCGCGATGAGCGCACCGAAGGCCAGCGGGTTGCGCGCGCCGGCGACCGTCCATACCTCGCTCAGGTCGCGGATCGCGTACCGCCGCCCGGGGATCGCGAACCAGTACCGGGTGATCCGGACACCGTTGCGATCCAGGAAGGTGACGTCTTCTAGTGGGGGGACGGCACCCCGGGTAGCATCCACGAATGAAGCTCCTAACGGCTCCGTGAGGCGGACTGATCGGGAGTTCCAATGGCACCCGGTGGCAGCCGGGTGCCATTTCCTATGCTAAGGACATTGTGCTAACCGCCAGATGGTCGAGGGAAGGGCCGCAAGTAGCCATGTGGCAGATTGGCACGCGGCGAGTGGCTTATGGGCTGCAATTCATTGGGGTACGCGGGCAGTTGTACGCTTTCGGCCAACCTCGCGCATGGTGTTAACGAACGTTCAGGGCGGGCTCAGGGCCGGTCGAACTCGCCCGCGCGGACGCCCTCGACGAACGCGGCCCAGGCCCTCCCCGGGAAGATCAGCACCAGTTCCTCGCGCGCGGTCGAATCCCGGACGGCCACCCGACCGTCGTCCGCCACGGCGACCTCCACGCAGGCGCTGTCCTGGTTGCTCCGGCTGCTCTTGCGCCATCGCCACGCTGACCCGCGCCCAGCACCGCCCCCCATGCCGTCCGCCATGCCTCGGCTCCCTCCACAGGGGACGGCCAGCGGCCGGATCGCGGTGCCGGCGTCCACACCGGTTGTGCCGCGCCTCGTTGCGCGCAGGTGCTCACCAATGTCTCATACGGCGCAACTTCGTTCGATACCTGCCAGGCGGGCTGACATCGGGGGGCGAACGGGTGTAGCGTGCCGGAGTTGCCACTAGGCAGAAAGCAACGCGCCGCAATGCAGCCCGGCCGCCCGCCGCTAGTATCTATGACAATCGCCTTACTCTGCGTAGAGGAGCGTGGCCAGGCATGACGATCGGTCAGCGCCCGACGGTCCGGCGTCGGCGGCTGCGGTCCGAACTACGGCAGCGGCGGGAGGACGCCGGGCTCACGCAGGAGCAGGTGGCCGGCGAGATGGAGTGGTCGCTGTCCAAGCTGGTCCGGATCGAGGCCGGGACGGTCGGCATCTCCACCAACGATCTCCGGGCGCTGCTCAGCCTGTACGGCCTGCGCGAGCGCGAGCACGTGGAGGAGCTGCTGGAACTCGCCCGTGCCGCCCGGCAGCGGATGTGGTGGACCAGCTACAAGAACACGCTCGGGCCGGCGTACCTGGAGTTCATCGGCTTCGTCGCGGAGGCCTCCACGATCCGGTACTTCCACCCGATGGTCGTGCCCGGCCTGCTGCAGACCGAGGATTACGCCCGCGCGGTGATCACCGACGGCGCCACCGGGGTACTCGAGCCGGAGGACATCGACGCCCGGGTCGACATCCGGATGACCTGGATCAACGACGTGCTCGGCCGGCCCGAGCCGCCGACGTTCCTGGTGGTCCTGGACGAGGCGGTGATCCGGCGGCGGGTCGGCGGCGCCGCGGTGATGCGCGCCCAGCTGCGCCACCTCGCCGCGCTGGCGGGCGAGCCGTACATGCGGATCGCGGTCGTGCCGTTCACCGCGGGGGCGCACCCCGGGCTCTACGGGTCGTTCGCGCTGCTGGAGTTCACCGACCCGGCCGACGACACGATCCTGTACCTGGAGAACGCGCCGACCGACATGATCCTGCGCGACCGGCCGACCGAGATCTCCCGGTACGCGGTCGCGTTCGACCGCCTGGTCGACACGGCGCTCGCCCCCGAGGAGACGATCGCCGTGCTGACCGAGGCGGCCGACTCAATAGACTGACAGGTGTACGTGGTTCGTATGGTCACCGGACGGCGAGCCGCCCCCGCTGTACGTGCGCCAGCCCGAGCCGGGCAGCCAGATCTGACGGAACCAGATCACGTACATCACCCCGAGCCGGTCGGCGTTCGCCACGTACCAGCTCGCGAGGCGGTCGCCGTAGGTCTTGTCCGCGCCCGTCGCCACCCCGCCGAAGCCGCTGGACTGGGCCGCCCAGTCGCATGCGCGCCCCTTGGGATGCTCACCCGACCCGCTGCTGCGGTAGCAGGAGACGTAGCGCTTGAACCCACCAGTGTTCCGGGTCTGCTGGTAGGCGTGGTAGGTCCGCGGCGTCAGGCAGCCGGTCGTGCTCGGATCGTCCACTGTGCACCGTTCGACGGGCCAGGACCCGTCGGCGTTGCGTGGGGCCGGCCTTGCCGCCGGGGAGCTGCCGGAGACGAAGCCGCCGGCCACCCGCCCGCCGCCGGCAGCGGCCAGCGCCTTCTCGGCGTCGTTCTTCCGCTTGGCCATCGCGGCGAGCTGCTCGGTCTGCAGCGCCAGCTCGGCGTAGAGCCGGTCCTGCTGCTGGGCGTTCTCCCGGCGCAGCCGCTTGAGCTCGTTGAGCTGACCGTCGTTGTAGAGCGTGAGGGCCTCGATGCCCATGGCCCGGGAGAGGAAGTCGTCGGGGGAGCGGCTCTCCAGCAACGCGGTCGCGGCGCTGAGCCGCCCGGTGCGGTACGACATCGCGGCGACCTCGCTCACCTGAGCCACCAGCAGGTCCAGGTGCAGCTGGTTGGCCTGCATGGTCTGCTTGAGCCGGGCCTCCAGCGCCTTCGACGCGTCGTAGGCCGCCTTCGCCTCGATGTACCCGCGTGCGGCGGCGTCGAGCTGCTCGCGGAGGGTCTTGTGCTCGCCCTCCGGGTCCGGAGCCGTCAGAACCGTGGTCGGCCCTGCTGCGCCGTGCGAGGCGCTGAAGAGCACGCCGATCGCGGCGAGCAGGGCGGCGACGAGCGCCAGTTTTCGCCGTACCTGTGGGTGTGACGTCACCTGTGCGGTCCCTCTCGTGGCCCGCCTACCGGGTTAGCTGACGGGTTCGGGCCGGAACACGAAGCCCTACCGCGGAGGCCCGCGGATTCACCCCAGGGGACTCGTGGGTCCCCGGCTCGCTGGACCGGCTCGGGGACCTGGCAGATCCACTAGCCTGCCCGCGCGATTCGGCGGGAGCCGCCGTGGGCGCCGCTCGTGGGCGCCGCACCTCCGGCGGCCGAGGGTCAGCTTAGCGGAACCAAGGCGACGCGCCACCGCGGCTCGAGCAGGTTTCGTCAACGGACGAGCAACTGGTCGACCGGCGCGTAGTCGTCGGTGAGGATGCCGGCACCGTCCGTGAAAGCGATCAGCTCGGGGCCGGTCAGGACGCGTACACCCGTGGTCAGCCGGCTACGCACCGGATCGAGCGGGAGTGGCGAGTCCGACGCCAGGAGGACGAAGTTCGACCCGGTCCGGCCGGCCAGCGCGTCGGCCGGAGCGACGAGCGCGACATGCTCGAAGACCGAGCCGACCGTGGCGACCTCCGCCCGGGCGAACCGCACCGGCGGGTAGTCGATCATGTTGAGGGCGTAGACCCCGCCCGGCCGCATCGTCCGGCGCACCTCCGCAACCAGTTCCCGGGTGGTCAGGTGCCACGGGATGACCAGGTGCCCGAACGCATCGCCGACCACGACGTCGTACCGGCCGGCCGGCTGACCGGCCAGCCCGATGCGCGCGTCGCCGACCCAGATGTCCAGGTCCGGTCCGGACCGGACGCCGAGCCGGGCGCGGTCGAGGGCGACCAGGTCGCCGTCGAGCTCCAGGACGACGTTGCGCGAGCCGGGCCGGGTCGCCGAGACGTACCGCGGCATGGTGAACCCGCCGCCGCCGAGGTGCAGCGCCTCGATCGGGCCGGCCGGCAGCGCGTCCACCAGAGCACCGATCCATTGGGTGTACTCGAACTCCAGGTGCTCCGGGTCGGCGAGGTCCACATAGGAGTGCCGGGCGCCGTTGAGCAGCAGGATCCGCCCGTCCGGCCGCTGCCCGTCGGCGACGATCCGGGCACAGTGGTACGCCGTCTCGAGGTCGCACGGGGTCGGCGCGGTAGCGGCGAGGCCGGCGCCGGCCAGGCCGACCAGCGCGGCCACGGCCCGGGCACGCGGTGGTGCGGCGATCACGGCCGGCGCGGTGTGCCCGGCCCGCCATAGGTAGATCCCCAGGCCCACTCCGGACAGGGCCAGCAGGACACCGAGGCCGAGCACGATCGCGCTGCTCGGCAACGCGGCGACCAGGACGAACCCGGTGCCCAGCGTCGCGGTGATGCCGCCGAGCGTGCCGATGCTGGACAGCTTCCCGACCACCCGGCCGGTCTGCCGCAGGTCGCCGAGTTGCAGCTTGACGACGAGCGGGGTGACCGCGGAGAGCGCGACCGCAGGCACGAAGACGGCCAACGCGGTGAGCAGGAGGACGCCACCGGCGGCGGAGCCGCGCAGCAGCTCACCCGCGTACCGGACGACCGGCAGCGTGACCACGGTGGCGATGCCGCCGATCACCAGGGCCGGCGCCAGCAGCCGGCGCGGCGGTAGCCGGTCGGCGAGCCAGCCGCCCAGCCAGGCGCCGTAGGCGATCGCGGCCAGCGCGATCCCGATGACCGCGCTGCTGGTCTGGAGGGTCACCCCGACGTACGGGCCGACGAGGCGCAGCCCGACCACCTCCAGGACCAGCACCGCCCCGCTGGCGACGAAGACGAGCGTCGCGGCAAGTGCGGGAGGCAGCGGGTTGTCCAGCGGGTTGTCCAATGTCACGGAGCCATTCTCCGGGTACCCCTGAGGTTCCCCTGAAACCGGCCCGCCGGACTGGTCGCCGCACCAATGCTGAGACAGCCTACATGTAGGAGCTCAAGCTATCTGGAGGAAGGTGTCGATCATGCGACGGCTGTTGTTCGGCGGGCTGGCCCTCGTGCTGCTTCTCTGTGGCGGCGCGGTGGCCCTCGGGACCTGGCTCTGGGGGAGGGCCGCGGTCTCCACCGTCGGCACCGTCGCCTTCGACCAGCCGCTGGCCATCCCGCCGCTGGCGCCGTCCCGGGTGGACGGATCCGGCCGGCGGGTGTTCGACCTGCACGCCCGGGTGGGCGAGCGGGACTTCGGCCATGGGCGGACCCGGACGTGGGGGTTCAGCGGGGACTACCTCGGACCGACCCTGCGCGCGTCGAAGGGCGAGCAGGTCACCGTGAACGTCCACAACGGACTGGACGAGGCCACCTCGGTTCACTGGCACGGGATGCACCTGCCGGCCCGGATGGACGGCGGGCCGCACCAGGAGGTCGAACCGGGTACGACCTGGTCGCCCACCTGGCGGATCGACCAGCCCGCGGCCACCCTGTGGTACCACCCGCACCCGCACGGCCGGACCGAGTCGCACGTCTACCGCGGCCTCGCCGGGCTGTTCCTGCTCGACGACCCGAGCGCGCCCGTCGCCGCCCTGCCCAACCGGTACGGCGTCGACGACGTGCCGGTCATCGTGCAGGACAAGCGGTTCTCCCGGGACGGCCAGTTCGACGGGTCGCACGGCGTGTTCGGCGACATCGGGGTGCTCGGCGACACGCTGCTGGTCAACGGGAGCGTGGGGCCGTACCACCAGGTGACGGCCGAGCGCGTACGGCTGCGGCTGCTCAACGCGTCCACCGCCCGCAGCTACCGGTTCGCGCTCTCCGACGAGCGGTCCTTCGCCCTGGTCGGTACGGATGGCGGCCTGCTGCCGGCACCGGCCGAGGTCCGGTCGGTCCAGCTGTCACCGGCCGAGCGCGCCGAGATCGTCGTCACCATGCGCCCCGGCGAGCACGTGACGCTGCGCAGCGTGCCGCCCGATCTCGGCGAGGTCGGGGTCGCCCGGTTCGCCGGTGGCGCCGACTCGTTCGACGTGCTCCAGTTGCGCGCGGCCGGCACGCTGGTCGCGAGTCCGCCGGTACCGGCACGGCTGGCCGACGTGCCGCGGTTGGATCCGGCGGGCGCGGCCCAGCAGCGCCGGTTCGTCCTGTCCGGCCGGCGGATCAACGGCGACCGGATTGATCTGGACCGGGTCGACGCGGTCGTCACCAAAGACACCACCGAGGTCTGGCGGGTCCGTAACGGGCACGACACGCCGCACAGCTTCCACGTCCACGACGTCCAGTTCCAGGTGCTCACAGTGGACGGTCGCCGGCCACCGGCGTACCTGAGCGGCTGGAAGGACACGATCTATCTACGGCCGCGGACGGAGTTCGTCATCATCGCGCGGTTCGCGGACCACGCGGACCCGGGATCGCCGTACATGTTCCACTGTCACGTCCTGTTCCACGAGGACCAGGGCATGATGGGCCAGTTCGTCGTGGTGGAACCGGGACAGCGGCCCGCACTGACCCACCGCCACCGCTAGCGGCGGATCAGGGCCGCGAGAAGGGTCGTGTCGTCCGGGTTGTCCGCCGCGCCGAGGGTGGCGAGCACGTGGTCGCAGAGCGCGTCCGCGGTCGGGAACCCGGCCTCGATCCGGGTCGCCTGTTCCAGCGCCCGCATGCCCAGGTCGATGCTCTGCTGGCGGCGCTCGATCAGGCCGTCGGTGTAGAAGAGCAGCAGGCTGCCCGGTTCAACCGGGATCTCGTGGTCGGTGTAGGTGAAGTCGTCCACGGATCCCACGCCGAGCGGGAGGCCGACCGGGAACCGGGTGTGGCGGCTCGTGCCGTCCGGCCCGATCAGCAGCGGTGGCAGGTGGCCCGCGCCGGCGATGCGCAGCACGGCGGCGTCCGGGTCGTAGACCGCGTACAGGCAGGTGCTCAGATGCGGTTCGCCGCTCGCCTCGACGAACGCGTCGAGCCGGGTCAGCAGCCGTGCGGGCGGCAGGTCCTCCAGCGCGTACCCGCGCAGAGCCGCCCGGAGCTGGCCCATGATGGCGGCGGCCCGGACCCCGCGGCCCATCACGTCGCCGATCGCGAGTGCCAGGCCGCCCGACGGGACGGGGAACGCGTCGTACCAGTCCCCGCCCACGCTCGCACCCTGGCCGCCGGGCTGGTAGCGCGCGGCCAGGTCGACCCCGGGAACCGAGGGCAGCTCGCTGGGCAGGAGGGACCGCTGCAGGGTGACCGCGACGTCCCGCTCGGCCTGGTAGCGGGAGGCGTTGTCCAGCGCCAGGCCAAGCCGGCGACCCAGGTCAGAGAGGTACTCCACGTCGGTCGGCCGCCAGGGCGCGACCCGGTGCCGGGCGACCGTCAGTGCCCCGGTCTGCCGGCCCCGGCCGTGCAGCGCCAGGGTGAGCGTGGGCTCCCCGCCGGGCAGGAGGGCCTGCCGCGGCCGTAGGGTCGCCAGTGCCTGTGGCACCCCGAGCAGTTCCGCGGCCGCGCCAGGGTCCGACCGGACGGCCGACGCCAGGGGGCCGCCCTGGGCCACCAGCCGGGGCACGGATCGCCACTCGCCGCTCCCGCGGGCCTGCTCGCGCAGCCACACCACGCACTCGTCCGCCCACTGTGGAACGACCAGCGTGGTCAGCACGTCGACGAGCTGGTCCACATCGAGCGTGCTGGCCAGCGCATGGCTGGCGTTGGCGAGCCCGCGCGTCAGCTCGACCGCCTCCCGCCGTACCCGGGCGGTCTGCAGGTGGGTCCGGACCCGCGCGACGAGCTCGGCCGCGGTGAACGGCTTGACCACGTAGTCGTCCGCGCCCGCGTCGAGACCCTCCACTGTGGCCTCCTGGCCGGCCCGGGCCGAGAGGACGATGACGGGCACGTCCCGGATGGCCGGATCGACACGCAGCGCCCGCAGCAGGCCGAAGCCGTCCAGCAGCGGCATCATCACGTCGGTGACCACGATGTCGGGCGGATCGGCGCGGACCATGCGGAGCGCGGCGTCACCGTCGGGGGCCAACCGGACCGTCCAATGAGGACTCAGGATGCGCTTCAGGTGCGCCCGCATGTCCGCGTTGTCGTCGGCCACCAGCACAACCCCGCTGTCCGCCGGAGCGGTCCGGTCGGCCTCGGTGTCCCCTCCCGGCTCGGCCTCCGGCAACCAGCGCAGGGCGTCCTCGACGTACGCCGAGGCGGCCGGCGCCACCGCGTTCGGAGCACCGGCGTCGGCGCCGAGATGGTCCACCGGCAGGTGGTCCACGCCGAGCGGGATCCGGACCGTGAACGCCGATCCGCTGCCCAGCTCACTCTCGACCGTCACCGTGCCGCCGTGCAGCGCGACCAGCTCGTGCACGAGGGACAGCCCGATCCCGCTGCCCTCGTAGGTCCGCGCGCGGGTACCGGGCACCTGGTGGAACCGCTCGAACAGGTGGGGCAGTGCCTCCGGCGGGATCCCGACCCCGGTGTCCCGTACGGTCAGCTCGGCCGAGCCGTCGTCCGCCCGGAGCGTCACGTCGACCTGCCCGAAGAACGTGTGCTTGAACGCGTTGGACACCAGGTTGAGGACGATCTCCTCCCACATCGTGGGGTCCACATGGACCGGTTCCGGCAACTGTGGACAGTCCACATTGAGCGCCAGGCCGCCGCGCTCGAACGCGGACCGGAACATGCCGGCGAGATCCACCGTGTACGCCGCGAGGTCGACCGGCTCGTACACCGCCCGGGTCCGGCCGGCCTCCAGGCGGGAGAAGCTCAGCAACGTGTTGACGAGCTTGAGTAACCGAAGCGCGTTGCGGTACGCCACGTCGACGCGCTCGCGATCCTTCCCGTCGACGTCGCCGGCGAGCACTTCCTCGAGCGGGCCGAGCAGCAGCGTCAGGGGGGTGCGGAACTCGTGGCTCACGTTCGAGAAGAAGATCGTCTTCGCCCGGTCCAGCTCGGCCAGCGCCTCTGCCCGGCGCCGCTCGGCTTCGTACGCCCGGGCGTCCGTGATCGCGGTCGCCACGTGGCCGGTCACCAGCTCGAAGAAGCCGCGGTAGCCCTCGTCGAGGGGGCGGCGCGGGTTCACGCCGAACACCAGGAACCCGGCCGGTCTCGTGGTCGCCTGGGTGATCGGTACGACGACGGCCGGGGCGCCACCGTTCCCGACGACGGTCGAGCGGCCGGTGCGGAGCACCTCCTCGAACGGCCAATCGATGGAGGGTCCGGTGCCGGTGCTCGCCACCAGCGTCGTACCGTCCCCGCCGGCATCGAGCAGGTAGAACAGTGCGAACGGGACGTCGTCCGGGTTGCCCGCCAGGGTCTCGGCGGCGGTCTGGCAGGCACCCTCGGCGGTCTTCGCGTCGGCGGTCCGGCCGCCCAGCCCGCGCAGCGTGCGCAGCCGCCGCTCGCCGACGACCCGTTCGGTGGTCTCCACGACCGCGCAGAACACGCCGCCGACCGCGCCGGAGGCGTCCCGGATCGGGCTGTACGAGAAGGTGAAGTACGTCTCCTCGGTGAAGTCGTGCCGGTCCATGAACAGCAGCAGGTCGTCGGAGAACGTCGCCTCGCCGCGCTCCAGGACGCCGGCGAGCATCGGGCCGATCACGTCCCACAGTTCGGCCCAGCACTCGCGGGCCGGCTGGCCGAGTGAGACCGGGTGCTTGGCGCCGAGGATCGGGCGGTACGCGTCGTTGTAGATCTGGATCAGCCCGGGTCCCCAAAAGATGATCATCGGGAACCTCGACTGGAGGCAGATGCTGGTGGCGCTCACCAGCCCCGGCGGCCACCCGGACACCGGCCCCAGCGGCGTCGCCGACCAGTCGTGCCGGGCCATGAGCGCGCCCAACTCACCGCCGGTGGCGAAGATCGCCGCCGCCTGGTGGTCGGATCGCTTGGCGCCCCGCACGCAGATCACCCTACCCAGCGCTGGTGATACTTTCCCCCCATGTCCGACGGCCTGGTCACGACGATTATCGTGCTGTCTCTCGGGATGGCGGTCTGGTGCCTCGTCACCGCCTCCCGGGACCGCCCGATCGGACTGGCCCACGTGGCCGGCCTCGGGGTCGTCGAGCTCGTGGTCCTGGTCCAGGTCGTCCTGGCCGTCCCTGGAGCGGGCGAGGCCTCGTCGGTGGGCACGTTCGTCGGGTACCTCGTCGCGGCCGCGCTGGTGCTGCCCGCCGCGGTGGTTCTGGCCGGGCTGGAACCCACCCGGTGGGGTGCGGTCATCACCGGGGTGGCCGCGCTCGTGCTGCCGGTCCTGATGCTCCGCCTGCAGCAGGTGTGGAGTGGCTGAGCCCGCCCGCCGGCTGCCCGCCGGCCCGGGGCGCGTGCTGATCGGCGTCTACGCGCTCTTCGCGCTGGCGGCCGGCGCGCGGTCGGCGGTGCAGATCGCGACCAGGTTCGACGAGGCGCCGGTGGCGTACCTGCTGTCCGCCGTCGCGGCCGCGGTGTACCTGGTGGCGGCGGTGGCCCTGGCCCGCTCCGCCCGTACCGTGGCGCTGGTCTGCTGCACGATCGAGCTGATCGGGGTGGTGGCGGTCGGCACGGTCAGCCTGCTGGTGCCGGAGGCGTTCCCGGACGAGACGGTCTGGTCCGGGTACGGCCGCGGGTACGGGTTCGTCCCGCTGGTCCTGCCCGTGCTCGGGCTGCTCTGGCTGCGCCGGACGGCCCCGCGCTAGTACCAGTTGTTCGCCTGCCAGAAGGACCAGGCCGCGGCCGGCGAGCCGTACCGGTCCTCGATGTAGCCGAGGCCCCACCTGATCTGGGTGACCGGGTTGGTCCGCCAGTCGTCCGCGACGCTGGCCATCTTGCTGCCGGGCAGCGCCTGCGGGATGCCGTACGCGCCGGAGGAGGGGTTCTCGGCGAGGTGGTTCCAGTTGCTCTCGTGCTCCCACAGCTTGTCCAGTGCGGGCATCTGGCTGGTGGAGAAGCCGAAGCTCGGCAGCAGCGAACAGGCCGTGCGCCGGTTGCCGGAGTACGGGCCGCAGCCGGCCACGACCGTCGGGCTCGTGGTCCGGGGTGCCGACCCGACCGAGGGCGGAGCCGGCGGCCGGACCGGCACCGCCGACGGGCGCGCCGCGGCCGAGGTCGGTGCGGCGCTGGGGGTGATCCGGCCGGCGCCCCGCGCGGCGCGCTCCGCCGTACGGTCGCCGAGCGCGGCCTCGGTCACCGCGCCACCACGGGGATCCGCATGATACAGGGCCACGATGCCGGTCGTGACGGCGGCGAGCGTACCGATGCATAGCGTGGCGACGGTAATGCGGATCGCGTTCCGGCGGCGCAGAGCGGGGGTCACGGGAGCGCGATGGACCACGATGGACAGTTCCCTTCGTCGCTGACGCTCGAAGGGGTCGACCCTGCCGGCCGGGCACCGTCCGGACCAAGCCGGGAGCCGGATTCGTGACTCTTCCCACGCGCGTACCAGGAGCTACGCCGTGCCGAAGGCGCAGACCGACATGCCCGATACGTCGTAAGGGTCAGGTGAACCGCCCGCGCGTACACACAATCACCCAGGAGCCTGCCGCGGTGGCGTTGCCTGATTCTGTCGATGCGGCCGCACCCCGGCCCGATCTACCGTCCGTCCATGGTGGACGAATACCGGTGGTTGGTCACGGGCGGCGTCGCATGCCGTAGTGCAACACGAGGAACGGCAGGCCGAAGACCCAGAAGGCGTGCTCGGCCTTCAGCTCGCCCCCGCTGACGTACACGTCGAGCTGTTCGGCGAAGCCGGGCACGGCCAGCGCGGTGAGCCGCCGGGTCGCCGGATCGACGTAGGTCAGGTAGTGGCCCGGATGGTCCAGCTCGCTGCGGCTGGTCAGCACCAGCCCGCCGTCCGGGCGGTTGGCCGGCACCAGCGTGGCGGTGAAGCTGGCCTGCGGCAGGGGGAAGCCGACGCTGACGTACCCGCGGCCGTCGTGCCGGTACGTGGTGTAGATCCCGACGTAGATGGCCTCGTCGGTATCGGCGAACGACCGGATCCAGCCGCGGATCGCGACCACGCCACCGGATCCGGCGCCGATCGTGTCGATGCGGCTGCGGATGCCGCGCTGCGTCTCACGCTGGTTCATCGGTACGCTCGCCTGGCCCAGCGGACGGGCCACGAGCGTGCGGTAGAGCAGGTACCCGGGGCGTACCCAGAGCCGCCACCGCGGCACGATGTCCAGCGAGAACCGGGTGGTGTGCTCGTAGAACTCGCGGACCAGCGGGTCCACCCGGTCGGGCGCGAACCGCGGGCCGGCCAGCTCGTCGAGCGAGGCGACGATGCCCACGTCGGTCGCGTCGGCGACGTACGGGCGCCCGAGCACGGCGGCGAGCTGGCGCAGGTAGCCGGTCCCGACGTACCGGCTGCGGGCCTCCAGCGGCACCACGAACGGCAGCTCCTCGGCGGGTACCTCCTCGGCCAGCAGGCTCACCTGGGCCTGCCGGAACAGCAGCGCGGAAAGGACCCGGTACGCGAGGACGGCCGCGCTCGCCACGACCGCGCCCGGCACGGTCTGCCAGGCGGCGCCGAGCGCCCAGCCGGTCGCGGCGCCGACGAGCGGGCCCAGCACCACCTTGTGCGGGCGGATCCCCAGCAACCCGGCGATCCCACCGGCCACCAGACCGACCACCACCGGGCCGGCACCGAGGCGGCCCACCGCCCAGCCGAGCGGGGCGACGAGCGCGCAGCTCATCGCGATCCGCGACCACAGCGCCGGGATCTCGCCGGGCCGCTGCCGGGCGCGGGCGACCCGGTCGACGGCGGCCAGCCCGACCGCGCCCGCCACCGCGCCCGCGCCGGCGGCCCAGAGTCCCCAGCGGGCGGTGTAGAGCGCGCCGGCCAGACCGCCGATGACGGCGGCGAAACCTGACCCCCCTTTGGCCATTCCCGGACGGTACCTGGCGTGATCAGTCCAGGATGTCGCCGTGGCCCGGGTGTGCGGCAGCGCGCGGTGGTGCCCCGGCTCCTACCCCGAGCGCCGGGTTACGCGGCGCGCCGGGCGGCCAGGGCGCGCACGTCATCCGGGAGGTCGGCGCAGTCGACGAGCCGGGGCAGCAGGTCCGGCTCCAGGGTCAGCGCCCGGAACGTCAGCCCGACCGTGATGTCGTGGTCCGGCCGGCGTACCACCGTGATCGGGTCGCCCCCGCTGATCTCGCCCGGTGTGACCACGCGCAGGTAGGTGCCCGGCCGCGCGCGCCGGGTGAAACGCTTGATCCAGCCCTGTTCCGCCATCCAGTGCGCGAACGTCCGGCACGGGATGCGCGGCACGGTGACCTCGAGAACCACGCCGGAACCGATGCGCCAGCGCTCTCCGATCAGCGTCCCGGTCACGTCCAGGCCCGAGGTGGTGAGGTTCTCCCCGAAGACGCCGTTGGGCAGGCTGCGGCCGATCTCCGCCGCCCACTCGTCGAGGTCCTCGCGGGCGTACGCGTAGACCGCCTGATCGCCGCCGCCGTGGTGGGCGACGTCGAAGATCTGGTCGCCGGCGAGACCGCTGCAGCCCGGGTCCGGGGCGCGGACGGCCACCGGCCCGGCGGCCGGTCGCTTGTCGATCCCGGTGACGCCGACGTCCTTGGCCGGGTTGGAGTGCGGGACCGCGAGGTTGACCGAGAGCACTTCTGCCACGCGCTCCAGGGTAATCCGATTGCGGGATCCTCCGGCCCGCCCGAACGATGGGGCGGTGACTGCACTGGAGGTACGCGATCTTCGCAAGCGGTTCCGGGCCGTCACGGCGGTGGACGGGATCAGCTTCACGGTCGGCGACGGCGAGGTCGTCGGGCTGCTCGGGCCGAATGGCGCCGGCAAGACCACCACCCTGCACATGGTGCTCGGTCTGATCACGCCCGACGAGGGTACGGTCGCCCTGTTCGGCAAGGACCTGCAGCGGTGCCGGACCGAGGTGCTCAGCCGGGTCAACTTCGCGGCGAGCTATGTCAGCATGCCGGGCGTGCTGCAGGTGGACGAGCTGCTCAACGTCTTCGCCCACCTGTACGGCCTGCGCCGACCCCGGCGCCGGGTGGCCGAGCTGATCGACCTGCTGGACCTGGGGCCGCTGCGGCGGCAGCAGTTCCGGTTCCTCTCGTCGGGGCAGCAGACCCGGGTACAGCTCGCGAAGGCGCTGCTCAACGAGCCCGGGCTGCTGGTGCTGGACGAGCCGACCGCCAATCTCGACCCGGACATCGGCGACCGGGTCCGCGCGATGCTGCTCGACCTGGCCGCACGCAGCGGCCGGGCGATGCTCATCACCTCGCACAACATGCGCGAGGTCGAGCGGATGTGCGACCGCATCCACTTCGTCCAGAGTGGACGGATCGTGGCCACCGGCAGCGCCGGTGAGCTGGCGGGGGAGTACGGCGTGGCCGATCTGGAAGAGGTCTTCCTGAAGGTGGCCCGAGGGTGAGCGTGCTGGCCTGGGAGGTACGGCGGCGCCGCGTCGTCGGCGTGGTGCTGCGCGACCTGTACTCGTTGCGGCACAACCCGCCGCGCATGATCGAGGTGTTCTTCTGGCCGACCCTGGAGCTGGTGCTGTGGGGCTACGTCTCGCTGTTCCTGGCGTCGCAGCAGGTACCGGCGGTGGTCGCCGTGCTGCTCGGCGGCGTCCTGCTCTGGCAGGTGCTCTACCGGTCGCAGGGTGAGCTGTCGATGGCGTTCCTCGACGACGTGTGGAGCCGGAACCTGCTCAACACGTTCGTCACGCCGCTGACCACCGGGGAGTACCTGACCGGCCTGCTGCTCTTCGGGGCGCTCAAGACGACCCTGGGCGCGGCCATGATGTCCCTGCTCGCGCTGGCCCTCTACGGGTTCGGGATCCTGTCGATCGGCCCGGCACTGGTGCCGTTCATGGTGCTGCTGGTGCTGATGGGGTGGGCGCTCGGCGTGATCGCCATCGCGACCGTCCTCCGGTTCGGCGCGAGCGCCCAGGTCATCGCGTGGATCCTGTCGTTCGTGTTCCAGCCGTTCGCGGCCGTGTTCTACCCGGTGTCGATCCTGCCCGCGCCGATGCAGGCGATCGCGGCGCTGGTACCCGCGAGCTACGTCTTCGAGAACCTTCGCACGTTGCTGACCGGGGGCCGCCCGGACTGGTCGGACCTCGTGGTCGCGGCCGCGCTGGACGCGGTGTACGTGGTGGTCGCGCTGGTCTACCTGGCCGCCGCGCTGCGGTACGCCCGCCGCCGCGGCCGGCTGTCCCGGTTCGGCGACTGAGTCCGGAAATTTGCCCGAACCCGACAGCAGGGCTTTCAGGTTGACCTGGCATGCTGCCACACGTGAACTCTGCGTGGCAACGTCCGTACTCCCCGGGCCGGGGACGGTGGGTCATCGTGGGCTGGGAGTTCGGCGGACTGGCGCTGGTCGTCTGGTCGACCGCCCGCCTCTTCGACCTGATCGCCTCGGACATCTGGGTGCTCTCCGGCCTGGTCGGGGCCGTGTGGCTGGTCGGGTCGTGGCGGATCCTGCGGATGGGCGTCTATGTCAGCGGGTACGGTGTGCAGATCCGCGGCCTGGTCGGCACGCGCACGCTGCGCTGGACGGAGATCGACCAGTTCGCGATCGACCAGGGCACCTTCCGGCTGGGCTCGCTGCAGGTGCCGACCGGCATGACCGTGCTGATCCGCCACCGCAGCGGCGAGTTCGTCAACACCTCGCTGTGGGCCCAGGGCATCGACTTCCACGCCCGCCCACGGCTGTTCCGCGAGGTGTACGGCCTCCTGGTCGAGCGCCACTCGGCCGCGCTCGGCATGGCCTGAGCCGTTCGGGGTTCCGTGGATCAGGCGGCGCTGTTCTTCCTGGCCGTGGCGGCCCTGGTCTTCGCGGTACCCCTCGCGAACCGGATCGGCGTGCCGTACCCGGTGCTGCTCACGCTGGTCGGCATCGGGGCCGCGCTGCTGCCGGGGTTCCCCGAGATCACGATCGATCCGGACGTGATCCTGCCCGCGCTGCTGCCGCCGCTACTCTATGCGGCCGCGCAGCGCACCTCGTGGGCCCAGGTACGGGCCCAGTGGCGGCCGATCCTGACGCTCGCCGTCGCGCTGGTCGTGGTCTCCGCGTTCGCGGCCGCGGCCCTGATCACCGTGCTGCTGCCGGGCGTACCGTGGGCGATCGCGATCGCGGTGGGCGCCGCGGCCGCACCCCCGGACCCGGTGGCGGCGACCGCGGTGGCGAGCCGGATCGGGCTACCCCACCGCATCCTCGCGGTGATCGAGGGTGAAGGGCTGGTCAACGACGCGACCGCGCTGACGCTCTACCACGTCGGCGTCGCCGCGTTCGCCGCCGGCGGCGCCATCACCTGGTACGGCGTGGGCGGCGAGTTCCTGTGGAGCACCGCCGGCGGGCTCGCCGTCGGCGCCGGGGTCGCCTGGCTGGCCACGAAGATCCTGGGTTGGTTGACCGACCCGATCCTGCAGGGCGCGTTCACGGTCTCCCTGCCGTACGCCGCCTACCTGGCCGCCGAGGCGGTCGGGGCGTCCGGCGTGCTGGCCGTGCTCGTCGCCGGCCTCGGCATCCGTAGGGTGGCGTTCGACGTCTTCGACCCGGAGAGCCGGCTCGCCGGGCGGGCGTTCTGGGAGACCGTGGACCTGCTGCTGACCGCGGTCGCGTTCGTTCTGGTCGGCCTGGAGCTGCGGCCGATACTCCGGGACACCGGCATGGACCTGGCCCGGCAGCTCCTGATCGCCGGCACGGTCGCCGCCCTGCTCGTCGTGTTGCGGATGGTGTGGCTCGTGCTCGGCGGCCTGCTGCGGCGCGAGCGCAGCCGCCGGGCTTCGGGGAGGCCACTGCGGGTACCCGCCGACTGGCGCGAGGGTGTCGTCGTCGGTTGGGCCGGCATGCGCGGGGTGGTCACCGTCGCCGCCGCGCTGGCCCTGCCCGCCGACGCGCCGCACCGGAGCACGCTGCTGCTGATCGCGTTCGTCACGGTCGCGGTCACGCTCCTGATTCCCGGGCTGACCCTCGCACCGCTGGCCCGCGCGCTCGGCGTCTCCGGGGTGGACCGGGACGCGGCGGTCCGGGACGTGGCCGCCCGGGTGATCAGCGCGGTGATGGTGCGCATCGACGAGCTGTACACCGACGGGGTCCTCGACGACGGCGGCGCGCGTACCTGGCGGGCCCGGTGCAACGCGCTGCTGGTGGCGTTGAGCCCGGGCGCCGCGCAGCAGCCCGAGCTGGCCTCGGGCCACGCCGCGTCGCGCGGGCGCCGGGCGGTCAACGTCGAGCTGCTGGCCGCGGCCCAGCAGGAGGCCCTGCGCCTGCGGCTGGACCATCTGGTCGACCCGTCCGCGGTCGACCAGGTACTCCGCGATCTCGATCGGCGGTTGCTCCAACTGAGGTAGGAGGCTCCGGTGGAGTTCCACGTGAGCATCGGTGCCGGGGGCACCGGGGCCCGGCGCGACCTGGCCGGGCAGATCTACCGCCAGATCCGGGAGGCGATCCTCGACGGTCGGCTCCGCCCGGGCGAGGCGCTGCCGCCCAGCCGCGAGCTGGCCCGCCGGTTGGAGGTCTCCCGGAACACGGTCGGGGCGGCGTACGACCGGCTCGCCGCCGAGGGGTACGTGGACGGTCGGGTGGGCGCGGGTACGTTTGTCAGCTCCGGAGTGCGGGTGGCGGCCCGTACCCCCAGGCGGGAGCCGCCCGGTGGCCGCCTGCGCCCGACCGCGACCTGGTCGGAGATCCCGCCGCTGCCGGACCTGTGGCGCAGCTTCGAGTACGACTTCCGCGCCGGGCTGCCCGACATCCGGCTGTTCCCCTTCGAGACCTGGCGGCGGCTGGTCGCGGCGGAGCTGCGCGTCTCGGCGGTGGGCTCGGGGATGTACGGCGATCCGGCCGGCCATCCGGGACTGCGCGCGGCCATCGTCCGGCACATCGGGGTGTCCCGGGCGGTGGAGGCGACCGCGGACGACGTGTTCGTGACCAACGGGGCCCAGCAGGCGATCGACCTGATCGGCCGGGTACTGCTCGAACCGGGGGGCCGGGTGGCGGTGGAGAACCCCGGGTACCGTCCGCCGCGCCGGCTGTTCCAGTCGATGGGCGCGCGGATCGCCGAGATACCTGTGGATCCCGAGGGGATGGTCGTCGACGAGATCCCCGCGGATACCCGGATCGTGTACGTGACGCCGTCACACCAGTTCCCGCTCGGCATGCCGATGTCGTTGCGACGCCGGATGGCGTTGCTGGACTGGGCCGAGCGGCACGGCGCGGTGATCGTCGAGGACGACTACGACAGCGAGTTCCGGTTCGCCGGCCGGCCCATCGAGCCGCTGCAGAACCTGGACCGCGGCGGCCTGGTGCTCTACGTCGGCTCGTTCTCCAAGGTGATGCTGCCGACGCTGCGGCTGGGCTTCCTCGTCGCACCGCCGGATCTGCACGCGGCGCTGCGGACCGCCCGGTACCTCACCGACTGGCACACGCCGCTGCCCACCCAGGCGGCACTCGCGCGGTTCATCGACGAGGGGGCGCTGGCCCGGCACATCCGCAAGATGCGGCACGAGTACCGGGCCCGGCACGAGCTCGTCTCGTCGACGCTCGCGCGGGACTTCGCCGACGTGCTGGAGGTGATCCCGTCGCTCGCCGGGATACACCTGAGCGCGCTGTGCAAGCAGAACTGGGTGGACGACGTGGCGATCGTGCGGGACCGGGCGGGGGCCGCCGGGATCGGGCTGAACGCGCTGCGGGAGTTCGGTTCCGGCGCGCCGGGTCTGGTGCTCGGGTACGGCGCGATCCCGATGGACGCCATCGAGGCGGGGCTGCGCCGGCTGCGGGACGTCCTACCGTAGGCCGAGCGCGTGGATCGCGCCCGCGCGGGTGCCGAAGTACATCCGGCCCTTCCACACCGCGGGGGTGGACTCGATGCAGCCGCCCACCTTGAGCGTCCACAGTGGAGTCGGCGGGGCGGTCGTGTTGGTCACGTCGTACGCGTGCAGGTAGCCGAGGCAGTCGCCGATCAGCAGGACGCCGTCGATGACCACCGGTGACTGCCAGGTCTCGTTGCCCGGCAGGTGGAAGCGCCAGCGCACCGCCCCGGTGGCCCGGTCGATGCCGAGCACGTCGCCACCGGTCGTGTCGAAGATCGCGATGTCCTGGTAGAGCGCCGGGGTGCCCCACACCCCGGCCGGCCGGCTGCCGCGATCGTCCACCTTCCACACCAGCGGGTTGCCGGGCCGGCTCGGATCCAGCTTGATGATCTGGCCGACCGCCTTCGACCGGGCGGTGCCCCGCTCGTACTCGACGCCGACGTAGAGCATGCCGGCCTCGTCGATCACGATCGACGCGTCGGTGTCGTCGCCGGTCCAGAACCGGAACACCCGGGTCGGCTTGCGGCCCTCCTCGAGTCCGCTGATGTCCCAGCCCTGCACCAGGCCGCCGGAGTTGGCGAAGTAGACCGTGTTGCCGTGGATCGCCACCGAGTTCTCGATCGAGACGTTCTGGTCGCCGATGTCGCGCAGCAGCTGGGCATCCCAGCCGGGTGCGTTGAATACCAGCTTCGGCGCGACCCGTACCCTGCCGTCCGCTGCGTAGCTCCGGTTGAGCTTGACGATGTGGAACTGGCCGTTCTCGCCGCCCATGAACAGGTAGTCGTCGATGACGAGGCCGGAGCCGTCCCAGTCGTCGTTCCACATCGTGGGCGAGACCGCCTTCGCGGACAGCCGCCACAGCTCGGTGGGTCGGCCCCGGTCGATCGCGATGACCCGGTAGTAGTTGTCCCGCGAGCCGGAGTAGACCAGCGGGTACCCGTCCGGGTCCACGGTCACCGACCCCTTGATGATGTCGCCGGTGGGGAAGTCGGGCAGGATCCGGGCGCCGCTCTGCGCGTCCAGGAAGTGGATCGCCCGGTCGTACGCGCCGAACACCACCCAGGTCCGGCCGCCCCGCTCGAACACCGCGGGCTGGCCGGTCCAGCCGGAGCCGCACCAGACCCGGACACCGCTCTGGTCTTCCGACTCCGAGCACAGGCCGCCGCTGCCCGGGAACCGCCAGAACTCGTCCGGCGTGGTCCGCGGTGCCGGGCCGGTCCCGTAGTAGGTCCGGGTCGGGTTGCCGCGGAATGTCAGCAGGCCCTGGACCTTCGTTCCGTACGGTTGGCCCACCGTGGCCGGGTCGGACCAGACGGTGCTCGACGCCCTGGGTGGGGTGCCGGCCTGGCTGGCGCTCGGGGCGGCCGCGCCCGGCCGGCTCGGCAGCACGAACCGGGCTTCGCTGTCCGGCGTGGCCCCGCCGGTGTCCCGCGCCCCGGTGTCCCGCGCCGCGGTCACCAGCACGACGCCGAGGGCGAGCGCGGCGGCGACGATCGCCGCCGGTCGCCACCGTCGACGTACCGGTCCGGTCACCGCCACAGTGTGCCGTGGCCCGGACCCCCGTTCAATGGCTGAGCCGCTGGTAGCGGCGTACGGACAGGGGAAAGAAGATGGCGGTCAGGAGGACCGGCCAAACGATCGCCATCACTATTGAGTGCTGCGTGACCCAGGTGTCGCCGCCCCACCCCGGGTTGCCGAACAGCTCGCGGGTCGCGGCCGCCGTGGCCGACAGCGGGTTCCAGTCGGCGAGCGTGCCGAGCCAGTCCGGCATGGTCCGGGGGTCCACGAGCGCGTTGGACAGGAACGACAGCGGCCAGACCAGGATCTGCAACGCGAGGACGGACTCCGGGGTACGCAGCACGAGCGCGAGGTAGATGCCGATCCAGAGCACGGCGAACCGGAGCAGCAGGAGCAGCCCGAACGCGGCGGCCGCGGGGCCCGCGCCCCGGTGAGCGCCCCACCCGACCGCGAGCCCGCAGGCGACCAGGACGGCCAGGCCCAGCGCCGAGTTGAGCATGTCCGCGGCGCAGCGACCGGTCACCACCGCCGACGGTGCCATCGGCATCGAGCGGAACCGGTCGGTGACCCCGCGGGCCGCGTCGATGGTGACCGCGGCGAACGTCGCCTCGACCCCGAAGACCATCGTCATCGCGAACATCCCCGGCAGGAGGAACTCGCGGTAGCTGCCGCCGCCCGGCACCGACATGCCGCCGCCGAGGAGGTAGACGAACATCAGCACCATCATGATCGGGAACAGCAGTCCCACGATGACCTGGGTCGGCTGCCGGCCCCAGTGGGCGAGGTCGCGCTTGGTGACCGTCCAGCCGTCGACCGCGGCCCAGCGCAGCGCGCTCATGACGGCACCCTGGTCAGGTGCAGGAACACCTCGTCGAGGGTCGGGCGGCGCAGCCCGACGTCCTGGACCGCGATGCCGGCCTCGCGCAGCGCGCGGAGCACCTCGGTCAGCGCCGCCATCCGGTCGTGGACGGCGGCGCTGACCCGGCGGTCGTCCACGTCCGCCTCGGCGTCGGTGCCGGTCACCTGGCTGATCACGGTCGCGGTGGCGGCGAGGTCGCGGGCATCGGGCACGACCACGTCGATCCGGTCGCCGCCGAGCGCGGACTTGAGCGTGTCCGGGCTGCCCTGCGCGACGACCCGACCGGTGTCCAGGACGCAGATCTCGTCGGCGAGCTGGTCGGCCTCGTCCAGGTACTGCGTGGTCAGCAGCACGGTGGTACCGCCGGCCACCAGCGACCGGACCGCCTCCCAGACCTCGGTTCGCCCGCGCGGGTCCAGGCCGGCCGTGGGCTCGTCGAGGAAGAGCACCGGCGGTGCCAGGATCAGGCTGGCGGCCAGGTCCAGCCGGCGCCGCATGCCGCCGGAGTACTGCTTGACCGGCTTGTTACCGGTGCGGTCCAGCCCGAACCGGACGAGCAGCTCGTCGGCCCGTGTCCTGGCCGCGGCCGGGCTCAGGTGGTAAAGGCGGCCGAACATGACCAGGTTCTGCCGGCCGCTGAGGATCTCGTCGACGGCCGCGTGCTGGCCGACCAGTCCGATCCGGTAGCGCACCTGCCCGGGTTGCCGGACCACGTCGAAACCGGCCACCTCGGCCCGGCCCTGGTCCGGTCGCAGCAGCGTGGTGAGGATGCGTACCGCCGTCGTCTTGCCGGCGCCGTTCGGGCCGAGCAGCCCGCACACCGTGCCCGCGCGTACGTCGAGGTCGAAGCCGGCGAGCGCGGCCACCGGCCCGTACCGCTTGTGAAGTCCTTCCGCCACGATCATGAGAAGATTATAACGTACACTGTACGGAGTTAGTGCCGGAGAGAATGGCGGAGTGACGACCGAGTACAGCGGCGCCGGCGATCCGAAGCGCAGCATCGAGCTGTTGTGGGGCGTGCCGGACCGGCCCCGCCGGGGACCGAAGCCGCGGCTGACCGTGGTGCAGATCGCC
>Ga0209481_10000108_pt1 | contig 38809 bp, 39 predicted proteins | sample SoiMetdeltSBSDD3_FD_187598 | JGI IMG/M metagenome (GOLD analysis project Ga0209481, IMG submission 187598) | Bulk soil microbial communities from a Populus tree surrounding site in Tennessee, USA - Soil MetaG P. deltoides SBSDD3 (SPAdes) (version 2) | ecosystem: Environmental > Terrestrial >...
TCACCCGCCGGGGCTACTACGACGACATGACCTGATCGACCGAACCGACCGGGTCCACGCACGACCTTGACGCAACCGCTCAGCTGCACGGTGTGTTTGCAGCTGAGCGGTTGCTATATGTAGAGCGGCAGCGCGGGCTGGACCATCCCGGCGCGCGATGCCGGCGGGGCATCGGCGATGCTGTGGGCGTGGAGTACGTGTCCAGAGTGCCGCGACCGCCGCTGGACGGGCTGATCGACGACCTTTACTACCTGGAGGGTGCGCCGCCGTACGCCCGGCTGACGCTGCCGCCGGCGCCGTCGGCGTTGCTCATCGTCAACCTCGGGGCGCCGTTTCGCATCCGCGCCGGCACCGACATCGAGACGGCCGAGTACGCCGACGGCTGCGTGGTCACCATGCGCACCCGCGCGTTGGAGTTCGGCTACCCACTCCGGACCCGGTCCGTCGGCGTGCACGTCAAGCCGTGGGGGCTGGCGCCGTTCCTGCCGATGCCCGCGGCCGAGTTGTGTGACCGGCCGGTGACGGTAGAGCAGGTTTGGGGCCGGCCCGCCATTGCTGAGCTGCGAGACCGGCTGGCCACGGCGGACGGACCGGACGAGATGCTGACGCTGCTCGAGGAGGAGCTGATGCGACGGCTGTGCGAGACCGCCGGCCTGGGGCTGGTCCGCCATACGAGCCGCGTCATCGCGGCGACCAGCGGGGCGGTGGCGATCGGCGACCTGAGCGTGGCAGCCGGTGTCAGCAGCACTCATCTGGCACAGCGGTTCAAGGAGCTCATCGGCGTCACGCCGAAGCGGCTGGCCCGCACCTACCGCTTCACCGCCACCGTGTTCGCGATCAACCCCGCCGGACCGATCGACTGGAGCGACCTCGCGGGTGGCGCAGGCTACTTCGACCAGGCCCACTTCGGCCACGAGTTCCGGGCGTTCACCGGGCTCACGCCGACCCGGTACGTCGAAGTCCGGCGGCGGTTCCTGCGCGAACATCCCGGCCACGCACTGGACGGCTGGCCGCTGCCGGCCGATTGATTTCGTACAAGAGCGACAGCTCACGACACGCTAATTTGTGGCACCCCAGAGCAGAGGAGAGCCCCGTGGGCAAGGTGGTCATGTACGCCTCGGTGTCGGTGGACGGCTTCATCGCGGACGAGAACGACCAGCCCGGACCGCTGTTCGACTGGTTGACCAGCGGTGACGTCCCGTTGGACGACAGCGGCGAGGTGAAGGTGTCGCAGACGTCCTACGACTACACCCGGACGTACTGGGACCAGGTCGGGGCGACAATCGCCGGCCGCCACGTCTTCGACATGACGGACGGCTGGGACGGGAAGCCTCCGAGCGGGATCGACCACGTGGTCGTCGTGACGCACCGGCCGAAGCCCGAGGGCTGGGACCCCGAGGCGCCGTTTCACTTCGTCGACGGCGTCGAGGCAGCCGTGGCCAAGGCGCAGGAGCTTGCGGGTGACCGCATCGTCGAGGTCGCCGCTGGCGACGTCGGTGGCCAGGTGCTTGCCGCGGGCCTGGTCGACGAGGTGCGCATGGACGTCGTACCCGTCGTGTTCGGGTCCGGCAAGCGCTACTTCGGGTCGGTCCACGCGCAGCACCTGTTGGAGGATCCTGACGTGGTGATTCAGAGCAACCGGGTGCTTCACCTGCGCTATCGGGTGCGCCGTTGACCGATCTGAGCGGGTACGCGAAGAAGTCCACTGCGAACGGTGACACAAGATCGGGCCTCCGGCTGCGTTTGCGCATCGCTGTCCCTGGTCGGGCAGCCGACGCCGATCCGCCCCAGCACCTCACCTGCGGCAAGTTCAACTCAAGATCACTGGTTGCCGGTTTCCGTCGTATCTTTGGAAGCCGAGGGCGGAGCCGCGCGGGTGCTTCAGGCGGCCGTTGATCGCTTCGGTTGGACCGTTGCCGGTGCCGGGCCGGTCGAAGTAGGCCAGTACGTCAGCGGCTCGCCTGCTCAGGGGCCCGCGGCTGGGTCGGGGTGCCGGTAGATGGAGCCACCGGTACGGTCAGGCCGTGACCGTCGCCGTGCTAGCCAACCCGACCGCGGGCAAGGGGCGCCACCGTGGCCTGCTGCCCGCGCTCGTCGAGCGCCTCGCCGCTGCCGGGCAGCCGGTCCGGCTGCTCGACGCCCGGACTCCCGAGGATGCCCTCACGGCGTGCCAGGTCGCGGTCGCCGAGGGCGCCAACGCGCTCGTGGCGATGGGCGGCGACGGCACGGTACACCTGGCGCTGCAAGCGGTCGCCGGCACGGAGACGGCGCTGGGCATCATCCCGGTCGGCACCGGCAACGACTTCGCCGAGTCGCTCGGCCTGCCGAAGGACCCGGACTCCGCCGCCGACACGGCCGCGGCGGCGCTGCGCGACGGAACGTCCCGGCGGTTCGACCTCGGGAAGGTGACCGGGCTGGGGGCCGGCCAGGGCCCGGTGGTCTGGTTCGGCGCGGTGCTCGCCTGCGGGTTCGACGCGATCGTCAACGAGCGGGCCAACCGGATGCGCTGGCCGCGCGGCAACCGGCGGTACGACATCGCGATCGTGGTCGAGCTGGTCAAGCTTCGGCCCCGGGCGTACACGCTACGCCTGGACGGCCGGGCGCAGCGCCTGGAGGCCTGCCTGCTCGCGGTCGGCAACACCGCCAGCTACGGCGGCGGTATGCGGATCTGCCCGGACGCCGACCCGACCGACGGTCTGCTCGACGTCGTCCTGGCCGGGCCGGTCTCGCGCGCCACGTTCATCAGGATCAAACCGATGGTGTACGAGGGAACGCACGTGAACCACCCGGCCGTGCGCGCGTTCCGGGCGTCCACAGTGGAGATAACGGCCGACGACATCACCACGTACGCCGACGGGGAGCGGTCGTTGCCGCTCCCCGTCCGGGTCACCAGCGCGCCCGGCGCGCTGACTCTGCTTACTTCTGCTCCGCCTCGATGACCTTCGGCTGCTCCGCCGCCTCGCCCGAGCGGATGGCGATCTTCCGCGGCGGGTCGACGGGCCGGGTGACATTCTTGATCCGGATCCGCAGCAGGCCGCGGTCGGCATCCGCCTCGACCTGGTCACCGCCGATCCCGTCCGGGAGCTGGAACGTCCGGCGGAACGTGCCGTAGCGGACCTCGCGCACGAGCACCTTGCCCCGGCTGTTCTCCCAGGTGTCGCGGCGCTCGCCGCTGATCGTCAGCCGGCCGTCGGCGACCTCGATGTCGATGTCCGAGATGTCGACGCCGGGGACCTCCATCGTGATCAGCACGTCCGTGCCGTCCGTGGCCATCTCGACCGGGGGCACCCACTGGTACGACGCGGCACCGAACGTCCTGCGGACCACCTCGTCGAACTCCTCGTCGAGGCGTGCCAGCGCGGTGAACGGATCCCAGCGCAGGATGGGCATTGTCTCCAACCTCCATCGGCTCACAATGACGCTTGTTAGCACTCTCAGCTGTCGAGTGCTAAGCACACATCCGTGAAGACGCGACGCCGGGGCCGATTATTTCAGCTCAGCTGTGATGCCCGTCACACCTGGCGAGGTCCAGGACCGAGGCCAGGCCGTGCACCTCGCCGGGGGCGGTCGGCGGCATGATCAGCGCCGCGCAGCCGGCGATCACCGCGGCCGCGTCGGCGGGCGTGTCGCCGACCATCAGGGTGTGCTCGGGCGCCACGCCGAGGGCCTCGCAGGCGTACCGGAAGATGGCCGGGTCGGGTTTGCAGCGGCCGAACTCGTACGACAGCACGGCCTCGTCGACCAGGTCGGCCGCGCCCCAGGCGGTCAGCATCGGGCGGATGTCGAAGCCGATGTTGCTGACCACCGCGACCGGGATGCCGGCCGCCCGCAGCGCGCGCAGGGTGGGCACGGTGTCCGCGTACACCGCCCAGCCCTCGACGGCCAGCACGCGCTCGTACAGCGCCTCGGGCAGGCCGTCGATCCCGCTGGTCACGGTCGCGAACAGGCCGGTGTACGCGGCGCGGTGGGCGTGTGCCGAAAGGTCCCGCTCGGCGTACACCTCGGCCAGGTGGGGCGGGATCCGGCCGGGTACCGGCCCGCCGGCCCGGCCCACGGAGACGAGCCGGTCGGCCAGCCCGGTCGCCGTGGCCCGGCCGAGCGTCGTCCCGCACACCGCCGCCGCGGCGAGCACCCAGTCGACCGGGTCCTCCACCTGCGCCAGCGTGCCGTGGAAGTCGAACAGGACCGCTCGAACGGGGCGCCGGGACGGGTGCTTATCGGGCGGCTCCGTGTTTTCCGGCACGCCGTGCACCATACCGAGCGGCGAAGTCACCCTTGTCGCCCGTAGCCTAGGTGGTATGACAAGCCCCGCCGAGCGGTACTCCACGGCCCGCCGGCGGGCCGCCGAGGTCGCCCGTACTCCGGAGCTGCGGGACTTCTCCGGCCAGCTCGGCTTCGAGCTCGACCCGTTCCAGCGCGACGCCTGCGCCGCGCTGGAGCGCGGCAGCGGTGTGCTGGTCTGCGCGCCGACCGGCGCCGGCAAGACGGTGGTCGGCGAGTTCGCCGTACACCTGGCGCTGGCGCAGGGCCGCAAGTGCTTCTACACCACCCCGATCAAGGCGCTGTCCAACCAGAAGTACCACGACCTGGTCGACCGGTACGGCTCGGCGCGGGTGGGCCTGCTCACCGGCGACAACTCCATCAACGGCGAAGCGCCGGTGGTCGTGATGACGACCGAGGTGCTGCGCAACATGCTCTACGCCGGATCGTCCACTCTGGACGGCCTGTCGTACGTGGTGATGGACGAGGTGCACTACCTCGCCGACCGGTTCCGCGGTGCGGTGTGGGAAGAGGTGATCATCCATCTGCCGGCGACCGTCACGCTGGTGTCGTTGTCCGCGACGGTCTCCAACGCGGAGGAGTTCGCCGACTGGCTGGTGACCGTCCGCGGCCACACCGAGGTGGTGGTCACCGAGCACCGGCCGGTCCCGCTGTGGCAGCACATGCTCGTCAGCCGGCGGATGTTCGACCTGTTCCACGACGCGGAGGCGGCGCAGAAGCACGACGTACACCCGGAGCTGCTGCGCTACACGCGGGAGATGCTGCGCCGGGCGGAATGGGACACCGGGCGGGGCCGGATGTCCAACCGGACCCGGCGCTGGCTCGTACCGTCGCGGCCGGACGTCGTGGAGCGGCTGGACCGGGAGGCGCTGCTGCCGGCGATCCTGTTCATCTTCAGCCGGGCCGGCTGCGACGCGGCCGTGCAGCAGTGCCTGCAGGCCGGCCTGCGGCTGACCACGCCGGACGAACGGGCCGAGATCCGCCGCGTGGTGGAGAGCCGGGTGGCCGCCATCCCCAGCGAGGACCTCACCGTGCTGGGCTACTGGGAGTGGCTCGACGGCCTCGAACGCGGCCTCGCCGCGCACCACGCCGGCATGCTGCCGGCGTTCAAGGAGGTCGTCGAGGAGCTGTTCGTCCGCGGCCTGGTCAAGGCGGTCTTCGCCACCGAGACGCTCGCGCTGGGCATCAACATGCCGGCCCGCTGCGTGGTGCTGGAACGGCTGGTGAAGTTCAACGGCGAGGCGCACGTCGACCTCACGCCGGGGGAGTACACCCAGCTGACCGGCCGGGCCGGGCGCCGGGGCATCGACGTCGAGGGGCACGCGGTCGTGGTGTGGGCGCCCGAGGTCGACCCGCGGCACGTGGCCGGGCTCGCGTCCACCCGTACCTACCCGCTGCGGTCGAGTTTCCGGCCGTCGTACAACATGGCCGTCAACCTCGTCGGCTCGGTCGGCGCGGAGCGCTCCAGGGAGCTGCTGGAGTCGTCGTTCGCGCAGTTCCAGGCCGACCGCTCGGTGGTCGGCATCGCCCGGCAGGTGCAGCGCAACCTGGAGACGACGGCCTCGTACGAGGCCGAGATGGCCTGCGACCGGGGTGACTTCGACGAGTACTTCGCGGTCCGGGTGAGGATCGCCGAGCGGGAGCGGGCGCTGGCCCGGCACGGCGCCGCCCAGCGCCGGTCGGCCGCGGTCGCCTCGCTGGAGCGGCTGCGCATCGGCGACGTGATCCGGGTACCGTCCGGCCGCCGGGCCGGGCTCGCCGTCGTGCTGGACCCGGGCAACGGCGGTTTCGGCGAGCCACGGCCGCTGGTGCTCACCGAGGACCGCTGGGCCGGGCGGATCCCGGCGTCGGACTTCGCGACACCGGTCGAGCCGCTGGCGCGGGTGCGCGTACCCAAGCACTTCAACCACCGGTCGCCGGCCGAGCGGCGCGACCTGGCCTCGACCCTGCGGGCGGCCGGGGTGGCCGACGGACCGCGGCGGCGCGGCGGCCGGGGCCGGGCCGGCGGCGACGACCCGGAGCTGGCCGAGCTGCGCGCCGCGCTGCGCCGCCACCCGTGCCACGCCTGCCCGGACCGGGAGGAGCACGCCCGGTGGGCGGAGCGGCGCTGGCGCCTGCAGCGCGACACCGAGGCGCTCAAGGGCAAGGTGGCCAGCCGGACCGGGTCGCTGGCCCGGACCTTCGACACCGTCTGCGGGCTGCTCGCCGACCGCGGCTACCTGTTGGCGGCGGGCGAGGTGAGCGACGCCGGCCGGATGCTGGCCCGGATCTGGACCGAGTCCGACCTGCTCGTCGCCGAGTGCCTGCGGCGCGGCGTGTGGGACCGGCTGAACCCGGCCGAGCTGGCCGCCGCGGTCTCGGTCGTCGTGTACGAGTCCCGCCGCGACGGCGACGACCGCGCGTCCGTGCCGCGGGGTCCGGTGGCCGACGCGGTCGACGAGACCCTCAAGCTCTGGTCCGAGCTGGAGGCGGACGAGGCCAGCCGGGGGCTGGAGCTGACCCGCGAGCCCGACCTCGGCTTCGTCTGGCCGATCTACCGCTGGGCCCGGGGCGAGCCGCTGGCCACCGTGCTCGCCAGCGGCCAGGGGCTCGACGGCGACATGCCGGCCGGCGACTTCGTCCGGTGGGCCCGCCAGGTGGTGGACCTGCTGGGTCAGCTCGCCGAGTCGCGCCCGGCCGGGGACGACACGACGGCCCGTACGCTGCGGCGTACCGCCCGTGCCGCGATGGCCGCCGTTGCGCGAGGAATTCTCGCGATTCGCGAGGTTTGATCGTCGGCGAGCTTGCCAAACAGGCCCGGATGCAGGCACGATGCCCTGCGCGGGGTGGACCGGTTTGGGGGCGCGATGGCGGAGTTGCATCACTTTTCGTACGGATGGATCACCCCGGCGTTCTCGTACGCGCTGTCGGTGCTCGGGTCACTGCTCGCACTCGTCTGCACCGCCCGGGCCCGCGACGTGCAGGAGCCGGGCCGGCGGGCCCGGTGGCTGGCGCTGGCCGCCTGGTCGCTCGGTGGTACCGGCATCTGGGTCATGCACTTCATGGCGATGGTCGGCTTCGACGTACCCGGATCCCCGGTGCGCTACGACGTCGTCACCACGATCGCGAGCTGGGTGACCGCCATCGTGGTCGTCGGCATCGGCCTGTTCATCGTCGGCTTCGGCCGCCGGTCCGTGCTCAAGGTGCTCGTCGGCGGCTTGTTCACCGGCGTCGGCGTCGCGGCGATGCACTACACCGGCATGGCCGCGCTGCGGATCGAGGGCGCGGTCGGGTACGACCGCCGGCTCGTGCTCGCCTCCGTCATCATCGCGGTGGTCGCGGCGACCGTGGCGCTCTGGTTCACGATCACGCTGCGGCGCGCGGTCGCCCTCTTCGTCGCCGCGCTGATCATGGGCGTGGCCGTCAACGGCATGCACTTCACCGGCATGGCCGGCCTGCGGGTGACCCTGCACGACGTGCCGGGCAGCGTGACCGGCGTGCGGGCACTGATCTTCCTCGGCCCGATCATGCTGTTCGTACTCATGGTGGTCATCACGCTGGCGTACGCGCTGCTGCGCTCCACCGGCGCCGAGGAGGCCGACTGGGCGTACCCGGGCACCACCCCGCCCGCCGAGCCGGAGCCGGCCTCCATCTGGACCGGTACCCCCGGCGCCCGGCCCGTCCCGGGCCAGCGCAACGGGGTACCGCCGAGCAGCCGCGCGCCCTCGCAAGGGTTCGTTCGCGCCCGCAGCCGCTGAGGCTATCCTCGCGACATGACGCGCGTCGGCATGCTCGTGGTGAGCCAGTACGAGTCCGACCCGCGGGTGCGCCGCCAGGCGGAGGCACTGGTCGCGCGGGGTGACCAGGTGACCGTGCTCGCGCTGCACGCCGACGGGCGGCCCGCGGACGACCTCGTCGACGGCGTCCGCGTCATCCACCTGCCGGTGCGCAAGTACCGCGGCGACTCGGCCACCGCGTACCTGTCGCTTTACGGCGGGTTCGCCGCCCGGGCCGCCGCCTGGTTCAGCCGACACCCGCGCGCGTTCGACGTCGTACAGGCGCACTCGATGCCCGAGGCGCTGGTCTTCGCCGCGACCGTGCCCCGGCTCGCCGGCGTCCCGGTCCTGCTCGACGTGCACGACCTCACCTCCCAGCTGTTCGCCTCGAAGTTCGCCGACCGGCAGGCGATCATGGCCGGCGTCCGGGCCAGCGAGCGGGCCGCGCTGCGGTTCGCCACCGAGGTGATCACCGTGCACGAGCCGTACGCCCAGATGCTGCGCCGGTGGACCCGGCGCCCGGTCAGCGTGGTGATGAACTGCCCGGACGAGCGGCTGTTCGGCCCGCCGCGCTGGCGCGGCTGGGACCCGGCCGGCGAGGTGGTGTTCAGCTACCACGGCCTGGTCGCGCCGCGGCACGGGCTGCCGCAGGCGGTGCTGGCGCTCGATGCGGTACGCCCGGAACTGCCCGGCGCGCGGCTGCAGATCCGCGGCAGCGGGGACGGGCTCGACGCGCTGCGGGCGCTGGTCGCCGGGCGCGGCCTCGACGACGCGGTGGACCTGCCGACCAGGCTGCTCGACCTGCCGCAGATCGTGGCCGAGCTCGAGAATGTCCACATCGGACTCGTGCCGAGCCAGCTCGATCCGTGGACCGACGCGGTGCTGCCGACCAAGCTGCTGGAGTACGCGGCCCTCGGCATCCCGGTCATCACCTTCCGCAACCCGGTCATCGAGCGGTACTTCCCGTCCGACGCGGTGACCTATGTGGACCCGGCCACCGAGGAGAACCTGCGCGGCGCGATGCTCGACCTGGCCCGCAACCCGGAGAAGGCCAAGGCCCAGGCGGCCCGCGCCACCGAGGTGATGCGCGGCCTGCGCTGGGACGCGCAGAAGCAGGTGTACTTCGGGGTCGTCGACCGGGCGGCGGCCCGCCGGCGTGGCTCCGGGCGTGGCTCCGGGCGTGGCTGACGTCGCCCGGGACACCCCCCGCCCGGGCGTCCTGCGTACCGGGGTGCTGTCCATGGTGGCCATCGCCGCGCTGGGCCTGACCCGCCTGGTGCACGGCTCACTGGTCAGCCGGGCCACCGATCCCGCGACGTACGGCCGGGTCGGCGTGATGATCGCGGTCACCACGATCGCGAGCCTGCTGCTGCCGGCCGGCGTGGCGAGCGCGGTGTCGAAGTTCGTGCCGTTCTTCGCCGGCGGTGGCAACCCGGTCGCGGCGCGGGCCGCGTACCGCGCGCTGAGCTGGTTCGGCCTCGGCGGCGCGCTGGTCTTCGGTCTCGGCTGCGCCGCCGCGGCGGCCGCGGTCCTGGATCTGTCCACACAGGACACGGCTCAGGTGGCCGCGCTCGCGGTGGCGTTCTCCCTCTACAGCATCGGGAAGGCCGCGCTCTACGGGTACGAACGGGTGCCCGCCTACGTGCGGCTGGAGCTGTGCACGTCCGGCCTCGCCGTGCTGGCCACCGTCGTCGTGGTGCTCAGCGGGTCCACGCTCTACCTCGTCCCGCTGGCGCTGGGGTACGCGGTCTTCGCGGTCGTGGCCCGCTGGCTGGTCCGCGCCGAAGCCGCCGGCGGCCAGCTAAGACCCGCCCCGGTGGCGCTGCCGCGCGCCGAGATCGCCGGGTTCGTCGTGCTGGCCTGTCTCGGCACGCTCGCCAGCCAGGGCTTCCTGCAGGGAACCCAGCTGCTCGCGGTCCGGTTCGCGACTGCGGCTGAGGTCGGCTACTTCGCCGCGGCCGTGACGCTCGTCGCGCCGATGTACTTCCTGCCCCGGGCCCTCGGCCTGGCGCTGTTCCCGGCGATGGCCCGGGCCCGGGGGGCCGGGGACGTGGCGACCGTACGCCGCCATGCCGACCTGTCCACCCGGGCCCTGCTGATCACGCTGGCGCCGCTGTTCGCGGCCGGCATTCTGCTCGCCCGCGAGGTGCTCGTGCTCTTCGGCGACGCCTCGTTCGCCGGCGGCGTCACCGTGCTGCAGCTCATGCTGGCCGCGACGTTCCTGGCGGTCTGCGCGGTCGCGGCCGTGAACGCGCTCTCCAGCGGCGAGCGCTGGCAGGTCCGCACCCCGGTGGCGGCCGCGGTCGCCGGGTGCCTGACCGGGCTGGCCGCGGTCGCGCTGCTGGGCGGGCCGCTCGGCGCCGCCGGGGTCGGGCTGGGCTACCTGATCGGCACCGCGGTGACCGCGGCCGGGCCGGCGGTCGCGGTGTGGCGACAGCACCGGATGGCCTGGCGGGGACCGGTCGTGGGAGCGCTGGCGACCGTCTTCGGGGCGCTCGGGCTGGCCCTGGCGATCACCGTGGCGGACGTCTCGCCTGGTCCACGCGTTGCGGTGGACGTGGGGGTCGCGCTGGCGGCTGGAGCGCTGTCGGTAGGGTTGCTCCGTCACCACCTGCGCGCGGTGGCGCGGGAGGCCCGGCACGCCCGGGCGACCCGGTGACAGGTGTGGTCGCCGTCGAAGGGATGACTGGGTCCGGGAGATGATGCCTGCAGCCGTACGCCGTCCCGACACGCCGGGCGACGGGTCCACCACCACGTCGCGGGTGTCCCAGGTCCTGTCCTGGATCCTGCTGGTCCTGCTCTGGGCTCTGCTCATCGAGGTGCTGTTCGAGGCGTGGACGCAGATCCAGCTGGCGGACGTGCACGTCAACGCCGAGGGGGAGGCGGTACCCGCCCTCCCGGAGTGGCCCAAGAACCTCAAGAACGGGCTGTACCTCGCCATCGCCGCGCTGACCGTGACGAAGGTGGCGCTGGAGCGCCGCTGGCGGGAGTTCACCACCGCGGCCGACCTGGCCATCGTCGTGCTCGCCGGCATGCTCGTGCTCGTCGGCCTGGTGGGCGGCTCGCCGATCCCGCTGATCGGCGAGGCGGTCTTCGTCTACCTGCGCGGCGCGCTCGCGTTCTACGCCTGGCGGGCGCTGGACCCGCCGTGGCGCCGGGTCCGGCCGCTGCTGTACGTGCTCGGCGGCGTCGTCGTGCTCAACGCGGTCATCGCCCTCATCCAGATGGCCGTCGGGGCGCAGGCGTTCTCGTGGTTCGGCTGGGTGGACATGACCTGGGCGAACATCTTCCGGGTCCAGGGCCTCTTCGACCACCCGAACCACCTCGGGCACGTGACCGCGCTGGCCCTGCTGGGCCTGCTCTCCTGGTTCGTCACCCGGCCCGCCGGTACCCCGGTCGGCCGGCGCTGGTGGCTGCTGTTCGGGCTGCTGGCGCTGAGCCTGTCCGCCACCCAGTCCCGGGAGTCGGCCATCGGGTTCCTCGCCGGCGCGCTGCTGATCTGGCTGCTGCGCCGCGGGCACGGCCGGACCGTGGTCGCCGCGGTGCTGGTCGTCGGGCTGTTCGTCGCGGTGCAGATCGCGCTGCGCCCGAAGAACCGGGAGGAGCTGCAACGCCGGCTCGTCGGCGTGTTCCAGGCCTTCATGATGGGCAGCGGCGAGGAGCCGGCGGGCTTCTGCGTCAAGGGCAACGAAGGCTGCACCGAGGACCGGCCGCAGATCGAGCAACGCGAGATCCGGATCCTGTTCATGCAGCAGGGCGTCAAGCTGTGGGCCAAGGAGCCGGTCTTCGGGTACGGGGTGGGCCAGTTCGGCGGGATCGTCGCGTTCCGGCACGACCCCCAGTGGTACCAGGACCCGCGGTTCGGCCCGGGCGGGTTCAACCTCTACGGGTTCACCGACAAGCAGGTGGACTCGTTCTGGCTGCATCTGCTCGTGGAGACCGGCCTGGCCGGCTCGATCGCGTACCTGGTGTGGCTGGCGTTCCTGGCCTGGCCGCTGCTCAGCGGCGCCGGCCGAAGCGGCCTACCCGGATGGCCGCTGCTGCGGCGCATCCGCGGCCCCACGCCGCCGGGCACGGAGGGCTCGCCGTTCGCCTACTGGGCGCTGTCGAGCCTGCTCCTCGCGGTCCTGATCGCGTTCCTGTCCGGATCGCTGGAGGACCCGCTGTTCCCGCCGCTGCTGTTCACGATCCTGGGCCTGGCCTGGGTGGACCGGCGGCGCCCGCTGCTGGGCCGGCGGACCGCCGAGACCGTGCCGGCGCCGGCCACCGCCGGAGAGGAGAGCTGAGGCGACGTGGCAGACGCGGTCGCACTGGTGGGCTTCGGGTACTGGGGTCCGAACCTCGCCCGGAACCTGCAGAACCTCGCCGGCCCGAGCTGGCGCTACCTGGTGGACGCCTCGGCCGAACGCCGGGACCGGGCCGCCACCCAGTACCCGCAGGTGACGGTCACCGCCGACCTCGACGACGTGCTGCACGACGGCGAGGTCGGCGCGGTGGTGCTCGCCACCCCGGCGGCGACGCACGCACCACTCGGCCGCGCGCTGCTCGAGGCCGGCAAGCACGTGCTCGTCGAGAAGCCGCTCGCGTTGTCCACAGTGGACGCTGTCGGGCTGGCCCGGCTCGCCGACGAGCGCGGTCTCGTGCTCATGGTCGGCCACACCTTCGAGTACGTGCCGGCGGTCCGCAAGATGAAGGAGATCGTCGACAAGGGCGAGATCGGGGACCTGCTGTACCTGCACTCGCAGCGGCTCAACCTCGGCCGGATCCAGAGCGACATCAACGCGTTCTGGTCGATCGGACCGCACGACGTGTCGATCGCCAACTACCTGACCGGCCGGCGTCCGGACTGGGCGGCCGCGCGCGGCGCGCGGTACCTGCACGACGCGGTCGAGGACGTGGCGTTCGTGACCCTCGGGTACCCGGGCGGCGTGCTCGCGCACATGCACGTGAGCTGGCTCGACCCGTCGAAGACCCGCAAGACCACGGTCGTCGGCAGCCGGCAGATGATCGTGTACGACGACATGGACGCCGACGCCCGGCTGCGGGTCTACGACAAGGGGGCCGACCGGCTCGACGCGGATGCGTACGGGGCCTGGCAGTACCGGCTGCGCGACGGCGCCATGTACGTACCCCGGCTGGAGATGGCCGAGCCGCTCGCCGAAGAGTTGCGGCACTTCCTGGCCTGCGCGCAGACCGGGGACCGGCCCCGCACCGACGGCTGGAACGGCGCCGCGGTCGTCGCGGTGCTCGAGGCGGTCGACCGCTCGCTGACCTCCGGCGGCGTCGAGGTCCCCGTGGAGAAACTGCCGTGACGATCAGCCCGCTGTCGGTGGTGGCGGACGGGGTCACCCTCGGCGACGGCTCGGTCGTGGAGGAGCTGTGCCTCGTCGGCCGGCACGGGCCGCCCGGCGCGCAGACCGTCATCGGTCCGGGCGCGCTGATCCGCAGCCACACGGTCATCTACGCGGGCAACCGGATCGGCGCACGGTTCCAGACCGGACACCACGTGCTGCTGCGCGAGGGCAACGAGATCGGCGACAACGTCTCGGTCGGCTCGCTGTCGGTCGTCGAGCATCACGTGACGATCGGGTCCGGGGTGCGCATCCACTCGCAGTGCTTCATCCCCGAGTACTCGGTGCTGGAGGACGAGGCCTGGATCGGGCCGCGGGTCACGCTCACCAACGTGCCGTTCCCGCGCTGCCCGGAGGTAACGGCCTGCCTGCGCGGTGTCCACATCGGACGCGCTGCCCGGGTCGGCGCGAACGCCACGCTGCTGCCCGGGGTACGGATCGGCGAGCGGGCACTGATCGGCGCGGGCGCGGTGGTGACCAGGGACGTGGCGCCGGGTGCGGTGGTCGTCGGCGCGGCCGCCCGGCAAGTCAAGACGATTGATGAACTACTCTGCCCGGTGGGGCTGGACCACCGACCGTACCCTACCTCGGAGTGATCTCATGGCGAAGATCCCGCTCGTCGACCTCAAGGCCAATTACCGGCGCCACAAGGAGGCTATCGACGCGGCGATGGCGGACGTGATCGAGACCACGTCGTTCATCCAGGGGCCCGCGCTGAAGGCCTTCGAGGAGGCGTTCGCGCAGTTCTGCGGCGCCCGGCACGCGATCGGGGTCGGCTCGGGCACCGCGGCGATCCACATCGTCCTCGACGCCCTGGGTGTCGGCCCCGGCGACGAGGTGGCGGTCCCGTCGCACACGTTCATCGCGACCGCGGAGCCGGTCACCTGGCTGGGCGCGACGCCGCGGTTCGTGGAGATCGACCCGAGCACCGGCGCGATGGACCCGGCGGCGCTGCGGTCGGTCCTCGCGGCCGACACCGGTAAGCGGATCAAGGTCGTGATGCCGGTGCACATCCACGGCCGGATGGTCGACATGGACGCGATCGCAGCGGTCGCCGCGGAGGCCGGTATCCCGGTGGTCGAGGACGCGGCGCAGGCGCACGGCGCGTCGTACCGGCGCGCGGACGGCACCGAGGTGCGCGCCGGCTCGTACGCGATCGCCGGGTGCTTCTCGTTCTACCCCGGCAAGAACCTCGGCGCGTACGGTGACGCCGGCGCGATCACCACCAACGACGAGGCGTTCGCCGGGAAGGTGAGGATGCTGCGCGACCACGGCCGGATCTCGAAGTACGAGCACCTGATCGTCGGGTACGCGCACCGGATGGACACGCTGCAGGCGGCCGTGCTGCACCCGAAGCTGTCCACTCTGGACTCCGACAACGCACGCCGCCGGGAGCTGGCCGCCGGGTACACGGCCGCGCTGGCCGGTGTCGGGGACCTGACGTTCCTCGCCGACCCGGCCGGGCGGGTCAGCGTCTACCACCACTACGTCGTGCTGACCCCGCAGCGCGATGCGCTGCTCAAGCACCTGGGCGCCAACGGTGTGGGTGCCGGCGTGCACTACCCGATCCCGCTGCACCTGCAGCCGGCGTACGCGGGCCTCGGCGTCGCCCGCGGCGAGCTGCCGCACACCGAGACGTTCACCGAGCGCTGCCTGTCGCTGCCGATCTACCCCGAGCTCACCGACGACCAGCTCGCCCGGGTGGTCGCCGAAGTGAAGGCGTTCTACCCGTAGATGGATCCTCGGCCCTTGAACGTGCTGGCGGTCTCGAACCTCTGGCCGGAGGCGGGTGGGTTCCGCGGCGTCTTCGTGCGGGAGCAGGTCGAGGCGCTGCGCCGGCTCGGGCACCGGGTCGACGTCGAGGTGGTGAACCAGACCCGCGGCAGGTCCGACTACCTGCTGGCCGCGCGGCGGGTCCGGCGCCGGGCCCGGTCCGGCGGGTACGACGTCGTGCACGTCCACTATGGACTGTCCGCGCTGGCCAGCCGGTTCGTCGGGCTGCCCCGGGTGCTCTCGCTGTACGGCAGCGACGTGAACAACCGCCGCCAGTTCGTGCTGACCCGGCTCGGGTGGGGCGGGTGCGCGGCGCGCATCTACGTCTCGAAGCGGCTCGCCACGACCGCCGGGGACCCGGCGCCGGTGGTCATCGCCAACGGGGTCGACTTCGCCACGTTCACCCCGGGCGACCGGGAGGCCGCGCGGGCCGTGTTGGGCATCACGCCGGACGAGCGGGTCGTGCTCTTCGGGGCGCTGCCCGGCAATCCCGTGAAGGGGTACGAGGTCTACACCGCGGTGCTGGCCGCGCTGCGCCAGCGCGGCCTGCCGGTGCGCGAGCTGATCCTGTCCGCGCCCGGCCAGCCGATGTCCACCGTGGTCGCCAAGCTGGACGCCGCGGACGTCCTGCTGTTCACCTCCCGGCAGGGCAGCGAGGGCTCGCCGACGGTGGTGAAGGAGGCCGCCGCGATGGGCCTGCCGGTGGTGACCGTCGACGTCGGGGACGTGGCCGAGACGCTGGACGGGGTGGCACCGTCGGCGGTCGTACCGTTCGAGCCCGACCTCGTCTCGGCGCTCGCCGACCGGACGGCCGAGGTACTTGCCGCCGGTACCCGGTCCAACGGGCGCGAGCGCACCGGGTGGCTGGACTCGGCGGCGGTGGCCCAGCGGGTCGTCGACGTCTACCGCCGCGTGGTGGCGGCCTCCTCATGAGTACGGCGCTCGTCACCGGCGGGTTCGGCTTCGTGGGTACGCCGCTGCGGGGGCTGCTGCGCGGAGCCGGCTGGTCGGTGGCGGCGGCGGGGCGCTCGGCCCGTCCGGCGCCCGCCGCGGAGCGCTACTTCGCCGTCGAGCTGACCGATCCGGCCGCGGTGGCCGAGGTGCTCGACGCGGTCCGCCCGGACGTCGTGTTCCACCTCGCGGCCAGCACACCGCAGCGGGCTCCGGCGGTCGAGGACCTGGTCGCCGACGCGGTCGGCGCGACCCAGGCGCTGTGCACCGCGATGCGCCGGGTCGGCGGCCGGGCCCGGCTGGTGCTGGCCGGCTCCTCGGCGCAGTACGGCTCGGTACGCCGGGCCGACAACCCGGTCACCGAGGACACCCCGGGGCGACCGGTCACCGCGTACGGCTTCGCCAAGGCCGCGGCCGAGGCGACCGCCCTCGCGCTGGCCCTGGACGGCGTGTTCGAGCTGGTACCGGTGCGCGCCTTCAACCACATCGGGCCGGGCGAGCCGACGAGCACCGTGGCCGGCGCGTTCGCCGCCCGGATCCGGGCGGTCCTCGACGGGCGGGCCGAGCGGATGACCGCCGCCGGCCTGGACACCGTGCGCGACTTCACCGACGTGCGGGACATCGCCCGCGGCTACCTTGCGCTGGCCGAACGGGCCCGCCCCGGCCGGGTGTACCACCTCTGCTCGGGCCGTCCCACGAGCGTCGGCGAGGTACTCGACGGGCTGCTCGCCGCGGCCGGTCTGGACCGCACGGTGGTGGACGTCGCGCCCGGCGACTCCGGCGGCATCCCGTACCAGGTGGGCTCGCCGGCCCGGGTCACCGCCGAGACCGGGTGGACCGCCGGCATCCCGCTGGCGGCTAGCCTGATGGACCTGTTGAAGGGAACACACCATGCAGCCTGACCAGAGGTGGAACGGGCGGCGGGTCCTGGTGACCGGCGCCGGCGGGTTCATCGGCTCGCACCTCGTCGAACGCCTGGTCGCCGACGGCGCCCAGGTACGCGCGATGGTCCGCTACAACGGCCGCTCGGACATCGGCATGCTCGACGCCGTGCCGCGCGAGGTGCGCGACGCGATCGAGATCGTGCACTCCGACCTGACCGACCCGTTCGCGGTCCGCCGGCACGTGGCCGGCTGCGACACCGTCTTCCACCTGGGCGCGCTGATCGCGATCCCGTACAGCTACACCGCCCCGGCGTCCTATGTGGCCACCAACGTCTCCGGCACGCTCAACGTGCTCGAAGCGGTACGGGACCTCGAGGTGCCGCGGATGGTGCACACGTCGACCTCGGAGACGTACGGCACCGCGCGGTACACGCCGATCGACGAGCGGCATCCGTTGCAGCCGCAGTCGCCGTACTCGGCCTCGAAGATCGGCGCGGACGGTGTCGCCGAGTCGTTCCACCGCTCGTTCGGTACGCCGGTGGCGACGATCCGGCCGTTCAACACGTACGGTCCGCGGCAGAGCGCGCGGGCGGTCATCCCGACGATCGCCGGGCAGGTGGTCGCCGGGCGTACCAAGATCGTGCTGGGGGACCTGCGCCCGGTCCGCGACCTGACCTACGTGACCGACACCGCGGCCGGGTTCCTCGCGGTCGCCTCGTCGGACGCCTGCCTCGGCCAGGTCACCAACGTGGGCAACGGCAAGGGCATCACGATCGGGGACCTGGCCCACCTGGTGGCCGAGGTGGCCGGCCGGCCGGACATCGAGATCGTCGAGGACGCCGAACGGCTGCGGCCGCCCAACAGCGAGGTGTTCGAGCTCGTCGCGGACATCACCAAGGCCCGCGAACGGTGCGGCTGGGAGCCGAAGGTCCCGCTGCGCGAGGGCATCGCCCGGGTCGTCGAGTACGTCCGGGCGAACCTGCACCGGTACGACGTCGACCGGTACACCACATGAGGGCGGTCATCCTGGCCGGGGGGAAGGGCACCCGGCTGCGGCCGTTCACCACGAACTTCCCCAAGCCGCTGGTGCCGGTCGGTGACGTGCCGATCCTGGAGATCCTGCTGCGCCAGCTCAAGGCCGCCGGTGTGGACGAGGTCACCCTGCTCACCGGGCACCTGGCGTACCTGCTGGAGAGTTACTTCACCGACGGGTCGGCGCTCGGCCTGCGCATCGACTACCTCAAGGAGTCGGTACCGCTGGGTACCGCCGGGCCGCTGCGGGTGCTGGCCGGCCGGATCGACGGGGACTTCTTCGTGATGAACGGGGACCTGCTCACCGACGTGGACTTCGCCGCGCTGATGCACTACCACCGCGAGTCGGGCGCCGCGGTGACGGTCTCCACCTACCACCGGGCGGAACAGATCCAGCTCGGTGTGCTCGAGCTCGACGGGTCCGGGGACGTCGTCGGGTACCAGGAGAAGCCGACCCTGCACCTGGACATCTCGATGGGCGCGTACGCGATGTCGGCGGCGGTGCTGGACCGGATCCCGGACCGGTTCTACGACATGCCGCAGCTCATCGTGGACCTGATCGCCGACGGGCAGCGGGTGGCCGGCCGGCCGCACCCCGGGTTCTGGCTGGACATCGGGCGGGTGGACGACTACGCCAAGGCGAACGAGATGTTCGCCGAGAACCCCGGCCGGTTCCTGCCTGACCGAAGGTCAGCCTGATCCGGGGCGGTGCCCGAGCGAATTCGCACACCGCCACGCGCTAGCCGCGAACCGACGCGGCCGCGTCGACGAGCCGTTTGCACGGGCCGGCGATGTTCCACCGGTCGGCGAGCGCGAGCAGCGCGTCCGGGTCCTTCGGCGCGGCCGGCAGGGTGGTGTCCAGCTTGGGCAGCCTGACGTCCCGGGCCACCTTGACCACGGTCGGGGCGACCGCGAGGTAGTCCCGGGCGGCGTCGAGCTTGCCACGCAGGCCGGGGGCGAACCCGGCCTGCGGGTCGTCGAGCGCGGCCAGGATGGCATCGACCCCGCCGTACCGGGAGACCAGCCGCGCGGCGGTCTTCTCGCCCACCCCGGTCACGCCCGGCAGGCCGTCGCTGGGGTCGCCGCGCAGCGCCGCGAGGTCCGCGTACCCGGCCGCCGGCACCCCGTACTTGGCGCGGACCGCCTTGTCGTCCAGCACTTCCAGCTTGGCCACGCCGCGTCCACAGTAGAGCACCGTCACGCCGGCCTGGTCGTCGACGAGCTGGATCAGGTCGCGGTCGCCGCTGGCCACCTCGATCGGCGCGGGCTGGGTCGCGGCCAGCGTGCCGAGCACGTCGTCGGCCTCGTAGTCCGGCGCGCCGACGGCCGGGATGCCCATCGCGGCGAGCACCTCCAGGATCACCGGCACCTGTGGCACCAGGCCGTCCGGCACGACCTCACCGACGTGGATCGGGTTGGGTCTGGTGCCGGGTGGGGCCAGCCGGTGCTTCTTGTACGACGGGATCAGCTCGACCCGCCAGGCCGGCCGCCAGTCCTCGTCGAGCGCGCACACGACCCGCCCGGCGCGCCTGGTCCGGATCAGCGTCGCCAGCATGTCGAGGAACCCGCGCACCGCGTTGACCGGCGTGCCGTCCGGCGCCCGCGCCGCGGACTCGGGCACGCCGAAGTACGCCCGGAAGTACAGGCTTGGGGAGTCGACCAGAAGCAGCGGATCACGATTGCCCACCAGGCAGTTCTACCGCACCGGTCCGACAGCCATCGAATCCGGCCGGTCCGTGCCGGCTCCGCTACACTGACCCGTCGGCACGCCGAAGGAGCCGGGGTGAAGCTGTCCATCATCATGCCGATGTACAACGAGGCGGCCCGCGGGCCCGAGGCGATCAAGCAGGTGCTGCAGACCGGATTCCCGTGCGACATCGAGCTCGTGGTCGTCGACGACGGCTCCGGCGACGGCACCGTCGAGCTGCTCGGCACGATCGACGACGAGCGGATGCGGCTGTTCCGGCACGAGCGCAACCAGGGCAAGGGCGCGGCGGTACGCACCGGCGTGGCCGCCGCCACCGGCGACTACCTGGTGATCCTCGACGCCGACCTGGAGTACGACCCGCACGACATTCCGCGGCTGCTGGCGCCGGTGCTCGACGGGAAGGCTACGGTCGTCTACGGCAGCCGGACGTTCGGCAGCCATACCGCGTACTCGTTCTGGTACGTGATGGGCAACCGGGCCGTGACGACCGCGGCCAACGTGCTGTTCAACTGCTACATCAGCGACCTGGAGACCGGGTACAAGCTGATGCCGGTCGAGCTGTTCCGGGACCTGCGCCTGACCGCCAACGGCTTCGGGATGGAGGCCGAGGTGACCGGCAAGCTGCTGCGCCGGGGTGTCCGGCCGTTCGAGGTGCAGATCTCCTACCAGGCCCGCAGTCGCGAGGAGGGCAAGAAGATCACCTGGCGGGACGGGGTCGAGGCGGTGTGGATCCTGGCCCGGGAACGGCTCCGCCGCCGCGAGCCGGCACCGATCGAGCCGGCACCGATCGAACCGGCTCTGGGAGGTCCGGACGCGCGGGAGCAGCCAAACGAGCGTTAAGCTGCTGTCGTGCCCCCTCTCGAGCGGATCCTGCCCACCGACGAGGCGGTGGCCCTGCTGGACCTCGCCGGCGAGATCGCCGACGCAGAGCTGGCCGGGCGGGTCGAGGAGTTCGAGGAGCGCGGCGAGTTCCCGCGCGAGATCCTGCGTACCCTCGGCCGGGCCGGGCTGCTGAGCCTGCCGTACCCGGAGGAGTACGGCGGAGGCGGCCAGCCGTACGAGGTCTACCTGCAGGTGCTGGAGGTGCTCGCGGGCCGCTGGCTGGCGGTGGCCGAGGCGGTGTCCGTGCACACGCTGGCCTGCTACCCGGTCGCCCGGTACGGCACCGACGCGCAGCGCAAGCGTTTCCTGCCCGACCTGCTCGGCGGCGAGTTGCTCGGCGCGTACTGCCTGTCCGAACCGGCCGGCGGATCGGACCCGGCGGCGATGACCACCCGCGCGGTCAACGACGGCGACGCCTACGTCGTCAACGGCACCAAGGCCTGGATCACCCATGCCGGTGTGGCGGACTTCTACAACGTCTTCTGCCGCACCGGGGGACCGGGCGCGGCCGGCATCTCCTGCCTGCTCGCCGACGCGGCGACGCCCGGCATCCTGCCGCAGCCCCGGGAGCGGACGATGGGCCTGCGTTCGTCCCCGGTCGCGCAGATCGCCTTCGACGACGCCCGGTTGCCGGTCGACCGGCTCATCGGCGAGGAGGGTACCGGCTTCAAGATCGCCATGGCCGCGCTGGACAGCGGCCGGCTCGGCATCGCCGCCTGCGCGGTGGGCCTGGCCCAGGCGGCGCTGGACTACGCGGTGCGGTACGCGACCGAGCGCGAGCAGTTCGGCAAGCCCATCATCGACTTCCAGGGCATCGGCTTCCTGCTGGCCGACATGGCCACCCAGGTCTCCGCGGCGCGGGCGCTCGCGCTCGCGGCGGGCCGGCTGCGCGACGCCGGCCGCCCGTTCTCGGTCGAGGCGGCCAAGGCCAAGCTCTTCGCCACCGACACGGCGATGCGGGTGACCACCGACGCGGTGCAGGTGCTGGGCGGATACGGTTACGTCGCCGACCACCCGGTCGAGCGGTACATGCGGGAGGCGAAGGTCCTGCAGATCGTCGAGGGTACGAACCAGATCCAGCGGCTGGTCATCTCCCGCGCGCTGGCCCGCTGACGCATGCAGGACGTGGTCGAGCAGGTCTGGCGAGCCGAGTCCGCCAGCATGCTCGGCGTGCTCAGCCGCCGGCTGGGTGACCTGGACCGGGCGTCCGACGCGTTGCAGGAGGCGGTGGCCGAGGCGCTCAAGCGGTGGCCGGAGGACGGGGTACCGGCGCAGCCCGCCGGCTGGCTGGTCACCACCGCCTGGCGCCGGGACCTCGACGTGCTGCGCCGCGACGCCACCGGCCGCGCGAAGGTGGCCCAACTCGCCGCCGGGCCCGAGCCGGCGCCGAGCGCGGACGACCGGTTGGCGCTGGTCTTCGCCTGCTGCCATCCGAGCCTGCCGGTGCCGTCCCAGGTTGCGCTCACCCTCTCCGCGGTCAGCGGACTCTCCACCGAGGAGATCGCGGCGGCCTTCCTGGTGCCGACCTCGACGATGGCCCAGCGCCTGGTCCGGGCCAAGCGCCAGCTGCGGGAGGCCGGCGTCCGGTTCGAACAGCCGCCGCCGGAGGAGTACGCCGAGCGCCTGCCGGCCGTACTGTCCACTGTGTACCTCGTGTTCAACGAGGGCTACCTGGCCAGCTCGCGGGAGGCGCCGCAGCGGCGGGAGCTGGCCCGCGAGGCGCTGGATCTGGCCCGGCAGCTGGCTGAGCTGATGCCGGCCGAGCCGGAGGTGGCCGGGCTGGTGGCGCTGCTGGAGCTGCACGAGGCCCGGGCCGCGACCCGGTTCGACGGCTGGGGCCGCCTGGTGCTGCTGGAGGACCAGGACCGGCGCCGCTGGGACCGGGCGATGATCGCCAGCGCGGTGGCCCGGCTGGGACCGGCCGTGGCCCGCGGGCAGCCGGGGGCGTACCAGCTCCAGGCCGGGATCGCCGCGCAGCACGCGCTGGCCCGCTCGTATGCCGGGACCGACTGGGTGGCGATCCGGTCCCTCTACGACCGGCTGTACGAGCTGCAGCGCAGCCCGGTCGTGCTGCTCGGCCGGGCGGTGGCGACCCGGTACGCGGTCGACGCCGGCACCGCGCTGGCCGAGGTCGACGCGCTCGCCGAGCGGCTCGACGGGTACCGGCTGTTCCACGCCACCCGGGCCGAGCTGTTGCGGGCGCTCGGCCGGGACGAGGAGGCGGTGGCGGCGACCCGGCGGGCGCTCGCGCTGGCCACCAACCCGGCCGAGCGCGAGCTGCTCGCGCGCCGCCTCCCGCCGGCCTCGTAAGGCCTGCTGTCGTCGCCGGTCACCGCCGGTCAGCGGTCGATGACCGGCCGGACCTCGATGCTCGACGAGGCCTGCATCGGCCAGCCGGAGGCGATCGCGACGGCCTCGTCCATGTCGTCCGCCTCGAGGATCACCACGCCGCCGACGACCTCCTTCAGCTCCAGGTACGGCCCGTCGGTGACCACCGGGCCGTCCGGTCCCGGCCGGATCGTCCTGGCCTTGCGCACGGTGTCGAGTTCGACACCGCCCTTACCGATCTTGCCGGCCGCCTCCCAGCGCCCGAACCATTCGAAGATCTTCTCCATCGCGCCCTCGGCCTCGGCGGCCGCCCATTCGTCCTCGACTCCGCAGATCAGCATCGCGTACCGCATCGGATGTCCCTTTCTCGGCTCGGTCGGTGTCTGTCACAGAATGACGAACAGGATCCACACCGGATCGACACCGGGGTGTACGTTCTCGCCGTGGAGGAGATCGATCGCGCGATCGTAGCCGCGCTGTCCGCGGACGGCCGGCTGTCCTACACGGATCTGGCCGAGCGGGTCGGGCTGTCCGTGTCCGCGGTGCACCAGCGGGTCCGCCGGCTCGAACAGCGCGGGGTCATCAAGGGGTACGCGGCCCGGGTCTCGTACGAGGCGCTGGGCCTGCCGCTGACCGCGTTCGTGGCGATCCGCCCGCTGGATCCGTCGCAGATGGACGACGCGCCCGAGCGGCTGGCCGGCCTGCCCGAGATCGAGTCCTGCTACTCGGTCGCGGGCGAGGACTTCTACCTGCTGCTGTGCCGGGTGGCCAGCCCTGCCGACCTGGAGCGGCTGCTGCAGGAGATCCGGACCGCGGCGAACGTCACGACGCGGACGACCGTGGTGCTGTCGACGCCGTACGAGAACCGGCCGCCAGGGGAGCGAACGCTTGCTCCGCGTTCCAGCTGAGGATGACCTCCCGCTCGTGTTCGAAGCCGAGCGTGGAGAGCGTGCCGGTGTCCAACCGCAGCCGCCCGCCGTACTCCGCGCCGAGCCCGATCCAGCGCGCACCCACCACCCGCAGCGCGTGCCCGTGTCCGACGAACGCGACGTCCGCGCCGCCCGCCACGATCGGCCGGACCCGAGCCAGCACCCGGTCGATCCGGGCGGCCACCTCGGCGGGCGACTCGCCGCCCGGGCAGCCGTCCCGCCACAGCACCCAGCCGGGGCGCTCCTGACGGATCTCGGGGGTGGTGCGGCCCTCGTACCCGCCGTAGTTCCACTCGACCAGATCCTGGTCGACCGCGGTGACCGCCAGCCCGGCCAGCTGCGCGGTCCGCAGCGCCCGCTTGCGCGGGCTGGAGAGCACCGCCGCGAACGGCCGCCCGGCCAGCTCGCGGCGCAGCGCCGAGGCCTGCCGTTCGCCGTCGGGGGTCAGGTCGATGTCGGTGTACGAGGTGTGCCGCCCGGTCGCGCTCCACTCGGTCTGCCCGTGCCGGACGAGGACGATTTCTCCCACGATCTCCACGCTATGCGCCGTGTCCGGATACCTCTATCCTGGCTTCCTAGGATGCCTTACGGGTTGTGACAAACCGTCCGTTTGAACCGACCACCACCGGGCACAAAGAGACCACGCGCCGCTTGGAGCGCGTCAGTTCATCGGAGGACGGACATGACGGACTGGGATGACCGGGCCAAGAACAAGGCTGAAGAGCTCAAGGGCAAGGTCAAGGAAGGCGTCGGCGACGCGACCGACAACGAGAGCCTGCAGGCCGAGGGCGTGGCGGACCAGGTCAAGGGCCGCGCGAAGAACGTCGGCGAGGACCTCGAGGACGCTGCGCGGGACGCCAGGGACGCGGTCGACCGCTGACCCATCCCCGTCGATAAAGCTTGTCGCCGCGGTGCTACACCGCGGCGACAAGCGTCTGCGCGGTACGCGCGAAGAACCGCTGACCGCTCTCCGGCAGCGTGTCGATCGGGTCGTAGTACGGATACCGCCGGGTGAGCACGTCCAGGTCGTCGGACTCGATGAAGGTGCGGTAGTTCTTGGTCCAGTACGAGATCCCGCGCTCCCGGTCGTAGTCGGTGACCATGTGCACCCAGCGCTTGCCGACGAACGGGACGTCGCAGACGATCCGCGGGGTCGCGTACCCGGGCAGGTAGCCCATGATCTCGTGCTGCAGCTGTTGGGCCTGCCAGACCGGTACCCGCCAGTGCTCGGCGTTGGGGATCATGTCGCACATGTAGAAGTAGTACGGCAGGATGCCCGCCTCGCCCTGCAGCGCGAAGCACAGGTCCAGCAGGTCGGTGCCGGTGGCGTTGACGCCGCGCATGAGTACGCCCTGGTTGCGCACGTCCCGCACGCCGACCTCCAGCGCGGTCTGGGCGGCCCGGGCGACCAGCGGGGTCAGCGACCGCACGTGGTTGACATGGGTGTGGATGGCGAGGTTCACCCCGCGCCGGGCGGCGGTACGGGCCACCCGTTCGAGGCCCTCGACGACGTCCGGCTGCAGCCAGTGCTGTGGCAGCCCCATGAGTGCCTTGGTGGCGAGCCGGATGTCCCGGATGGTCTCGACGTCGAGCAGGCGCATCAGGTACGACTCGAGGTTCTTCCACGGCACGTTGGCGACGTCGCCGCCGGAGACGACCACGTCCCGGACGCCCGGGTGGGCGCGCAGGTAGGCGATGTGCGCGTCGTACCGGTCCACCGGCTTGAGCGTGAGCCTGAGCTTGTCGACCTGGGGTGTCGAGTTGCCGACGAGGTCCATCCGGGTGCAGTGGCCGCAGTACTGCGGGCAGGTGGACAGCAGCTCGGCGAGCACCTTGGTCGGGTACCGGTGGGTCAGCCCCTCGGCCACCCACATGTCGTGCTCGTGCAGCGAGTCACGGCTGGCGTACGGGTGGGTGGGCCAGGTCGGGTGCCGGTCGGAGCGGACCGGCAGCATGTACCGCCGGATCGGGTCGGCGTAGAACGCCCCGGTGCTCTCGACCGCCATCGTGTTGAGCATCTGCGGCGGCAGCAGCATGGACATGGTAGCGAAGTCGGTCTGGTCGGCGGCCAGGTCGGTGTAGAACCGCTCGTCGACGAGGTCACCCAGGACGCCGCGGAGTTGCCGGACGTTCTTGACGCAGTGCGCGCGCTGCCACTGTGCGGACTCCCAGTCGGCCCGCGAGACATCGCACCAGCCCGGGAACCGGGTCCAGTCCGGCTCCACCAGCTCCTGCCGGCGGTACTCGTACGGCTGCGTCACGTCGCCCCCATCCTGGAGAGTCTATGGTGATCAGACTATTATGCGAGAGATTCTTCTGCCAGGCAGGGAAGGGCCGTAAGCATGACAGAGCTTGCCGTGTCCTGGACGGGCCGGCCCGGGACGACCTCGCCGGTGGGGCTGCACCGCGTGCTCTCGCCGTCCGGCGTGCTGCCACAGGCGGCGGACCGGCTGGATGCCCGGCCGGAGATCGGGCCGGACGAGACGCGGATCCGGGTGGAACGGCTCAACCTGGATGCGGCCAGCTTCCGGCAGCTCGCGGAGAAGCACGGCGGGGACGGGGAGGCGGTCCGGGCCGAGGTGCTGGAGATCATCGCTTCCCGGGGCAAGCTGCACAATCCGGTTACCGGGTCGGGCGGCATGCTCATCGGTACGGTCGACGCGGTCGGCCCGCAGTCGCCGCTCGACCTCGAGCCCGGCGACCGGGTGGCCACGCTGGTCTCGCTGACGCTGACCCCGCTGGTGGTCACCGACGGGCTGGCCGGCTGGGACGGGCGCGGCGAGCAGGTGCCCTGCGAGGGACACGCGATCCTCTTCGCCCGGTCGATCGCCGCGGTGCTGCCCGAGGACATGGCGGCGGCGCTGGCCCTGGCCGTGCTCGACGTGTGCGGGGCGCCGGCGCTGACCGACCGGGTGGTCCGCGGCTTGGACAACCCGTCCGTGGCGGTGTTCGGCGGGGCCGGCAAGAGCGGCTCGCTGTCGCTGGCCGCGGCCCGGCGGGCCGGCGCCGGGCGTACCGTCGGCATCGTCCCGACCGCGGCGGAGCGGGACCGGCTGGCGGCGGCCGGGGTGTGCGACGTGGTCGCCCTCGCCGATGCCCGGGACCCGGTCGCGGTCGCCGCGGCGGTCACCGGCGCGCTCGGCGGGCCCGCGCAGGTCACCGTGGTCTGCGTCGACGTGCCCGGCTGCGAGCACGGCGCGATCCTGTCGACCGCCGACGGCGGTACCGTCGTGTTCTTCTCGATGGCGACGTCGTTCGCCGCCGCCGCGCTCGGCGCGGAGGGCCTCGCCGCCGACGTCACGATGCTGATCGGGAACGGGTACCTGCCGGGTCACGCCACGTTCGCGCTGGACCTGCTCCGCGCCGAGCCGGCTGTCCGTCGCCTCATCGAGGCGCGCCGGACGGCACACTGAGTGGTATGACCAGCCTCCTGTTTCGCAACGGTCACGTCTACAGCCCGGCGGACCCCCGGGCAACCGCGCTGCTCGTCGACGGCGACCGCGTCGCCTGGCTCGGTGAGGACGCCGACGCGCCGGCCGCGGACGAGACCGTCGACCTGGACGGGGCCCTGGTGGCGCCGGCGTTCGTCGACTCCCACGTACACGCCCGGGACACCGGGCTGACGCTCAGCGGCCTGGACCTGACCGGCACGCGCTCCGCGCAGGACGTGCTCGCCGCGGTGCAGGCGCACGCGGTACGGCTGCCCGGCGACGGGATCGTGCTCGGGCACGGCTGGGACGAGTCCGGCTGGCCGGTGCGCCAGCCGCCGAGCGCGCCCGAGCTGGACCGGGCCGCCGGTGGGCGGCGGGTCTACCTGTCCCAGGCCTCGGTGCACTCGGCCGCCTGCTCGACCGGGCTGCTCGCGGCGGCCCCCCGGGCGTCGGCCGCGCCGGGCTTCCACGAGTCGGGGTGGCTGCGTCGCGAGGCCCATCACGCGGTCCGGGCGGTCGCGTTCGACGCGATCCCGCGCGCGCAGCTCGGCGCGGCGCACCGGACGACGCTGCGGGCGGCCGCCGCGCTCGGCATCGCCGCGGTGCACGAGTGCGGTGGGCCGGGTACCTCCGACGAGGCGGACTTCACCGCGGTGCTGAGCCTCTCCGGCGCCGGCTTCCCGGAGGTGTACGGGTACTGGGGCGAGCTGATGGCCGCCGCGAAGGCGCGCGAGCTGGGGGCGCGGGGCGCCGGAGGGGACCTGTACGCGGACGGGGCGCTCGGCTCGCAGACCGCCCACCTGCGACAGTCCTACACCGACGGTCCGGATGGCCACTGTGGACACGGGTACCTCACCGCCGACCAGGTCCGCGACCATCTGCTGGACTGCGCGGCGCACGGGGTGCAGGGCGGGTTCCACGCGATCGGGGACGCGGCGCTGTCCACTGTGGTGGCCGGGTTCGCCGCGGCGGCCGGGAAGCTCGGCGTGGAGCGGCTGCGTGCGGCGCGGCACCGGGTCGAGCACGCCGAGCTGATGGACAAGGCGCTGATCGCCGCGTTCGTCGAGTACGGGATCGTGGCGAGCATGCAGCCCGCGTTCGACCGGTTGTGGGGCGGCGACCGGGGCATGTACGCGCTGCGGCTCGGTGTCGAGCGCTCGCTGGCGGCGAACCCGATGGGGGCGATGCACGGTGTCGGTGTGTCGCTGGCGTTCGGCTCGGACTCGCCGGTGACCCCGCTGGATCCGTGGGGGTCGGTACGGGCCGCGATGTGGCACCACAACCCCGCCCACCGGATGAGCATCCGGTCGGCGTTCGCCGCGCACACCCGGGGCGGCTGGCGGGCGGTCCACCTCGACGAGGGCACCCTGGTGCCGGGGGCGCCGGCGACCTTCGCGGCGTGGACGCTGCCGGCCGGGCTCGGCGACCGCGGGTTGCCGACCCTGCTCGCCGAGCACCCGGACGACCGTGGCCCGCACGACCCCACCCCGTTGCCGTCCTGCCGGCTGACCGTCCTTCGTGGACAGACCATCTTCGCCGCGGAGCCCCGATGAGGTTGGCGCTCGATCCGGCGCTGGTCGGTCAGGCCCGGGACCTGGCCCGCCGGGCCGGGCAGCCGGTCGTGGACCTGGCCCGCAGCCACACCACGGTGGCCGTCGAGCGGACCGTGCTGCGGCTGGCCGGGGTCACCGGCGCGGACCCGGACGGGATCCCGTGGGTGAACCGGCTCGTCGACGCGGTCGTCGCCGACGTCGGGCTGGGGCACGGGGTGGCGCTGCCGGTCTGGCACGCGCTGCGCTCGTCGGGTACCGACGACCTCACCCTGCTGGCGCAGAAGGCGGCCGCCGGGTCGGTGCGGTTCGACGTACCGTCGGGCCGGGCGGCATCGGCGGCCCGCACCGCCGCGCGCCGGGCGACCGCCGCGGGCATCCGGCGGATCGACCGGCGGCGCCGGGAGCGGGACCGGCTGGTGGCCAGGCTGGGTGACCCGCCCCAGCGGCCGTGGATCTACCTGATCGTGGCGACCGGCGACATCTACGAGGACATCCCGCAGGCGCAGGCCGCGGCCCGGGCCGGCGCGGACGTCATCGCGGTGATCCGCTCGACCGGGCAGTCGCTGCTGGACTACGTGCCGGAGGGCGCCACCCGGGAGGGGTACGCCGGCACGTACGCGACCCAGGAGAACTTCCGGCTGATGCGTGCCGCGCTCGACGACGTGTCGCGGGAGCTGGGCCGGTACGTGCGGCTGACGAACTACGCGTCCGGGCTGTGCATGCCGGAGATCGCGGCGCTGGCCGGCCTGGAGCGGCTGGACATGATGCTCAACGACTCGATGTACGGCATCCTGTTCCGCGACATCAACCCGGTCCGTACGTTCGTGGACCAGCGGCTGTCCCGGCAGATCCACGCCCGGGCCGGGATCATCATCAACACCGGCGAGGACAACTACCTGACCACCGCGGACGCGGTCGAGGCGGCGCACACGGTGATCGTGTCCCAGCTGCTGAACGAGTTCTTCGCGCACGAGGCCGGGCTGGCCGACTGGCAGCTCGGCCTGGGTCACGCCTTCGAGGTGAACCCGGACCTGCCGGAGTCGTTCCGGCTGGAGCTGGCGCACGCGCTGCTGGCCCGGGAGCTGTTCCCGGCCGCGCCGCTGAAGTGGATGCCGCCGACCAGGCACATGACCGGCGACGTGTTCCGCGGCAACCTGCTGGACGGGTTCTTCAACCTGGCCGGGGTGCTGACCGGGCAGGGCATCCTGCTGGTCGGGATGATGACCGAGGCGGTGGTCACGCCGTGGCTGTCGGACCGGGACATCGCGCTGCAGAACGTGCGGTACGTGCTGGGCGCCTGCGGCGGGCTGGCCGAGGACTTCGCGCCGGCACCGGGCGGGTTCATCCAGCGCCGCGCCTCGGTCGTGCTCGGCGAGGCGGTCGAGCTGCTGGAGCGGATCGCCGCCGAGGGCCTGCTGGACGCGATCGCGGACGGGACGTTCGGCATCATGCGCCGGCCGGCCGACGGCGGCCGCGGCCTGGACGGTGTGGCCCGGCACGAGGACGGCTACTACAACCCGGCGACCGAGCTGCTGGAGGGTGCTTCGTGAGTACCGTGGTGCGGCCGTACGGGGACACCACCGGGGACGGGATGGTGCAGCTGTCGTTCACGTTGCCGATCCCGTACGACAAGCGGGCCGAGGGCGCGGCGCAGCAGCTGGCCCACAAGATGGGCGTGGACCCGGCGATGGTGGTGCACGCCAAGCCGATGGGGGACGGGTACACGTTCTTCGTCGTGTACGGGCGGGTGCACCACTTGGTGGACCTGGGCCAGGTCGAGGTGGTCGAGCGGGACTTCCCGCTGCTCGGCACGAAGGAGATCAACGGGTTGATCAAGCGGCGGCTGCGCCGCAAGCTGGTCGTGGTCGGTGCCTGCATCGGCACCGACGCGCACACCGTGGGCATCGACGCGATCCTCAACGTCAAGGGGATCGCGGGGGACAAGGGCCTGGAGTACTACGGGGAGTTCGAGGTGCACAACCTGGGCGCGCAGGTGACGGTGCCGGCGCTGGTCGAGCGGGCCCGCGCCGCGCGGGCCGACGCGGTGCTGGTCAGTCAGGTGGTGACCCAGCGGGACGCGCACCTGCACAATACGAAGGAGATGTCGGCGGCGTTCCGGGAGGCGTTCCCGAAGGCGTTGCGGCCGCTGCTCGTGGCCGGCGGGCCGCGCTTCGACGAGCGGATGGCCGGCGAACTGGGGGTCGACCGCATCTTCGGCCGGCGCACGACGCCCCGCGAGGTGGCCAGCTACCTGGTACACGCGGTGGTGCCGGGATGAGTGTCGGGCTGAGTGTCGTGCACCGCCGGTACGTGCCGTACGGCCACGCGCACTACGCCGGCGCTCTGGTCGACGGCGCGTACGCGCTGGGCCTGTTCGGCGACGTCGCCACCGAGGTGTGCATCCGCACCGACGGCGACGAGGGACTCTTCGCGTCCTATTCGGACGTCCAGTTCGCCGCGCCGGTCCGGGCCGGTGACGTGGTCGAGGTGACCGCGACCGTGACCCGGATGGGCACCCGCAGCCGGACGCTGGAGTTCACCTGCGCCGTGGTGTGCCGCGGCACGGGTGGCTCGGGCGCCCGGGTGCTCGACCCGCCGATCGTCGCGGTCACCGCCACCGGCACCGTGGTCGTGCCCGCCCGGTGAGTCTCGCGGTCTGCGCGGACGTCGGGTCCACCTACACGAAGGTGGCGGTCGTCGACCTGGCCGCCGGCGCGCTGGTGGCCACCGCCGCACATCCGACCACTGTGGACACCGACGTGCTGGACGGGCTGGACGCGGCGGTGGCGGCGGCCGGCGCCCCGCGGGACGCGTCCACGTACGTGTGCTCGTCGGCCGGCGGCGGCCTGCGGCTGGCGGTCGTCGGCTACGAGCGGCTGGTCACCGCGGAGGCGGGCTACCGGGTCGGCCTGTCCGCCGGGGCGCGGGTGGTGCACGTGGCGGCCGGGCCGCTGGACCGCCATGCGCTCGCGGCGCTGCGCGCGGACCGGCCCGACGTGGTGCTGCTGGTCGGCGGGACCGACGGCGGCGACGCGGAGGTGCTGGCGCACAACGGCCGGCGGCTGGCCTCGGCACGCCTTCGGGTACCGGTGGTGGTGGCCGGCAACGTGCAGGCCCGCGACGATGTGGTGGCCGCGCTGGACGCCGCGAACGTGCCGGTCACGGCGACCGACAACGTGCTGCCGCGGATCGGGAAGCTACGGCCGGGCCCGGCCCGGGCGGCGATCCGGGAGGTGTTCCTGCGCCACGTCATCGGCGGGAAACGGCTGTCCCGCGGGCCGCGCTTCGCCCGGCTGGTCCGGGCGGCCACGCCGGACGCGGTGCTCACCGGGGTCGAGTTGTTCGCCGACACCACCGGGCTGGACCTGGCGGTGGTGGACGTCGGCGGTGCCACCACGGACGTGTACTCGGTGCTGGCTCCCGGTTCCGAACCGGAGACCGACGTGGCCGGCACGCTGTGGCGGGGCCGTACCGTCGAGGGAGATCTGGGCCTGCGCTGGACCGCGGCGGGCATCGTCGACGCGGCGCGGGCGGAGCGGCTGCTGGCGGCCGGCGAGGAGGGTCCGCTGCGGGCGGCCGCGGCGGCCCGGGCCGCCGAGCCGGGTTTCCTGCCGGAACGGGCCGAGGACCGCACGGTCGACCTGCGCCTGGCCGCGCTGGCCGCCACCGTCGCGGTGCGGCGCCACGCCCGCGGCCGGCGGGACCTGTCGACGGTACGGCTGCTCGTCGGCTCCGGCGGGGTCCTGCGCCACGGCGCTGGCATCGACGCTGGCATCGGCGATGGCATTGGCGCTGGCATCGGCGTTGGTGAAGACGCCGTGCTGGCCGCGGTGCTCGGCGACGTGGCCGGCGGCTGGGCGCTGCCAAGGGACGCGGACCGGGTGGTCGACGCGGATTACGTGCTGGCCCCGGCCGGCCTGCTGGCCGGGGAGTACCCGGGCGTCGCGTCGCGGTTGGTCGGGACGCTCCTGCGCAGGTAGTCCATTGGCAGGACGAAGACGTGCCGGCGGGCGCAGTAGCTCTTGACGTGGTCGAGGATCTCGTCGCACACCTCGGCGGGTGCGCCGCACTGCGGGTCCGGACAGGCGATGAGTCGGATCATCCGTTGATGGAACCGGCTCCGGCGGGGCACGTCCGTGTCGTCGTGCACACAGGTCGTGTCGGACAAATGACCTCCGGTCAGCCGGGGCCGGGCGCCCACCACCAGGTCCCGAGTAGACACGCCAACGCGACACGCCGGTACGGCATGATCGACTTTGCGGGACCCGTTGACAGCGAATGGGGGTTGCCACGTACCGTCATTGGGTCCTACTTCGGGAAGTGGCTGACGTTCGCTTCGCCCCTTCGTCCGCTGGCCGAGCGGCGACTTAGGGTCCTGCCACGACGGCCAGGTCCAGCGGGCGGGGGTCGGCGGGGCGACAGCGAACCAGCCACACCGGTGTACGGAGCAGGGGGGTACACGCGGCCAGTAGACAACGGCCGGGACCGGGCAGCCAGTCCGGGTCGGGTCGGTCCGAAGGTCGCGAGGCATCGCAGCTGCCGCACCGGCCGGGGAGGGCCTGGGAGCACGGGGCGCGACCTACGGGTCGCGCCCCGATTTCTCGTTCCGGCACCGGATGCGGCACTGTTGACGGCCTATGGGAACGACAGTCCCCCGGATCGCGGCCGCCACCGGTGCCGGGCTCGCGCTGCTGCTGTCCTTCCCGCCGTACGCGCTGTGGTTCCTGGCGCCGGTGGGAGTGGCGGTGCTGGCGGTGGCGGTACACCGTCGGGGTTTCTGGGCGGGCGCGGGCCTGGGGTTGCTGGCGGGCCTGGTGTTCTTCGTGCCGCTGCTGTCCTGGACGGCGTTGCACGTCTCCGCCGGGCCGTGGCTGATCCTGTCCGTCGCGGAGGCCGGGTACCTCGCGCTGCTCGGCGGCCTGGCCGCGTGGGCCAGCCCGCTGGCGGAGCGCTGGCCGGCGGTCTGGCCGGTGTTCACCGCGCTGTTGTGGGTGGGTCAGGAGGCGTTGCGCGACCGCACCCCGTTCGGCGGCTTCCCGTGGGGCCGGCTGGCGTTCAGCCAGGGTGACTCGCCGCTGCTGCGGCTGGCGTCGGTGGGCGGCGCGCCGCTGGTGACGTTCGGGGTGGCGCTGGCCGGCGGGCTGCTGGCGATGACACTGTGGACAGTCCGCTCGGCGCCGCGGACCGCCGCGCTCACCGCGGCGGGTGCCGTGGCGCTGGTCTGCCTCGGCTTCGCGGTGCCGGTGGCGGTACCGGCCGGGCCGCCGGTCACGGTGGCGGTGGTGCAGGGCAACGTGCCGCGGATGGGCCTGGACTTCAACGCGCAACGCCGGGCGGTGCTGGACAACCACGTCACCGCGACGGTGGCGCTCGCCGGCCGGGAGCCGCGGCCGGATCTGGTGGTGTGGCCGGAGAACTCTTCCGACATCGACCCGCTGCGCAACGCCGACGCGGCCGCGCGCATCGACGCCGCCGCCCGGGCGGTCGGCGCGCCGATCCTGGTCGGCGCCGTGCTGGTCGGGTCGACCCCGAAGACGGCCCGCAACGTGGCTATCGTCTGGGATCCGCGGACCGGGCCCGGGCAGGTGTACGACAAGCGGCATCCGGTGCCGTTCGCCGAGTACATGCCGTGGCGGCCGGTCATCGCGCCGATCGCCCGGCTGGTCAGCGCGGAGGCCGACCTGCTGCGCAGTGACTTCGCCGCCGGGGCCGCGCCGGGCGTGCTGACCGTCGGACCGGCCCGGATCGGTGACGTGATCTGTTTCGAGGTCGCCTACGACGAGGTGGTCCGCGACACGGTGACGCACGGCGCGCAACTGCTCGCGGTGCAGACCAACAACGCCACGTTCAACCCGGCCGAGGCGCGCCAGCAGCTGGCCATGGTGCGGCTGCGCGCGGTCGAGCACGGCCGGGACGCGTTGATGGCCTCCACCGTCGGGGTCTCCGGGTTCGTCAGCGCGGACGGTACGGTGCACGACGCGACCGGGTTCAACACGCAGGAGGTCATCGTGCGACAGCTGCGTCTCGGCGGCGGACGTACGCTGGCTACAAGGCTCGGGATCTGGCCGGAGGTTCTGCTGGCCGGGCTCGCGGTCGCCGCGCTGGCCGGCGTGGCGGTCCTGCGCCGGTACCCCGTGGGGAGGTAGTCATGCGCCGCGTCACCGCCGCCGCGCTCGCCGTCGCCGGCCTCGCCGTGGCCGAGGTGGCCGTGCTGGTGCTCGTCATCCGCGCGATCGGGTTCGGCTGGACGGTGCTGCTGTTGTTGGCGACCACCGCGGTGGGCGCGTGGCTGCTGCGCCGCGAGGGGGTGCGGGGCTGGCGCCGGTTCCGCGCGGCGGCCGATTCCGGGCAGCCGCCCGGCGCCGCGGCCAGCCGGGGCCTGCTCGGCCTGCTCGCCGCGCTGCTGCTGGTACTGCCCGGGTTCCTCTCCGACCTGGCCGGCCTGGTCCTGCTGCTGCCGCCGGTACGGGTCGCGACCGCCCGCCTGGTCCGGCGGTCGGCCGAGCGGCGCCTGTCACCCGCCGCCGCGGGCGATCTCTTCGGGCCCCGACGGGTACGTAACACCGCCCGGCCCCGCGCGGAGGCGCCGGGCGACGTGGTGGAGGGGGAGATCGTCGACTGACCGTGCGCCGTTGCTCCCGGCCCGGGCACGAAACGACGGCCGTCACCGGTGCGGTGACGGCCGTCTGGCGCGGGGGTCAGGCTACGCCGAGCGTCCTCGGCGGTTGCGGACCTCTTCCAGTCGTTCGGCGAGGATGTCCTCGAGCTCGGAGATCGAGCGGCGCTCGAGCAGCATGTCCCAGTGGGTACGCGGCGGCTTGCTCTTCTTCTGCTCGGGCTCGCTGCCGTCCACCAGCCGCGCCACCGAGCCGTCGGACTTGCACTCCCAGGTCATCGGGACCTCGGCGTCGACGGCGAAGGGCACCTCGAACCGGTGGCCCTTGGCGCAGAGGTACTCGCGGGTCTGTCGAGGCGCCAGCTCCGTGTTGCGGTCTGACTCGTAGCTGACGGCCCCCAGGCGGCTCCCGCGCAGCATGCGCTCGCCCATGTTCGGCTTCCCCTCCGGGTTGTGGTGCAGATCGTATACCTGTAACGACTGAGTTCGGTCTGACAATTCCCCGCCGCGTCAAAGTAGACGCCGCAAGGGTAGCGGCCTGGCGGTTAGCGTGACCTACCTCACTGGACGGCAATTGCCTGTTTGCGCACTTTCGCCGCCGATAGCCTAAAATACCTCAGGCCCCCGCCGCCCGGCGCGCACCCGGCTGGGGGATGTCGTCCGGTCTGCGGGTATTTACCCTGAACTGCGCCCTCGCGTACCCCAACGACGATCTCCTGCCCGCGGGCCCGGCCGGTCCCGTGCCTGCCGGCCCGGCCAGGGGCGGGCCGCGTGCTGCCGTGCGGGCCCGGATGTCCCGGGGCGGGCGGGACACCCGGGCGGCGTCCGCCGGGCGGTTGCGCCCGGCCAGTCTCCCGGCGCGGTGTCACGGGCTGATCAGCGCCGTGTCATGGACCGGTCGCGATGCGCGAGTAATGCCAGAATGCATCCATGCAGTTCGCTGAACCGGCGCCCGACTGGGAGGCGTTGCTGGCCCGTCACCGCGCCGAGCTCGAGGCTCAGCTGCGAGCGTCGGACCTGCCTGTGGTGGGCCTCGCGGAGCCGGCACCCGACCCGCGCATGCTGGGCGACACGATGGCCGTCAACGGGGTGATGCAGGGGGTCGGACTGTCCTATGGGGACCCGATGCGCTCGCAGGGGCCGCTGGTGCAGGTCCGTACGGCTCGCGACGAGCCGCTGACCGACCTGCACGACGCGATCGAGGAGGAGCAGGACCGGGTCGGCGACGAGAGCCCGATCGACGAGGAGCCCACGGCCGGCACCCTGGTCATCGACGGCGAGCCGTGCGCGGCGGAGATCCTGCAGGCGGCGCCGCGGTTCTGGGCCGGGCGGTTCACCCACCGCGGCGCGCAGGTGGTCGTGGTCGCCCGCGACTGGGACCTGGCCACCGCGCGGCTGGCCTCCGTCACCGACGTCGGCCCGTACGTGCAGGGCAGCCACGACTACCTGGCCCGGATGCGGGTGGAGGCGGCGCCGCAGCCCAGACCGGAGCCGGCCGACGTGGCCAACCCGCACCGGGCCCTGGTCGAGGCGGTGCTGCTGCAGAGCGCGCAGATCGAGGCCCGGATCCGGGCCGGCCGGCGGCCCCGGATCGGGCACGACGAGGACGGGCCGCTGGCGCAGCTGCCGGGCCTGTGGGAGACCGCGACCCGGGCCCAGATGCGGTTTGCCGAGCAGGAGGCCCGGGAGGCCAACGCGGCGATCACCGCGCTGGTCAACCAGCTGGTCGCGCTGCAGGAGCAGGCCGAATGGTTCACTGCGGACACCCGGCTGCGGGAGGCGGCGATCGTGGAGACGCTGCAGTACTGGACCGGGTTGCGCGAGGCGGTACCGAGCCGCGCGGCGCAGGAGGCGTGGCGGCGGGTCTGGCCGGGCGGCCACGGCCCACGCTCGGTGTGGCTCGAGGCGTGGACGAAGTGGGCCCAGGACCGGGCGGACCAGCCGTAACCCGTTCGAGGTATCATTCTTGACTTATATAAGTACCGCTGGCATGATGGCGGCGTGCACGCGTTCGACGTCCTCGGCGACCCGGTCCGGCGCCGGATACTGGAGCTGCTCGCCGACGGGGAACGGCCCGCCGGCGCGGTCAGTGCCGTGATCCAGGAGGAGTTCGGCATCTCCCAGCCGGCTGTCTCCCAGCACCTGCGGGTGCTGCGCGAGCACGGGTTCACCACGGTCCGGGCCGAGGGTGCCCGCCGTCTCTACGCGGTCGACCCCGAGCCGCTACGCGAGGTCGACCGGTGGCTCGAGCCGTACCGCCGGTTCTGGAGTCAACCCCTCGACGCGCTCGCCACCGAGCTGGCCCGGGGCAAGCGGGAACGCCGCCTGAAGGAGTCCACAGAGGAGAAAGGCACCGACAACCCATGACCGACACCTACCGCGAGGTGCGTAACGTCGGCGCGGACGCCCGGTCGATCCTGCTGCGTCGCAGGTACGCCGCGACCGTCGACGACGTCTGGCACGCCTGCACGGATCCCGATCGGCTCAAGCGGTGGTTCCTCCCGGTCACCGGGGACCTGCGCGCCGGCGGTACGTTCCAGCTCGAAGGCAACGCGGGCGGTGAGATCCTGACCTGTGAGCCGCCGCGCCGGTTGCGGGTCACCTGGGTGTACGGTGACGGGCCGTCCAGCGAGGTCGAGGTCCGGCTCAGCGCGTCCGGCCCGGAGGAGACCATCGTCGAGCTCGAACACGGGCCGGTGCCGACGGTCGTGGAGATGGACGGCCGGCGGATCGACGTCATTCTCAACGACCCGCAGACCGGCATCTGGGGCATGGGTACCGGCTGGGACATGGGCCTGGCCGCGCTCGACGCGTTCCTGCGCGGCGAGCTGCCCGCCACCACCGATCCGGCGGCGCTCGAGTCGAACCCGCAGATCATCGAGATGGCCAACAACAGCGGTGCGGCATGGGCGGAAGCGGTGGCCGCCGCCGCCGAGAAGGCGAAGGCCTAGCAGCGGCCCGCCGGGCTGCCGGCTCAGCGTCGCGCTGCCGGCTCAGCGTCGCGCTGCCGCGGGGTCAGCGCGGCGAGCGCCGCGGCGAGCTGGCTGACCTGGTCGGCCAGCTGGTCGATGCGGGCCCGGGCCGCGTCGCGCTCGACTTCCACTGCGGACAACCGCTGGGTCGCGCCGGTCGCGGCCGCGGAGGCCGCCTCGTAGCCGCGCCGGAGGTGCTCCGCCTCGGCGCGGGCGGCGTCCCGCTCGGCCGTGGTCTCGGCCAGCACGCGTTGCGCCTCGGCCCCGGCCTGCCGCTCGCGGGCGGCCTCACGGACCGCCTCCTCGGCGCGGGCGGCGGCTGCCGCGGCGGCACTCTCCGCGTCGGTGGCGCGGGCGGTGGCC
>Ga0209481_10000109_pt1 | contig 38675 bp, 25 predicted proteins | sample SoiMetdeltSBSDD3_FD_187598 | JGI IMG/M metagenome (GOLD analysis project Ga0209481, IMG submission 187598) | Bulk soil microbial communities from a Populus tree surrounding site in Tennessee, USA - Soil MetaG P. deltoides SBSDD3 (SPAdes) (version 2) | ecosystem: Environmental > Terrestrial >...
TACAGCCCGTCGAACCCGTCATGGTCGTTGCCGCCGCCACGGTCGAAGCTGGAGAACTGCCGGGTCTGCGCCCCGGTCGTCAGGTACGGCAACAGGTCGAGCCGCCGGTAGGTCTCCCAACCGACCGGCCGCGGCGCGGCGGCCGACGTGACCGCGGCCGGCGCGGGTGCCGCGGCGGCTGCCATGACCGGGGCCGGCGCGGGGTGCCGGGGCGGCCGGAGTGACCGGCAGCGTCGTGGCCAGCAGCAGCGCCGGAACCCACCAGATCCCCGTCGTCGAGTCCACGCCGGGAGTCTGGCGAGGCGCGACGACGCCGCGCTGTCGCGCGCTGTCGTCGCGCTGCCGCCGGCCGCAGTGTGGCCCGGGGGCCGGTCGTCGGACGGGGGGTCGCTGGTTGTTCAATCGGGCCAATGGGTCTCTATGGTCTCGATGACCCGTTCGAGATCGGTGGACGGCGGCAGCGACAGCCGTAATGCGCCGAGCAGGCTCTGACGGCCGTCGTCAGCGTCAAAGCAGGTCTGCACCATGGCGATGACGTGCAACCGCCCGTTCACGTTGTCCGCGATCATGGTCCGGATGTGCAGTGGCAGGAGCGCCATGACCGCGCGACGGTGGTAGTCGTCTTGCATGTGGGGAACGGTCAGGAGCACGTCCACGATCCTCGCCAGGCTGGTCAGACGATTCCCTTCACCCGTCCGGTGCCCGGCGGTGGCGGACCACTCACGATCGTCGAGAAACGGGCGGCATTCGGCGAGTAGGGCACGCACGTAGGCCGCGGCCACCAGCGAGGCGTACCGGTGCCACCGGTCGTTCTTGCTGGCGTCGTCGCAGTAGTCTGCGACGCCGCGTACCACGAACCAGTGTGTTCCGTGCAGGTCGGCCCCTACCGCCAAACCGGACGACTCCATCTCGACCGCGCGCACTCCGTGGCGGTGCGCCAACTCGTCGCGCTTGACCGCGTCCCGGACCAGTCGATCGGCACTGCCGATCGCGCACCGGTGGACCCGGGGCCACCCGGGCACGTGGCCCGAGGCGGCGCGGCGTGGATGGTCGGTCCGCTTCCCGCGCCACAGCAGGACATCGGTGCTGTCGGGTGGACGGGAATAGCCGGCCGGCAGTCGACGTCCTGCTCTGCCGCTCAACAGTGAACGCCACGGCCAGTCATCGGCGAGCTCCTTGACCTCCAGCTCCCGGTCCGCCCGCAGGAGTTCCCGGGAGAGCCCGCTGACCGACCGGCGCAGATGGCTGCGACTGTCGACCGTACGCACGTGGTCGTAGTCGACCACACCATCGGTGGCAACGACGATGTCGCCCAGGCGCACGTGCCGGTGCGGCGCGTCGGGCGCCGGTACGCCACCGGCGATCCCGCACATGACGACGCAACGGAGCCGGGGGAAGCTGCGGACCAGATTCGTGACGACCGCCGCGGCGTTGCGCGTACCGTCCTCGGTCTGCATGGCGACGACCACCCGGTGCGTCTGGTCGTGCCCTTTGCCGGGCAGACGCCCCGACTGGTAATGGTTCGGATCGCCTGGCACGTGTTCGTCCACGAGATCGTCGATCAGTAGCTGCACGGCGGTCCGCTCCACCGGCAGCGCGGTGACGACGGCTACCTGAATGTCATCCCTGCCATGGCTCATCGCGGCCGTCCTCATACCGGTCAGGACGTGGACTGCGGTTGATCAAACCGACCCCGGCAACGGGGTCGACCACTATTCTGCGTTGTGCCCGCTACCTTCCCGCCGTCTGCCGGATGGCCGTACCACCGCGCTCCGACAATGCGCTGGGCCAGGTGAAGTGACCTTCCGTCGCTCTTCCTCAAATCTTCCGTCGTCAATATCATTTCGGCTTCCGCGGTGATCTCCTCAGTCGGTCGGGTCGGACCAGACATAGATGACTGGCCATCCGAGAGTTCCGGGATCCATTGCGGGTCAATCACATATTGGCTCGACGGGGGTGCCTCTGCGAAACTGTCATGAGGTGATCCGAGGCATCCCCTGTGCAATACCGCCCGAGCGGGTGTGATGCGCCGACAGATCAACCACGATGCGCCGCGGAGGGAACCCGACTGTGGATCAATCATCTCGTCAGGTCCCTACCGTTTTGATCGACCTGACCCGGATCTCCATGGCCGAGCTGCGGGCATGCGAGGACTCCATTCTCGCGGCGTCGCTCGATCGTGTCCTGCGCCGGATTGCCCGCCCGCGAGCGAACATCAACGAATCGGGACCGCCGGGACGGGTTGACTGATGGGGGTAGGGCAACCAGCACTGACGGAACACGCCCTCTCGCTTGACCATTTCGATGCCCTCGCCAGCGGCAGAGGCGGGCCGGACACGGTGCGCCTGTTGCTGGCCGCAGAGTACAGTCGGCGGCTTCACCTGGTTCGCGCGTTGCTGGATGTCGCGGCCCGGACGCCGGAACTCCTCGGTCCGCTCCCGCCCGCGAGCGCGGCCTGGGATGCGTTGGTAGAGATGCACCGCCGCGCACGCGACGCGCTGGATGCCGTGCTGTTGCGACCTCAGGTCGGTACGTGGCTGTCACACTCCCTTCGCCGGGTCAGGAACCATGCGGGCGGGGAGACCCCGATCTGGGTCGAGGTCGGTCAGGTCTACGCAGTTGCCGTCGCCGCGGCGGTCCGAGGCGGTGTTGCCCTGCGCACCCGCGTGCCGGTACGGCACGGTGGCGTGGTGCTGCCGACGTTGGGGCTGGCCCGCTTGCCGGACGTGCACGGGTTCACCGTCGCCGACGCGCAGACCACCGGGGGCATGGTCCGGTTGCGGTCGGCCCGCCACGACATCGTGGTGCGGCCGGACTCCGATCCCGATTCGGAGCATTGGTGGCAGGTTCGCCGGATTCGCTGTCGGTGCCGGGACCGTACCCTCGCCGTCGACCTGGACGACATCGATCCGTTCCGGAACCTCGCCGACCCGGTCCTGCCGGAACGCCTCGACGACGACACCGTGCGGGCGTGGGCCCGATCACTCGACGAGGCATGGGCCGTGCTGAGCCGGTGGCATCCCGGGACAGCGGACGCCATGGCGGTGGGCATGATGTCGATCGCGCCGTTGGGCCACGACCCCTCGTGGCAGGTTCGTAGCGCGTCGACCGGAGACGGATTCGGTGGCGCGCTGATCTCGCTTCCGCGTGATCCGGTGACTATGGCGGTGACGTTGGTCCACGAGTTCCAACACATCAAACTCGGTGGATTGCTGCAGCTGACCGCGTTACTCGACGACGAGGATGGGAAGGAAGATCTTTACGCACCGTGGCGGCCGGATCCACGGCCACTGGCCGGCCTGCTCCAGGGCGTGTACGCGTTCTTCGGCATCACGGAGTTCTGGCGGAGACAACGGCGGGTGGAGCGTGGAGACGCGAAACGGATCGCTGACTTCGAGTTCGCGTACGCCCGTCGCCAGACCTGGATGGGGCTTCGGACCGTCATGAGCTCCGGCCGGCTCACCGAGTGGGGTGGCCGGCTGGTGCGCGGTCTTTACGACCGGCTCAGGATCTGGCTGGCCGACGCCGTCGCCGGGGAGCCGGCCCACGCGGCATGGGCCGCCACCGCGGATCACCAGGCAAGTTGGCGGATCCGGCACGTGCGCGCGGACCTGGGGTGGGTGGCGAATGCGACCAGCGCCTGGGTCGGGCGTCACGATCCGCCCCGGGTGGGGCCCCTGCCGGTCGACGTCGTGGCTCGCGGTCCAACCTGGACACATCCGCGGCTGATGCTCTACCGCCTGAGGCTCACGTCGCCCGGCTGCGGCAGTGGCTCAGCCGCTCCGCCGGCGGACGCGGTACCGGATGCGACGGATGCCGATGTCGCGCTGATCGACGGGGACACCGTGGCAGCCACTGATCTCTACCTCGCGCGGATCCGCGCCGACGCGGCCGATTTCGACGCCTGGACGGGATTGGGCCTCGCGCTGGCGGCTCGCCGGGTGCCAGGGTGGCGTCTGCTTGTCAACCGGCCCGAGCTCGTCCGTGCGCTCCACCAGAGCCTTGCCACGAGGGGGAACCCACCGTCGCCTCTCGACCTGAGCCGGTGGTTGGCCGGCTCGCGTCTGTGAAGCAGATCCGGGCCGCTCCTACAGCGGTAGCGGGTCCATGTCGCAGTCCGCCCGGATGCTCTGCAGTGCGTTGAGCGTCGCAGGGTGTCGATCGCCCAGAACGCGCCGGAATCCGGCCATGACGTCGGCGTGAACCTTGTCGGCCTCCTGTACGCGACCGAGCGCGCGCAGGTCGAGTGCGAGGTTCAGGCCGCAGGCCAGCGTCGAGGGATGAGCCACGCCGAGAGCGCGGCGGGACCGCTCAGACGTGTCGATGTCGTGTTCGTACGCCGCCTGGTGCTCGCCGAGTGCATCGAGATCGCTCGCCAGATTTGTGGCGCAGACCAGGCTGATCGGGTGGTCCGGTCCGAGCTGTACGTGCAACGCCGCCAGCGTATCGAGGTTCGACCGGTGGGCACTGGTGGCGTCGCCCTGCAGGCGGAGCACGATGGCCAGATTCACCCGGGCACACAGGGTGTGCGGGTGGCGATCCCCGAGGACCCTGATGTACCGGTCGAGCGCCTCCTCGCTCAGCTCGCGGGCGCGGCCCAGGTCACCGACCTGGCGCAGGTCCACCGCGAGGTTGAGTGCCGCGGCTATCGCTTCCGGATAGTCGTCGCCGTAGCGGATCCGGAACCTGCCCAGGGTCTCCTCGGCCAGCTTGCGGGCGCCGTCGTGGTCGCCGGCCTTGCGCCGGGTGACCGCGAGGTTGCGAGCCGCCCTGGTCACCGCGTGGTTCTCCGGACCGATGACCTTCACGAACAGCTCGTAGACCTCCTCCTGCCGGACCCGCGCGCCGAGGTAGTCACCGGCCTCGCGCTGGTCCATCGTGAGGTAGTTGAGCGTCCGCATGGTCTCGTCGTAGGTCTCACCGAGCACCGCCGACTGCCGCCGGTGGGTCTCGGTGTCCAGCTCCAGGGCCTCCGCGAAGGCGCCCATCTGCCTCAGGCTGACACCCAGGTGGAACGCCGCCCGTAGGGTGGCCGGGTCGTCTTCGGTGAACTCGCGGGTGCACCCTTCCACCACTTCGCGGTCCAGTGCCAGCGCACCGGCGAAGTCGCCGGCCGTGCGCAGGTCGATCGCCACCCGCGACATGGCGTCCAGGGTGCCTTCGTCGGTCTCGGCGAACCCCGCGCGGTACAGCTCCAGCGAGCGTGCGTTGATCCGCGCCGCCTCCGCGTACGCGCCGAGCGTCCACAGTATCCACGCGCGCCACTTGGCCACGTCCAGCGTGTGCTCGTGCCCCTCGCCCAGATCCGCGCAGCGCTGCTCGTGGACCTGTTCGGCGAGATCGCGGCAGCCGTCGTGGTCTCCCCAGTAGTAGAGGAACTTGACCATGTTGAAGACCAGCTGTTGCACCCGGGAATCATCCGACTCGACCGCGCCGGAGACCGAGATGTGCGACAGCAGTGCCTGATAACGCCACCAGAGCTCCGGTGACGCGGGCTGGTTCGGGTCGCCGTTGGCGAGCAGCGTGTGCGCACCCCGGCGCATCACTGTCTGCCGATCGGGGTCCATGCGCCCGACCAGCACCGCCTGTACGAGACGATGTATCTGTAACGTACTATTGCGGTGATCGAACTTCGCCAATGCGTATCGCTGAATGTCACGGATTGCTCGGGCCAGCTTGATCGGGTCGCGAAGTGTCTCGTCCAGCCACTCGGTGATCGGCGCGCTCGGCGAACCCGCGAACAGGTTGCGGGAAATCGGCTCGGGTGCGAAGAATGAACAGACCTGGAGGAGCTGCAATGCCGCCTGGTTGACCTGTTCGAGTTTGTCCAGCGACACGTTCCAGGCCGCCGCCACCGAGATTTCGTAGTCGGGGGAGGTGCCCAATTCCAGCAGCTCGATGCGCTTTTCCTCGAGCAGTCGCAGATACTCGTCGACCGGCATGCCCGTGGCGACCCGCCACGCCGCCGCTTGCTCGATCGCCAGTGGGAGGTCACCCAGCGCTTCGGCGAGCCGATCCGCCTCGGCATCGGTCAGTTCGCGGGTACGTTTGACGAGGAACGATATGGACTCTGCTCTGGTGAATACGTCGACCTCGAGGGCACGGGTGACGCCTGCCCACTCCGGATTGCGCGAGGTGACCAGGATTCTGCCGGCGCCCCCGGTCGGGAAGAACGGTCGGGTGTCCGATAGCGACTCGGCATTGTCAAACACGAGGAGCCAGTTGTGGTACGACGTTCGCCCCGTACTCAGGGCTTCCCGGACGGCCGGAACCGCGCTGTTCGCTTCGGGGCTGACATCGAGTTCCAACCGGTGAGCCAGATCGGTCAACGCGGTCAGAATCTGGCCGGGATGCTCCGCCGGAATCCACCAGATCAGGTCGTAGTCGCCGCGATACCTGTGCACGTACTCGATCGCGACCTGCGATTTCCCGACCCCACCCATGCCGTGGAGAGCATGCGGAAGAACGGCGGTTTCCCGTTGGACCTCGAGTTGACCGCGCAGATCCAGCAGCAGACCTTCCCGCCCGGTGAAATTCGGGTTCCGTGGCGGCACGTTGCCCCACACCTGGGGAAGCTTCAGGACATCGGGCGCGGCCTGAGCAAGAGATGACATGGGATCTTCTCCTCGTTGGCCGTTCCCCTCGGTGGTGAGAGGCGCCGACGGATGAGCAGGGTCAACACCGACGCTGGAGATCGCCGGATGCTCCGCATCAGGGTAGCCCGAACTATCCGGCTCCATCATAACAATCGGGACAAATTGCGCTTCGTCCGCCGCCGCGGGGTTGACCTCGGCAAGGGAGTCGGCCGAGGTGTCCTCGGTCTCTGCCGGCGGTATGTGCCCGGGGAGCAGCGCGGTTTCCGTCGAGAGACGCTCGCGCAACGTGCCGAGTGCGGTCATGGCTTCGAGTGACTCCGCCTGCGTCTCCACCCAGGCACGGAGATCAAGCGCGAGATTGCCCCCGACCTGCGTGGCGACCGACTCGAGGAGCGCCAGTGCGGGCGGAAGGCCTTGAGGACCGGTCCGGCGCGCCGCGAGGTCGTCGAAGACGTTGATCAGAGTGGCAGAGTGCACCGGCAGAGCATTGATCGTATCGTCCGCCGATTCGAGGAGATCGCCGGGCAGCGAGACATCGCATTGAGCGGCTCTGCGGAGAAGATCCCTGGCTCGCTCCAGTTCGCTTTCGGAGAGCAGGCCGGACAACGTTGCGCCTTCGATCAGCTGCCGGGCGCGCCGCGTTCCCTCTGCCTGCGGGGCCATTGTCTCGAGCGCGGCCCGGAGAGCTCTCAGCCCGCCGGGAGTGGCCAGGCACGCCATGACAATGTCGACGACATGTAAACGGGCCTCAGGGCGCTCCTGCACATCCGGAAACCGGCCGACGTCCCGCCGCACGAGCATCAGCAGCATTCGCCGGTCCGCAAGCGCGTTCACGAACGGGAGATCCATCAGCGCCGCTATTAGGGACGACCGGAGCGCCGCAGCTGGACCCTGCACCGCATCGTCCTCCCATCCAGCCGGGCTAGATGTGCCACGCCTCGACATCAGGAACACGCATCGGTCGCAGGATCACGCTAGATCGAAACAGCGCATCAGAGCAGTGGCGTCGGGATGTCAGGCTGGCGCAACAGTCCAGTATAGGCACGAACTGCGGCAGCAGGTTAACAGCATGAATGACTGTTTTCAACCTCGTGTTTCGGGGTGAGTTCGAGGGTGAGTATGCCTTTGGCGAGGGGTCCGACTCGTTGTGGGCAGCAGCGGACCTTGGTGGTGCTGCTTGGTGAGCTTGCGGCCCCTCGTATGAGCCGGTAACGGTGCCGCCGGCGCACCAGGGTAAACCCTTGTCCACCATCAGTTCGACCTGGATCCGGGCGGCGCGGCGGATCACGCCGTGGAGGGGCCGCGGTCAGGTCTTGCGTGGAGTCCGGCGACCCGTCGGAGATCCACACCAGATCGCCACCACGCGGTCGACCCGCCCTGCAGGTTGACGCCGTGATGGCCGCATGTCCCGGTCAACGAAGCTCCTTGGTAGAAGGTAGCTTCGTCTCATGTGGACGATCGACACGTCGCAGGCGCCAACCTGTGATCTCCAGTCAACAGAGGTTGGAAGGGGTAGATGGGGAACGGTGAGGACACATAGGTGTCGTAATGTGGACAAAGTGATAAGCGCAGATCCAGCGGCCGGAGCATGTGATGCACGTCAATGATATTGGGCTTATCGAGCCCAGGGCGGGTGCGCCCATCGTAATAGGCCTGGTCAGAAGACATTCAAGTAAGTCAGTGCGTCAACCGCGGCGACGGTATGTGGGACGTCCCGATGCGATCCCAAGTCCGTGGATGCTGTGCGGCACCCAGGACGGCGGATCAACTCGCGGCCGGCCGGAGCGCATTGAAGCGTATGATGTGGACCGTGGCCGATGGTGGCACATCCGGAAACGCCGCACACAGGCGGCGTGAGATGGCCACGGACTCCACACTGGACGACGTCCTTCGGGCTGCCGGCTTCGAGGTCACCGAGGCTGGGCGGCAACGATGGCGACGGCAGATCGCGCTGCCCATCCCACCGGCGGCACTGGACGAGGCGCGACGGTGGCTCGACCGGGTACGGGGTGGGGGCCGCGCGGCGTGACTGACATCGCGGTCGTGTACGACGACTCTGCGCTGATGGCGTATGCGCACGGGCAGGTCGGCGCGGCCGAGCTGATCTCGGAGATCAACGCTGAGGGACGCCACGTCGGCGTGCCGTCAACCTGCCTGGCCGCGGCCCTGGCCCAGCTCAGCGACGACTGGGACATCATGCAGCTCATGCGGCTGGTAAGGACCAGGACCATCGTGATCCTGCCGCTAGCGGCCGACGGTACGACCGACGACCCGGCGGAGGCGGTTCGTCAGGTCAGCGAGTTCGCCCGGCTCGCCGACTGTGACCTCACCGTGGGCCACGCGGTGGCCGCGGCGCTGTCGCACGAGGCGTACTACGTCACCGCCAACCCGAAGCGGGCGATGGTGGCGCTGCCGCCGAGCTGGCCGGTGCTGGACCTCAGTCCGGTCCGCCTGGTGAGCGACCGGCTGGGCGTCGCGCCCGCGCCGACCACGCCGGCCCCGGCGACCAAGGCGAGCACGGCGGCCACGACGGCCACGACGGCCACGGGGGCCAGGGCGACCGCGGGGGCCAGGGCGACCGCGGCAACCCAGCCGGCACCGGTGGACGAGGTCGAGCAGGACGAGGCCCGCGATCGGGACGCGGCCGCCAAGCTGCCGTCGGCCGTCCAGCCGATGCTGGCCACCCTGGGACCGCTGCCGACGACCGGCGAGTGGGGATACGAGTTCAAGTGGGACGGGGTACGCACGATCGCCTATGTGGACGGCGACGAGATGCGCCTGATGACCCGTACCAACGATGATGTCACCCGGACCTACCCGGAACTCGCCACGCTGGGCACGCTGCTCGCCGGCCGCCGGGTGGTGCTCGACGGAGAGATCGTCGCGCTCGGCCGCAACGGCCTACCGAGTTTCCCGGCACTTCAGCAGCGGATGCGCACGCGCCGGCCGAGCACCCGCATGGTCCGCACGTCACCGGTACGGTTCTACGCGTTCGACCTTCTCTACCTCGACGGCACCGACCTGATGCCACTGTCGTATGTGGAGCGGCGCGACGCCCTACAGCGTCTGGACGTGGCCGGGGACACAGTGGACACGCCGCCCTACTGGACCGGCGATGTCGGCGCGGCCCTGATCGACACGGCGCGTGAGCTGGGACTGGAGGGCGTGATGGCCAAGCGGCTGTCGTCGGTCTACCAGCCCGGCCGGCGGTCGCCGGCATGGATCAAGACGCCGCTGACCCGCACGACCGAGGTCATCGTCGCCGGCTACAAGCCGGGCGCCGGCCGCCGGGCGGGAATGATCGGCTCGCTGCTCCTGGGCATGTACGACGCCGACGGCGAGCTGGCCTACGTCGGGAACGTCAACGCCGGGTTCACCGAGGCCATCCTGCGCGACCTGCAGCAGCGCCTGGACGAGCTGGGCGCGCCGTCCTCGCCGTTCGACCGAGCGGTGCCGCGCGAGCATGCCCGGGACACCCGATGGGTACGCCCCTGCCTGGTCGCCGACGTGAACTACCGGTCCTGGACGGCCGACCGTCGCCTCCGCCAGCCGTCCTGGAAGGGCGTGCGCAGCGACCGCAAACCGGAGGACGTCCGCCTGCCGCCCTGAGCCGGTCGGGCATCGCCTGCTCCAGCTGGCGGCGCGAGGTGCGGCGCGGCGTGCGTCGGCTCACCCCGGGCAGGCCGCCGACGTCACGGACGCTGACGGGCAACTGGTCACCAGGCCGCTGCCCGGATGGCGCGGCGGCCGGCGACTGCTAGGTTGGATCTCGGTGTGCCGGGAAGTCTGGTCGGCGAGCGTCAGCGATGCTGTGGAGGCCTCCGATGAAGGCACGAGATCTCGCCGCTCCGTTCCCGACCGTGGAGCTGGGGACGCCGGCGTTGGAGGCCGCCCGGTTGCTGGCCGGGCAGGACCTGCCCGGCCTGATCGTGGTCGATGCCATCGGCCGGCCGTTCACCATCCTGCCGGGTACCCAGGTGTTGCGGATGGCGGTCCCGCGGTACTGCCAGGACGATCCGGCGCTGGCCAGGGTGGTCGACGAGGCCGCCGCCGACGTGTTCCTCCGGGAACTGGGGGACCGTACGGTGGCCCAGTGCCTTCCCCGGGAGCATCATGAGCTGCCGGTGGTCGATCCGGACGCGACGGTACTGGAGATCGCCGCGTTGATGGCCCGGGCGCACAGCCCGGTGGTCGCGGTGATGGACCGGCAGGCAGGCCTGCTGGGCGCGGTCACCCTGGACGCATTGCTGGACCGGCTGGTCGCGTCGTGACCGCGACCGCGTGGGCGGCGGTGGTCATCTTCGTCGTCGCCTACACGTTGATCGCCACCGAGAAGGTGCACCGGGTCGCGGCCGCGTTGGGCGGTGCGACGCTGATGCTGCTGATCGGAGCCACCGACGCCGAGCACGCGTTCTTCTCCGAGGATGCCGGCATCGACTGGAACGTCATGTTCCTGCTGCTGGGCATGATGCTCATCGTCGCGGTACTCAGGCGTACCGGGATCTTCGAGTACGTCGCGATCTGGTCCGTCAAACGGGCCCGTGGCCGGCCGTACCGGGTGATGGTGATCCTGGTCGTGGTCACCGCGGTGGCCTCCGCCTTCCTGGACAACGTGACCACCGTGCTGCTGGTCGCGCCGGTGACGTTCCTGGTCTGCGACCGGCTCGGCGTGCCGGTGGCGCCGTTTCTCATCGCCGAGGCACTCGCGTCGAACATCGGTGGCACGGCCACCCTGGTCGGCGACCCGCCGAACATCATCATCGGCAGCCGCGGTGGCCTGTCCTACAACGACTTCCTGCTGCACCTGACGCCGATCGTGGCGCTGCTGCTGGTCGTGTTCGTCGGGTTGTGCCGGTGGCTGTTCCGGGGCTCGTTCGGCCACGATCCGGCCCGGGCGGCCGGGGTGATGGCGCTGCGGGAACGCGACGCCATCCGGGACGGTCGGCTGCTGGTGGTCTCCGCGCTGGTGATGGTGGCGGTGACCGCGGCCTTCGTGCTGCACACCGTGCTGGACCTGGAGCCGTCGGTGGTGGCCCTCGTCGGTGGGCTGGTGTTGCTGGCCGCGTCCCGCCTGGACGCCGGCGATGTCGCGAGGGACGTGGAGTGGCCCACCCTGGTCTTCTTCGCCGGCCTGTTCGTGATGGTGGGCGGCCTGGTGGCCACCGGCGTGATCGGCCGCATCGCGCAGGCGGCGGCGGACGCGGTCGGCGGCAAGCTCTTCCTGGCCACCATGGTGTTGTTGTGGGGATCCGCGGCGCTGTCGGCCATTGTGGACAACATCCCGTACGTGGCCACCATGAGCCCGGTCGTGGCCGAGCTCGTCGACGCCAACGGCGGCGGCTCCGAGGCGCAGGTGCTGTGGTGGTCCCTGGCCCTCGGCGCCGACCTGGGCGGCAACGCCACGGCCGTCGGGGCATCGGCCAACGTCGTCGTCATCGGCATGGCCGAGCGGGCCGGACGGCACATCTCGTTCTGGGAGTTCACCAGGTACGGCGTGGTCGTCACGCTGGTCACCGTGGGGCTGTGCACGCCGTACCTGTGGCTGCGGTACTTCGCGTTCAGCTGATCGGGCGGGCCCGGACCGGGGCTCGGCCCGCCGGGGTCAGCCGGTCAGCGGGTGGGCGAAGCCGCGTTCGGACATGCGGGCGGAGACCTTCTTCAGGTCCTCGATCATGTCCGGGATGCGGTCCTCGGTGAACCTGACCGTCGGCCCGCTCAGCGACAGGGCCGCCACCACCGCCACCGAGCGGCCGGTGACCGGTACGGCGACCGCGGAGAGCCCCTGGTCCCGTTCGCCGGCACTGGTCGCGTACCCGGTCCGTACCGCCTCCTGGATCCACTGCCGCAGCGTGTCGACGTGCGACTCACCATACGGTGAGCTGCGCGCGATCCGGACCAGCAGGCTGGGCGAGGCGTCGCGCAGCAGCACCTTGGAGCTGGCGCCGGCCCACAGCGGGATCTCGTCGCCGACGTGCACCACGTGCCGCAGCGGTTGCCGGCTCTCCTGCTGCGCGATGCACACCCGGTAGATGTCCCGGGCCACGAAGACGTTGACCGTCTCGCCCTGCCGGTCGGCCAGCTCCCGCATCAGGTGTTGGGTCTCCGGCGGCAGCTCCCAGCTCCGCCTGGCCAGGTGCGCCCAGCGCCACAGGCCCGGACCGGCAGAGCGGTCGGTCATGGCGTACTCCTTCGTCGGCGCGGCTATTGCCAGCCTGGCCGGCCGCCCGTAGGTTACCCCGTAGTCCATAGAGCGGTCCAGTAGTTCCAACCAGTGGTTTAACGGGATGTGGTGAGCCGGACCCGGCAGGCCGACCCGGAGGATGTGCGGGTCGCGCGCGGGTACGCCCGGCGTTCCGCCGCGGTGGTCGGGCGGATCGCGCCGGCCGCCCGGGCTGCCGTGCTGGAACGCGCCGCGGCCCTGGCCGGCGCCCGCCGGGAGGCGCTCACCGTCGGCGATCCGCTGGACCCGGCCACCGACGTCGGGTCCATGGTGGACGATGAGGCGGCCGAGCGGGTCGTCCGGTGGACCGCCGAGGCCGCCGCCGCCGGAGCGACCGTCACCACCACCGGCGGCCGGCGCGACGGCGCGACCGTCCTGCCGACGGTGGTGGCCGACCCGCCGCCGGGCGCCGCGGTGGTGACCGAGGAGGTCTTCGGGGCGCTGGTCAGCGTCTCGCCCTACGATGACTTCGACGCGGTCATCGCGCTGTGCAACCAGAGCCGGTATGGGCTGCAGGCCGGCCTGTTCACCCACGACATCCGCCGCATCGTCACCGCGTGGTGCGACCTCGACGTCGGCGGGCTGGTCGTCGGCGGCTCGTCGAACTTCCGGCTCGACCACGTGCCGTTCGGAGGGGTGAAGGACTCCGGCTTCGGCCGCGAGTCGGTGCCTCTGTGTTTGTCAAGCAGCCCGAGGGCGTCCGGTCGTAGTCTTTGGGGCGGCGGGTCCGGGAAGTGACTTGTCCGAAGAGCTGGTGGTAGGGGTTGAGCCAGCCGCGCTGGATTGCACAGTCGCCCCCGTGTCCTCCCGGACCCGTCAGCGTGCAGCGGCGACGTTCGTCGGCGACCATGAGGCGCCAGACGTGGTCGGCGATGCGCCGTTTGAGGCAGCGCATGGCCTCGTTGTGCGTCTTGCCGGCGGCTGTCTTGGTGTCGTAGTAGGCGCGTCCCTTGCTGGTGCGCATACGGATCTGGGTGACGGCGACCAGGTGCAACGCGCAGTTGAGTTGCCGGTCTCCGGCGCGAGACAGGCGATGGCGGGCCCGGTCGCCGCTGGCCACCTCGATCGGTGCTACGCCCGCGTAGCTGGCAAACGCCGCGGCGCTAGGAAAGCGGGTCGCGTGACCGGTTCGACCGACGATGCGGGCGGCCAGTACCGGGCCGATGCCATCAACATCGGGCAGTCGGCTGCCGTACTCGGCCAGGGTCGCGCGCATCCGCTGGGCGATGGTGGCCATCGGGCGTCCACGCCGCGGATCTCGGTGATCAGGTCGAGGGCAAGCTGCTTGCGGGCCTGCTCCACCGGTGAGGCCGGGCGCACGCCAGCGAGCAGGTCAGAGGCCATCGCTGCGCTGAGATCTGTCGGTGCGCCGCCGGGGATGAGGTCGCGCAGCAGGGCGTGGAGTTGATTGACAGCCCGGGTACGGGCTGCGGCCAGGTTCGCGCGGCGCTCCTGTAACAGACTCAGCACAGTGGACAGATCCTCGGCCGGTACCGGGCTGGCATCACCCTGCAACGCGGCCACGCTGGCGGCCGCGGCCGCGTCGATGACGTCGTTCTTGCGCCGGCCACCGCGCGACAGCTCCCGCACCCGGGCGGTGGCCGTCGATTGGACGTCAAGGACCGTCTCACCCCGCGCCACCAGCCACTGCGCCAGGTGCCGACCCAACCCCCGGGCGTTCTCCACCGCCCACCGCCGGTGCTCGAACCGCCCCCGCCCACCGCAGCAGAGCCCGATACCCCGACAGCGCTGACTCGATCTGCATGCTGGCCACCGGCCGATGCGTCGCCTCCTCCAACGCCGTGGCGGTGTGGGTGCGCTTGTGCGGGTCGACTCCGATAGTGATCACGTACTCGTCCTCCACGTTCCTACTCGCCGAGAGGGAAGCCGCGGACGACACGCCGACTTGCAGTACCGACGACGATCACGCCTCTGTTGAGTCAGGCCGCGGCCGGACGCCGAACGGGTGACACACCCCGGGAGAGCCAGCCCCGAAGAGCGGCAGGCGGTTCACGAGTCACCCCGCTCGGCGTCCTACGGAACGCTACGACCGACAGGCCCGCGAACCGCTGCATCCAATTCAAGTCGGCGGTTCATCACGCCGGGCGGCGCGTCCACCATGGGCTTCGGCGCGGCGGCCGCGGTGGGGGTGCAGATCGCGCAGCCCGGGCGCACGGTCGTGGCACTCGTCGGCGACGGCGGCATGAGCGCCCAGTTGCCGGCCGTACCGATGGCGGTCGAACAGGGCGCGCCGGTGATCTTCGTGGTGATGAACAACCGGTCGCACGGCACGATCTCCGACCTCCAGACGGCCAACTTCGGCCGGAGCTTCGGCTGTGACTTCGTCGGACCCGACGGCGAGCCCTACAGCCCGGACTTCGCCGCCTACGGCCGGGCCTGCGGCGCCGACGGGTACCCGATCGGGCACCCGGACCAGCTCGGCTCCGCGCTGCGCGCCGCGGTGGCGGCCGGGCGGCCGGCGGTCATCGACGTGCCGATGGTCAACGAGCCGGTGCCGACCCCGGGGCACTGGAACATCAAGGACATCTATCAGGGCGTCTTCGACTGAGCGACTCTCACCCCGTCGAGGTGGTCGCGGGCGGCGGCGACGGCGTTTCGGGCGTGCTCCTTCGCGCCGACCTGCGCGACGTGCATCGCGCGCGGGATCTCCAGGGCGTACGGGATCCCGGACGGCAGGGCGGCGAGGATGCCGTGGACGTCGATGCCGCCCTCACCGGGGTACAGGCGCTCGAAACGCGCGGTGTGGATGAGGGCTTCGTTGGTGGTGGGCACCCCGGCCGGCGCGTCGCAGACGTGCACGAAGTGGAACCACTCGGCGGGCAGCTCGCGCAGGTCGGAGACGCTGGAGCCGGAGCGGGCGAAGTGCAACAGGTCGACCAGGATTCCCGCGTTGGGTTGACCGGCCGCCCGTAGCACGCGCGCCGCCTCGCCGAGATCGGGCGTCTCCGTCCACGATGGAAACTCGAGGTCGACGGTGAGGCCGAGCGGCCGGGACAGCTCGCACAGCTGGGCGAAGTGGTCGACCTTGCGGTTGCGGTCGGGGTCCGGCAACTGGGTGATCACATGCCGGGCGCCGAGCTCCGCGCCGGCCTCCAGGAAGCGCAGGAGGTCCCGGGGCTCCTCATGCGGCCCGATCCGGGCCAGCTCGATGTCGAGGACCTCGATCCCGGTGGCGGCGAGACGTACCTTCGTCGTGCGCATCAGGGCCGGGTCGGTGGCCAGCGGGTAGTGCGGCTCCTGCGGTGTGACCCGGGTCAGGCGCAGACCCACGTACCGGTACCCCGCGCTCGCCGCCGCCTCCACCAGCTCCGGCGGGGAGAGGCTCAGCGCGGTCAGGTGGGCCAGCGAGTAGTCGTGCCGGCCGTCCTGCCGGGGCTCAGGCGCGTTGCGCAGTGCGACCAGCCGGCGCAGCCGGTGGGCCGCCATGCGTACCGGGGCGCTGTGCGGGGCACCGAAGCCGGCGTACCCGTCGATGCGCTGCACCACCTCGAAGAAGACGCGAGAGCCGAGCATCTCGGTGTAGAAGTGCAGATACTCGCCGTCCTCGTCACGGTCGTAGAGGATCGAGTGCTCCCGCATCGCGGCGAGCAGGTCCGGCGGCGGGGCGAGCCGGGCGTCCAGATCGTCGTAGTAGTTACCGGGGATGGCCAGGACCGGTGCGCCGAGCGCGCGCATCGCCCTGGCGCTCGCGATCACGTCCGCACTGGTGAACGCGACGTGTTGCGGGCTGGGGATCGCCGGTGCCCAGTCACCGCGGCGCAGCGGTGCGGTGTTGAGGGTGATCCGGACCTGGTGGGCCGGGTCGGTGGCGACCCGGCTGCGGATCAGCCCGAAGGGCGCGGCGAGCTCGGTCGTCCGCTCCGAGTGCAGGCCGAGCACCGCCCGGTAGAAGAGCGCGACCTGGTCGAAGTCGTCCACCGACTCGGTGAGCGAGATGTGGTCGGTCCCGGTCACCAGGCCGTCGCCCCGGTCGGAGCGGCCGGTGGCGGTGAAGTCCTCCAGCCAGCTGTTGCGCGACGAGCCGGTACGGCAGAAGAAGACCGCGGTTCCGTCCGGCGCCGCCACCGAGCTCAGGTCGGCCTCGTCGGGCTGGCGGGTGCGGGGCAGGACGGGCGCGAGCAGCCGCCCCGCCCGCTGCGTCGATCCGGCCGGGTCCGCGCTCTCCACGGCCAGCGCGCAGATCGCCGCGGTACCCGGCGGGACTGTCCTTTGTGGAGCAAAGTTCAGCAGGATCCGGGCGTCGCCCTGCTGCCACAGCTGCACGGGCTTGGAGCGGTGCTGCCCGGTGTGGGCGAAGCCCAGCGCGGTCAGGGTGCGCGCCACGACCGGGCCGGAGACCTCGTCGACCGCCAGCTCGGTGAAGACGTGCCCGCCGAGCTGAGGTGCCGGCGGCAGGTCGGGCATCCGGAGCCGGTTCCGGACCGAGACCGGGCCGCGGGTACCCACCGCCTCCTGCAGACCGAGCAACGAGCGCATCCCGTCGATGGCGGCATGCCGCGGGTCGGCCTGCCGGTAGACGTCGTTGAAGACCTCCAGCGACAGCGGGCCGTCGTACCCGGTGGTCAGCACGTGACCGAGGAAGCCGGCCAGGTCGAACGAGCCCAGGCCGGGAAAGAGCCGGTGATGGCGGCTCCACTCGACGACGTCCATGTCCAGCCGCGGCGCGTCGGCCAGTTGCAGGTGGAACACCTTGGTGCCCGGTACCACCCGGATGCCGGCCGGGTCGTCCCCGCGGGAGAGCACGTGGAAGCTGTCCAGGCACAGGCCGAGGGCGGGATGGTCGGCGTGCCGGACGATCCGCCAGGCGTGCGGGTAGGTGTTCACGAACCGGCCCCACGCCAGCGGCTCGTACGCGATCCGCAGGCCGCGCCGCTGGGCCCGGGCGGCCAGCTCGCGCAGCTGCTCGGCGGCCAGGTCGTCGTCGTCCACGGCGTCCGCGGACTCCGACGAGCAGACCAGCATGGTGTCGGTGCCGAGTTGCTCCAGCACGTCGAACTTGCGCTCGGCGCGGCGCAGGGTGGCCCGGAAGACGTCGGGCGGAACCGCTTCGACGTCGCGGAACGGTTGGTAGAGCACGATCGCCAGGCCGCGGCGGGCGCACTCCTCGCGGACCCGGCGGGGTGACCACGGCGACGCGATGAGGTCGTTCTCGAAGATCTCCACCCCGTGGAAGCCGGCCGCGGCCGCGGCGGCCAGTTTGTCCTCCAGGGTTCCGGAGAGGCAGACGGTCGCGATGGCCAGGCGGGGGGCGGTGCGTGGCCCGTCGTCGGGGATCGTCGTGGTGTCCTGTTCGGCGGTTCGCATCGGACTCACGACCCCTTCCGCGCGAATGAACGTACTGGATAGTTACGTATACACCCAGGACCGGGAACAGGGAAGGCTCCGGCACCAGGGTTGGCGCAGCGGAACACCGCGCCGGACCGGTCAGGTACCGCCCGGCGGGGCGGCCCGCTCACCCAGATAGGTCGGGAGGATCGACGGCGGTATCGGACCCTTGTTCCGCCTGCCCTGGGTCATCTCCTCCCATGCGTGCGCGAGGATCCCTACGCTGCGGCTCAACACGAACAGACCGCGCGCGAGCGGGGCCGGGAAGCCCAGTTCGGCGTAGATGACCGCGGTCGCGCCGTCGATGTTCATCGGCACCGGGGTGGGCCTGCCCCGGTTCAGGACCGCCTCGACCGCCCGCGCGGCCCGACCGTGCCGGCCGGCCACCACCCCGTCCGCCACCGCCCGGTCCACCAGGGCGAGCAGCGGGTCGCGCCGCGGGTCCACCGGGTGGAAGCGATGGCCGAAGCCGGGCAGGTACGGCGATCGGGCCCGCCACTGCTCGACGACCGCGGCCACGGCCTCGTCCAGGTGCTGTCCGGCCGACTCCCGCGCCACGATCTCGTTGAGTAGCTCGACACACTGCTCGGCGGCGCCGCCATGCACGTCGCCGAGCACGTTCACCGCCGACGCCATCGCGTTGTTGAGGCCGACCCCGCAGGTCACCGCCATCCGCGCGATCGCGATCGAGGGAGCCTGCGGACCGTGGTCGACGGCGGCGACCAGCGCCGCCTCCAGCAACGCCGCCTGCCGCGGATCGGGCCGCTCGCCACGGGTCATCAGCCAGATCGTGGCGACCAGCCCGGTGGATCCGATGAGGTCCTGAACGGGTACGCCGCGCAGCTCCACGACGCCGGGTGCCATCCGGCAGATCCCGGTGGCCCACCAGTCCGCGACCGTGTTCTCGTCGACCACCACGATCCCTCCGTTCGCCCAGGTACGTTACCCGTACCCCGTAGAACGGTCCAGTGGTACCGCTAGGTGGTCCGATCGATCCGGCGACGGGTGCGCGTGGTGGCCCGTCGCTCCGGGGCCGGCCGGGTCCGGTGGTTCGGTGCGCCCAGCCGCTCCGAGTCCGGCTCCGCCTCGAGGCCGGGTGGCGGCGACGCGGCCAGGTACCGCACGATCATGTCGCCACACATCGCCCGGTAGTGGTCGTGGCGATCGGGATCGACCAGGTCGCGACCGAAGATGGCGCCGAACGTGTGGCGGTTGGAGACCCGGAAGACGCAGAACGCGCTGATCATCATGTGTACGTCGATGGCGTCGACGTCCGCCCGGAACAGGCCCTCCGCCCGGCCGCGCTCCAGGATCTCGGTCAGCAGCGAGATGACCGGCCCGCTCAGGTCGACGAGCGTGACGAGTTCCTTGACGTGCTCGGCGTGGTGGATGTTCTCGATGCTCACCAGGCGGATGAAGTCCGGGTGTGCCTCGTGGTGGTCGAAGGTCACCTCGGCGATCCGGCGCAGCGCGGTGAGCGGATCGAGGTCGTCGACGCGGACCTCCCGCTCGGCGGACCGGATCCGCACGTAGGCGCGTTCGAGCACGGCGATGTACAGCTGCTTCTTGCCGCCGAAGTAGTAGTAGATCATCCGCTTGGTGGTCCGGGTCAGCGCCGCGATCTCGTCCACCCGGGCGCCGTCGTAGCCACGGGCGGCGAACTCCGCCGTCGCCACGTCGAGGATCTCGGTGCGGGTACGGCCAGCATCCCGCGCGCGTTCCGGCATCTCCGGGACCCGCGCTGCGGACATCACGGCCTCCTCGGTGGCTGCGCTGGCGTGCACACGCCGCTGGCGCGAACTAGCTTCTCACGGGCCCTTGACTTCGGCAGCCACGGGTGGCTAACTAACGTACCAGTTCGTATAACTACGCGGAGCGCTCCAGGCGACGGCCGGCCGGCGTTCCGGATCGGACCTGGGGATCGGCTCCGGCGGGGGCGCGACAACGTCGCGCAATTCCGTCCAGTCGATAACGCCAACGGGTTGCGCCGGTCGGCCGGAACACGCCGGAAGGAGAGCGTCGTGCGTGCGTCGATGACCACCGCCAGCAGCGCGTTCGGTGCCCAGGTGCGGCTCGTCGCCGGGCCGCCGAGATGGATCATGTAGCGATGTTCCAGCCGGTCCTTACCCTTCCCGACACCCCCGCGGCCGACGTGGCTGACGGCGCGAACCCCGGGTGCTCCGCGTCTGGGCGTCGGTCGAGCTGGCGACCGCGTCCCTGTTCCTCCTCGTCATCGTCGTCGCGGTCCTGTGGCAGGTCATCAGCCGGTACGTGCCGCGCCTGAACTGGCCCGCCGTCGGCGAGCTGGCCAACTACTCACTGATCGTGTTGACGTCGTCAACGGTCCGAACCTCGACCTCCTCGAGCCGGGCCTGTACGGGACCGCCACCCTCGCCGACGCGGAGACCCTGGCCCGCGCCCGGGCGGACCGGCACGGCTTCGACGTCGCCTTCTTCCAGAGCAACTGGGAAGGTGCGATCATCGACCGGATCCACGCCGCGTACCGGGTGGCCGCCGGCATCGTGATCAACCCGGGTGGCCTCACCAGCACCTCCATCTCGGTGCTCGACGCCCTGCTCGCCGTCGACCTGCCCACGGTGGAGGTCCACCTCACCAACATCCACAGGCGGGAGCCGTTCCGGCGTGTCTCGTACGTCTCCCAGGCCGCCATCGCGGTGATCGCCGGCGCGGGTATCGCCGGGTACGGGTTCGCGGTCGACCTGATCGCGGAGGCGGTCAGCCGCTAGTTCCGCCGTACCCGGCGTAGGACTGCTCGATGGCGTGGATGCCGAACTGCGGAATCCACTGGGCGTGCCGCCGGTAGTCCTCGCGCCACTGGTGCGGGCGGGCGACGTGGAAACGGATCAGCGTCGCGTAGTCGTCGCGCAGCTCGCCCCGGCCGGTGACGGAGTAGAGGGAGCCGAGCATGGCGGCCCGGTGGAAGTTCAGCCCGGCCGCCTCCGCGGTCAGCGGCGCGGTCAACGGCGGCACCCGGAAGCCGGGCGGGATCCGCTCGTCGATCCAGCTCTTCGCGGCGGCGCCGTCGAGTTCGGCGACCGCGCCCAGCCGCATCAGGCACGGTGGGACGAATCCCCAGCGTTCCGGACTGGTGTCGCGGTTGACCGGGCAGGCGGAGTCGAGTGCGGCGGTCCGCAGGTGGGTGTCCACGACCGTCCGGGCCAACCCGAGCAACGCCTTGTCGTCGGTGTGCCGGGCCCAGCGGACCAGGTTCAGCACCGTCCAGGACAGGTTGACGTACTGGTCGGCCAGCGCGTGCTCGCGTCCCCGCGCGGCGTCCAGACCGGTCAGCCAGTCCCGCATCCAGGCCACCGCCGCGTCGGCCAGCGGGCGTAGCTGCGCGCCGCCGGTGGCCTGCCCGCGCTGCTCGGCCAGGGCCAACGCGGCGTCCCGCTGCTGCAGCATCGCCAGCAGCCAGGGGAAGCCGTAGTACCGGCGGTAGTTCTGCGGGTTCTCCAGCTGCGGCAGGAACGCCAGCTCGGCCGGTACCTTGTCGGCACCGATCTGTCGCTCGGCGGCCCGCAGGTAGGCCACGTCGCCGGTGCGCCGGTACGCCGTGTACAGCGCGTAGTGCCCGGCGAGAGCGTTGTGCCAGTCGCCGCATCCGTGGAACATCGCGCTGCCGCGGGCCCGCTCGTCCACCCGTCCCACACAGGCGAGGACCGGGCCGGCCAGCTCACGGATCAGCCCTTCCCGCTCGGCCTCGAAGCCCGGCCAGCCGGTGCGGGTCGAGTCGTCACCGGCCGGCTGCCGCCCGCCGGACACCAGGTACACCGTCGCCGCGGCCAGCAGCGCCACGGCGAGCAGCACCACCGGTACGACAGGCTTGGCGCTCCGACCGGGACCCGGCGCACCTGACATGACGCGTCACCCCTCCGACGCCACACGATACCGCCGGGTGTCGGCCGGAATTGCGTGGTGGTGCCGACGGTACGCGGTTAGCGTCGGCGAGTGATCTACCAGCATCCATTGGCGTACCTGCTGGGGCTCGAAGGCATCGCGTTGCTGCGGGCGTGGGCCGGCGACCACGACAAGGACTTCGTCCTGGCCCGGCTGGCCGAGGTCCGCCGGCTGGTCGACGACGAGCGGCTGGCGAACCACGACGGGGTGCTGGTCCGACGCGGGGACACGGTGACGGCGTACCGGCAGTGGGCGAACAGCTATGACGAGCCGCGCAACGGGCTGTTCGACGAGGACGAGCCCGTGGTGCACGAGATCCTCGACGGGTTGCCCGCCGGGGCGGCCCTGGACGCGGCGTGCGGTACCGGCCGGTTCGCCGAGTACCTGTCCGCGCGAGGACACCGCGTCGTCGGGGTGGACAGCTCGCCCGAGATGCTCGCCCGGGCCAGGGAACGGGTACCCGGCGGCGAGTTCCGGCTCGGCGATCTGCACCGGCTCCCGCTGCCCGACACCGCGGCGGATCTCGTCGTCTGCGGCCTGGCGCTGGCCCATGTCCCCGGGCTCGAACCGGTGATGGCCGAGTTCGCCCGGGTGCTCCGCCCCGGCGGCCATCTGGTGATCTCCGATGCCCATCACGAGCTGGTGTTCCGGGGTTCGGTGGTGCACGCGCGCGGGCCCGCCGGAGAACCCGGGCTCGTGGCGACCTACCGGCACACCGCCGGAGACTTCCTGCGCGCCGCCCTACCGGCGGGCTTTCAGGTCCGGCGGTGCGAGGAGCCCCGCAACGCCGCCCGCGGCGAGCCGCCGCCCCCGCCCCCGCCGGAGGTCACGGTCACGGGATGGGAGCAGTGGCCGTGGTCCCTGATCGACCTGGTGCCGGCGGCGGCCAGAGCCGCCTGGGGCCCGTCCACCATCATCTGGCACTTCCAGCTCGGCCGGGCCCGAGCCGGTCGGCCGGCGGTCAGCCGGTGGGCGCCGGCGGCTTGGCGCAGACGAAACGCGGCTCGGGGTCGTACCGCCAGCTGAACTTCTCCCGCCGGATCTCCTTGCCGCCCTGGCGGAAGATGCGCCAGGCGTCCTGGGTGAACCCGTCGATGCCGTCGGTGGCGATGCAGGTCGGGCCGGGTTCGAGGTAGACCGTCTGCGGCTTGGTGATGTTCCGCCGGGCGCTCCACTGGGTGGTGACGCTGTCGTACACCTTGGTGCTCCACATCGACACGGTGATCGAGCTGGCGGTGTAGGACGTGTCGATGAGTACCCCGTACCTGGTGTCGTTGCGGAACTTGAAGTCCAGGTCGGGGTAGAAGATCGTGGATTCGATCACCGGCGGGTAGCGGCTGAAGTAGAACGAGTGCGGGGTGTGCTCGACGTCCTCCAGCCCCGCGTAGTAGGCCGCGTTGAACAGGGTGGTGGTGAACTGCGAGACGCCGCCGCCGACACCCGGTACCAGCTTGCCGCCGACGATGACCGGGGCGTCCTTGTACCCCTGCGCGTAACCCCGCTCGCCGGTGTGGCCGTTGAGCGAGAACGTCTCGCCGGGCTTGACGATCGCGCCGTCGACCTCCTTGGCGATCTGCACGATGTTCTGGCTGCGCGGCGAGGAGAGCCCGCCGGTGAAGTTCGTGGTGAACGTGGAGACCTGCTGCACGATGCCCAGCCGGCTGACGTCCTCGGTGGTGGCCTTGGGCTGCACGGTACGGAACACCCCGGTCACCTTGCGCCCGTCCGGCTTCGGCAGCACCGGGAGCAGATCCCGGCTCAGCGCCGCGGTGTCGAGCTGGAAACCGCCGCTGCTGGCCAGCACGCGGGGCCGGCCGCCGGCCAGGGTGACCGTCGCCGCCTTCGGCGTGACCTCGACCTTGCCGAGCTGGGAGGCGAGCGCGGAGCGCAGCTTCGCCTCGTCCACCCTCGGGTTGATCTTCCCAGTCTGGTCCGCGGTGAGGACCAGGCTGCGGGCGATGCCGGTCGGGGAGAGCTGGAGGTCGCCCTTGTCGGTCGTGATCGTGACCGGGCCGGCGACGGCCGGCCGGGCCAGCTCGGCGACGAGCCGGTCGACCTCGGCCGCGCTGGTGGCCGGTTGCGTCTCGACCAGCGGGATGGTCACGGGCTGCCCGGCCAGCCAGCCCTCGCGTACCGCCCGCGCCGAGGCCTCGGCGTCCAGGGCCCGGCCCGGCTCGGGGTACACCGGCTTGGGGGTGGTGCCGTCGAAGGTGATGGCGGGCATCGTCATCTGCTGCGCGGCGCCGCCGAACGCCTTACGCAGTGCGGCGTCGAGGCGGGTGGCGTCCACGCTGACGACGGGCCCGACCGTCCGGGTGCCGAAGAGCAGGCTGACCAGGCCGGGGCTCTGCGCGGCCGCCGCGGTCACGGTGGCGTCCACGTCGACGGTGAGGCCGACCTCGGCGGGCTGGAGCTGCGCGGTCCTGTCGCCGACCGACACGGGTACCGGCGCGGCGAGCGTGTCGGCCCGCCGGGCGAGTTCGGTGCGCAGCGCCTCGGCCGCCTCCCCGCGGCCCATGCCGCCGATGTCCAGTCCGAGCACGACGGTTCCGCGCGGGATCTCACCGGCGTGGGCGTACGCGGTGGTGCCGGCGGCCGCGACGAGCAGGCCGAGGGCGACGCCGGCCGCGACGACGACCCGCCGCTGTCCGGCGCGCCGGCGCCGGCCCCGCGGCGACCCGCCCGGTCGCCGGTCCGCGTCCGTCCCGTACCCGTCGATCTGCCCGCTCCAGGCGGAGGGGGTGGTGAAAGCCGGGAACTGGACCGTAACCGCGTCGTTACCGCTGGTCGGCTGCTCCTGGTATGGCCTCACGAAGGAGACCATAGCCGGAGAAGCGACCGGCGTGGCGCCTGGACCTTGACGGGCCACGACGGGTGACCGCGGACGGCTGACCTGGTCACGGTGCCCTGCGCTTCAGGCCGGTGGGGCTGCGGTGGTGCGGCGGACCACCAGGGTGGGGGAGAGCTTGACCTGCGCCGTGGGTCGGCCCCGGTCGGCGATGCGGTCGAGGAGCAGCCGGGCGGCGTTGCCCCCGATCTGGCGGCCGGCCTGGTCGACGCTGGTCAGCGAGATCGGGCCGAAGGCGGCGAAGGTGGTGTTGTCGTAGCCGGCGACCGAGATGTCGCCGGGCACCGCGAGGCCGGCCTCGGCGATCGCCTCGAGGACGCCCATGGCGACGATGTCGGCGCCGGCGAAGATGGCGGTGGGCCGGCGGGGTCGGGCGAGGAGCTGCTGCGCGCCGAGGTAGCCGCCCTGCTGGGTGTAGCTGGTGGAGACGATGTCGATCTCGTCGGCGAGGCCGTGTGCCCACATCGCCTGCCGGTAGCCCTCGGCCCGGATCGCGTTGGGCATCTCCGCGAGGCGGGCCGGATCGGTTTCGTGGTGTTCGATGTGGGCGATCCGGTGGTGTCCCAGGGTGGCGAGGTGGCCGACGACCAGCGCGGCGCCGGCGACGTCGTCGTCGGCCACGGTGTCGTACGCGGTGGAGTGCCCGTGCCGGCCGACCACCACGGTCGGCACGACGCGGGAGACGTGCTCGAGGTGGGACCGCGCCGAGATCGGCGCGATCAGGACCATCCCGTCCATCCCGCGGTCGATCATGGCCTCGGTGACCCGGGCCTCCGCCTCCTCGCCGTTGCAGCCCGGGCCGAGCAGGACCTGGTAGTCGGTGTCGCGCAGCCAGTCGGTGAGCCCGTCGAGGATCTCGGGGAAGAACGGGTTGCGGATGTTGGGCAGCATCACGCCGATCGTGTACGTCTGGCCGCGCAAGCCCCGGGCCGCCGCGTACGGCCGGTAGCCCAGCTCGGCGATCGCCTTGCGTACCTTCGCGCGCATCGACGGGCTGGTCCCGTACGCGTTGCGCAACACCTTCGAGACGGCCGTTGTGGACACCTTGGCGTGCTGCGCGACGTCGACGATGGTGACCCGCCGGGGCGACGCTGAGGGCTCCATCCAGACATCCTCCCGACCGTCGTGAGAAACGTTGCCCCGAGTTTAAGGTCATTTGCCGCTGGCGGCCCACCCCCGGTGCGCGTCGTCGCGGTCGTGTCGATCATCATGACCGCAGCTCAGCGCGGGCTCATGGTGATTACCGCCCGGCGACACCGTCGACCCCTTGACGTAACCGGAGCCCTACTTCTAGGGTCGTGCGAAGCGGTTTGTAAAACGTTACCCAAGACCTAGCGGTCCCCCCACAACCCCGCAGACGCAGCCCGGGGCTGCGTCCGAGGCGGGAAACGGCCTCGGCTCGTCAATGAAACGTTTCAAGAAGGTAGATCACCACCAGTGAAGGCTGCCCAGAACAGTCGCCTCTCCGAGCCGGTGGCTCCGGCGCCCGGGCGCGAGCTCGTGGCCGGCCGGGTCCCGGTCGGCGGGTTCGTGGGTGGCCGTCGCCGTACCGCTCCACCATGGTGGTTCGCGGCGCCGGCGATGCTGCTGTTCGCCTTCGTCGTCCTGGTGCCGAGCGTGCGGGGGGTGTACTACGCCTTCACCGACTGGGACGGCCTCGACCCGAGCTTCTCGTTCGTCGGCCTGGCCAACTTCGCCGAGATACCGCGTGATCCCGATGCGGTACAGGCGATCGGGAACACCCTCCTGATCGCGGTGGCGATCACGCTCATCCAGAACGGGCTCGGGCTGCTGCTGGCGCTGGGGGTCAACACCATCATCAAGTCCCGCAACGTGCTGCGGGTCTTCCTGTTCGCCCCGGCGGTGATCACCCCGATCGTGACGGCCTACCTGTGGCGCAACCTGCTCGGCCCGGACGGCGCGGTCAACAGCCTGCTCGGCGCCGTCGGGCTGGCCTCCTGGCAGCAGGACTGGCTGGGTGACCCGCACCTCGCCCTCTGGTGCGTCGTGGCCGTCATCGTGTGGCAGTTCGCCGGGTACTCGATGGTCATCTTCCTGGCCGGCCTGCAGTCGGTACCCAAGGAGATCTACGAAGCCGCGGCCCTGGACGGGGGCGGTCCGGTGCGGCGCTTCTGGTCGGTCACCCGGCCGCTGCTCGCTCCGGCGTTCACCATCAACCTGATGTTGTCGATCATCGGGGGGATCAAGCTCTTCGACCAGGTGTACGCGTTGACCGGCGGCGGGCCCGGGCATGCCACCGACACTATCTCCACGCTGATCTACAAGGACGCGTTCACGTTGGGCGAGTTCGGTTACAGCATCGCGCTCGCGGTGGTGCTCACCATCATCGTCGCGGTCGCCTCCACCGGGCAGTACCTCGTGCTGTCCCGTAACGAGAGGGCCGCCTCGTGAACCGGTACCGCTGGCGTACGTTCGCCCTGGAGCTGGCGATGGTCGCCGTCGCCGCGGTGATCGGCTTCCCGGTCTACGTCCTGGTGAACCTGGCCATCCGGGCGCCGTCGGACAACTCCTCGCCGATCAGGCCGACCACATCGCCCACCCTGGACAACTTCACCCAGGCGTGGCAGGAGGGTGCGCTCGGCGGTGCGCTCGTCAACAGCGTGCTGGTGACCACGGCCAGCGTGGTCGTCGTGCTGGCCGTCTCCTCGCTGGCCGCGTACCCGATCGCTCGCGCCACCGCCCGCTGGTCCCGCGGGATGTTCCTGCTGATCATGCTGGGTCTGGTCCTGCCGTTCCAGCTCGCCGCGCTGCCGCTCTACCAGACGATGCGCGATCTCGGCCTGCTCGGCAGCGCGTGGGCGCTGATCCTGTTCTACTCCGGCCTTCTCGTGCCGTTCACCACGTTCCTCTACGTCGGTTTCCTGCGGGCGCTGCCGCGCGACTTCGAGGACGCCGCGTTGATCGACGGTTGCACGCCGATGAGGGCGTTCCGGTACGTCGTGTTCCCGATGCTCAAGCCGGTCACGGTGACCGCCCTGGTGCTCAACGCGGTCGGGGTGTGGAACGACTTCTTCACCCCGCTGCTGTACCTCAGCGGCAGCACCCAGCAGACCATGCCGGTCGCGATCGCCGGCTTCTTCGGCCAGTTCGTCTCCGACTGGAACCTCGTGTTCGCCGCGCTGGTGATCAGCGTCGTGCCGATCCTCGCCGTCTACTTCGCGCTGCAACGCAGCATCATCAACGGTTTCGCCGGAGGTCTACGGGGATGACGTTGCGCCTGTACGGTCTGCAGACCGAGCAGCGGGAGACGCCGCTCGGTATCGATGAGCCGCGGCCGCGGTTGTCGTGGAAGCTTGCCAGCGAGCGGCGGGGAGCCGCCCAGGGCGCGTACCGGATCACCGCCGCGGAACGCCCGGCGGACCTCGACGAGCCCACCCGCCTGGTGTGGGACAGCGGCCGCCGGGGCTGCGGCGACTCGCTGCTCGTGCCGTGGGACGGTCCGGTGCTGCGATCGGCCACGCGGTACCACTGGCGGGTCGACGTCTGGGACGAGACGGGAGCCCCGGCCGGCACGGCGCAGAGCTGGTTCGAAACCGGGCTCCTGCACCGCGAGGACTGGATCGCGGCGTGGGTGGGCCGCGACCGCCACGGCCTGCCGGCACTCGACCCGCCCGGGGACGGCGACCCGGCCCCACCACCGGACCAGGCGCCGCTGTACCTGCGCCGGGAGTTCACTGTGGCGGGTCGACCGGTACGGGCCCGGCTGTACGCCACCGCCCGGGGAGTGTACGAGCCGCGGCTCAACGGCTCGCGGGTGGGCGACGCCGAACTGGCACCGGGCTGGACGGAGTACCACCGCCGGCTGCAGTACCAGACCTACGACGTCACCGCGCTGCTGCGCGACGGCGGCAACGTGCTCGGCGCCATCGTCGCCGACGGCTGGTGGTGCGGGTACGTCGGCTTCGACCCGCGCCGCCCGGCGCTTCATTACGGCGACCGCCCCGCGTTCCTGGCCCAGCTGGTGGTCGACTTCGCCGACGGGTCGCGCCGGGTGGTGGCCACCGACGCCGGCTGGACCGAACGGCCCGGCCCGATCCGGGCCGCCGACCTGCTGATGGGCCAGCACGTCGACGCCCGCCGGCACCTGCCCGGGTGGGATGCGCCCGGCGCCGCGGCAGACGGCTTCCGGCCGGTCGCGGTGCTCGACACCGAGCCCGGGCCGCTGGTCGCCGAACCCGACCACCCGGTGCGGGTCACCCGCGACGTGGCGCCGGCCGCGGTACACCGGCGCGGGCCCGGCCGCTGGATTGTCGACTTTGGACAGAATCTGGCCGGCCGGGTGCGGTTGACCGTCCGGGACGCCGTACCGGGGCGGCGGATCGTGCTTCGCCACGCCGAGATGCTCGCCGCCGGCGAGCTGTACACGGCCAACCTGCGCCGCGCCGCGGCCACCGACGTGTACGTCCCCGCCGGCGGCGGGACCGAAGTCGTCGAGCCGCAGTTCACCTACCACGGCTTCCGCTACGTCGAGGTGGACGGCTACCCGGGCGAGCTGGCCGCCGCCGGTGTGGTCGCCCGGGTGCTGCACAGCGACACCCCGTGGACCGGGCGGTTCGAGTGCTCCGACCCGTTGGTCGACCAGTTGCAGTCCAACATCACCTGGGGGCAGCTGGGCAACTTCGTCGCGGTGCCCACCGACTGCCCGCAGCGCGACGAGCGCCTGGGCTGGCTGGCCGACGCGCAGATCTTCGCACCGACCGCCAGCCGCAACGCCGACGTCTGCGCGTTCTTCGCCCGCTGGATGCGCGACGTGGTGGACGGGCAGGACGCCGGCGGCGCCTTCCGCGACGTCGCCCCGGTAGTCTCGTTGGACCGGGAGGCCGCACCGGCCTGGGGCGACGCCGCGGTGATCATCCCCTGGCATCTGTGGCGCACCTACGGCGACCGGCGGGTGCTGGAGCGCTCGTTCGATGCCATGGTCGCCTGGGTCGGCCACGTCCGTCGGCACAACCCCGACCTGCGGTGGCGGCACCGCACCGGGAACTCGTACGGCGACTGGCTCCAGGTCGACGTGAGCACCCCGCGCGACGTGCTATCTACCGCGTACTTCGCGCGCAGCGCGCAGATCGTGGCCGACGCCGCCGACGTGTTGGGCCGGTCCGCGGAAGCGGCCGAGCACCGCGCCCTGCACGCCGCGATCCGGGCGGCGTTCATCGGGTCGTACGTCGGCGACGACGGCACGGTCGACGGCGGCACCCAGACCGGGTACCTGCTGGCGCTGGCCTTCGGTCTGCTGCCGGACGAGCTGGTGCCGGCGGCCGTGGACCACCTGGCCGCCGACATCGAGAAGCGGGACAACCGGCTCACCACCGGGTTCATCGGTACCGCGCTGCTGTGCCCGGTGCTGGCCGACCACGGCCGGGCCGATCTGGCCTATGCGCTGCTGCACCAGGAGGAGTACCCGTCCTGGGGGTACTCCATCCGGCACGGCGCCACCACGATCTGGGAGCGCTGGGACGGCTGGACCGACCACAGTGGATTCCAGTCCGCCGCGATGAACTCGTTCAACCACTACAGCCTGGGCAGCGTCGGCGACTGGCTGTTCGGCCGGGTCGCCGGCATCGACCAGACGGCCGGGTCGGTCGCCTATCGCGAGCTTCTGCTGCGCCCCCTGCCCGGCGGCCGGCTCACCTGGGCCCGGGCCGAGCAGGAGACCGCGCGGGGGCGGGTCGCCTGCGGGTGGTCACTCGCCGACGGCCAGATCACCGTGACCGCCACGGTGCCGCCCGGCAGCACCGCCGTACTGGAGATCCCCACGCCCGACCCGGCCAGCGTGCGCGAAGGCGACGTACCCGTGGCGGGCCGGCCGGGTGTTCTCGGGGTCGAGCCGTCAGCCGCCGGGGCAACCCTGCGGCTGGCGTCCGGCCGTTACACCGTCAGCGCCGTCGCACCCGGCGCTGAGCCGACATGACCGCCCTTCCTTCGGGAGACATGATGAGGATACGCAGACTGCCGACCCTCGTGGTCGCGACGGCTGCCGCAACCGTGCTGGCTGCCTGTAGCGGTGGTACCAACGCCGGCTCGGGCACCAACTCCAGCACTCTCACGCTCGCGTCGGTCGACCAAGGCTCCGTCGAGGATGTCGTCAAGGCGTTCGAGGCAGCCAACCCCGGCGTCAAGGTGAACTTCACCACCAGCGGCGCCGACCAGTACCAGCAGCAGATCCGCACCCAGCTCGCCTCCGGCACCGCGCCTGACGTGATGACGGTCTGGCCGGGCAACGGCAACCCCGGCGCCACCTATGTGCTGGCCAAGCCGGGCTACCTGCTCGACCTGTCCGACCAGCCATGGGCTGCCAAGCTGCCCGCGGCGGTCAAGACGGTCGCCCAGTACGAAGGAAAGACCTACAACGCCATCTTCGGGCTCAACGGCATCGGCGCGATCTACAACCAGCAGGCGATGGAGAAGGCCGGCCTGACCGCACCGGCCACCTGGACCGAGCTGCTGGCCTTCTGCCGGGCGGCGGCGGCCAAGGGCACGCCCGCCTTCGCGCTGGGCATCCAGGACAACTGGGTCACCCAGATCGCCTTGTACGCCCTGGCCGCCACGGCCGTCTTCGGTCCCGACCCGGACTTCGCCCAGAAGATGGCGGCCGGCCGGGCCACCTTCGCCCAGTCGCCGTGGACCACCGCGATGGCGAAGTACATGGAGATGAACACGACCGGCTGCTTCCAGAAGAACCCGCTCGGCACCAGCTACGAAGCAAGCCAGGAGCTGGCCGCCACCGGCAAGACGCTCGGCATCATCCAGGGCAACTGGGTCGTCTCGCTGCTCAAGCAACAGAACCCCACCGGCACGTTCGTGCTCGAGGCGCTGCCGGTCACCGACGACCCGGTGACGTTCATCATGCCGGCCGCGGCCGGCGCCGGGTACGGCGTCAACGCCAAGGCGAAGAACAAGGATCTCGCGCTGAAGTTCGTCAACTTCGTGATGTCGCCGGAAGGCATGAGCCTGTTCAACAAGAAGCAGGGCAGCCTGCCGTCCCTGGCCGACGCCGGCTCGGCCATCGACCCGGCGCTGACCGAGTTGTCGACGTTCATCAAGGACAACCGGACCGTGCCGTTCATGGATCAGCTCTGGCCCAACGCGAAGGTACAACAGACCATGTTCAGCGGCCTTCAGGAGATGTTCAGCGGACAGTCCACAGCGGACAAGGTGCTGGCGAAGATGGACGCCGACTACAAGGCCGGATCCTGACCATCCGCTCCCGCCGGCCGCGGCCGCGGCCGGCGGGCCATCCGCGGGAGGAGTCACCAATGACAACCGTCAGGCATCGAGTGCGCGTGCTCGCGGGGTTGGGTGTGTCCCTGACCCTCGTCGCGACTCAGGCGCTCAGCGCCGCCACGCCAGCGACCGCATCCTCGGGCCGACCCAACGTCGAGGTTGTCGACCTGCGGGTCGACGGCCGGCACGACCAGCCCATGGGTATCGATGACACCAACCCCCTGCTGGCCTGGCGGATGGCCGAGACCGGGCGGGCCGCCGGCCATCCCTGCTACCGGCCCCGGGCCCGCCTGGCGTGTCCGGGTGACCGGCAGACGGCGTACCAGGTCCAGGCCGCGACCAGCCAGTGGAGCCTGAACAACGGCCGGCTGATCTGGGACTCCGGCAAGGTCGCCTCCGCCGTGCAGTCCGGCGTCCGGTACGCCGGGCAGAGCCTGGTCTCGCGCGAGCGGGTGGTGTGGAGGGTCCGGGTCTGGGACGCGGACCACCGGCCGTCGGACTGGAGTGGCCCGTCGTCCTGGGAGATGGGTCTGCTCCAGCAGAGCGACTGGGGACCGGCCCGCTGGATCGAGTACCCGGGGCGGACCGAGAACCAGCCGATGCCGCTCTTCGCCCGGCAGTTCACTGTGGACCAGCGCGGCCACGTCAGCCGCGCCCGGCTGTACCTGTCCGGGGTCGGCCTGCACCTGCCGACGCTCAACGGCAAGGCGCTCACCGACGAGGTCCTCGCCCCGGGCAACTCCAACTACCAGCTCTCCAGCGAGTACCGGACCTACGACGTCACCGACGAGCTGCGCAAGGGCGGCAACACGCTCGGCGTGCGGCTCGGCAACGGCCCCGCCTACGTGCGGCGCAGCGTCACCAACCCGGCCGTCGGCCGGACGTCGCCGTACTCGTGGTGGCAGAGCCAGCTCAAGGGCAACGGCGTGCTCGTCGCGGACGCCGCTGCCGACGCCACGACCGTCAAGCTGGACAGCGTCGCCAACTACCACGTCGGCGGCACCATCAACGTCGACACCGGCGACGGCGGCGACAGCCTCGAATCCCGCACCATCACGGCGATCGGCACCGCCGGCGTGGACGGAACCGGCATCACGTTCACGCCCGGCCTGTCGAAGCCGCACACCGCCGGAGCGAAGGTCACCGGGTCGGGCAACAACATCGCCGCGACCGACCCCAGCGCCGGGGCGGCGGTCACCCCGCGCCTGATCGCCCGGCTGGAGATCTCCTACGCCCGTGGGCGGACCGACGTCATCGTCTCCGACCGTAGCTGGCGCACCGCTCTCGGTCCGCTCGTCACCGACGCCTGGTACTCCGGCGCCGACCACGACGCCCGCCGGGAACAGGCCGGCTGGGACCTGCCGGGCGCCGACCTGTCGGCGAGCGCCAAGCGGCGCGACGGTACCGACATGTCCTGGATCGACGCCGGCATCGCGCCGCCGCCGAACCTCGCCACCAAGCTCGTCGCCCGTACCGCCCAACCGGTGAAGGTCGTCGAGCGGTTCACCCCGGTCTCGGTGACCAACCCGGTGCCGGGGACCTGGGTGTTCGACTTCGGGCAGAACATCGTCGGCTGGCCACTCCTGCGCCTGGGCGACGGCGTGCCGGCCGGGACCACCATCCGGCTCTCGCCCGCGGAGTCGCTGGCCGCCAACGGTGCCGTCGACCAGGCCTCGATCATGGGCGGGGGCGGCGGCCGGGGCCGCGACGTGTTCAACACCTACACCACCGCGGGACTGGCGGGCGGGGAGACCTGGCACCCCGACTTCACCTACTTCGGCATGCAGTGGGTCCAGGTGACCGGCCTGCCGGAGGGGTACGTCCCCACCGCGGAGACGGTCACCGGTCTGCGGCTGCAGGCCGCCACGCCGACCGCCGGTACGGTCACCACCTCCAACGCGCGGATCAACCGCGTCCACACCATGGCCCGCTACTCGTTCGCCGGCAACATCATGTCGGTGTTCACCGACTGCCCGGGCCGCGAGAAGCTGTCCTACCCGGCCGACTACACCATGCCGATGGGCGCGATCCATCGCAACCACGACCTCGCGGCCTACCTGCGTACGACGATGCGCCACCTGGTCGAGGGGCAGTCCATTGCCGACACGCCGATGTTCGGCAACGTGGCGCTGAAGACCCCGGTCTACGACTGGGGCTACACCGGGCGCTTCGGTGACGAGATCAACTGGGGCAACGCGATCGTCCTCGTCCCGGCCATGCTCTACGAGCTGTACGGCGACACCGAGACGATGGCCCGCTACTACGACCGGATGGTCGACTTCGCCGACTACATCCAGCGGCAGAAGGTCGGTACCGGCGCCGACGCGCACATCGTCGACGCCGCGCTCGCCGACTGGGTGGCCGCGGACCAGACCTCGGGCCGGATCACCGGCACCTGGGGCTACTACGTGATGGTCAGCAAGCTGGCCATGATGGCCGAGCTGACCGGTCACTCCGAGGACGCGGCCACGTACCGGGCGCTGGCCGGCGACATCAAGGCGGCGTTCAACGCGCACTTCTACAACACGCAACTGCGCCGGTACACCGCCGGCGGCGACGCCGGGACCACCGGCGCCACGCAGACGGCGCAGGCGCTGGCGCTCGACGCCGGGCTCGTGCCCGACGGCGAACGGGCGGCCGTGCTCGACGCCCTCGTCGAGCTCGTCTACGCGTTCCACCCCTCCGGCGACGGCCCGCACTTCAGCGGCGGAACCATCGGCATGGCCGCGATCGTGCGGGCGCTCGCGGGCGCCGGCCGCGACGACGTGCTGTGGGATCTGCTGCACGAGGACGAGGAGCCGAGTTACGGGTTCTTCATGGCGCCGACCACCGCGAACCCCAACGGCATGACCACGATGGGCGAGCGGTGGAACCGCCGGGACTCCAAGAACCACATGATCCTCGCGCAGATCGAGGAGTGGTTCCACAGTGGACTGGCCGGCATCCGCGCGGTCGACGGCACCACCGGCTACCGGTCGCTGGTCATCCAGCCCAAGCTGGTCGGCGACCTGACCTCGGTGACCGGACGCTACGAGACCCCGCACGGCGTCGCGCGCTCCGAATGGACCACAGTAGACGGACGGTTCACGCTCGCCGTGGTGGTCCCCCCGAACACCGCGGCCGAGGTCTGGGTACCGCTTCGGGGCGGGCACTTCGTGCGGGTACCGGACCGGGCGGAGCTCCTCCGGGTCGACGGCGACCACGCCGTCTACCGCGCACCCTCCGGGGCGTTCACCTTCGTGAGCGTCGCCGGCACGTGACCGGCACGACAACCGTCCCGGATCAGCCGGATCACATCGACCGGCTGATCCGGGACGGCATCGCGGGCCTGACCCTGGAGCAGAAGGTCCGCCTGCTCACCGGCGCGGACTTCTGGTCCCTGCATACCGAGCCGGCGGTGGGGCTGCGCCGGCTGGTCGTCTCCGACGGGCCGGCCGGGGTACGCGGCCAGACCTGGGACGAACGGGACTGCTCGGCCAACGTCCCGTCGCCCACCGCGCTCGCCGCGACCTGGGACGGGCCGCGGGTCGAGCGACTCGGCCGGCTGCTGGCCGCGGAGGGCCGCCGCAAGGGCGTCGACGTGCTGCTGGCGCCGACCGTCAACCTGCACCGGTCGCCGTACGGTGGGCGGCACTTCGAATGCTTCAGCGAGGACCCGCTGCTGACCGGCCGGCTCGGCGCGGCGTACGTCCGCGGCGTGCAGTCGCAGGGCGTCGGCGCCACCGTCAAGCACTTCGTCGCCAACGACTCCGAGACCGAGCGGTTCAGCCTCGACGTCCGGGTGGACGAGCGGGTGCTGCGCGAGCTGTACCTGGTTCCGTTCGAGATCGTCGTCCGGGACGGCGGCGCCTGGGCGGTCATGGCCGCCTACAACGGAGTCAACGGTCACACCATGACCGAGTCCCCGCTGCTCGAGGAGGTCCTGCGCGGCGAGTGGGGCTTCGACGGCCTGGTCATGACCGACTGGTACGCCGGCCGGTCGCTCGCCTCCGCGGGCGCCGGCGTCGATCTGGTCATGCCGGGACCGGACGGCCCGTGGGGTGACGCGCTGGTCGGGGCGGTCCGCGCCGGCAGCCTGGCCGAGGCGGTCGTCGACGAGAAGGTGGCCCGGCTGCTGCGCCTGGCCGCCCGCGTGGGCGCGCTGAAGGACGTCACCGGGCGGGCCGCCGAACCGTGGTCGGCCGACGCGGTGGCGGCCGAGCTGCGGGCCACCGCGGCCGCGGGTTTCGTACTGGCCCGCAACGAGCCTGCCGCCGCGCCCCTGCTGCCGCTCGACCCGACCACGGTGCGCCGGATCGCGGTGATCGGTGCGAACGCCGCGGTGCCCCGCACCATGGGTGGGGGCAGCGCCACGGTCTTCCCGCCGTACGCCGTCTCCCCGCTGGACGGCATCCGGGCCGCGTTCGGCCCCGACGTCGAGGTGGAGTTCGCCCGGGGCGGCCGGGCCTGCCGGCGGGTACCGGCCGCGGCCGCGGGCCTGCTGCGCCGAGCCGACGGCCGGCCCGGCGCCCGCCTGCGGTTTCTCGCCGCCGACGGCCGGACGCTGCGGGTGGAGGACCGTACCGGAACCGCGTACGCCTGGCTCAGCTCCTACGGCGACGGTCTGCTCTTCCCCGAGGTGGCCCTGATCGAGGCGTCGACCCGGTTGGTCGCGACCCGGACGGGGACCTACCTCGTCGGCGCGTCCGGGCTCGGGTCCTTCCGCCTGACCGTGGCCGGCGCGGCGGTGGTCGAGGATCGCCTCGACCTCGCGCCCGGCGCCGACCCGGTCGAGGCGATCATGCGCCCGCCGCAGCTCGTCCGTCCGATCGCCCTGACCGCCGGCGACGAGGTCGACCTGGTGCTGAGCTACCGGCCGTCCGGGGTCGGCGACTTCGGTGCCGCGGCCGTGGCCAAGGTGGCCTTCCAGCTCAACGCCGACCTGGACAGCGACGACGCCGAGCTGGATCGGGCGGTCACGGTGGCCGCCCGCGCGGACGTCGCCGTCGTCGTGGTCGGCACGACCGAGGAGGTGGAGAGCGAGGGCTTCGACCGCACCAGCCTCGCGCTGCCAGGACGCCAGGACGAGCTGGTCGCCCGCGTCGCCGCGGCCAACCCGCGGACGGTCGTCGCGGTCAACGCCGGGGCTCCGGTCCTGCTGCCGTGGGCCGGCGACGTGCCCGCCGTACTGCTGTGCTGGTTTCCCGGCCAGGAGTTCGGGGATGCGCTCGCCGACGTCCTCACCGGCGCCGCCGAACCGGGCGGCCGGCTCCCGGTCAGCTGGCCGGCCGAGCCTGACGGCCTGCCCTCGACCACGCCGCGCGACGGGGTGCTCAGGTACGACGAGGGTCTGTTCACCGGCTACCGCTGGTACCAGCGGGACGGCCGCGAGCCGCGGTTCTGCTTCGGCCACGGGCTGGGGTACACCACGTGGGAATACCTGCAGGCCCGGATCGCGGCGTCCGGCTCCGACCTCGAGGTGAAGGTCCGGGTGCGCAACACCGGCCGGCGCGCCGGGCGGGAGGTGGTGCAGGTCTACGCCGGCAAGCCGGACAGCGGCGTTGCCCGGCCGGCCCGCTGGCTCGCCGGGTGGGCGGCGGTCGAAGCCCGGCCGGGGCAGGAGGTCACCGCGACCGTCACGGTTGCGGCGCGCGCGTTCGAGCATTGGGACCCCACAGCACACCGGTGGCTCACCGAACCTGGCACGTTCCACCTGCATGTCGGGCCGTCGTCGCGGACGCTGCCGCTGACGCTCCCGACGGCTCGTGGCTGACGGTCCGGGCCCCGTCGAAACGGTACCGACAGGGCGTCCGCGGACCACCCGGGGCCGATCTCCGGCCCGCCATGACCCGGGAACCGTTCCCGGCCGGGCACCGTCTATCCGGCATGGCAGACAGCCCGGCGTGGCGGTGGGTCGCCGCCGCGATCCTGACCCTGTGCGCCGGCTGCGCTCCGGCCGGTACCTCGCCCGGCCAGGCCCCGACGGGCAGCGCCGCGCGGGCGTGGACGGAGCCGACCCGGTACGAGTACACCATCGAGTCCAGCTGCGGCGAGCGGTCGCTGTTCGGCCGGATCCGGCTGACCGTCGACAACGGTGCGGTGACCAAGGCGGTCGGCGTGGACGACTCCGGCGAACGGGCGGTGGCGGCGCTCACACCGGCGAACCTGCCCACCCTGACGGACCTGCTCGACGAGTACGAGGCGGCCCGGCGCGCCGGCGCCCACGTGGCCCGCATCGAGTACGACCCGGTCGACGGCCACCCCACCCTGATCGAGCTGGACCCGGGGGCGGTCGCGTCGCCGGCCGACCCGCGCCGCGCCGGGTCCGTTCTGCGCGCTCACCGGAACCGGCCGGGCGGCGAGACCACCCGCAGTTGCAGCATCGCGGCGAACCGGGCCTCGGGGTCGGTCAGGTCGATACCGCCGACCTCGGCCAGCCGGCGCAGCCGGTACCGGAACGTGTTGGGGTGCACGTAGACGGCCGCCGCCGCGGCGATGACGTCGCCGAACGCGTCCAGCCACG
>Ga0209481_10000114_pt1 | contig 36789 bp, 46 predicted proteins | sample SoiMetdeltSBSDD3_FD_187598 | JGI IMG/M metagenome (GOLD analysis project Ga0209481, IMG submission 187598) | Bulk soil microbial communities from a Populus tree surrounding site in Tennessee, USA - Soil MetaG P. deltoides SBSDD3 (SPAdes) (version 2) | ecosystem: Environmental > Terrestrial >...
TCCTTGTTCAGGACAGTTTGCGTACCCGCAGCTGCAGTGTTCATATTTGCATTTAGCTTCATTGCATGCATAGTGTTTCCTTAACCAGTATTTCAATATATAGTTAATAACCAAAAATATCAGACAATGGAGAATGAAATTAAAAACCAAACACATACACCACATTATTCCCGATACTGTTACTGGTATTCTCCCTACAAATGAACACATCCAGTATATCCATCCGACGTACGAAAATTGCAGCACTCCATGCCGTTTACGATAACACCACGAGGATGCTTCTGTACGGTTACAGGTAGTTTTATCACACTCATAGTGCTCTCTTAACCAGTATTTCAATATAAAGTTAACAACCAAAAAAGTAGCAACGTGGAAAATGAACGACATCATTTGTGAGCCAAATGCCATTGTATATGAATAATGCCTCTCCAATCTATAGCACATTATTGTTGCTGGTACTAACACTAAAAATGAATACAACCAATACATCCATCCAACAAAGGTAAACTGATCTATACAATGCCGTTTACGATAACACCATCTATTATTGTTCATCGAGACTATCTCCTTTTATGAGTTATTCTTTTTGTTCGTCAAGACCTTGTATTGCCCTAATTGATCTCTTCAATTCATTATCACCAGATCGTCTATAATTAATACTTTTGTCACCAAAACGAGCAAGTGTTTTTGCATGTTTTTCACTCTGCGAAGCCATTTCTTTTTTTATAAGAGCAAGTTCTTTCTGTTTTTGATTAAGCTTTTGATTTTGTTCACTTTTTAATATTTCTTCATGGAGTTTTGAAGCATTTTCTTGTATTTCTAAGTTAGCAGCATTGACCTTTAAATTCTGTTCAGCATACTCTAGGGCTTTTTGTCGATCTTCAGTGAGTTGACGCTGTTCTTCTTCTCGTGCCGCTGGCCCTCCTTTTAAAACATCAACAACTTTCTGAAAACCAATAGCAGCACCACCGCTACTTGCAGTGAAAACAACTCCATTCACCGCAATATTAGCAAGCTCTTTTGCTCTATCCGAATTACTCATTTCTGCATCATTCATAACGTGCGCAACGCTCTTTGATGAACCAATAGTATTTGCCGCGCCGGATATTGCTATCTTGCCTAATCGTTTCGCGTGGTCAATCGTAGCATTTAATGCACTGTACGTCTCCTGATGAGGATTTGCGACCTCCGCAGAAACAATCGGTTCTACAGCTGGCGCATTAAAACCTCTGGTTGTTTTATCATCAGTACCTTCATTTGATGAACCAATAGAAGCTGCCGCTCCTGACAGTACTACTTTAGTTGCAGTTGGCGTTGAAGAAACAGCGGCATTTAATGCATTGTACGCTTTCGTAGCTGCAGCAGAAGGATTTGCAGCTATTGCAGCAACAATCGGTGCAGCATATGGTGCCACAAGTACGGTAGCAGATCCAGCTACAGCTCCAATCGCAAAACTAGTAGCATCCTTTTTAAACTTCTGTGGTGTTCCGCTTACTCTACACATGCTTCTCATAATACCCCATCCACCACTATATTTAGAATCGCATGTTTCCTCATTAGCAGAGAAGATCAATGATGATACGCAGAGTAATGACAAAGATAATAATTTATTCACAGTTAATCCTAATTTACTTTAATACTATTGTGATTGTTCAGAATAAGATTCATCTTTAAAAGAGATTTCTTCGTTTCGCTGCTTTCGGCGCTTCCTGTGGAGCTACTTGAGGAGCTGCTGCTTGAGAAGCTAATTTCTTTTGTTGAGATAATTCAAATATCTGACGCAGTGATGGCGCTGCGACTGGAGCAGATTGCTGAACCACGGGCGCTGCTGCCTTTGGAGCCGCTTGAACAGCTTTAGGAGCAGGAGCCGGGGCTTGTTTTACGGGCGCTGCTTTTTGAGCCGCTGGCGCCGCTGCTGGTTTTTTAGTTACCGGTGCTGGTGCCGCTTTTGCTGCTGCCTTTGGCGCTGCAGCAGGTGCTGATTCTCGTTTTACAGGCGTTGCTCCCTTATAAGCACCGGATTGAACTGGCGCTATATCATCATATACAGCGCTATAAATTTTACAGCTATCATTCCCACCTGTGCGCTCAAAACGAGCCGGTTGTGGTGGTGTATAATTACTATCCATATTCACTTTATATGCTCCATCTGCACCAATTGAAAGTCTAGGATCAAGAATACTGGATTCCCCCCAACCCAAAGGATGCCTTGATAGTGCTGTGCCCCCCAAAGCACATTCCGCCTTAGAAGTCGGTGCCGGATCACTACCAGTATATAAATCACGAACCATTTGATCATTTATCTCTTGCTCTCTTCTATACTGAGCGCCTCTACAATCTCTACAAGGTTCACGAGTAGCGCCTATTGAATCCGCAGTGGCATTAATAGCCGCTTTCGTAACCTGTCCACCAACTTCTCCAAGAGCTCCGGCAACAATTGCTTCTAACGCCCACATCATATTATGAGTCAAAACACCATCAACGAATAACTGATGAACCGATGCAATGTTCACCATACGTGTTTTCATTGCCAAGCCACTCTTTCTTTTCACATCAAGGATAGTAATTGGCAATAGATCACCGCCAAATAATGCATTCTGGGCAGTAAGATCTTCTGCCTTTATCCATTCTTCTTTTAATGGATCAAAAAACAATTGATCTGGTGCTGCTTTGATTCTTCGTTTTCCCAAATTGATTTGTATTGTTGAGTTTCTCCTGCCACCACACTGGTTCATCAGGACTCGCTCGTGTGCAAGACCGTTCATCTCTCTGTTCGCAGAAAGAACGCGCTCACCTACCATAACTTCGTGTAACATTTTTACGCCAGAACCGGATTGTACTAATGCATCGCCTGGTATAACCGCAGCGATAGGATTGGAAAGTGCGACAAGAATCGTCGACATCTTTAAATGATATTTCATGTTGCTCCCTGAAATATACTCGTATATGATTTTAAACACTGCTCTGCTTTACTACTACCGCAAAAATTTAGTCTGTATTTCCTCCATTTCTTGCACGTAATTGTTGTAAATTTCTTGGCACATAATCTCTTCTTCACCTATAAGCACGGTTGCCCAAAGGCTTATCGACCAACTCATGATATCCCGTATACCCCACGAAGATGAAGATCGACAAACGAAAGAATGAGTATCAGTTGCTGAAAGAGATCCAGCAAGTAACATAATTATCGAACATCGTATCATCATACGTTTCATGTACGTCCTAAAATGTAATGAGTTATCGCACATCACTGTAGCGGTAATTTTTAAAAAATAAAGAGCGTTTTTGCCAAAAAAATGATTTTAGGAACAAAATAAAAAAAACTGCATTCAGCGTGTAACGTGAAGGGAAAAAACATTCCTAAAAGTTGCGTGATTATTCTTCAGTTTTTTTAGGAGGCACTAATGGTGAGTTGGGATAGTTTTCCAATATTACTTGTATCGGTTGTGTTTGATGTGCATCATTTTTTGCTGCAAGGGAAGAACGCCATTCCTCTGTCTCTTTCCATTCCTTGCTGTACACGCATTGGATCTTCATAACCATAGCACTGTTGTATTTGTTCAGGAGCCCACCCTTTTCTCTGCGCATCGCAATAATTTCACGGACAAACGATTGAGCACTTTTCAATTTCGAAGATCGATTTACCCAATCTTCCCATGTTGTTTGTGGTATACCTTTTTGCATACGATATTCATTCATAAACAGAATGTCATCATTATTGTATGTCATATTCACCCACTCAATAGCACACTTGGTTAAATACTCTGGTGAAATTGGTGTCGTTACAAAAGTGAACATATCCTCATAACATTCTTGATCATACGTTTTTAAAGGCGGTTTTAAAGCGACTAAAACCCGTTTTTTTGCCTGTTTGTGTACTTGCTTTATAGTATTAGGTATTTTCTTGTCCATTGTGGCAGTTCCTGTTCGGCGTTTTTCTTTTGCCATTTTTTTCTGTAATGTGCTCATTCGTTCCATGATGTTCCTTTCTGATGTTAGGATATCAGTGTGTGATGAAACGTCACGAACTCGTGAGGATCTGTCACGGGTTGGTCGCCGCCACAATATCTCTTATCTGCTGTTGCTCCACCGGAGTGCAATGGGATAATAGGCCATCAGCGAAGATCGCCAAGAAGGGATTAGGACTCTTCTTGAGTTGTAACTGCATCTTCAATGCCTTTTCAAAATGACTCTCTGATTCACGTTTCTCTTCTGGTTTATATAGTGCATAAGGTCCATCTTTTGGTCTCACGTATGTATGAGCCTTTCCCGTTTCAGTAGTTTTTTTATTCTTAAATCCTGCAGACTGCGTCATACCAAATGGTTGCTCGTCAGCAAGTGGCGTTGCCTTTGCAGCTTCTTGCCTGAAAATCCCCATAAAGTATGCAGGTTGATTGCAGATTGCAGTTCCTTCTTTTAATTTCTTACGAAATTGGATGAGCGATTTCTCGTAAACCCACCCCGGGTAGCTTCGCACCTCGATGAGTTGCTCCGCAGTCAGTTGCTCCATGATAATTTTATCCCTCGAAAAGGTCTTAGCAATTAAATTATCTACCTTTTCTTTTAATAGGTACCGATTTTCCTTTTTAGGTCTAGACAACAACAAAAAAAAGAGGGAGAGGTCTACTATCTGTCTAACCAATGAGGATAATTCTCTTCTTTTTTATAGTAAAACTGATGCATCCTGAATACGAGTGTTTTACGATACCCACGATACTCAGTCTGTATGATATTGAGTTCCTTAAGACGATTGATTGCTGCTTGAACCGTAGAGCGAGCGCAGTTAGCCATTTTTGCGAGCAAAGACAAAGAAGGGAAAACACCAGCGTGTTTAACCACAAGCTGCATGACACAATCAAACACTCTAATGTGTGATTTGGTAAGATTATCTTGAAGAAACTCACGGAAATATTTTGTTTGATTTTTTTTTAGTTGACAATCGAATAAATTGCCATTATTATTGCTATACGAATTGATTGAAATAACAAAATGATTAGACATTAGGACTCCTCCTTTGGATTCCGTATCTCCTTTTTGATCTCCTATTGGTGATTGTATGGGTGATGAGACACTTCATTGTTACGAATTGATATTGATTAGGTTTAGGATGGCTTTTCATTTTTTTGTTTTTTATGTGTTTAAAACGTCGGTCGGGAAACTTAAGTAGTAAACACGTTGATTGATTTTGATTGTGATCGTGATTGTTGTTAATTCAAATATCGCTATATGTTTGTTGAGAATAAGTTTTAGATCCAAAACGTTTCTAAAACGGACTGATTCTTTACCTTGTTCTCAACAAATTAATACGAGCTATTGTAATGGTTTCTTTAAATATCGCAATAGTTTTTCTCTAATTTATCTAAGCCTTCTGCTATCTTGAGAAGGCTTGTGCATGATAGTTTACCTCCATGAAATAGCTTGTAGATCGTGTAATACGATACACCACAAGCATCTATAATCATGATGTGTGTCATCTTATATTTCTTTACGAGTTTTTGTAATCGTTCAGAAAGATCCGGAGCAGAGTTCTGGATTTCGATTTGTTTAAGCATATCTAACATATACCTTTCCTTCCTATTAATTGACAAAATTACAATTTTATTGTATAGTTTTTTATAATAGATGACAATGCTTGAGTTTAATCTTCAAATATCATGCTCATTTTGTACAAACTGGTTCAACAAATTTATTTTTTATACTGATTTCTGTAAATCTGCTATAATATAATATAATAAAACACAATGTAAATAAGGAAAAATCAATGAGTACAAAAAATGAACTAGCGAGAATAACTATTGACCTTCCGCCAGAGCTACAAAAAAAATTAAAAACTTTCTCAGTGATCAATGGAATAAGCATGAAAGAATTAGTGATCACCGCAATTGAGAAGCAACTGAAAGCAATGGAAGCGAAAACAACTAATATCTTGCATCGAGAAAATTATCATGGAAAATAATCTGTTTAATGCATTGGCTCGCGCACAGGCTACCTATGCTGTTGCACACAAGAATGGGTATAATCCTCACTACAAGAGTAGTTTCTCAACATTTGAGGACCTTGTATTGGCTTCACGTGAATCGTTGACTAGAGAGGGAATTTCAGTGACTCAGTATATTGAGTCTACTGAAGATGGAAAAGATTACCTTATAACGATCCTTATGCATATCTCAAGTCAGAGTATTAAGAGTAAGATGATCATTGCAGTGAAAGACAGAACTGATGTACAGAAGTTCGGCAGTGCTCTTACCTATTTAAAGAGGTATTTGTACGCAGCGATCTGCGGGATAGCAACCTCAGAACACGATGAAGATGGAAACGACACAATACAAGAGAACGTTATTACTGACAAGCAGGCAGCGTTATTGCATATGTTGATGAAAGGCGATATGGATCTAGAGGGAAAGATCTGTAAGCATTATAATATTACATCGATCAGAAGTTTGCCGATGAAGTACATGAACCAACTCGTAGAGAAACTTAAACCGAAAGAATCTTAACATATGCCACAAATTGATTTAGCAGCCCAAACATCATCCATAGAAACTAATTATAAAAACTTAATAGATAAGTTATTTCTTCTCATAGAAAAAATAAAGCATATTGATGAATTAGGAGAAAAAAACATACCAGAAGAATTATCAACGGAGATGAGTAATACTATCAACCAGGTTCTTTTCTGCTCTGTATTTATAATGTCTCATTATGAAAGTGCTATAGAAATTATTAATTTTTATAATATTGCCAGAGAAACTTTACCAGTAAAATATTATATGGATAATGTAGATGCTTTGATCAATCGAGCTAGGAAAATTCACGGAGAAAATAAAAAATCAAAAATATATAAAAATTCAAAAGAGTACGAATCTGACCTGCAGTTAGTAGAAAAACTAAAACCCAAGGAGCAATAATATGGATCTGAAGTTTAATATAAAAGAGTTAGAAGCATTTCATAAATTTGTATCAGGAAAAGAAAAAAGTTTAGAAGAGCTCCTCAACAAATTGTATGAGGATGATCAAGACGCCTCTCAAAAAGATAGTCGTTTGTTAAAACAAAAAGCAGATGAGTTGGCTGAGATAGCGATGTTTTTCATAGTGATGTACCAAAAACAGTGTCATTTTATGGATTTCTATACTGATTTAATAAAAAATTCTCCCGGAATGGAAGATCCAGAGTTTAGAAACGCCGCAGAGAATGTTACTAACCATTTTGTAACAGTCTTTAAAGAAAACAAAAAATTGGAACTGCAACCGTCGACATAACGTCGACAGAAGGATATTAGTGAGTGAATGCATCTGTAAGAATAAAAAAGATAAACTCTATGAGGCGTTAGCGAAAACAAAACTTGAGTATCGTAATGTAACCTTCAATAGAGTTAACTCCTTCAACAAACAGGTCTACGCAGATCTTGATATCATCCAGAAAAGTACCAACAAAGCATTAGCAAATAATGGCTTGGTATTTATTCAAGAACCTCGTGATGAAGATGGTACGACATTCCTCTATTCAACACTCGGTCATGCAAGTGGTCAAGAGATCATCTGCAAAAGCCGCTTAATCGTTCCAGGTTACACGGGAGCTAAGTCAGACAACCAACGCTTTGGCGAATCACTTGCGTATCTTAAAAGGCATGTAGCGCAGTGTATGCTTGGGGTGGTTGCCAATAACGATCCAGAAGATAATGATGATGCAGATGCCTCAGAAACTCAATACGCTAACGAATCACGCAGATCGATGGCAGGTGATGAGAAAGCAGCACATGTTGATCAGGGAATATTTACTGAAAAGATAACCAGAGAACAGCTTGATGAACTTTATTATGAGCTACAGGATTATCCTATCATGGCTGAGAGCCTCAAGAAGGCATTAGAGATATCCCATTTATCAGATGTTCCTAAGGCTAAATATACCTCCCAGATGCAGCATATTAGAAGACAGAAAATAGCTCTGATGAACTCGCCACGCAAAGAATGGTAAATGTTTCTGTGTGAAATGAGTGTAATTTTTATAAATTATACTGTTGACAGATAAGTCTTATTGTAGTACCATAAGAGGAGTGATTATTTCCTTCTCGGTAATAATACATCTGCTGAGGCCTCGGTTCGTGTCATAACATCCGAGGCCTCTCCTTGTTGTTAAAGAGGCTTTTTGATTAACAGTTCACTGACTGCCTTATTTCTGCTTTTGTTTGAATTCATTTTATGTGCTATGCCACCTATTATGAATAACATAAGTACTATAGCACATGCCATACGTTTTAATAAAAGATTCATGTCCATACAAAACTCCTTCTAGACGTAATAAAGTCCTTGGATAAGCATACTGTGATAAACGCTTGGCGTATTTATAAATAAAGTACTGGTGATAGCAAAAGCATTTCCTGATGATAAATTATTAAGTTGTGCCTGAATAGACATCGTTGTGGTTCCCGCCACAAATCTACACCATGTATACTGATTACTCCCTAAACTATTAAGTCTATTTTCACCCCATCCTGCTGTTTCCATGAAAAATGATCCATGAGCATTAGAAACAGTAAATGGTAATCCAGATATGGTAGCAGCTAATCCTCCTGTAGAACCTGAATATTGTGGACTTATATAAATATTTATAAATACAATACTCCCCATGCGTACATACCAACCATATCTATTACCAGCAAAATAACTAATCCCAGAAGATGAACCGCCCAAAAGTAAAGAGGGCGTAAAGGTACCGTTTGAATAATTCGGTAATGCACCACTTCCCGTGCCAGTTATAGTTACGGTGCTTCCTGCAGCAGATATGGATGTTCCCGTGCCAGAAGCAAAAGTTATAACGCCCGCAGCAGGAGTAGCGGTTCCCGTCGCAGGACTCGTTATATAACTTTGAGCAATATTAGAGCCAGCAGTTACCGTAACGGTCGAACCCGCACCACTGGTAGAAATAGAGTTAGAACCATATATATTCAATACACCAGCAACCGGAACTGCTGTACCAGCCTGGGTTAAGAATGATGTTGCATTGGCTCCTGATTGAGAAATGGTCAATGTTGAAGTACCGGGATTACCGGCAACAGAGATCGTTCCCGCACCAAGTATGTTAATATTACCGGCTGTTTCGCCAACAGCACCGCCACTATTGCCAGTTAATGTTAACGCAGCACCACCACCGATAGCGCTCATCGTTAACGTAGAAGTGCCTGGATTACCCGTTATATTTACCGTGGTACCATCACCTACTACATTGATATTACCAGATAAGGGTAATACCAAGCCACCAGAGTTACCGGTTAATGAAAGCAATCCAGTACCTGATCCTTGTACCTGTATCCAGGTAGCGGTCAAACCATTTGTTACTGCAAGATACCATATGGAATTGTCAGAAGTATTAAGCCACCAATCACCACGATTAAATTCACGAGCATCATCTACCGTAGGAGCTGAAGAAGCCATGGTAAAGTTGGTAGGTTGAACAGCATTGGCACCAATATATGACAAGGGTGTAAATCCATTAAGTCGTTGATTCTGATTATTACTAGACATATGGAACTCCTAAATTAAATAACAACCAGAAACGGTAAATGTAGAACCATTTTGTAGATTATTTGATATGAAAAATGGCGCTGATTTAGCACCTGCTCCCAAAAACGATCCAGTGTAAGGGTTACCCATGACAAGACCAGCACCAAATATAACATACCAATAAAGAATATTACCGACTGGTATATTATATTGATAACTCGTTATAGGAGTTGAAAAAGTAACTTGAGGACTCCCATAAGCAGCAGGATAAGAAGGGACGGTAAACGGAAGTCCACTAAGAATTGTGGTGCCAACAATAGTAGGAGCCCACGTTGCTATAGCAATATCAATCTGAACAAAAACAAAATTACCTATCTGAACATATTGACCATTTTGACGTGTATAAGTAATACCTGCAGTACCTGCAGAGGTCCTTAAAATCGGTACAAATGATCCTGTTGAATAAGTAGGAGTCGCACCACCACTACTTGTTATGGTCACCGTACTTCCCGCTGCTGACATGGTAATGCCACCAGCTCCTGCAAAAGTTAATACGCCAGCTGCTGGTATCGCCGTTCCCGTAGCTGGACTCGTTTTATAACTTTGTGATAATGTTCCACCTGCTACCACGGTGACAGTAGATCCTACACCAGTCGTTGATAGTCCATTTGATCCATTGATGGTAAGAGCGCCTGCAACAGGTATTGCTGTGCCAGATTGAGTAGGAAATGACTGAGCAACAATACCACTTTGACTTACTGTCAACGTCGAAGTTCCTGGATTACCCGCAACAGATATGGGCGCTGTACCAATGATATTTATGTTACCCATAGTCGGGCCTACTGCGCCACCACTATTACCAGTGAGTGTACTCGTCGCTGGCGCACCGACAGCAGATATCGTCAACGTACTTGTTCCTGGATTACCCGCAATATTCATTGATACCCCATCACCAACAACATTAATGTTGCCAAGTGTTGGTGGTACGGGACCACCGGTGTTTGCTGTTAACGTTTCAACAGCACCACTCATGGCAGATACATTAATCCACGTAGCAGATCCATTAGTAAGCGCTGCCAAATAAAATAAACTGTTTGTATCCGTATTAAGCCACCAGGTACCCAAATAAAAATTATTAAAATCGGTCGTTAATGGATCTCTGGGTAGTTTTATAAAATCAGTAGGTTGATATGCATCAACACCTAGATATGATAAAGGATTGAGACCATTCAATCGTTGATTCACTCGTGACATATACTATCTCTCCTTTATTACATAAAATACATGCCATAAAATGTAAATGATGTAGTACTTAAAAAGTGATTTGTTTGTACAATACCCCCAGCCACCAGTGGGCCCCCATATCGTAACGTTCCTGTCGTAGCACCAGGAGTAAATCTAACCCAAAAATATGTCGTTCTTCCTGCTGCAAAAAGAACATTGCTCACTGGCGTTAAAATATTAAATTGATGACTATCCATAAAAGAAGTAACCACATTAGATACCGTAAATGGCAAATCTTCAATCAACACATTATTAATAGGTGCTGGCCATCCTGTTAGAGTAATGTTCGCGGTAACATACACCATAGTACCTATTTGTGTATAAATACCCAGTTGCTTTGAATAGGTTATACCGGCTCTATTACCATTAATAGATAGTGCCGGAGTCCAGTTACCCGTTGAGTAGGAAGGAACCCCCCCTCCAGTTACACTAAATGTTACGGTACTGCCTGCAGCAGAAGCAGTTGAGTTAGCCCCTGAGGCGAACGTTAGCACTCCTGCAGCCGGCACCGCTACGCCGGTCGCAGGGCTGGTGATAAAACTTTTTGCTAACGCAGAACCACCAATAACCGTAACCGTATTCCCGACACCCATCGTTGATAATCCATTGGAACCATTAACAGTCAAGACACCCGCTACTGGTGTCGCAGTCCCTGCTTGGGTAATAAATGAATTAGCAACCGCACCCGATTGCGTAATAGTAAGCGTAGAAGTACCAGGATTACCTGCAATGGAGAGGGTACCAGTACCAACTAAATTTATATTGTCCGCTGTAGGAAAAACCGGACCGCCCGTATTACCAGTTAATGAACTGATCACTGATGATCCAATAGCAGAAACGGTTAGCGTATTAGTTCCAGGATTACCTATTACGAGTACCGTAGTAACATCTCCCACAAGATTAATATTGCCAGCTGTTGGGCTGACGGGGCCACCACTGTTACCCGTTAATGTTTGTATACCAGGAACAGATGAAGATATATTAATCCACGAAGCAACCCCATTACGTAATGATGCTAAATAAAAAAGAGAGGTCGTAGCGCTATTAAGCCACCACGAACCTACATACACATTCCTATTATCACTCGTCTCTGGATTCCTTGGTTGTATAACGATATTCGTTGGCTGAACCGCATCAAACCCAAGATAGGATAATGGGTTTAAACCATTCAATCGTTGATCTATCTTAGGCATAATAGTTCCTTTTATGTTGATGCTATCATATACGCAAAACTAATTGTTATGGTGTTATCATTAGCAGCATTACCTGATATTTCTGTTGCTATCGGTTGGTATACAACTACAGTTTTATTAGCAGTACTAGTTATAGCAGTAGGATTAGTTAGAGTAATGCCACCCAGTTGAAATTTTGAACTTGTAGAAACTATGAGAGCAGTAGTTAAAGCATCAGTACTAGAAGAAACAAGCAGTCCTGCACCATCCGTATATTTTAATACAATAGTTTGAGATGCAGCGGCGGTAAAAGCACTCGTTCCACCATAATTTAATGTACCTACCTGTTGAACTCCAATAATTGACAGTCCAGCACCCGGAGCTGCTAATATTTGAATAGGTGTTGCGTGAAGATTTTTTATTTGAGAATTAGTTAAAGTTAAAGTAACAACTTTAACAACTCCAGAGGGAGCAGCAGCAGCTTGAAAACTTGGCGCCGTACCAGCAGCATTTGCTGTTAAAACAAATCCTGCTGTACCGGTAACCGTTGAAATTACCCCTGTACTACTTGTTACTAATGCTCCTTCAGCAAATGCTGGTATTTTAATTCCACCACTTCCTGATTGAAGATTCGTCGTTGACGTTGTATTAGTGCTACCAAGAGTAATAGTCTTAACAGCAGCACCTGTTCCTAGATTGACTGTTGTCGCTGATGCATCAGTTGATACACCAAGTGTTCCTGTTCCAGAATTTATCGTTAATGTACCATTCGTACTCGTAACTGCTAATGCACCTGAACCACTTTGAACAGTCGTAGCAGAAGTAGAGTTAGTGCTACCAAGAGTAACGCCTTTCACTGCAGCACCAGTTGCAAGACTCACCGTCGTTGCTGATGCATCAGTAGAAATACCAAGTGCACCAGTTCCGGAATTTATGGTGAGAGCACCATTAGTTGACGTAACATTAAGCGCTCCAGATCCGCTTTGTACTGTGGTAGCAGACGTTGAATTGGTACTTCCGAGTGTCACTCCTTTAACGGCAGCACCTGTTCCTAAGCTTACTGTTGTTGCAGAAGCATCAGTTGAAACACCTAAAGCTCCTGTACCAGAGTTAATAGTAAGAGCACCGTTGGTTGAAGTTACATTGAGAGCCCCACTACCACTTTGGATAGTTGTAGTAGATGTCGTATTGGTACTACCAAACGTGGAAGTCTTAACCCCAGCACCAGTACCGATGTTTATGGTTGAAGCAGTTGCATCAGTCGCTAATGACACCGTACCACCATTCGCGGTAATACCCGCAAAGGTAGTGGTAAACGTAGAAATTAAACCATCAAATGAAAGCCCGGTTGTGCCTCCAGTAAAAATAAATGCTGCACCGACTAATGGTCCGCCGGTATCACCAGTGATAGTAATAGGCGATGGTGATCCAGAAGTCCATGTAGGAAGTGCACCTGCACCTGCCGAGGTTAATAGTTGACCGGCTGTACCGAGTCCTACCACATTCTGAAATGGACCAGTAGCAGTAGTTCCTGCGGTAATAACGGAATATGCCGTAAATGTATTATTTCCTGTTCCCCCTTCTACAACTGGCTGGGGGCTAATTCTTTTATATGCCAAAGTTTTCTCCTTTGAAATTTATCAATATACCTCATACGAACTGCCATTACCGATTACATTAATAGCTTGGTATGCTGTATTCATGACGAATGTTGTAGCGCCATCAATGTTAACTGCACCACCAACCGTTGTAACCGTGATGTTATTCGCTGCAGCAGAGCCTGTTCTATCTTTTATGATAAATACTTGGCTTAACGTGGCAGCATTAGGCAATTGAACTGTTATGGCACCACCAGAACTATCCACACTTAAATATTCATCAGTGACCAAAACGACATAAGGCGTTGTATTAACATTCGTATAATTTGCAGGAGTGACACCACTTGAAGCAATGGTAATCGTATTTGCTCCAGGAGTAACGACTATGCCAGCACCGCCAGTAATGGTCGCAGTTCCTAATTGATCAGACGCAAGCGTAACAACTTTAGCGACAGAACCAACATTCACCCCATCGATACCCGCTATAAATGTTGCCGTATGAGTACCATTGGTACCTATGCGAATTTTCGCATTATCACCAACAATACCACCATTACCAATAAGGATATTATTACCATCAGTTGTGGTGAGATTTGCTCCAGCGTTTATACCAAGCGCAATATTACCAGTTCCTGTCGTTAAATTATAAAGAGCACTATAGCCGATAGAAGTATTATTAGATGCTCCTGCAAGGGCATTAAACATCGACCAGGCACCAACTGCGGTACACTGACTTCCTGTAGTCGATGAAACCATTGCTTGGTAGCCAATAGCAGTATTACTATCACCAGATGTATTAGAGGCTAATGCTATTTTACCCAATGCCGTATTAGAAGTACCCGTAGTAATCGATCCCGTTGATCCGAGTAACATATTACTTGTTGGTGCAAAATCAAGTGTTTCAGTAGAAACAGCACCAGCAAATACAATATTAGTATTTGCCGTGACGATGTTAATGTTGCCCAATGTAGGAGAAATAGGGCCACCGGTATTACCGGTAATGGTTGAAACAAAACCAGCTGAATTTACTACCATATCAAGTGAATTTGGTCCTGGGGTAAAAACAATTGAACCATTACCACTGGTGATGGTTGCAAAGGCGGGATCTGCTCCCGTGGCACCTATAAGAACCTGGCCATCCGTACCTACCCCTAAAGAGGTAAGACTGCCACCAGCATTACCAACTTGCACTGCATGATTGGTGGTACCAACTAAGGTGATAGTAAGGGTATTAGTACCTGGATTACCCGCAACATCAATATTACCTGAACCGACCAAAAATATTGTATTGGCAAAATCAGGTGGTACTGGTCCACCACTGTTACCTTGGATAAAATCGACCGTTGCAAGCGCGGGGTTCCCTTGAAAATATTGCCCTAATTGACTCATGATCTCTCCTTATCCATTAATAAATCCATAGAATATAGAAAGATACACAGAGCCCACAGTTGGCAATGCAACACCCAATGTTTTGACATAAAAACGAGTCCCTTGGGCTACCATAAAAGAACCGCCTGTTAATGTTTTATTTGATGCAACATCCATAATAACATAGCCATTAATGGGAAGAGGGAAATGATCATTGATCCCGTCCCACGATATCATCACTGGCTGATCACTGAGATTCTGAACCATAAACCAATGTACTGGATTATCAAATGGAGCACCAATACCAGTATACGTTGCGGTGATCGATGCGAAACCAGTACTTCTTACCGGCTCTGGCATCACCCGTACTGCAAGATTAGACATAGTTTCTCCTTCATACCTGAGGTTGATAGAATCCAGACAAGAACACAAAACCGGTTCCCGCCGCTCCTTTAACATATATTTTCGTGCCTTGAGCAAGAGAACACATATTATTTTGAGGTTGAGAATTTGTTTGGAACTGAATATCCCGTACTGTCTTAGTAGGGATATAATCATGATCATTGGTACCATCATAACTAACGGTAACATCTTTATCAGAATTATTTACAATACGTATTATGATACAGGGATGTGTGACACCTGCGGCACCTGAAACAAGCTGATAGGCACCGGTGAAAGAAAAGGAATCAATAGATGAGAGGGGGATGGGGAGAACCCTATTTTTTACTGCCATTCTGCTCTCCTTTTTTTATAGATAATTTATGCAACTACTTCTGCAGCAACCTCAGGTGATTCTTCTTGTGCTTTCTTTTGAGCAGCTTCAGCTTCAGCAGCAAGTGCTTTCTCTTTCAATATAGCTAATTCTGCTTTAAATGCTTCTAATGCATTATCAAGATCATCAAAATTAACGACACCTGGCTGAAATGAAAACTGATAGTATTTTTCATTAACCGCCATTTCAAAATGACACAATATACGTTGATTCATAGAGTTCCTTATAAATAATAAATATGAAGCCTCCTTTAGTTTATATAACCAAAGGAGGCAAATCAATCACCCTATGCAGCACACGTGAAATTCGTCCAAACTCCAGCAGCGGTAGCAATGAACATACGATCAGCAGCTCCCGTTGGTGTTGTATTAATGTACGTATCACCCGCATGTAATGCTAAGCCACCCGCAGGGGCACCTGCTCCTGTATACATAAATATTGGACCAGGAAGTTCAACAAATGGCGCATTAAGGAAAATACCATTAGTACCTGCTCTTATGATTGTTCCCGCAACACCAGTAGTTGAACCAATGGTTATTTGGTTATCAATCGCTCCAGTACCAATTAAAATAGTTTTAATACCAGTACCAACGGCACCGATGCTAATAGTCATGGCTCCGGTTGAAGCACCAATAAAGATAGCACCTGTCTGAGCAGCACCACCGATATTTATAGAACCAGCGACCATACTATCACCGATTGCAATAGACCCACCTGCCTGTGTAGCACCAATACTGATTACGTTAGCACCAGTTCCACCAATGTTGATGACATTTGCTACAGCCGCACCAGTACCAATATTAATGGTCTTGAATGCACCGACTCCTGTTCCTATATTAATCGTTCCCAAACCAATGCCGATACCAATATCAATTGTATTGGCCGCACTAGAATTTCCTATAGCAATCGTTCCTGATTGGAGAGTACCACCAATATTGATACTACCGGTTGTTAATGAAGGTCCGATATTGAAAATAGAAGCGCCAACACCATCAAGACCAAATCCACCGGTACCTACAAATATATCAACACTGGTAGCACCATTAATATTACCAAATGAGTTCACCGTAGAAGCAGTAGTAGTCGCAAGATTAGTCTGCCCAGTACTGGTAAGAGTCGTGAATACACCAGCACCACCTGCTGCTTCTATAAGAGACCAGGTTGCTACATTAGCAATAATTGATACCAAAATATAGGCGACCGCAGGAGAGACCGCTTTATTAATCCAAATAGTACCTAATTGATAACCCGTGTCTGCTCCAGTTGGTGCTCTGAGAGCCTGTATAGGAGCTGGAGCTACTGCTATCAGTGCATCCGATAACCCATATGCTACTTTTGCCCTAAATTGTGCTGCCATAGTATCTCCTTTTAAAAAGTTTTAATGTTAATCCCATAGAATCATAGCTAAAATTTATTTGCAATCTTTTCTATATTAGTGTATAGTTAGTTATATAGATATAAACATTAAAGGGAACCCATGGAAGAACTGAATAGAAAAAAGCCGACAAGAAAGCAGGTTATATTCGATGTTTCAGAAGAGGATCATCGATTAATCAAGCGAATGGCGATGAATCAAAAAATGACGATGCGGGAATGGATCATCAATGCAATGGCTGATGCTATCAAAAAGATGCAGGAGCCGATTATATGATACTGATTAAATTATTAATGATCATGGCGCTTTGTACTGCATCACTAGTTACGTTGTATGTATTTATGTTAGTGAATAAAGAAATAGATAATGCGTGGGAAAAATTTCGAAAGGGAAAATCATGAATGAGAATGAATTGAAAGAATTGATGCAATACATAAAGAGCATTAATAATAACATCATGTTTATGACGGTAATTAGTATGTCTTATTATTGGTATTGGTTTGTAAATACCCTCATATTCCAGGCGTAATTTTCTGGTCCTGTAATAAATTCGATACGAAGCCTGAATGTTCTGATGCGCAATTTTCATATGCTAAACGATCAGCTTCTGCGCGATTAGCTTGAGCTCTTTCTATCTCAACCATGCTCAATTCTTCTGGTCGAGCTTCTTGGCTTTTACCTTCTTTAAGCACTTCAATCTTATTGACCAAGCCACCGTATACCCGTTCTAATCGAGCAATACGCATGCTACCAGCCAATCGTGTCTCGACTTCTTCCCTATCGTGTTTATCTAAATCACGGCTTATGCATCCAACTTTTTGTTCAATACTGTCTTGTTTCTTCTTCTGTTGTTTTACATAGTTATTGCCATCAACAAGCAGCTGCTTCATTTGTTCTCTATATCTGCCTATTGAATCAGCAATTTCACGTTGCCTAACCGCGACGATATTCAAATTGTTATGTATTTCATTCATTTTAGATGTGGTTACGTGTGTATGATCAATAAGGTCACATAGTATAAGTTTATGACCGTTTTGTTCTTCGTGCAATCCTTCTAAATGTAATGATTCTAATCCATTAATACGCATATCAATTCTATCATGCCTATTTTGTAGTTCCTCATGATGAATATCAAGCGCTATCTTCTGTTGATCAATAATCGCCTGTAAAGAAACCAGTTGTTCGGCAAGCCTCTGTCCTTCTTGCCTTTGTTGCTTTAATAATTCTGATTGCTTTTCTTGTTCATGGAGCAATCGAGCTGGATCACAAAAACCGCTCAGGTCAAAATTTGAAGAGCCACGACTATGCCATGGAACTGGAAATTGTGGGCTCAGGCTTGGACTTCTTCGCCGGATTATGGGCGAATGCTTTCGGGTGTTACTCTTATTATTACGTACGGCACATACATTACTATTCATGCTTAAAATGGTTACATAAAGACACAATAGTGAGAACATATTCATCGTATCACCGTTTTGGCATTATGGTACGAGCACCGCCAAGATTTATTGGTTGCATTGGTTCTTTTTTAGATACAGGAGGCTTCGATTCTCCAACAAATTTCTCTGCAAGTTTGTCTAATTCTGCTTGAGCTCTTTCCTCAACCAAAATAGCTAATTCTGCTGGTCGCTTACCACGATTCTCTTTAATAATTTCTTTCATAGCTTTGGCACGCGCATGTTCAGCTTCATTCGCTATCTTCATACTTCTGATTATTTTCTTTTTTCCTGCGTCAGTATTTGAAAGCGTTGGTATCTGTTGCATAAATGCTCGAAGATCTTGGTCAGTAATGCGAGCACCAAAAATAGATTTTGCTCCAGAAATAAATTGGCTACTTAATTTTTCAAATTCTTCAGTGTCTGGTGATGTTAAACGCTGAATAGAGCGTAATACACCTACAACAGGGCTCACTAAACCTCCTATAGCACCGCCTACTGCGGTACCAACAGCTGCTCCTGGAGCAGCGGCAAGGCCGGCCGTGACGCCTCCTCCTAACAATCCTCCTATTACACCACCAATTGCTCCTCCAGCGCCAACACCGGTCACCGGAGAAACATGTTCTTCTATATTTTTAAGACCGCTGTAATAGGCAGAAAAAGGCAAACTCCCCTCATTAACTAATTTTAGCATTCTATCAAGGCGATTATCTGATTCTCGAGCTGCTTTATCAACTGACAAAACTTGGTCATAATATTTTTGCGTTTCTTTATGAGCAGCAGCTTCTTCTTTATGTAATTGTTTTTTTTGTTCGTGGGTTAAGATCTTTTTTTCTTTCTCAGCTTTTTTTTGTTCAACGGGAGTTAATTTTCTTTGTGGTGCTATTGCTTGCTGAACTGCTTGTTGTTCCTGTATTTGCTGCTGTACTGGTGAAGCAGCCATTTGAGGTGCCGCAGCTTCTTCAGGAATGTTCTCAACAGGTTGTTGAGCAGCCTGCAGTTGCTCTTGCATTGGCAGTTGAGGAGCATTTGGTAATTGGAACTGAGCATATGGAGCGCGATTAGTAACAGGAGCCTGTTCTTGTTCTTGTGCACCCATGAGTTGTGTAAGACCTTGGCCTTCTTGATTCTCTAATAATGGCAGTGCTTGTTCAGCTTGTTCCGGTGACATGTTAAATAATGACTGCAAGTGACTTTTTTTCTGTTCACGCAGACGATCTTTGACCACATAATCAAGGATCTCTGGTTGCAATCCTGCAAGATGATGTGCTTCTTGTGCAGGGATATTCAATAAATGCTGCAAGCCAGAAGCAGTTTGTTGTTGCTTCCTACGTTGCGATAGTTCCTGTGCTCTGCCATGTATTAAACCACCTAATACACTCGAAACTGCATTGAAGTAGGGCGTTTCCTGTTCATATTTTTGTTGAGCGCTATAATCACGATTTCTATACGGATCATTAATAACCTGTGCCATTATACCCCCTTCTGAAGTCTTTTAAGTGCGATTAAATTAGCGAACGTATTGATCGATGGTTTTCTACCAGTCCCTTTTGTACGCGCATCCACAAGTGAGCCGGTTCTGTTTTTATTCAGTATTTGATTTACCACCGCTTCTTGTTGTTTTTTTGCTTTTCGATTGGCAAGGATTTGGCTAATACCAAAATCACCACCGCCTTGTAAATAACCTCCAAGCAATCCAGCACCTGTTTCAAGAGTCCGTTCACCAGTAGAAGGCATTTGCGGTAATGGTGGTTGTGCAGGGAAATAATGCTGTTCAGTTTGTGGTGTTAATCCCATTCTTAATAGATCAAGTGCTCGGCCTTGGTTCTCTAGTCCATACTGTGCTCGTAAGGCAGCAATGCCTTGGTCAAATTCTGATTGAGCACCAGCAAGAGATCCCGTAAGATCACTTGAATAACGAGTATCCGATCCACCAAGTGCAGAAAATCGTTCAGCAATACTGGGCAATGATTCACTTTGAAACTTAGATCGTGCTTGTTGCTCAATGGGTTCAAATCCTCCGTACGGATTTTCCAGTTGAGATTTGCCCTGGCTGAGGAGATAATTCAAAACATTTTGTTGTTCTGGACTATAAAGATTCGGTGAGGTTTGGTAGCCACCTTCTGTGCCAAGCGTAGTAGCTCCTGGAGCACCCGCAGTTGCTGGTTGTCCAGCAGTACTTTGATCAGTAGGAGAAGGAACTTGAACGGTACTTGGATCTACATAGCCAGCAGGATATCTACCAAATTTTCTGTAATATTTGTCCGCTTTTTTTTGCGCTTTCAATGCAGCTTTTGCTTTTTTCTTTTCAGGATCTCTTCGGATACCGGATAAAAGTCCTGCCAATCCACCAATACCTGCACCGATTGCAGTTCCTATACCAGGAAAAATTGCTGATCCTACTGCTGCGCCCGTTGCAGCTCCTCCCAAACCACCACCAACCCCTTGGCTTGTATCATATGGCATTACTATTCTCCTCAACTTTGCACATATTCAAGAATGATATACGTAATAGTAAAATTAGTTCTATTTGATCCCGTTATAATAGTGACATTTGTTCCATCAACTTTCAACTCTATTTCATTCGCATCAGTAGGAGAAGCATATGGCAACGGAATATAATTCCCTGCTGTATCAGTTGAGCATCCATAAATTCGTGTAAATGAAGTCATGGCTGTACACGTTATGCCGTGGGCCACTGCTTTTGTTCCCGTATTAGGCAATGAACCGAAATCAATTACTTTACGCCATATTTGTCTATCTTCAGCCGTTTGTGCCGTGGAAGATGTTAGTGCAGGATTACTGAAAAGAAGCTGTCCATTAACAAATTCTGTCAGCGGATATTGCCCCGTATCTTTTATGTTCAACAGATTCGCAATGTTATTTACCTGCTGATACAGCCGAACAAGAAGTTCTTTAAATGCAGGACTAGTAACATCAACATCGAGTAACTGAGAAATATCCCATACTTGGGTTGTTTGGATAAAGGCACCATACTGAATAGAATCTTGTGGCATTACTTCTTTCCTACGATACTATTTAACTTCAATTTAACTAATATGATACTTTTTTTGTCTTCCGAATAAGAAAAAGCAAAAGGGCATTCAGGAGTACCATCTTTATACTTCCCTAAGAAAGGAGTAAGATCATGATTTTTTCTTATATTATTGTTATATTCTTGTTCTTCTTTGATATGTGCTTCTCGCAAGCGAATAAATTTCTGGGATGCATTACTATCCATAAAACAGCACAATAAAAGGAGATAACCATAATATATACTATTCTTCATTCTAACCTCACTGACGTTGGTTGGGTATGTAATACCATTCCTTGTATTTCAAATTCCTGTAATGAAACAGTAGGATCAATCATTTGTTCTAAACTAAATGATATACCCAGTTGAATATACTCTCCACTTGATTGAAAGTAGATAGGGTGCCATAACAATTCCTGGAATTGCTCAAGAGGATACATCGTTGGATCATACGGGAATGTTTCTAAAATATTGTTTCCCATGATAGCGCCTGTTTGAACACCGCCATCGATCATAGATACTTCAGACGATGATGGATAATAATCAACGGTGATTTCACCAGATGTTGTCTTAACAACACCGAAATCAATACGAGCAAGATATACATTCTGCCCATCATTAACATACGGGTTCCATTGCTTACTCTTGATCTGAATATTAGAAACACGCGCTGCCGTTCCCAACCCATTGTACGTACCCGATAATAATCCAGGCACTAGGATTCTAATATTATTGGCATCAACAACGGTATATACCTGAAAAATATTACCATTGAGTGCTAGTTCTGTTGTAGCATCCCCGTCAACATCTTCGATGAGAATGAAATCCATATCATAATCAAACTCAATAGGTTGATCGGTAAGATTATGACTTATGATGGTCAGAGTCAGTGACTGATCACCATTAAAGGTAATATTAGTAATTTGCATCGATGCTGCATTACGTGATATTTCAGTATCAAGAACCAATACGAATCCCTCAGGAGTACCGAATAAAATATCACGGTGCTGTCCTTGAATTGAGTTACTATTCCAGGCAAATGTTGCTTCTGCCCATTCTAGTGGATCTGAAGATGCCCATGTCATGTCAGTTGATTGTTCTAAATACCCAAATGTCGTTGCACAATCATCATTGATCGCCCACGTGCCATTCTTATAGTTATACACTAATATTTGATTAGGGAATGTTTGCGTCGCTTGTTCAAGATCATCAACATAGGCCCAATATACTAATTCAGTATAGTAATCTCGGATACCTGCCGTGCGCTGTGTCGCATTGTTATCAAGCTCCATCTCAAATACGGTTGTTGGTATGTTATCATCGATACGAACAACATTTGATCCGTTACATGCATGAACGCCTGTTTGACCAATCGTCAAAACATCTTTATCAAATGAGATAGAGCTGAAAGTCGATTGCGATCCTAATTCATTATTAATTTTTTGCCATATAAAGGGACCGACTTGGTTACCGGTATATACTAATTCCCAGGTACTTCGTTCAAAATAAACAATAAGCCGATCTTTGATGAATTCCGCTGATATAATTTGTTCTTCCGTTGATGCATCAACAACACCACCACCAGCACCAACATTAGGAACGTTATCTGCTTGTGCTCTTTCATACCATGCATTGACGGCGAACGGCGAACCATAAAAACAATACCGTGCACGATTGGTATACGCAGTATTAACACCCGCACCACCACTATTATCATTTTCTATAGTGCTTAACAGTACTAATCGATTCTTAAAAGGAACAATCATTCGTGCTGTCTTAACATAAGGACCAGTATGAATCGCGCCACCAGCTGGTCTGAAATAAAATGCATTCGCACCCGATGCAGCAGTCCACGTTGTTCCATCAAAAAACCAAATAGGATCATCATTCGCACCTGGTGTTGGCACCGTCGCATTGTAATTAGTAACAAATAAATATTTTGTACCTACTAATCCCTGCCAGTTAGTAACCCAAAAATAGTTCAGATTAGTACCATGCCATATCGCGGTACCAGATCGCCCCCATGAAACACCTGAAAATACGTAGGCATACCGCATATCAAATGCATAGGTCGGATGATTATTAACCGCGTTAATTTCATACTGACTAATACCCATAACCGGAAGGCTTGGATAGAAAAAAATAGTAGTCGTTGCTGGTCCACCGGTAATCGTAAAATCACCATTGCTAATATTAAAAGTACCGGATCCCATCGTTGCTAGCATCGCTTGCACACCAGCAACTGCTGAAATAACCGTGTACATTTCATCATCAATAGAAAATGCTTGTCCAACCGCTAATGGTAGTGACGCGTCACCTAAAATAGTACGCACATTACCCGCAGCAGCTCCTGCACCACTCGTAATACCAACTCCTGCGCCACCAGCAGCAAGTGAAGCACGAAGTCGTGTTTCAAATTGGGTGAATCCCATCATTATGGATCCGTATCGTTTTTTTAATCTGCTCCTAAATACATATGCATTCTGGAGATAATCAAATGCTTCATCAGGTATTAACCATGGTGGTGCATTTTTTGTAAGTCCCGAATTAATAGGTGCGATTAAAAAACGATCGAATGCCATATTAATATCCTATCGCTAAATAATAAAAACTCACTGCCGCCGATCCTGTCGTACTTCGTGGTGATCCCCATGCAGTAAAGTTTGCATTGGTAATCGCGACCAATCGTACTGCTAAATCAGTATCTAAAGCACCTGCTTGCAGTACCGTTAATTGAACACTTAAACAGACGGTAAATGCAGGCCCCGCAAATGCTATCACCGCAGATCCATTTGCTGTTCCTGGACCCCATTTTAATATAAGACCAGAAGGCAAATAGGTGTAGCCATCCGTTCCCAATAATGGTGTTGCCGTACCAAGGGTCGAAGCGGTTGATGGTATTTGTGCAACACCAGAAGCAAGGGTTTTATTAATGTATAATTCATCTCGCGTTGATGTCACATTATTAAATGCGTACAGGGCCACATCACCAGCAGGGAACGAAGAACCTGCCGGCGGTGTAGCACCTTGATTGGGGAAATACAGCCAATTAAATCCAGAAGTACTATTAATAGAAGCGCTTGCAGCACTTGCGTTGCCTGCAATAGCGCCAAGGATAGTAAAATTGTTTAATATATTACCTTGTGAAATGGATAATTTATCAGTTGATTGCGGAATAAGTGGCAAAAAAGCCATGATATCTCCTTAAAGACTACTACCGCCACTGCCCCATCCACTAAATCCGCCTGTTGTTGGAGACGTTTGTTCAGTGTAAATAGTAGCAACGCGTTCATTGGTATATTGTACAATTGTTCTACGGCCTATCAATCGTTCTTGTTCTTTCAATGCAGGAAGCAGCAGTTGAACGCTATCCATGTCCATACGATCTTCAAGAATCTTTTTTGCTGCTGAAAATGCTATATATTGCCAGTACTCTTCAAGCTCAGGGCTTTGAGACGTTGCCAAAAGAGCTGTTGGTCGTTTATATACCTCTATGTCGATTCTATATGGCTGATCAGGAACCGGACGTATTACAAATGTATTGCCATAATAAAGCATTGCCTGTGGCATACCAAGTCTTTGATTATTAGTCTGGCTGTTAATAGGAATCCCTGATCCTGGTGCAGTACCAAACGTAATCGTGTACACGCCGGTAGCGTAATTGATTGTATTAGTCACATCGACAACCGTTGGCGGAGCCAGCAGCGCTGCTTGATACGCAGCAGATGCAGGATCATATAAATTACCATCAACCGTAGGATTACCGGTAGTTGCATTGATGACTGGCACATCAACCAATGCTAAGCCGTTCAAATTTGAATCAGCAGAATCAAAAAGTACTTGCCCTTGTACCAAGCCAACATTCTGAATAACATTCCCTGGCGTCGATTGTAGAGCATTTACGACGCCAGTAAATGAGGTAGTCACACCATCACCTGCATTGGCTGTCAATGCGATGGAGTTCACATTTGGATAATATCCGTAAAATTGTTCCCGCGATTGGGTGTACAGGGTTTGATAACCAGCAACATAAATTGGCGGATGAACTGAGATATATTTGTTCTGAAAGTTATAGAGTGGATTATAAACAATCGTTGGATTCGCTACTGGATCACCGAATGATATCTCATCAGTACGGTAGGTATCTTGGTAGGGATTCGTGTAAAATGCAAAAGTTGTTCTGAGATTAAATGTCCTTAGATGCTCAGGAAAATCATACACAACAAAGGTGTTAATGTAATTTTGAAGATCAAGATCAGTAAGCTGAGCAGTAGAAGGAGAACGCGTGAGACGCCTTACCTTCGTTTGTATTGCCTGTAATGTCGTTGTTGGTGGTATTGGCATAACCAATTCTCCTTATAAAAGATTAATCTCAGCGGGAGCAAGCGTATCATTATTTGAGCCAATCGGTACAGATAATCCACATACATTTATTTTGGAAGATAACCCAACGGGAATAACAAATGGTGCAAATTGTGTTGTATCAATAGTAATAGTAAATGTTGTAGGACTCGTAACAACAATCGGAGAGGTCATTTGGTCTAACTGAATCATGCCTAAAGCTGGCGGTATATCAAACCTCACGACCGTTCCATTTGGATAACCATGGGCAAATGAAGTAGTTACCAGAGCAAAAGGACTGTTCGTGATTGCGGTAATAATTCGCATGGCTGGACCATAAACAGGATCCGTATAGGCATAACACTGATAAGCCATGATCTCTCTCCTTGTTAATAACTACACTACTTTAAAAATGTTACCGTTTCAATATTCGATGGTGTTAATTCTGCTATATCATTGGAGTCCATAAAATCTAATGGTTCAAATGAACAACGGCGCTTTTTCTTGGTGATCTGAATAGAAGGCAATCCCTTATCATCCATTTTATACGCGTGTTCAGGATACCAACAATTATTGGATAAATGATGCGCAACGCCACGCGGAATAGTATAAATAGATCCATCATTTAAAGTATATGTTTCTATTTCGTCTTCCTTATATTTTCGGAAAGAAAACGCCATAGTCCCATTGGGGACTTCAAAAAATCTAAAAATGCCCCGTACCATTTCACGGTCTTTGTCTCGCATGTACTTAAGATCTTTTTTTGTTTTTTGATTGGTCTTAGCCGCATTGGTCTCAGCGGTTCCTTGCAATTTTCCATCTGACATGGATTTCCTTTCTATAATTTTACAACGGGGAAGGCCGTCGCCCTCCCCTTAATGTGACATTAATTAAAAAGTTTATAGTCCGCCGTAAGATGACTTACCAGCAACCCAATAAACAACATCAGCAGCAGCAGTACCCGCAGGACCACTAATTGCTAATGCACCAGCAACGGTACCAACCCCGCCAGTACCAAGAACCATACCAAGGAATCCAGTATTAACGGTAGCATCGGCAAGGATACCTGATTGCGTTCCATTAATTTGTATTCCTCCAATAGTAGGAACCTGTGACGCAGGAGTTGATAATGATGTTGCGGTATCTTCACCAAACGGCACCATAAGTGGGAATGATGAAGGTTGTTGCGCAACAGTAGGCCATACAAATGTATTGAATGCTGATGTATCAATATTGATAACGAAGTTATAATCATCCGTTACCGATAAGACGATAGCACTCAAGCCATTCAATTGGATCATGCCAGGGTTACCAATCACCAACGTTGGAATAGAGAACCGAATCTCTTGTCCCGGTGTCATGCCATGAGCAATAGAGGTACTCACGGTTGGTGTTACGGCGTTTGTGATATTAACCACCACACGTCGACGTGGATAGAAAAGTTCTGATGTGTTAACAATGCGGTAGAAACCAGCACCACCAACTACACCAGGAACATTCGCTAATGGGTTAGTCGCCGTAAGTAAGGTGAAACTCACATTAGTGGTGACCGCACCAACGACCATATCGATACCATTAACATCAGTTTGTGCAGTATTGCTCATACGAACAACACTTCCTACAACAATACCAGCCGTAGATGCTGTTGATACAACAGGGCGAACAGCATTAGTAGACGCTGTTGTCGCGACTGCATTACCAATTAACGGTAAAGCTCCTGCAGTTTGTCCTGATGGATCATAAAGAGTAAAACCACCAGATACTAACGTATCACCACTCATAACGGCAGTTGCGTTACCATAGTAGTTAACAACACCGGTTCCGGGAGCCATACCACGTTGCCAGTAGTAACTGACACCTAAACCAGTAGCACCACCGACTTTTGCTGCATTGGTGTAGTTAAGAACCTTCATCCAATCAACGCCAGATGGTATTTTGATATATTGATTTACAACGGTTGCAGGGACTACAAACGAACCCTGACCTATAATAGTTCCGTCCATATTATCTCCTTTAAGCTAATGTTGCGCGTAAGTTAATTACCCACAAGTCATTAGTAATTCTTGGAACTTCAGCAAATTTGTAACCAACCGACGCGTTCAACGCTAATGGCCCATCATAAATCGGTGGTCGATAAATAAAGCTTGCTGAGTAACCGTCTTGCTCAATGCATGCGTATGCTTCCATACCAACACAGAAAATGTTGAATACATTGGCACCATTTGAAGATGCATTAGCAGTAAAGCTACCAATAGATGAAATCAAGAATCGAAGGTTACCAATAGCACCCCATTCTGAACGCAATGCATTCATTGGCGCAGGGTATTGGTTCTTTTGAATGAATCCAGCAACGGCATCAAGATTACCAGTCAATTGTGTTGAACATAATGCAAAGTATGCATCACGAACTGGTGCTGTACCGAATTTGTCTTCACCTTCGATGTTGTCCATAATCGTGTACGCATTATTGTTTAATAAAGTACGAACGACAGCATCCACATCAGAACGGGTAATTTCAGTCGGATTATCACCATTAACACCACCAACACTATTAATAAAACCAGCAGTTGCTGCTAACATATCACGAGTTAATTGGTCTTCGGTTTGACGAAGAGATACACCAAGACGAGCAGCACATTCATTAAGAACAGGATCTTGGTTCTGCAGTGTGCATTTAACTGTTACTTTTTTTGACCAAATATTTTCTATTTGGCGGTTGGTCTTGTTATTCCCAACTCCCCTAGTCTCCTAAGGGATCGGACTGTCGCTTCACCTCTCGGTGTCCACTCGCCTCAGTCTCTCAGCGTGATAATTTAATTTATTTATGGTACGCTATATCCATACATTAAAATGAAGGAAAACTATGCATGACGAATTCTCATACTTATCACAAAATAATTCAGAGCAACAACTAATAAGAGATTTGAAAATAACAACTATGAGCTATCTTGCTGGAATTGTAGACGGAGAAGGATGCATTGGATTAGAACATCTTTCACCGACTAAAAATAGAAAGAAAGATTATTACGTATGCCGACTTACCGTAGTTAACACCAGTGAAGAACTAATGAAGTTATTAGTGTCTAGCCTCAAAGGGCAATATGATACAAGAAAAAAGATAGAAGGCAGAAAGACTTGTTATAGATGGCATGTTTTTGGTAAAGACCTAGAACAAGCTATCTTGGCCTTGTTGCCTTATTTGCGTATCAAAAAGAAACAAGCGAAATTAGTTCTCGAATATAGAAATACAGTAGCAAGCAATGGTTGGCTCATTAGTGATGATGTACTTGCGCATAGAAAAACCATTTGGATTGAATGTAAGAAATTAAATACCATAGGTGGTTAAATTATCTTCGCCCTTGTCGCCCTCGTCTTTACGTTAGGGCTTCCAAGTCAATCAGAGCGGATTTAAAGCAGGCCATTTACTGCTAAAACCAAGAAATTTCAAAGAACAATCGTCGTTAACCTGCTCGTTCAACTGTACATAGGTCTATAATAAGTCGAACTCATACGGCACCTACTTTTTACCGTAAAAACTAATAACTGCATCAATATCTACCGCAGTAAGATTTTGGGCAGGAGGAGTAATACCAGAATTCCCTAAAGGAACCATCGCTGTGTTAAGCGGATTGTATCGACGCATACGAAGAGTTGTACCACCATTACGCGGCATATTCTTCTTCATTGCGGGGATCTTATGGATCATATTAGGAACTGGTACTGAAAGTAGTTTGTACGAGAAACTTTGCTGCACTGGTGCAGGCAGTGTACTCGTAGTTGTGATAGCCATAATAGCTCCTTAAGTAATAAAATAATTTTTTACTTAAGACTGACGAGATCTCACATTGCGTCATCGGCGGACGAATTCCGATTTACGTCCAGACAATTTCAGATTGCTAATCCGAACTTTCATGCAGATTGGAAGAACGACTTCCAAATTACGTTCATACGTAGGATATAATGAAGAAAAAAGAGAAGCAAGTAGGAAAAATAGGAGGGTCGTGGTTGGCAAAGAGGATTGACCAACCACGACCTATCATAAAAAGAGTCTTAGTTATTTACGATACTGTTGCATTTCTTTCCACAATCGCGCTTTCATATCTTCGTTAAATTCTCCATTTGCAAAGGCATTTGCTTTTGACAATGGGCTATCGCCTTGTTGCGGAGAAATAGATGCAAGCGATTTAGGTTTTGCTGCATTGCGTTGAGCAATCTCTTTTTCCTGCTTAAATGGATCATCTTGTGGTGATATTCCCAATCGCTTTATCATAGTGTATGCAGTCACTGCCTTACTGTAAAGATCAGTTGAAGAATCAATAGTATGTGCTATCTCTGGATGGCTACTGCGTAAGTTTTCAAGATTATCAACGGAAACAATCGCATCAAAATCAGGATATTTTTGCTTTAATCGCACTTCTGTTGCACTTAAACTCGATTGCTGTTCATACTGGCGAATTTGTTTTTCTAGATTCTGTATCTTCTTACTCACTTTACTCAGATGCTTACCTTCAACAAGGGAATCATCATCAACTTTAAGTTCAAGATCTTCGTCTTCAGACTCAGATTCTTGTTGTGCGAGTAATGCTCGTTCAAGTTCAGCTGCTCTGCGCTCTGCACGTTCAGCCTTTTCACGAAGTGTTTTCCATGATTCTTGTGGCGCAGGTTTATGAACTACTGGTTTCTCTTCTTGCACTGGTTCCGGTGTTTCATACTCTTCTTGGGCTATTGGTGCTGCTTCCAGTTGTTGTTCGGGAACCTGCTCTTGGAATTGTGGTTCAGGTTGAGGAATAACGGTACCATCGCGATCATATTTGATTTCAAAACTCATTAATTATCCTTACTCAATGCAGAAGATAAATAATCTTTGATAATATTTATTTTAGAATGGCTATCTTGAGTAGAAAAAAATTCTTCTGATTTTATTTCATCAATTTTTATTCTTATACTTCTAAATAATTCTAATTTTTTCGAAATTTCTTTTTTTTTATCTAACATTTTTATCCCTTAAATGTAAAATCTTGTAATTCTACGCTCTCTAATTTTTCACCATTTAATTTTTTTGCGATACGCAGAAGCGTTCCATCATGAAATGCTAAAACATATTCTAACAGTTTATACTCTTCAAGGGGAATAAGATGTTTATTCATCATCATTTCTTCACATGATTGTTTGGATGGAATTACCCACATAAATATAATACCATCATCTTTTCTATTATATTTATACACTGCTTGATCCCAGTCTGGTGTTGGGCATGATACTCTGCCATAGAAATAATTTCTTAGTACATTCTGCATCAATCGTTCACGCTTTGTGAGAACAACAACATAGAAATCACCAGGGAAATCCTTTTTATTCCTTTCTACGCATTCCATAATGTTTTTATCGTATTCACCCAGTTGTTCGCGCATCTGCTCTACAGGTGATGTTGTCTCATGAGGTTTTTTTATTAAATCAGACGATACTTTACCAACTGTCTCTCGAATCATAATGCTCCTTTTAAAATGAATAATGCTTATTGAGAATAACGAAAAAGCCCCGTGTAGTAAAACATGGGGCCTTCATTAAAAGGGAGGGAATATAAACGCTGTTATTTCTTCGATCTTTTTTTCTTTTTAGGTATCTTTGCACCTTCTTTACGCGCTTCTGAAAGGGCAATAGCTATAGCTTGTTTTGGATTTGTCACTTCTGGTCCCTTTTTAGAACCGCTATGAAGCTTATGTTCTTTGAACTCTTCCATAACTCTTTTGATCTTTAGTTTGCCCTTTTTTGCACCAATTTTTTTAGCATGCTTAACGGGCTTCAACTTCACTGGTTTCAACTTAACAACATCTTTTTTTACTGTCACTTTTTTTATTACTGATTTTTTTTTAGCCATCTTCAATCCTTCAGAGTCCATGAGAGAGAGGAAGCAAGGAGCAACCTGAACCTCTCTCTTTAATCATGGTAGTAGTAAAACTCTTATTTAACTCGTGACGTCTCATCAAAAACAAGCATATGTTCTATGTGCTTATCTTTTTTGCTTTTCTTCACGTTTTTTTCCATGTTAGTAGGCAAGCCTAAGATCGCGTAGGCAATCTTCTGCGCTTTCCCTTTCATACGTGGCATTGCTGGCATAATTAATCCCATTCTGGTAAGAAATAGCCACCAAGTGGAGGGAATTCATGATGTTGTGCTTTGGTCGGTAGATTAGCCATTGCGGTTTTATCAGCACGAATCATATTAAAATCAGCACGTTCTTGATTCCGTCGTGGATCCTGATTAGCTGACTTAATTTTTCCTGCGGCCATAAATGCCAAACGAATTTCTTGTTCCATAGAAACTCCTTAGACCTTCTTTGGTACCATATGTTTATCACGCAATCTATCATCTAACGCTTCTTGCTGATTAACGCCTCTGATAGTATCATCAAGACCTTCAGGCAAGTAACTTCCTGCTGACGGCCATGGTTTGATCATAACTTCCTGAGGAAGATTAGCAATTGCTGCATGATTTTCACGAATCATACCAGCATCATGCATTTCTTGATCACGACGACTGCTAAGTCCTTCGTAATGACCTTCAGAATGTTTTGGACTGTGATGAGAAGAATGATGTCTTTTTGCCATGGTTGGCTCTCCTTCGAAACTGCGATCCACTTTCGTGTCGCAAGGTTTAACCTCTATCGACCAACTAAAACCATTTTAGCCAGCTTGAGATCATAAACTTGGTTGCTGCGCCGGTTGTTGTTGGGCCATATTAAGTGCTGGATTCTGGGCAATTTGGCTGGCAGCAGCGTTTTCAACACGTTGGGCTTGCTCCATTTTGCCTCCAGCAGTCTCTTTGGTATCCGTCCGCAGCATGTTTGCTAAAGCAATCAATTTCTCTAAATGAACGATATCAAGTTGTTCTAATTCTTTCAATGCCCTTACTTTATCCAGCAGCCCTGCATCTTCGTCCCGCACCGCTTGTGCCCTGCGTTCAACAGCCAAAGCTTGGTTCTCTTCAACACGTGATACCCGTTCAAGACCAAGTCCTTGATCAGAAACTGCACGAGCACGAGTAAGTTCAATCTGCGCTTTCTGCATTTCAAGTTGAATGTCTTGAGCTTGTTTTTGTTCTTCTTGCTGTTGTTTTTTGGCTTGCTCAATGGATTCAATCAGCTCTTTTTTGTTTTGCATAGTCGACGCATTAAGTAGCATGTCATCAGGAACAGGGACTCCAGCTTCTCGCAAATGAAGCAGTTGTGCAAACTGCATTTGCTTTTGGGTTGCCGTATTGAGGCCTTCTTCAACCACTGCATCATATTTCCCAAACGCCTTATTGTAAAATTGTTGAGTAGGTTCTTCTCCTTCAAGAATCTTCTTTACCTTACCCGGCGTGAAGTTAGCCTGAATAAGATTAAGCATCAATTTACCAAGCATTTTTTGGGTATGATCAAGGTTATCAAATAAAATCTGTAAGGTGGTAAGACCCGAACCTTGCCGTAACATGGAAAGAATACCCGCTTTATCATCAGTTGCGCTACCAAGCAACTCTTCATTGACTCCCGATATCTGTGAAATCTCCTCACCAAGGATCTTCGATAGTTCAATCATCGATGGTGGAATTTGGGGAGCCAGTATCTGCTGCACATCAGTCATTTGTGCTTCATCTTTAAGCGCTAATCCGCGACCTTGTCCTGACAAGAATACATCTTTGGGATTAACGAGTGCAGATTCTTTATAAATCCATCCCGAGTTGATTTGGGACTCGAGGATATCTAATTCTATTGCCTTACGGCGATTATATAAGTATTGGCTATCACGTAATCCTCTGACAACGCCCTGAATACGCCACGGGAAATAAGGCATTTGTGGATAGTAATAGGCAAACGTTGGTACGAATGGATATTGATCGATCCCCATTGGCTGCGGACCATCGTACATTACTTTCCCTTGTACAACGACTGCAAGTTTTACCGTAGGAACGTCAGATTCAATAACGGTAACCTGTGGATACACGCGTAAGAATTGCTTTAAACGATCCTCATCTTGGGATCGCCATTCTTGTGTCTCACCAGTCTGCGCATCAACAAGCAATTTCTGGGGACGATAATCTCTATAATAATATTCATCGTATGTTAAAAGATTCTTCATACCGTAATTGTAGGTCTCAGGCATGAATTGGAACTTACCATCACGATTTGATAATGGTTCAAGACCAACAATCATTTCAGCAGAGTCAGGAAGCAGTGAAATACATTCACGTTTAGTAAGATATGAGCGCTTCCAGATCGCATTGCAATCAGATAAATCAGCTTTCTTAAAGAATGGATCGATCAAAAAACTATTGTATGAACAGTTATCAACCTTTATATTCCCACTCACTGGATCAGATCGATAATCCATCCATACCTGCAGTAAGTTCATCCCGGTAACGAGTGAACCCCTAAAAGAATCAGATATAGTTTCAAGAATACCTTCTTGGTTATTAATCCACATTAATACTTTGCTAAATTGATCTGCGGTTTCATCATCAGCATTCTCGACGCCAACAACAATGGTCGACTTCCTATTGTTTCTCTGATGACCATCGATCATGTTAACGACGCGAGCGATCCGATTGAAATTAAATTGTCTCCGACGATTGGCAGGAAGATTACCATAGATATCATTCCATAATGTCTGATCACCAGCCATAAACCGTGTATCAGTATCCGCCTCTCCCCAGAAAGATTGATTGATAGTGATAGATTCAGCATAAAATGCCTCCATTCGAGACAATATCCCTTTATCTTTTTCATCATAATATTGGGGGGCGAGCTGGGGGAAGATCATCTAGTTCTCCTTTAATCATTTCATACTTTCAATCCTAGTCTAGAATTACTCAAATATGATATCAAGAAGAATTACAATAAAGGAGGCATAAGTAAAGACAACCACAAATCCACTTATGCCCTCCTATGAATAAAACGCCTCAGTTAGAGCTCTTATTAGAATAGCTACTTCTGTTGTGTTCTTCGAGGAAGTTAAAGCCCCATTCCATAAGGCAATCAGCATCATGACGGAGAGGATTTAATAAAGACAGTAAATCATCAACTGATTTAGCCAGATCAACATAGATAGAGAATCTTTTATCGTAAGAAATAGTTACATCGTCTTCAATTTCGTATACACATTCTCTTAATGAATCCAGTTGATCCACACCCCAATTAATGACATGTCGCTCAAGATCCTCAAAAGACATCTTCTTCTTTTCTCTCTTCTTTGCTACCATAACTGCCCCTACATATCGTTTGTCTACAATCTGCACAAATTGATTCAATTTCACGATAAACCAACGTTGTAACAAACTCATCGGTTGTGTTAACTGATTTTAGATTATCAGTTTTATCGGCTAAATAAAATTGATTATTTTCGGTGTGCTTTTGAGTACGATAATGAGGAATAATGAAACCACGGCAGTCACGCATTATTAATAACCTTCATTATTAAACATCCTTGGCAAATTGCTCTCGCTACCATATAATGCTTCACGGTATCGTCGATCAAGTTCATCAGGAGAGGTACCATCTTTTGTTTTTGGTAGTGATATACAGAGATAGCGCATCGAATCCGCAAAATGGGAGGACCAATCGTGCAGTGGGCAGCTTTTATATACCTTGCGTTTCACATCATACTCTTGGCGGTAATTCTCAAGAGCCTTTAATAATGGCTCGCATGCTTTTACATCAATCCATATTTTCCCTAAAGAGGATCGAACCGATTCAATCCCATCTTCGATAGAAACATCTGGTGCTATCGTAAAGCTAATTCCTAACTGTTTTGCTTTCTCGATCCGTGTCATACCAGAACCAAACTCACGAACGCGTATATCATGGGGCGCAATATGTTTTCCGTAGGTGTACGGCTTCTGCTGTAAGATCTTTGCATAATGCTCAAGACCTTCTTTATTCTTTTCATACACATCGATTAATCGTATCGCCTGACCAATCACCTGAAAGAAGATAATACAGGTATTATCGCGTACTCCCAAGTCCCATGCAGTATGTACTTTGAACCCAGGCTCCCAAGGAACCATGCCAATTTGATTGTTTACCCGCATCCTATCAAGATATTTTGCGTAGTAAGAACCCTCGACACCCATGGTAAAACTGGTATAATACTCTTGTTGAATTAAATCTTCGCTCATTACTCCTTCTCTGCGTTCTTTTTCTATTTCAGAAAGTGGTATGTGATTAGTGTCTTCAATGGTGAGTTTATACACAAACCATTCAGGAGAATGAAGGGCTATCTGATACAGCTGCCACATATGATTTTTACCCCGAGGAGTAGAGATAAAAAGTGCCCAGCCTTGGTTCGCCGTCAGAATCGGTCGAATGTATTGATATGCCCTCTCATCCTGCAGTGCATACTCTGAGAATACTACTCCTTGTGGATTAGTACCCATCAGAGAATCATAGTTATCTGAACCAACTATTTGGAAGAGAGACCCGTTTTTAAAGCGGATCTTCATCTCCTGTCCATTCTTGGAATCTATTAATTCCTCAGGAATGTAATCTAAAATCCGTTCACCCGTGCTTGTTATTGAATCCCAAAGGATTTTCTTACCCGATGCGTAGGTAGGAAATATGTAAAATATTACACACACTTTTCTTAAACAAGCACGAATGCACAGTTGAAAGGCAGTCATGTCCTTACCAGCTCGCCGAGGCAAGATAGCAAGAACCTTTTTGTAACCCTTATTCTCTATCGCATCAAGAATAGGAAGTTGATAGTCTCGTGGAACAAATTTATTCAATCGTATCTTCGTTTCTACGTTCAGGACAGTTTGCGTACCCGCAGCTGCAGTGTTCATATTTGCATTTAGCTTCATTGCATGCATAGTGTTTCCTTAACCAGTATTTCAATATATAGTTAATAACCAAAAATATCAGACAATGGA